>JGI25153J46596_10000848_pt1 | contig 18741 bp, 20 predicted proteins | sample AraplaMF_Col_mMF_FD_46596 | JGI IMG/M metagenome (IMG submission 46596)
TCGTATTGCCGTATCTGCTCGGAGGTGACGCAGGTCTCGCGGGCTTGCGGCGTCGGTACGTTTGCCAAAGCAAGCATCTGATCGCGCACCGACCGTCGCAGATCGAAGAATTTTCGAACGGGCCGGCCGACGAGTTCGAGCGCAAACCACGCAAATGCGCCGGTCGTGGCGACCGAAATGAAGATCACGTACCACTGCATTGGCTGACCGCATGCGCCCCGTCGGTGGCGATCCAAGCACTTGAAGGCGGTTCCTGCCACACCATGCGGCTTTGATCGCCGGGTTTCCCGCGCCAATGATGCCATCGTGCCGGTGATTTGCCCGACGTGTCAAATGGTTCGCAACGGCGCCCGCCATGATGCCGGCAGCTGCCGGCTACTTTGCATGGGGTTGTTTTCGATATTTTTGTTAAGGGGCCCAAAAAGGGCGTTGCGCAGGCGGGCTGCCCGCGAGCCGTCACTTCCCCTCCTGCGCCTTCATCTCCTCCGCGAACGGCTTCAACGCCTGGTTCATGTCGTCGAGACGCTTCTGCCATTCCGCCCCACGCATGAACGCCAGAACCGGCGCGTCGCCGGGCGAGCTCTTGATGTACTCCGGATCGCGCAGGCCCTCCGCAATCGCGGCTTCGAGCTTTTTCACCACCTCGTCCGAAACCGCCTTCGGCACGGCAAAACCGCGTTCCGCCGTCATCGTCAGCGGGATGCCGCCTTCCTCCGCCGTCGGAACATCGGGCATTGATGGCGAACGCTGCTTCGACAGGATCGCGATGGCGCGGAGCGGTCCCTTGCTGGCGCCGTGCAGTTCGGGGAGTTCGCTGAGGCTGACCAGGCCGACCTGCAGATGGCCGCCCAACAGATCGGTCCGCTGCGCGGCCGTGCCGCGATAGGAGATTTCGTTGGGCTCGACCTTGGCGGCGTTCGCCAGCATGCGGATCGCCAGATGGCCGTTGGTGCCGGCGCCGTTGTGGCCGAACGTCACCGAGCCCGGCTGGCTGCGCAGCGCGGCCACCACGTCGGCAAGGCTGGTGAGCTTGCTGTCTGCGGGCACCACGATCACGCTGGGGTCGTCGACCACGCGCGCGACCAGGCGGATTTCATCCATGCTGTACTGGGTCTTTCGCGTCATCGGGATGAAATTGTAGCCGGGCACGTTGACGACGCCGATCGAATAGGCGTCTGGCGCGGCGCGGGCGATCTGGGCAAACGCGATCTCGCCGCTGGCGCCGGGCTTGTTCAGCACGACGAACTTTGCTTTTCCGCCCAACCGCTGCTCGACGAACGGCAACAGCTTGCGCGCCATCACATCCGTTCCGCCGCCGGGCGCAAAGCCGATGACGACCTCGATCGGCTTGTCATCCGGCCATCCCGCGGAGGCCGGTCCGCCAGCGATGATCCCGAATGCTGCTGCAGCCAGCGCGACGACCTTGCTAAGCATGATGTTCCACCCATTTTGTTGTTCGTTAGACGGTCGGCACGCCTTGAGCCGCGCGACCGATAATTACGCGGATCGCTTGTAACGGCTGGGTTCGGCGAGGAACAGCGGTCGGCACGCATGGCCGCATGAGCGGTTTGTCCGCCATAGCTCAACGCGCGAAGGCGGAAGCGGCGTCGGGGTTTTGGCTGGTGTCGATCCCCGATCCCCGCAGGTCGCGGAGCCATGGCTTTCACGCCGGCCCGCCGTTCCTTGGGTGCAGTCCCTACGACGCCATGGGCAGGCCTTGCTCCGCCCGGAAGCGCTGGTAGGCCGCAATGGCCTTGTTGGATAGCAGCAGCGTTCGCCTCTCGCCATGCAGGATCAGGGGCTCGATGGTATCGAGCAGATGCTGGGCGGTCTGATCCGGGTTCCCGAGCTCACCCGTCGCCTCCAGATAGTCCCAGGCGATCTGGAAGGCGTTCGCAAGGATGGCTGGCCTCGTCTCGGTCATGCAGGACGAACGTCGTCAGCTCCGTCCCGTTCCTTCCCGCCGCGCTGTCGTGGTCATTCCCACGCAAAAAACCCGCCCAACCGCGAGGGTCGAGCGGGCCTGCCGCCTGTCCAGTACATCCGTGGAAAAGGCGGGGCTGGCTTAGGCCAGCGAAAGATTTTCCGCGCTCACCTTGCCGCGCATCTTGTCGGTCTTGATCTCGTAATTGACCTTCTGGCCCTCGGCCAGTCCGGAAAGACCGGCGCGCTCGACCGCGCTGATGTGCACGAACACGTCGGTGCCGCCATCGCTCGGCTGGATGAATCCAAAGCCCTTCTGGCCGTTAAACCACTTCACAGTACCTGTCGTCATTCTCTTCTCCAAGGCGCAAAGGCGCGTTTATCGCGCAGCTGTCGCGCGAACTAATTCAACGTCGTCGATGTCTTTGGAAAAGGAGCCCGCGGGCGCATTCAACAAGGCACGGCGGCTAATCGAATGGTGCCAATCTATACATCATTCACGGCTTTTCAAGGGCAGCGCCGGTTTAATTGCGACGTTCGCCCGAAAAGGGCCCGTCCGCCGCTGCTTACCGGGTGCAGGCGGAAGCGATGTCGGGGGTGATCGGCCTACATCTGGATATCCGGCCTGAGCAGCCCCCGCACCGTCCACTTCATCTGTGGCTGGCTCTGCCGGACGCAGAAGCGGCCGTCGACGACCGGCACCTTGATGACGGAGGTGCGCTTGTTGCCGCAGCAGTGCTGGATGCTGTCGGGAAAGCCCGGCTGGTAGATGTAGAAGCGCGCATAGAACGGCTCGACGGTGACGACGAGATCGAGCGATTGAAGTCCGCGCGGAATCCTGTCGCGGAGATCGACCAGGCGGTCGCCGGGATTGCAGGCCAGAGCTGCNGCGATCAGGAGCCATTGCATCGGGGCAGAGTAGAGCATTTTGCGCGGACAGAAAGGGCGCGCGGCAGCTCACAATGACGACGAGGGAGCTGGCGATCAGCGTGCGATGCGGGCTGTGCGCCTAGAATCCAAAGATGCTGAAGATCGCGCCGAAGATCGCCGCGATCACGGCGGCGATGCCGAAGATCACGGACGCCACCGCATCGAGCAGCAGTTCGACCACATCCGACAGGGAGCTTGCGGCAACGATTACGACGCAGCAGGTGGNGCCGATCAGCATCGAGACGACCATGCCGAACATCGTGATCCACAGCGCGGTGAAGACCAGGCAGCCGAGAACGACCGCCACCGCAATGCGGCGGGCGGAACTGCTGTTCGACGCAGACCGGGCGGCTGGCTCTGGCGAATTCATGACAGGCGATCCTCAGGGGGCCGATGATCCGGATTGTCGCCGCCCGGCCGGAAAAGGTTCAACCTTCCCGGGAGCGGGTCCTTGAAATGGCTGATTTCCGCGGCGAAATCCTTAAAATAACCTGCCGTGAACGGTGCCGGGCGCGGCGTCAGCGGGCCTGATAAGGTGCATCCATGACCGAATGGTATTTTGTCTGGGTCGAAGGTCTGCGCGGCCCCATGCCGCAGAAATGGTCGTCGGAGGGGCTCTGGGGCCAGGTCGGCCGCCAGGACGTCATCGTCCGCTTCGCGCTTGATGATGCCGAGGCGCATCTGCCGATCGATGAACTGGCGCGGCGGCATCCCATTCCCGACCGCAAATAGCAATGGGCTTGGTCGGAACGCGTGTTCCGCGCTGTTCCCTGTCGTCATTCAGAGAAGTTCGAACCGCGCATGGCGGAACATTGCCAATTTAATTCCGTTGCCGGGTTGAAGTGGCGCAAACAGCCCCCACTGTCCCGAATTCAATTCGCGCAGGGGTGAGCGGGTTGAAGCAACCAGAAGCGAAGTGAAGGAGTCGTGCATGAAATTGAACTCGGCACAGGTGGAACGCGCGTTGACGCAATTCGAGGCCCAGGCGCTGCCCGACGATCATCCGGTGGTTCCGCAATTGAGCAGCATGTTTGGCGATCACACGTTCTTCATCGACAGCGGCGGGCTCAACGTCCTCGAGCCTGCCGAGGCGTCCAAGCCGGAAGCGCCGGTCGGCATGATCGTCAACCTCGCTTATTGGAGCGATGAGACGCTGACGAAGCTATCGCCGCACGAGCCCGAGCCGACGGGCGTCATCATCAACCTGGAATCCAGGCACTGACGCGGCGCGGCCGATAGCCCGGCTGGACTGCCTAATGTGTCCAAGAGATGTGTCGCGTGCGGCTGCGTGCCGCGCGCGGCGGCGGGCCTGCATGTCCGTCAGGTTTCGAAATGAACCCCGATCCGCGTGTCCTTCCGCCAGACGACGCGGCATGGCACGTGGATGTGGTCGACCTCGATCACCAGCGTGAATTGTTCGGGAATGCCGACGGGGGAACTGACCTCGAGCGCGGCGCCGGTCTCGGAAAGGTTGCGGATCGTGCAATCGATCGCGCCGCCGCCGAACGAGATCTTTCCCGCCTTCAACAGCCGACGTCGTGGTGCCGTTCTGTGCTCGTCCACCGCATGGACCTCCGCCATGAACGGGAAAGAATCCGCCATTGACGTTACTATCCAGTTACCGCGCATTCCAGGTGCCGTACAACGAAAGGTGGTAGGTCCCGGCAGGGCCAAGATACCCGCTCTAGTAGCCAAGGCTCTCTAGTAGCCAGTGCCCTCTAACGGCAGAGGCTCTGGTGCCAAGGTTCTAGCGGGCAGGGCTCCCCGTCCGCGCCCGCCGCCCCTCGATCGGATAGGCCGGGTCGTTGAAGCCCGGCGTCGAGGGGTGGCCGCTCACGACCAGGCGGTCGACCAGCGCCTCGTCCTCCGCCGTGAAGCGGTAGTCGAGCGCCTTGATGTAATCGTCCCACTGCGCCTCGGTGCGGGGGCCGGCGATGACCCCGCTGACGAAGGAGGAATTCAGCACCCAGGACACCGCGAACTGCCCGGCGGTGATGCCGCGGGCCTCGGCGTGCTGCTTGATCTCCTGCGCCAGCCTCAGCGATTCCGGCCGCCATTCGGTCTGCATCATGCGCTTGTCGGCGCGGCCGGCGCGGGTTTCCTTGCCGGGCGCGGCGTCCGGCGCGTATTTGCCGGTCAGCACGCCGCGCGCCAGCGGGCTATAGGGCACGATGCCGAGCCCGTAATAGCCGCAGGCCGGAAAGTGCTCAACCTCGGGCATGCGGTTCATGGCGTTGTAATAGGGCTGGCTGACGATCGGGCGGTCGATGCCGTTGTCGTCGCAGATGTTGCAGATCTCGGCGACGCGCCAGGCGCGGTAGTTGGAGACGCCGAAATAGCGGATCTTGCCCTGCCGCATCAAATCGCCCATCGCGCGCACTGTCTCTTCCAGCGGCGTGGCGTGGTCCTCCTTGTGCAGATAGTAGATGTCGATGCAGTCGGTGCCGAGCCGCGTCAGGCTCTCCTCCGCCGCCTGCATCACCCAGCGCCGCGACAGCCCGCCGCGGTTGGGATCGTCGCCGATCTGGTTGGCGAGTTTGGTGGCGAGGATCCAGTTGGTGCGCTGGTTCGAGATCGCGCGGCCNACNACCTGCTCGGACTGGCCGCCATTATAGGCGTCCGCGGTGTCGATGAAGTTGATGCCGGCCTCGCGCGCCTTTGCGATGATGCGCGAGGAGGTGGCTTCATCGGTAGGGCCGCCGAACATCATGGTGCCCAGACAGATCGGTGAAATCTTCAGGCCGCTGCGGCCGAGTTGGCGGTATTGCATGGGATGGGTCCTCGTACATGTAGGCGGCGAGCATAGCCGCCGGAGTTCGTCATTGCGAGCGAAGCGAAGCAATCCATCTTTCGGCAAAGAAAGTATGGATTGCTTCGTCGCTTCGCTCCTCGCAATGACGGGGAGAGGCCAGCGGCTTCTAACCCTCGCTCTTCAATATCTTGAACACGCCGCTCGCCATCGCGATACAGCGCTTGTCGACGGTCACTTCCGTCGTGATGAAAATCAGGCTGCGGGTGGAGCGCACCACGTGCGGCTTCGACACCAGAACCTCGCCGATCTTGCCGGCCTCGACGAAGTGGGTGTCGAGCTGCACGGTCGCCAGCGTCGGCTTGCCGGAGACAAAGCGGGCGGTCATGCCGCAGGTCCGGTCCGCAAAGGTCATGATGACGCCACCCTGCACCAGGCCGCGGCGGTTGTGGTGCTTGTCCTCGGTAGCAAGCGCATATTCATGCGTGCCATCGACCACGCGCTGCCACAGGGGGCCGATCAGGTGCAGGAAGCCTGTGGTCTCGACGATCTTCCAGCCGTCGGATTTGAGCTTGTCCGCGGCCTTGGCTGTCATGTCGTGCGTTCCGTTTCCTGCGGGCTGTCATGCTGTCGGGTCGTTTCATCCGATGCGCCGATGTTGTAGTCAAGCGGGATGGCCCGGTCATTTGACGATACCACACGGCGGAAAATCGCAGACCTCTGCGCCGCATTCACGCGGGCACCATCCATTGAGGCGACATCCGGGCTGAAGCGCGCCGCGGTCGCCATCGCGCTGACCGCGGCCGAGGCGGGCAGCGGCACGGCGTTTCTCCTGACGCGCCGCGCGGCGACGTTGCGTTCCCACGCAGCCCAATGGGCGCTGCCGGGCGGGCGCTGCGACCATGGCGAGACGCAGGCACAGGCGGCGCTGCGCGAGCTGCACGAAGAACTCGGCGTCGCCTTGCGCGAGACCGACGTGCTGGGCCTGCTCGACGATTATCCGACGCGCTCGGGCTATCTGATCACGCCCGTGGTGGTCTGGGTGGCGACCGGCGCCGACCTCATCCCCAATCCGGCGGAGGTCGCCTCCGTGCATCGCGTCGCGCTTGATGACATCGAACGAAACGATGTCTTCAGCTTCACCACGATCCCTGAAAGCACGCGGCGCGTGATCCGCTTCCGCCATGCCGGCCAGCACATCCACGCGCCGACGGCGGCACTGATCTATCAATTTGCCGAAGTGCTGGCGGGGCGGGACACGCGCGTCGCGGAGCTGGAGCAGCCCGTATTTGCCTGGAAGTGATCCGGCATTGTGAGGTGCGGTAGGGTGAGCAAAGGTGCGTTAGCGCCGTGCCCGCCATCTTTGATCAGCGCGCCGACAGCGATGGTGGGCACGCGGAGCCTGTCATCGGGCGCGCATTCGCGCGACCCGTTGGCTTTGCCCACCCTACAGCTCTGCCTGCTTGCCGAGAGCTGGATTGCTTCGGCGCTTCGCTCCTCGCCATGACGGAACCATCCGGGTTGCGCATGCCGATCGTTTAGGCGACGATGCCGGACCAACAATAAAAATAGTCCCGGGAGTTCGCCCATCATGCCCACGCGCAACACGTGGATTTGTGCCGCCGCCATTATTCTCGGCCTGATCGCGCCCGCAGCCCACGCGCAAAACTATCCGGCCCGCGCCATCACCCTCGTCATTCCATTCGCGCCGGGTGGCAGCACCTCGATCGTCGGCCGCGCCATCGCCGACAAGATGGGCGAGCTGCTCGGCGAGAAGGTCGTGGTCGATAACCGTCCTGGCGCCGGCGGCACCGTCGGCACCAAGGCGGTCGCGAAAAGCGATCCTGACGGCTACACGCTGCTGCTCGGCTACACCGGCACGCTGGCGATCGGCCCCTCGCTCTACAGGAATCCCGGCTACGACCCACGCAAGGATTTTGCGCCGATCGGCATGATCGGCAACGCACCGAATTCGCTGGTGGTGCATCCGTCGTTCCCCGCGAAAACCGTTGCTGAACTGATCGCCTATGCGAAGGCCAATCCCGACAAGGTCAATTTCGGTTCGGCCGGCGCCGGCACCGCCAGCCACATCACCGGCGAATATTTTGCGCGCGCCGCCGGCATCAAGCTCGTGCACATTCCCTACAAGGGAACCGGCCCGGCGCTCACCGATCTGCTCGGCGGCCATATCCCGATGGCGTTCGCGCCGATCCCGGCCTCGCACGCCAATGTCGCCGCCGGCAAATTGCGCGCGCTCGCGGTCACCAGCGTTACCCGTTCGAGCCTGTTGCCGGAGGTGCCGACGATGATCGAGGCGGGCCTCGCCGGCTTCGATGCCTCGCTCTATTACGGGCTCGTCGCGCCGGCCGGCACGCCGCGGCCGATCGTCGACAAGCTCAACAAGGCGCTGCGCGACGCGCTCGCCAGCGACGACGTGAAGAAGCAGCTCGGCAATGACGGCACCGAGATCACGCCCGGCACGCCGGAAGATTACGCCGAATTCATCGACAAGGATGAGAAGAAGTGGTCGCAGCTCGTGAAAACCAGCGGCGTCGAGCAGGAATAGCCGCAGATTCCCTTCTCCCCTTGTGGGACAAGGGAAAAAGTGTCGCTCCCTTCAGGGGCTGACTTCGCAGGCCCGCTTGCTACAAGGGGGCCATGCGCCTGCCTTTGATTCGCATGGGTTCCGGATTTATCGCGCTCGCGCTGCTTGCGGGGGGGCGGCCTGCCATGGCGACCGAGCCGCTTCCACCCTCGACCGCCGGCGCCATGGCGCAAGCCGCCTCGCCGCAGGCCATCGCGGAATATCGCCGCAAGCTGAAGGAATATCAGGAGGCGCGTGCCGCGTTCGAGGAGGAGGCCGGCGCCTATTGGACTGCGATCTCCGAGAAGCGAAAGGGCCGCAACGCCAAGCGCCGGGAGCGCCAGACCATTGCGCTCGATGATTACGTGCTGACGCAGCCGCCGGTCTACACCGGTCCAAAGCGCCCGGTCAGCCCGGAGCCGGAGGAAGAGAAGCCGCCGCGCGAGCGCAAGCCGCTGCCGGTGGTGGCCGATTTGCTCAAGGCCGCCGCGGANCATTTCCAGTTCGTGCCGCAACGNCCCTCATCCGAAGTCGAGTTCAAGCGCGCCTATGCCCGCTACGCGCTGGCTGCCGGCCTGACGCGGGAACAGGCCATTCGGGTCTATTCGTTCGAGACCGGCGGCAACGGCAATTACGACATGCAGTCGGGGCTCAATCCCGCAAAGCCGGGCTCGCGCGCGATCTCGACCGCGATCGGCTACAACCAGTTGCTCACCACCAACAGCGTCGAACTGCTGGCCGAGCAGGGCCATGAATTGATCAAGGAGCTGACGGCGCGGGCCGCACACCTCTCGGGCGCGCCGCGCAAGGCGATGGACCACAAGCTTGCCGTGTTGAAGAAGATGGTGGCCTTCACGCGCACCGTGCCGGACACCTGGTCCGAGCATGAGAAGCTTGCCAATACCCCGCAGGGCTGGGCGGTGCACGCCATGGTGCTCGATGTCGATGTCGGGCCGATGCTGCAGACCCACAAGCTCCTGACGTCGGTGATCTTCGCGCGCGCCAAGGGCTACAATCGCCCGCTGACGGCGGCCGAGCTCGAAATGATGAACCTGACCGGCGACGGCACCGGCCTCGACATGGTGACCATGCCGCAGGCGATGCGCGAGCAGGTGCCGACCTCGAACTTCTTCCAGCGCGGCGGCTATGAGCGCAATCCCGTCGCGATCCGCCACAACACGGTAGCGAAACTGCTGGCGGTGACCGACGAGCGGATGGATTTCAACTCCGGCAAGCCCGGCGCGAAGGAACTGGCGGCGGCGTTTTAGTCAAGCTGCGCTCCAAAAACGTCATGCCCCGCCTTGTGCGCAATTGGGCACTNGGGCAGGGCATCCAGCAAGCGGCGCTGTTGGAAAGGGCCACGAGCAGTGCGGCCTACTGGATCATCCGCCTTCGCGGATGATGACAGCTTGGCCTATCGCAACACCGCTCAATTCGAGCCGAACATGAATTTGCCGTCCCCCTCGAGATAGGGACCGGTACGCATGTAGAGCTGCCCATTCTCGCCGACGAAGAACAGGGTGCCCTTCGGCACCTTCTTGGCGCCCTTGAGCAGGAGGCCGGCGTTGTTGGTGCCCATCTTGTAGGAAAGCGTCTTGCCGTCCTTGCCGTAGGCATAGCCCATGTCCGACTTCAGCTCCCAGGGTGTCGCCGCGGCTTGCGCGAATGCGCCGGTCGAAAATCCCGCCAGCNCGGCCACCGTCAAAACCGTNTTCANTGAAGCGCTCGTCATCGTCCATCCTCCCCGTCAGCCGTTCGGCCTCTTGCCCCACGCTTTGAACAAATCACGAACGGTATTGCGCCGTCAATTGGCACCTTCGCCGCATCACGCCGCCCTTGAGGCCTTGTGACTNAGACTTTGTGATTTCCCGCCTTCGACTTCGCGACTATGTTCGCCTTTCGGGCTACAAGCACGCAATGCGGAAAAAGTCAGGGGGATGATTCGGATGAACCACGTCATGAAGATCGGTCTCGGTGTTGCGCTGTCGTTCATGACGCTCGCTTCCGCAGCCGCCGACAATTTCAAGCTGTCCAACAATCAGCGGATCGCCTGCAGCCGGGGATTGAGCGCGGGCAAGCTCAATACGTCGACCTGCAAGTCCTATGCATACGTGTTCAACACCAAGACCTCGGAATATTTCCGCTGCCAGGTTTCGCTGGCGCTGACGCGCGACAACAAGGAAGTGATCAACGTGCAGGCCGACGGCAGCTGCGCCAGGAAGCCGCGCATCTTCGATACCGACGGGGACTTTTCATTCGACGCCACCGAGACCGAGCCGCCGAACACCAATTCGTTCTTCGGGCCCGGCGGCTATTCGGTGTGGGCCAGCGACAATAATAATCTGAAGGTCCGCGGCTGCATCATCATCTCGTCCGGCCTCGGCTCCGACATCGCGAAATGCATCGACATGAAGTTCGAGTGAGCCCGGCTCAGGACGTGCCGCCGGCGGCGAGCTGCGGACGGGAGCGGGCAAATTTCCGCACCGCCACCGGTTTGCCGAACAACTGGCCCTGGACCAGGTCAAAGCCCATGTCGTGCGCGGCGACATAATCGGCGCGGGTCCCGATGCCCTGGGCGACGGCGCGCGCTTCGTTGTCGCGGGCCAATTCGACAATGCGCCGGCACACCGTCTGCTTCAGCCGGTCGTCCGCGCAGCCATTGATGTAGTTTTGGTCGACCTTCAGCTCGGCGAACGGGAAATTGCCAAGCTCCAGCAGCGAGGGCCATTCCGCGCCGACATTGTCGATGGCGATCGCGATATTGTGCAGGCGTAGCCGCCGCGCGGCATCGACCGCAAGCTCCGGATGGTCGATGACCTCGCTGCTGTCGATCTCGATCACGAGTCCGCCGAAGGCCGGATGCACCGGCATGGCGCGGCAGAGGTCGCGCACCGCCTCAGTATTGCCAAAGAACGTCACCGGCAGATTGACCGAGAGATCCACCGGGCCCTGGCTCTCGAGGAGATAACGCCAGTCCTCGATGGCGCGCCCGACCACGAATTCGGACAGCGCGCGAAAATGCGGGTCCTTGTCGTCCGGAATGAAATAGGCCGGCGGAACCACGCCCCATGCCGGATGCCGCATCCGCACCAGTGCTTCCGCGCCGCTTGGCATCAGCGTGCGCGCGTTGATCTTCTGCTGATACCACAATTCGAGCCAGCCGGCCTTCAAGGCTTCGGCGACATCGACGGCGGGGCTGGGCGCCGGTTCGGCCGGCAGCAACTCCGCGACGGTGGCGCGCAGGCTCGCCGCGCCGAACGGCGTCGGGAGCGAGGGCAGCATGGCAATTCCGTACTCCTCGCCAATTTGCCTGACCGCTTTGACCATGATCTGTTCGGGTTGGCCGATCACGAGGACCTTGCCGCCGAAGTTTTTGCGGACGATGGCTTCGAGAATTTCGCCGACATTGAGCCCGTCGACGCACACGCTGAGCACGATCAGATCGGGCTGCTCGGACTGCAGCAGCCCGGCCAGGTCGCCGGCCTGGCCGCATTCGCAGGTGATGAAGCCGAGATCCTCGAGTGCATCAGAAAGGAACAGCCGGAGGTGTTTCTTGCTGTCCACGACGCAGGCCCTGGGCGTCAGCTTCCGATGCCCGAAATGCGCCGCGCGCGAGTACTCGCTGAAGTTGATTTGCTCCATGCTGCCCTCCCAACAGATACCCCACTGCAAGTGGTACATCCCCGTTGAGGTCGCAAAGATGGAATTTTGTGACAGGCCACATGATTAGTTCAGTAGGGTTAAAGCCGCCGCTGAAAATAGTGCCTTTGAAGGATGGCCTGACGCGTCGGCTCAACTCGGTCAGATGGCCGATCGGTTGATTTCATTGGACTTCGATGCGCGGATGCTTGCTGCGCGCAATAATTGATCAGCGCCGCATGTTAACGCCTGTGGCGCGAGTCTGTCCGACGTTGGTGTCTTGGATATCCCCCGCNNGAAAATTCGTTCGCGCTCCTTCGCAGGAGCAGCAATGACGCAGTGCACGCCAGCCTGTCCCAAAAAAAGACCGCGGCCGTTGGGCCGCGGTCTCTGTTGAAATATCGCTTCCGTCTCGCGCGGGGCAGCGAGGCTTAGCCGCCGATGCCCTTTTCCTTGAAGTATTTCAGCGCGCCCGGGTGAAACGGGATCGGCGAACGGTCCTGCACCTGGTTGTCGAGCGAAAAGCTCTCGGCTTCCTTGTGCACGGCGACGATGTCGGCCTTCTTCTCCACCAGCGTCTTGACGATGGTGTAGGCGTCCTCGTTGCTCATCTTGTCGCCGGTGACGATCAAATTCCAGACCTCGGCGATGGAATTGTCCTTGTCGTAGCCGGGATAGGAGCCCGCCTTGATCGTGCTCGGCGAATAGAGCTTGCCGTATTTGGCGTTCATCTTCTCGACCAGGTCGCCATGGTCGATCAGCTTCATCTTGATGCCGGGAGTTGCCGCGAGATCGGTGACCGCGGCGGTCGGAATGCCGCCGACCCAGAAGAAGGCGTCGATCTTGCGGTCCTTGACGGCGTTGACGGATTCGGCAGCGCCGAGCCGTTCGCGCTTCATGTCCTTGTCCTTGTCGAGACCGGCGGCCTCGATGACGCGGAATGCCATCACTTCGGTGGCGCTGCCGGGCGAGCCGGTCGAGACGCGCTTGCCCTTCAAATCTGCCATGGTGTTGATGCCGGTGCCTTCGACGGTCACCACATGCATGCGGTTCGGATAGACGATGAGCAGCGCCTGCAGCGGCAGCTTGCCGCTCTTGAACTTGTCCTCGCCCTTCAGCGCATCGAGCGCGGCGTCGGCCATGGTGAAGCCCATCTCGCTTTTCCCCGCGCCGATCAGCTTGAGATTGTCGACCGAGCCGCCGGTCACTTCCGCCGTGGCCTGCACGTTGGGAAGGTTTTTTGAGAGCACGTTGGCAACCGCGCCGCCGAGCGGATAGTAGACGCCGCCGGTGCCGCCGGTGCCGATCGACATCGTCTTNTGCTGCGCNTGGCTCGCGCCCGCAAGGGCGAGAGTGGCTGATATCGTCATGGCCAGTATGGCTACGGTCTTCTTCATTTTTTTCATCCTCAATCGCTTCCCTGACTTAAGTCGTTAGTGCCGGCCGCGCGGGCGACCGTGTTCTGGCCTGCCACAGCACCACGCCGAGGCCGATGATCAGGCCCGGCACATAGGTGTAGCTGATATCGCGGCCGATGATCCATTCGACGATCGCCTCGATCAGGCTCGGGAACACCAGCAGCAACCCGGATAGCAGAAGCAGGCCGCGCTCGGCCGGTGTATTTTGTCGCAGCGCCCAGTTCTGGGCAAAGGCCGCCAGCGCCAACAGGCCGAAGGTCGTCTTGATCGTGATCTCGACGATATCGATCCAGGACCCGCCCTTCGGGATCGACAGCAAGAGGCCGGGGCCTTGCGGGTCGAGCACGAACACGAACGGCACCAGGAANGCCGGCAGCGTGTATTTCCACGACTGCAGCGTGGTCTTGTAGGGATCGCCGCCGGTGATGGCNGCGGCCGCGAACGGTGACAGCGCGGTGGGCGGGGAGACTTCCGACAGCACCGCGTAATAGAAGATGAACATGTGCGCGGCGTAATCCGGCACGCCCAGCTTGATCAGCGCAGGGCGCCGCGATCACGGCACAGATGATGTAGGAGGCGGTCACGGGCACAGCGAGGCCGATGATCCAGACGATCAGCGAGGTGTAGATCGCGGTCAGCAGCAGGCTGCCGCCGGCGTAGCTGATGACGATCGACGAGAATTTCAGGCCGAGGCCGGTCAGCGTGACGACGCCGACGACGATGCCGGCGCAGGCGCAGGTGGCGGCGGCGTTGAGCGCGCCGATCGAGCCGTCGGCCAGCGCCTTCACCAGCTTGGCGGGCATCAGCGCGGTCTCCTTGCGCAGGAAGCTCAGCGCAAAGGTGACGCAGGTGGCATAGAACACCGACAGCGTGGGCGAATAGCCGATCACCATGAACACGACCACGGCGAGCAGCGAAATGAAGTGGAAGCCGTAGCGCTTCGTCATTTCGCCGAGCGACAATTCCGGCTTGAACGTGACGTCCTTGGCGCCGAACTTCTTGGCGTCCAGCTCGACCATGAAGAGCAGCGACATGTAGTAGAGNCAGGTCGGGATGGTCGCCATCCAGATCACGTCGAGATAGCTGATCTTGAGAAACTCGGCGATCAGGAACGCGGCGGCGCCGAGCACCGGCGGCGACAGGATCGCGCCCAGCCCGCCGGCGGCGAGCAGGCCGCCCGCGGCGTTCTTCTCAAAACCTGCCTTGGCCATCATCGGATAGGCCACGGTGCCGATCATCACGGTGGTGGCGACGCCGGATCCGGAGGGNCCGCCGAGCAGGAATGACGACAGCACGACNGTACGGCCGGCGCTGTTCGGCTTGCCGCCCATCAGCGCCAGNGAGAAATCGATGAAGAACTTGCCGGCGCCGGATTGCTGCAGGAATGCGCCATAGATCGTGAACAGGATGATCAGCGTCGCCGATACGTCGACCGCGACGCCGAAAATGCCCTCCAGCGTAATGAAGAGGTGACCGACCAGGCGGGCGATGTCGTAGCCGCGATGGGTCCACGGCGCCGGCAGATACGGGCCGAGCATGGCGTAAGCGATGAACAATAGCGACACCACCGGCATGATCGCGCCGGTGGTGCGCCGCGTCGCCTCCAGCAGCAGCACGATGAAGACGATGCCGACGACGATGTCCCAGCGGTCGGGCATGGTGGCGCGATCGGTGAAATCCTCGCCGCCCCACAGCGCATAGATGATGGTCGCGACCGCGACGATCCCGGGAACGACGTCCCACCAGCGCACGCGGTTGCGAAAGCGTGTCGCCAGCGGAAACAGCAGGAAGCTCAGGACCAGCGTGAAGGCGACGTGGATGTAGCGAAGTTCCTGGGTCGGAACGATGGCATAGGCCGCGTAAAGGTGAAACAGGCTCATGACCACGGCGANCGTGGTCGAGATTCGNCCCGGCCATCCCATCAGGCGGTTGGCCGCGCCTTCTTCGGCTTCGACGAAGGATTCTGCCTTTTGCAGCGCCTCGTCGGAAACCGCGACGACCTCGTCATTGGGCGGCGTTATCTTGTCTTGAGCCATGCTTTCCCCGGGGACCCGTTAACTCCCAGACCCGGTGTCCCCCGGGCCTTTCGCGGGGCGCATTCAGTCCAATTTGGGCAACCGTGGCAAGGGCCTTGTGGGCCCATGGCGCGCGCATCCCGTTAGCTTTTCGGACGGCTTGACCCGGGCTCGCCAGATGAGCAAAGCGATATCCGGGAAACGGCTGGGCTGGACGCTCGGATGGCGCGTGCATCCGGGCTACAAGACAGCAGGTCATCAGGGAGAAGAAAGTCGATGGAACGGCTCAAGGGCAAGACGGCGATGGTGGTGGGCGCGGGCTCGATCGGTCCCGGCTGGGGCAACGGCAAGGCGACCGCCGTGACCTTCGCGCGCGAGGGCGCGCAGGTATTTTGCGTCGACCGCAACGCCGCCGCGGCGCAGGAGACCGTCGATATCATCACGGGTGAGGGCGGCAAGGCGACGGCCTTCACTGCCGACGTCTCGCGCGAGGCCGAGGTCGAGGCGATGGTGGCGGCGTGCCTGAAGGCCTATGGCCGCATCGACGTGCTGGACAACAATGTCGGCATCGCCGAGATGGGCAGCGTGGTCGAAGTCACCGAGGCGGAATGGGACCGCGTGTTCGCGGTCAATCTCAAGAGCGCCTATTTCGCGATGAAGCATGTCATCCCGATCATGCAGAAGCAGGGCGGCGGCTCGATCATCAACATCTCGTCGATCGCCTCGATCCGCCATGTCGGCATTTCCTACGTCACTTACGGCGCCTCGAAGGCGGCGATGAACCAGATGACGCGCACCACCGCCGTGCAGTTCGCGAAAGACCATGTCCGGGTGAACTGCATCCTGCCCGGCCTGATGAAGACGCCGATGGTCGCGCATTCGGCGGGGCTTGCGGCCAGCTATTCCGGCGGCGACGTCGAGGCGATGTGGCGGGCGCGCGACGCGCAGGTGCCGATGGGGCACATGGGCGATGCCTGGGACGTCGCCAATGCCGCGCTGTTTCTGGCTTCCGACGAATCCCGCTATGTCACCGGGATCGAACTGGCGGTCGATGGCGGCATCACCGTGAAGTCGGCCTAGTTCGGCACCTGCGCGAACGGCGGGATTGGGCGTCGTCGTTCAACCCCGTGCGCTCATTTCCGCCCAGTCGAGTTCTTCCTCGAGCTGGTGAAATGCGTCGTCGCCGATGGCCTCGGATTCCCGCAAGGTGAGGATCGATTGCCGGGCGGCGCGAATGGCGCGGCGGCGGAGCGGGTCGGCCGGCAATTCGCCGCTGGCAACGCCGCCATCGTCGCCGGCGCGCAATAGCAGCGCGCGGTATTCGAGCCGGAGAAGCTCGGCTTCCTCGGACGGGTCGCCGTCGATCTCATCCAGCGCCGCCCGGTAGGCCGCCGCGCGGCCGTGCGCCACTTCCGATCTCACCGGGTCCTCATCCTTCAGCCGCAGTGCCGTGATCAGCGGCCGCAATGTCAGGCCCTGAAGCACCAGCGATCCCAGCACCACCGTGAACGCCGTCAGCAGCATCAGGTCGCGATAGGGAAAGTTTTCGGGCAGCGCGAAAGCCGCNGCCAGCGTAACGATGCCGCGCATGCCGCACCAGGAGACGACGATGCCGCCCTTGACGGTCGGGGCGACCATCGGCCGTTGCGGGTGGAGGAGGCGGCGCGCGATCACAAAGCGCAGCACCACGCCGTAAAACATCACCCAGGCGACACGCGTCAGGATGACAACGCCGAGCACGGCGGCGGCGACCAGGCAATACTTCCAGCGCACGGGATCGTCGAGCCGTTCCCAGATCGGGCGGAGTTGCAATCCGATCAGCACGAAGGCCAGCACGTTGAGGACAAAGACGACGGTCTCCCACACCGCATAGGTCGGCACGCGCAGCCGCGCCGGCATTTGCGCCGGGGCGGTGCGCGCAAGCGTGATCGCATAGGCGACGATGGTGAGGATGCCTGATAGCCCGAGATGCTCGGCCACGATCCACATTGTGAAGGTGCCGGCGAATTGCACGATGATCGCGCTCGGCGCTTCGGTGATCCGCTGCGTCAACGGCAGCCAGAGCCGGGCGCAGAGATAGCCGGCCACCAGGCTTCCGACCAGCGCCAGGCCCAGCGAGGGTGCAAACTCGCTCAATTTCAGATGATGGGCCGTCGCGATGCCGACGGCGACGCGGTAGATCAACAGCGCGCTGGCATCATTGAGCAGGCTCTCGCCTTCGAGGATCTTGAGCAGGCGGTAGGGCAGATTGACCTGGCGCAGGATCGCCGTCGCCGCCGCGGCATCGGGCGGGGCGACGATGGCGCCAAGCGCGATCGCCGCGGCCCAGGGCATGTCGGGCATCAGCCAGTGCGCGAGCACCGCGACCGAGGTGGTGGTGAGGCCGACGGCGACGAGGACGAGCGTGGCGACCGGCAGCCAGTTGTTGCGGAGGTCGCGCAGCGAGGTGTCGAAAGCCGCATCCAGCAGCACCGGCGCCACGAACAGCGCCAGCGCCAGATCCGGCTCCAGCATCCATTTCGGCCCGGAAGGAACGAAGGCCAGCAGCATGCCGCCGAGCGCCAGAAAGGTCGGATAGGGCACGCTGAGCCGCCGTGCCAATCCGGAGAGCAGCACCGCGCCGAGCAGCAGCCCGATGATCCATTCGAATGCTAGCAAGTCTGGAANTCCCCGCCGGTCGAGATCGATGTCNCCATCAATCTAGCACCAAAACCGGCGGGTTTTCCAAAGTCGGCCCAAGCGTGGGGTGTGGCGAGCCGTGCCCGTTCGCTATTGCGCCATCGCCAATATGCTGCCGGCGAAGGAATGCCACAGCGGCGAAAGGCTGATCGGCCAGTTCAGGAACTTGATCGCGATCAGCGCGATGCCGCCATAGACATAGACCGGGTGCGGGCGGCCGCGCGTGCGCCAGTCGAACACGATGGCGACCACGAGCAGGAGATAGGCGATGATGGCGGGCGGAATGGTCACCGGTACCGGCGGCGGGCCGAGCGGGCCGGGAGGCGCGAGGAAGGTGAGAAACCAGCGTGCGACCGCGGCGTCGAGCAGCGAAATGCCGGCCAGCAGCATCAGCCGCTTGTGGGTTTCCGGCTGACGGACCGATGCAATGGCCAGCGCGAACACCACGGCAAAGAACAGAATTCCGCTTAGCGGAACAATCGCAAAGGCGATGCCGTCGTCCGCGAGGCCGGCCGCCGCCGCGCGCTTCATCGCGTTGACGGTGACCAGGAAGCCGAAGATCGTCATCGCCGTCGCCAGCGAGACGCCGATCATGCCGATCGTGCGGTGCCGGGTGATCTTGCCGGATGCGGCAAGCCAGCTCTGGAATGCAAAATAAAGCGACCAGGCGAAAAATAGCAGGCCATGGAAATGGACGACGGGCGAAGCCGAGAACGACCGCTTCGCCAGCGGCAACCAGTAGGTCGGCGCGAAGCCGAGAAAGGCGACTGCCATGCAGGCCAGCGCCATGTAGAAATAGAAGTA
>JGI25153J46596_10000863_pt1 | contig 18486 bp, 22 predicted proteins | sample AraplaMF_Col_mMF_FD_46596 | JGI IMG/M metagenome (IMG submission 46596)
TCGCGCTTCACGACCGCTGGTATGGTCTTCGCTCCGTCCGAGACCCACGACCTTCAGATCGTTTCTTGCGCGGCTGCGGAACGTTTCAAGCGCTTCGAACCGTGATGTTCAAACGCAACAAGAATGAGGCTTGAAACGACGATGAGGAGGGCACCCACGAAGACGTTCGAGGCTGGTACTTCCGCCCAAATCGCGTACCCGTATATAAAAGCCCAGATGAGCCCAGTGTACTCAACAGGCGCCAGCGCAGACGCTGGAGCAAGGCGGAACCCTTCGTAGAGAAGAAATTGACCGATAGTGGCCACGGCGCCTAGTCCCAGCATGAGGGCCCAGCCCTGCAAGTCCGGGGTTTTCCAGATCCATGGAAAGGATGCCGCACACGCGATCCCAAAGAGTAGGCTGGTCGCATACATCTGCGTAAGGGTGCTTTCACTGCGGCTTGTGATGCGTATCAGGATTGTGCTCCACGCCCAGCAGAAGCCCGCCACGATACACATCGCTGCGGGGATGAGGTTGGGTGAGTGCGTCGGGTTGGCCGCTATGATCACTCCTACAAAACCGCCGGCGCATGCAATCCATCGCCCCGTCCCGACCGTTTCTTTCAACACCAGGATGGACAGGAACACAGTGATGATGGGAGCCGAAAAGTACAGCGTTGTAAGTTCGGCGAGCCCCAGATACTTGGCCGCGTTATAGAAAAGGAGCCACGCACCGAGCATAAGCGCGGCCCGCAGAACGACGGTTCCACGATGTGGGCTCTTCAGGATCGAAGGGTGTCGGTAGATGCGAAGCAAGACACCCGTCACAAGAACAATGACAGCGCTTCGCATGAACAAGATCTGTGGGACTTCATAATCTGTGACGAGCCACTTTACGATGGCATCCTGCAGCGCGAAGCATGAGTAGCCTGCTGAAGCTAAGGCGATACCAGTCAATGGCTTGTTGAGGTGACGAACGGCGGTCATGGCATTCTCTTATCGAAGCATTGTGACAGGTTCAGTAGCGCGCGTTCGGCACAGTGTCACTATCGACCGTCCTCATTCCAGTACGGACGACGTCCTGAACGTCTCGAACCGTCAGCGGATGCGTCACTCCTGCTCCAGGACACTTTCGATGGCCCTCGAGATCGGTAGCGCTCTGGCAAGTGCCCGTGACAACTATGCCCGATAATTTGCCACCGCCATGCGTTCGGTGCATGACTGGGATAACATCTCAGCGCTGCAAAATCGCCGAGCGCTACATTACATAGAACTCATCGAAGCAACCGAAGCGCCAAGGACTGGCAGCTGAGCTTCGAAAGCCCAGGAAAGGGGATTATTATGAACGTAGCACGCACTCTCAACAATTGGCGCAAGTATCGTCAGACGGTCTCCGAGCTTGGCCGCATGAGCAATCGCGAACTCCACGATCTCGGGATTGACCGCAGCGACATTCATAACGTCGCCCGCGCCGCTGCGCGCTAAGCAGGCACCTCCCATCGTCTTTGAAGCGCCTGCCAAAGTTTGGTGGGCGCTTTTATTTTCTTGGGTAGAGCACGAGCGGACTGGCCACAGCGCGCCCTGCCTGCGTGACCTTTGGAAAACGCGACCGTCACTAGAGCTCGTCCGTCCGCCAAAACGTTTCCCGCCGACTAAGCCCGGGCCGGGTGCGTCTGCCGCTTCTGGCAGGTTTCTTGTGTCAGCGCTTTCTCCAAAGATCGCGGCAAGTTGGCTTAGAGAGCATCCCGCCGAACCCAGACGCTCACACTCCCTCCGTTCGTGGGGAAACACGCAATACCTTGGTCGTCGGTTGCCACCTCAGTCGAGTGGTGCCCCAAATAATCGATGTACACGGTATTCGAGAGGTCCTGGCCTAGATCCACGGATATCTGCCCTGCCACGCCGTTCGACATAACCACGACGCAACCCGGCTCAGTTTCTGTTCCTTGACGGACAAAACCGACCACGCTCGGATCGTCGAAATGATCGAGCTGAGGACCATTGGCAAACCGCTGGCGCGCCTCGACCAGCTTAGGCAAACAGCCAATCGCGGGCATTTCCACCTTATGCTGGCTACCGTCTTCTGAAATGTCACTGTACTCCGCGCCATAGAGATCGGCATAGAAAACGCACGGCGTGCCTTGCTCGCGCAAAAGTATCAAAGCGTAGGCGAGGGGCTTGAACCAGGGTTCGACAGTTGCTTCCAGTGACTGCAGAGGCTGCGTATCGTGATTGTCGACCAGCGTCACGGCATGGTCGGGAATGGACGAAACAAGCGACCCATCGAAGATTTTCCGCATGTCGAAGTCTCCACCCGCTTTCGAGGCGTCATGGAAACGGTGGTGGAGCGCGACGTCAAAAAGCATCAACTGTTTGTCGACCAGCTCTAGGTAGTTGGAGAGCGTTGTCATATCGGGGTGCCAATACTCGGCGACGACGAACAGATCAGTGCCGATCGTGTCGCGCATATGGCCGACCCAATCCTTGAAAAACCATGCCGGAATATGTTTCGCTGCATCCAGGCGGAAGCCAGCGACCGGCACCTGTTCACTGAACCAACGACCCCAGTATTTCAGCTCTTCGTAGACAGCCTTATTGCGAAACTCGACGTCGGCACCCATTAGGTAATCAAAGTTGCCAAGCTCATCGTCGACTTCATCGTTCCACTGGCCTTCGCCATACTCATTCATTAGCCGGTAGACGCCAGTCTCGCTGGGTTCTTCAATCAAATCCACGCCGCTGAAACACTGTTTGTCCCAAATGAACTGCGAGTATTTTCCCTCTCTGCCAGGGAATGTGAAGCGCGTGTAGGCAAGCGCGTCGACGCTTTCCTCCTCCATTTGCGTGCGGTCTTCGGGATTGACGCGTCGAACGACCACGTGTTCCTTCTCGTCCGCCCCCATCTTGTGATTTAGGACGACATCATGGATTGGTCGGATGCCGCAATCGACAAGGGCCCTGCAAGCTGCCTCAAAAGCAGCCCTGTCGCCGTATTTCGTCGCCTTGCGTCCTTTTTGTTCAAATTCCCCAAGGTCGAAGAGATCGTAGGTGTCATATCCGACGGAGTGAGGCCCAGACGCTCCTTTGTAGGCAGGTGGCAGCCACGCGTCGGTGAACCCAATCCCGGCAAGGCCGGAAGCCTTTTCGGCAACTTCTTTCCAGAGGCGACCATCACCCAAGGAGTACCAATGGAAAAATTGGAAAAGCGTGCGTTTGCTCATCTCTAGCCTTCGATAACGGGATGTCAGGAAGCGGGTGGGATATTTGCATTATTTGCGACGAATTCCGTGCATCACGGGGTATCCCGATTATCGACACTTGGCTGGAAGGCGACAATTGGTCAGCAACTCCTGAACGGACGCAAATTGGCCAAATAGCGCGACAAGATCGCGTCTCTGCTTGGCATCCAAATCGTATCGGTCAGCGAACTCTTCGACCTGAAGAACTTGGCGAACTCCTGAAGACATTATTCTCTTGATCTGAAAATGGTTACTCACGGTCCCCTCACAAAATTGCGCGGGGAGAATGTACGTCGGGCGATTTGGTTCCACGGTGATCGAGTAGAAATTACGTGCTGACACGCTCAGGCCGGCGCCCATGCTGTCTGCCCGCGAAGGACGTGACGGTTTGACGAACGACAACGGCCGTCATGGAGCTCCGAGGCAGAAAAGATTTGCCATCGGTGTTAAGCTGGCCGCAATCGTGGCCCTCGTGGCGAGTACTTCTGGACGCTTGCAGATCAGAGCACTCGATTGCAGCGCTTGGTCCGCTGGAGACTGTTGCGCCAGTATCGACAATGTCCCGCAACCCTTCTGAACGGCCAGGTAGGCATGACGATCCCACAGGGAATTGGGTACCCTTAACAGCTGGCATTCGAGCGGCAGGCTTCGTTGCAAGCTCGATCTCAAAGCGTGCGTTTGAGATAATTCTCGAGTGCCAGCAAAGGCGCTATCCTCAGGCAAAAATCACACAAGAAGTGAACTGATGCGGACGTCATCCCGTTTTCCCTCGATGAACGATGAGAATGGTGAAGATAGCGCGGCTATGGAGCCGAAACTGGAGGCGGTCTCGTTCGCGTTCGATCAGATGACAGTCGCCCGGTTCCGCGAGACATTCCCAAAGGCACGCTGGAGCGATGCGCTTAAGGCGTGGACCGTTCCCGGCGTCACAGCTCGCCGCCGCATCGACAAATGGCTCGCATCCGAAGCAACCCGGCACGATCCCTACGAGCAGGAGCGCGGCCGCGACGCCTACCAGTTCGAACCTATTCTAAGTCCCTATCTTGACGTCACCGCGACTGGTTTCCTGATACGCACTCCTTATTCGCGGACTGTGGTGGACGAGCTTCGGCAGATACCATTCGCACGCTGGAATGGCGACGAGAAGGCCTGGGAGGTTCCCTACGCTTCCTATGACGATCTCCAGCATCGATGGGAAGCAATCGAACGGGCAGCAAAGAGAGCCGAGCCTGAGGAGCGACGCAAACGCGCCGAGGCCCGCAAGGGAACCGATGAAGAGGCCAAGGCCAAACGTAAAGTGTCTGAGCGAAGGAAGAAGCGGTTACCCGTCCCAAGCTACGATCTTCCGCCGTTGGAACGAACAGTCGCGACCAGCGCCTACGGGATAGTCGTTTTGACGGAGATCACTGGGGAACTCGTCGATCGAACGGAGGTAGCCGAGCACCATCCGGATATCGACGACGAGCGCGTGTGGGCAGGATGGCGGCCCGCCACCTTGGATGAGCTTATTCATACTTGGCCGGCGCGAGCGGAACCGAGCGATTACGAACGGCTGCGGGGATGGTGGCAGCCGACCTTGGAGGAACTGCGTCCGGCTAGATCGGCGGCGAAGTCGAGGGAGCGCCGGCGGGCACGACAGGACCCACCCACCTGATAGGCCCAACAGCAAATCACACCACAAGGAGATGGTCATGACCGAGAATACTTGCACGCTCCCGACGCCTGAGCAGCGTCGCTTCCTCCAGATCAGGGAAGGCGCCGAACGCAGAATGCTTAAGACCGTATTTGCAGCAATCTCAGACGCCGCCGCTGAGGTGGAAAACGACATTAAGGACGCTGGCTTGGACTTCGAGCCTACGCACCAGGACTACTTCACCTTTACCGTACAACAGGTTGCTTTCATTCGCCTATGCGGCGGTGATCCTGAGACGTTGCGCGGGGGCGATCCCGTCATCGGGGAGCGCATTTTAGGGAACGGTCGCCACATCATCGACAACTACTGGCGCGATTAGGTATCGTGAAAATTAATAACGCACAGCCTTGCTGACGTTCTTCGCGGCGCTAGCGATGATGGGGCGAGGATAGGTCCACCTTAAGTTCCTCGCCTTTTCAAGAGGGAGATGTTCGCAGGCTTCGCCAGCGAAACCTCTAACACATCTATCGAAAAGCGAGATCGCTGAGAGCCAGCGACCCGAGCTCCTTGCCAATCGCAACGCCCTTCCGACGTCTCTAAGTTGTTGAGAGGATGTTAAACGCCTGTCTTGTGCGCTGCCAGCGTCGCGCCGGCGCAGTATCAGAAGGCCGATACTCGCGTCCGGCCCTCATGTCTCCCAGATATTGTTTGTCTAATGGTTGTCAATCGACCCCGCCAGAGCTGAGGCAGCCCTGCGGTAGGAGTGCAGCGGCCGACCAAGCAGTTTGACTAGACGCTCGACGTCGCCCTTTTCTGGGATCATACCGTCACTGACATATCGCTCGGCCATCAGGCGCATTTCATAGGCAGTCCATCTCGGCATGAAGGTTGCCATGTTCTGCTCAAAGCTGCTCGGGTCGTCGCCTCCGTAGACAATGGGACGGCCGAGAACGTCCGACCAGATGGCGGCAACGTTTTCTCCAGTGAGCGTTTCCGGTCCCACGAGGTTGATCGTCTCGATCGGCAGCTTTCCGGGCGCCTGGTCCCGGCGGATCAGTTCAATCGCCGCCACCTCAGCGATATCGCGTGCATCCACCATCGCGACACCCTTGGCGCCGATCGGCATAGGGTAGACGCCCTGATTCAAAACAACGTCTTTGATCATGACCTCGTTGTCGATGAAGTAGCTCGGGCGCAGGATCGTCGCGCTGAAATCCATCGCCTTGAGCATCCGCTCCGCGCCAGACTTCACAGCGAAGTGCGGAACGTTCACAGCGCGGTCTGCATCGAACACCGACAAGTAGACGACACGCTCCACGCCGGCTTCTCTGGCAACGTTAAGCGCGATGATCGCTTGAGCGAACTCGTCGCCCGTTACGGCATTAAGCAGGAAAAGCGTGCGCACACCTTTGAAGGCGTTGCGTAGGGAGTCGAGATCGAGGATCTCACCTTGCACCACTTCAACGTCGATCGGGACGTCCGCCTTCGAAGCATCGCGGGTCAGGATACGCACCTTGGCGCTGCGGGATACAAGCTGCTCTACGACATGTCGGCCGACGCGGCCGGTTGCACCGATTACGAGGATTGTCATGGAAATTCTCCGTTGGTTGTTGACAACCCGAATATGGATGGCTCACTGGTGATCCAATAGACGGAACTTTTGAACACCCTGTCCCACTGATGGAACACTTATGGATCTCCTTGGTCTTGCTGATTTCATTCTCGTTGCCCGCCATGGCGGTTTCGGCAAGGCGGAGAGAGCGACTGGTCGTCCTAAAGCCACGCTTTCTCGACGGGTCGCAGAGCTGGAAGCCGGTCTTGGGCTGCGCCTTGTCGAACGCGGTGCCAGGATGCTGAAGCTCACTGAAGAAGGGCGGGCGCTGCACCAGCGGGCTGGAGCGCTCCTCACTGAACTGGATGAGACGGCTTCCGCGATCGCGGCAGGCGGCGACAAGCCCCGCGGAAAACTGCGCATTAGTGCACCGATGCTATTTTCACAAACGGCAATGGGAAAACTCGCCGCCAGCTTTGCTCTCAAGTATCCGGAGGTGCGGCTGGAGGTTACGACTGAGGACCGCCCGGTCGACATGATCGAGGAAGGCTATGATCTGGTCATCCGCGTCAATCCCGATCCTGACAACAGCCTCGTCGGCCGCGTCTTCTTGCGAGACCGGTTGGTGGTGGTCGCACCTGCAGGAATGGCTTACCCAAAGGACGGCGCCGTCATTCCCGGTATTGTTCGTGGCTCTTCTGCGTCGACGAATTCGTGGGCAATTACAACCGATAGCGGTTTGACGAGGTCCATCCAAATTGAACCCGTCCTCAGTCTCTCGTCATTGCTGAATGTTCGTGACGCTGTCAGGATGGGCATTGGGGCAGCCCTATTGCCTATCTCCCTCGTCGGTAAGGATATCTCGTTGAACAAGGTCGCGAAGTGGGGTGAGGTCGAGGGCTCGGAGATCGGGCTATGGGCACTTTATCCATCTAGACGCTTGCTCAGCGCTCGCGTGTCGGCGTTCCTTGATCATTTGAAGGGCGCCTTTCCCACTGGCAACCCTGACGAGCTATCCGCCTACATCGATGGATGAAATCTCGCACAAGGAAACCACATGACGTTCAATTCGGTCAGTTTCTGCTGTTCATTCAGGTTCCCAAGCCGCTAGTCCATCTTAACGACGTCACGAAAATAGACTACCTCAAGGATCTGCTCTTGGCCGTCCGCGATCTCAAAGCGCATATGATCGATGCGTTGATCGCGAAGAACACGTTCCGCAACTATTTCCCTTGCAGAGAGTGTGGCCTCATTTATCGCAGCTTCTAACGAAGGAAGCTCGATCCCTTCGACATCCGTGTCGTACTCTTCGTCGGAACGGATGTGGAAAAAGTATCTCATTGCGATCCTCCGGTTTGACGGACAACGAGATCGGGCGCTAGCTGTTCCGTCCTCCCATTGCGGAATCTCGCTGGAATATTGCATCTAAGATGTGTGAAGCGCCTAATTACCCAGTTCGCTGGGCGACGTGCTTAGGACGTCCAAAGCCCGCACGACGAAATCGTTCGGCGGACGACCGGCTCACAATTTAAGAATAGGAAATCGCTCTCCTGTATTCGTAGCCATCAATACTAAGTCGGCACCGAGGTTCTGATCGTCCGCTTCCTCTGAAAGATTGCAACTCTTCCGTCCGGGATGAAGCGGCAGCGGCTTTCCGGTCGAAATTGTTGAAACCCCCTCACCAAGGGCTACGCGACAATCGTCGGCGCGAAGCTCTTGTATCTTTTTGGAACCCGGCGGCCTTACGACCGTTGAGCGTGAGCAGTACAAAGGGGTCGGAAATGCCTTATGAAGATGGAATGCAGCTTGTGTTCGACCTGGTTGACCGCACGTTGGTTGTTAGCTTCCGCAATACTGTAAAAATGCTTGGCCCCTTCGAGAACCAGAAGGCTGCCGTTCGCGCGGGGGAGAAATATTGCCGAGAACGCGGTTGGGATGACACGGAACGTCCTGCAAGATCCCACTAAACGGTTTGCTCGCGCACCTGTTGGATTTCGCACTGTCTACCGAGGAAGTAAGTCATAAAAGCGTTCCATCGCCTTTTACCGGTTCGACAAGGAGCAATGTCGGTGTCGCTCAGTTCGCCATCTGACAAAGACCTTGAGATTTTTCGGAACTCACCGGTTTCCGAGATTAATCGCCAGCAAGTAAAGGCATGAGAGATTTTCCGATCGAAGCGGGCATTTTCGGCGCTTTGGGCCATCCCTGGAACAAATTGGTTTTAGCGCACGTTCTAGGGTTTGTTAAAATCAATCACTTAGGGGAAATTCGTCATGGAAGATGCAGGTATCGGCTGGATCGCGGCAATTATCATCGGTGGTATAGCAGGTTGGCTCGCCGAAATGTTTATGAAATCGAACATGGGTGTCCTAATGAACATCCTGCTCGGGATCGTGGGGGCGGTGGTCGCCAACTTCATTCTCTCCCTGTTCGGCATCGTGCTGGGCGGCTGGCTTGGTTATCTGATTGCTGGTTTCATCGGCGCATGCATACTTATCGCCGTTGCACGAATGGTTCGACGAACAGCCTGACTTTATTGTGCGGCGGTCTCCGGCCGCCGCATTTCCAAACATCGGCGACAAAACGTTGCGCGCAAAGCTCGGCGCATGAACCCTCGGTTCGTTTCCATTGCACTTGAACGACTGCCTTTTCAGTCGGTGACATGTTCAAAGTAATACCACAGTCCATTGCGCCCTTGTGTCTGCGACGCGCTCTAGTTCGCGCTGACAACAGCCGAGACAAGGTTACCGCCTTTTTGGTTCGCTGGCCTTTCAGCTTGGAGATTGCTCCTCTTCCCGGATCCCGCCCCAAAGGCCAGGATCGGGATGGCGATACGCTAGGCCAACAGGTCGGGCCATCCATGCAAGTCCATGATCGTCGGATATCGCATCAAGTAGCTGAGCGGTGGAGCGCGCGACTTTTCGGTCGGAACAAGACCACCTATCATGCTTTCTTGCAATTCGGTTGCCGGGTGTCGCACATAGAAGCTCACACTTGTCTCGGAACGTTGGACGACACGTCCGATTATCGCGCAGGCGTGCAGTACAAGAGGGCCCTATGAGAGGTGAGAGCAGCGCGCGACAGCGGGTAGAGGGCTGCCCCGTGTGACGAGAACACTGCAACGACGCTATGCTCAGTCGCGTTTCTTCAAAACCATCCGGAACACGATAGCTTTGTGGAAGTTCACCTAACGAGATCATTAGGATCTCTCAAGAAGGAGAATGTTATGGCATCCACAGGCACGGACACGTCGCATTCCAAAGGCGGCGCCAAGCAGGCCTCGACCAAGACCGCATCGTCGACGGCGAAGAGTGCAAATTCGTCTGGCAAACAGGGCGGCTCACATGAGCAGCATGTGAAGGCTGGTGAGCAGAGCCACAAGAATTCGAAGTGACTTCGAACCTCCATCGAAATGTTCAACGGGCGCGGATCACTCCGCGCCCGAACCGTTTCAGTTTCAGGTGATTGGTGGAGAAGCTTTCCCAAGCTTCACGGACGGCTCGCGTCCCCAGACACGAAGCTTACCGAGCTCCTCGACAAACGCCGCGACGTCCTTGCCACCGGACAACTGCACCGTTCCCTCGTCAAGCTCGCTGGCAATTCCAGCTTTTTCCAAGAGTGGGATAGCAGACTGATCGTACCCGATATACTTGCAATGCTGAAAAGCGTCGGCGACAAAGTCGCGGGCGGCGGCTTCCTTGACCAGATCGTCGATTGCCTGATGGGACGTCAGAACGACAACCGCGTCGAACAGCACAGACGGTCCGCCATCTATCATATGGTCTGCTTCGATGAAGTTGCCGTCGTCGGCAGTAACCCCGCCCACCTTCGGAGCGATCAACTCTACGACGGCCTTTTCGGCAACAACTGCCCTCGTTACTGCCTTTAGGAGCTTCGCGTCGACACCATCCGCAACGAGGATGCCGAGCTTTCGCCCCTCAAACCGCTTGGGTCCGCGCTCGACGATACTGAGCGCGGGCGAGGGCTCCAGATCCTGACGAGTGGGAATGGCAGCGTCGGCTGGTTTTGGCATCGACTGGAACCCGAGTTTCTGCGCAACCGTGGTGGCAAGTGTTTCGTCGATGTTCAATAGATGAGAGACCATCCGTTCACGGATTGCCGCGTTCTCGACCTTGCTGAGTTCGAAGGTCAGGGCCATCGCGATGTGGCGCTGTTCAGCTCCGGTCTGGCTGATGAAGAATTGCCGGGCCTGGCTGTAGTGGTCCGCAAAGCTCTCAGGACGCAGCCGTACCTTCTGGCCTTGCTCCTCCGCGGGAAAGTGCCGGTAGCCTTGAGTGGGGGATTCCCGCGGGCCCTCGCCACGTGAATTGGGCTGGTAGTTTGTCCGCCCGACAGGATTGCGCATCGCCATGTGCCCATCCTGCTGGAAGTTGTGCATGGGACACTTCGGCGCGTTGATCGGCAGGTGCATGAAATTTGGTCCGCCGAGACGCTTCAACTGTGTGTCGAGGTAAGAGAAATTCCGACCCTGCAGCAGCGGGTCGTTGCTGAAGTCGATCCCCGGCGGAACGTTCTGCGTCATGAATGCGACCTGCTCGGTCTCCGCGAAGAAGTTGTCGGGCATCCGGTCAAGTACAAGTCGGCCGATCGGTTTCACCGGCAGGACCTCTTCGGGGATGATCTTCGTCGGGTCGAGAATGTCGAAGTCAAAGCTGTTGGCGAAATCCTGATCGAAGAGCTGAACAGAGAGCTCCCATTCAGGAAAGTTGCCAGACTGGATCGACTGCCAGAGATCTCGGCGGTGGAAGTCCGGGTCGGCACCATTGATCTTGACGGCCTCGTTCCACGCGACGGATTGCAGGCCAAGCTTCGGCTTCCAGTGAAACTTCACAAAGGTCGATTTGTCCTCGGCGTTGACGAAGCGGAAGGTATGAACGCCAAAGCCTTCCATGAAGCGAAACGACCGGGGGATCGTCCGGTCGGACATGATCCACATGACCATGTGCATGCTTTCCGGCGTTAAACTGATAAAGTCCCAGAAATTGTCGTGCGCGGTCTGTGCTTGCGGGAAGGCCCGGTCAGGTTCCTGCTTCGCAGCATGGACCATGTCGGGAAACTTGATGGCGTCCTGGATAAAGAAGACCGGAATGTTGTTTCCGACAAGATCCCAGTTGCCTTCCTTCGTATACATCTTCACGGCGAAGCCGCGGACGTCACGCGCCAGATCGGCGGAGCCCTTGTTGCCGGCTACCGTGGAGAACCGCACGAAGACCGGCGTCTTTTCGCCGGCGCGCTGGAAAACGTCGGCACGCGTGATGTCCGATAAGGACTCGTAGGTCTCGAAGAAGCCGTGCGCACCGTAGCCGCGCGCATGTACGACACGCTCGGGAATACGTTCGTGGTCGAAGTGAAAGATCTTCTCACGAAAATGGAAGTCGTCCACGAGAAGTGGTCCGCGCGCACCCACGCGCAAAGAGTTTTGATCGTCGCCGACTGGGCCGCCCTGCGACGTGGTCAGGACGTCGTGCCCGTCCTCGGCATACTGGTGAAGCTCGCCCCCTGCACCGCGGTGGAGCTGTTGGTCATGAATGGTGACGGTGTTGCCGGTAGGTTCTGAAGCCGTCGATTTAGCGGGTCGCTTGGCCATTGAAATGTCCCCTGTTGTGGAATGGCAAATAACAAAAAGGCCGTCTCGCAGACGGCCTTCCTGGCAAATGGGAGAGGTCAGGCTGCCTTGGAGCCTTTGCCCTTGGCGTTCGCCTGAGCTTCGGCGAGCTGCGTCAGCTTGGCGTCGGTCGCCTCTTCCTCGTCAAGGTTCGCTTGCAACAGTGGCACGGCGTCGGTAAGACCGAGCTGGTTGGCCCAAGCGACAAGCGTCCCGTAGCGGGCGATCTCATAGTGCTCGACAGCCTGCGCCGAGGAAATCAGACCGGCATCGAGGGCGGGAGAGCCTTTGAACTCTTCCATAATCTCCTCGCCTTCAGCGATGATGCCCTGGATCGCTTCGCACGTCTTGCCGCGGGCCGCCTTGCCAAGGATTTCGAAGACCTGTTCGAGGCGTTCAATCTGACCCTGGGTTTCGTCGCGGTGCTGCAAGAAGCCCGCCTTGCCTTCTTCCGACTGCGCGGCGCGGGCCATCTTCGGTAGCGCCTTCAGGATCTGCTTCTCCGCAAAGTAAATGTCTTTGAGGGTATCAAGAAAGAGATCGTCAAGTGTCTTTGTCGTTGCCATCATATCCTCCGTTGATGTGTTTTCGTCCCATGCGGCCCCTGCTCGTTGAACGTGAGGCAATCATGGTGGGGACGGAAAGAAACCTGCGTACGATGCTTTGGTTCCTGTCCGCTACCGCACCGAACCGAACCGAACCGAACCGAAGGCTCGGGTCCGATTGATCTGTCAATCGCCGTCCACAATGAATGACACCGCGGCTCCCAGCTACCGATCCGAAGCTATCAACCCGAGCAGCTCGAACCCAGATGCGGGCTTGGCGAGGAACGAGATTCCAAGCTCTTCGTCGTGATGCGCAAGCGTGATGAGCCCGGATGTCACGATTATCTTGATTTCTGGCCAGCGAGTTCGAACCGTTGCCGCCAAGCCAAGGCCATCTAAGCTGCCAGGCATATCGACGTCGGTGAAGAGGATATCAATTGCGTTGTTCTTGAGATGGACCAGCGCTTCGTCGGCATTGCCAGCTTCAAAGGTCTTGTGTCCGGCCTGATCAAAGAAATCGACGAAGTTAAAGCGGAGCTGAGGTTCATCCTCGACAATAAGGATGCTTCGGCTCTTGCCGAGACCGTCACGCGCGGTTTGGCGGACGCGCGTGATAACCTCAGCGCCATCCCTCGAAGCACGCGTGCGCTCGAGCAGATTTCGCTCGAGGACCGCTTGTGCCCAGTGTTTTTCATCTTGACCAAATGGGCGCCCGGCCTGCTCCCATAGAGCGTATGCCCGAGTGGCAGTCCAATCGTTCCTGTTCTCGTCCATGATCGTGTCTCGCAGGCGTGGTGGTTGAGGTTTTAATGATGCAAGACCGGCTTGCGCACTCATCCAGCGTGTAACGGCCGGACAACGCCGAAAGACGCTTTGAGGTGTCTGACGCCTCAAAGCATCCTATCCGGTCAATTATTAGAGCCAGCCGCTGATGCCCGGCTTACTTGTTCAGGTCCTTCGCCATCATCAAGTGATGCTCCAATGCGGGGCGTGTCTTAGCCGCCCACGCCTTGAGATCAGCGTTGTCCCCTTCGTCGCCATATCTCTTGAACAAATCGACGGCATCCTCGTGGGCGTCCTCCTGGTCTGCGTGATACTGCTTTGCAAAGTCGTCGCCATTCAATTTCTTAAGGTCGTCGAGCATGCTCTGCTGCGCCGAGCTCATCGAAGAAGGGATGGTGCCTTTAACCTTGCCGCTTGTTACCAACGCCTTCAACTCATCCGACGTCTTCGTATGATCGGTGATCATCTGCTGAGCGAAACTCTTGGTGGCCGAATCCTGCGAGCGCTCGACAGCAAGCTTGCTGGATTCAATCTCGAACATGTCAGAACTCGCAGCCTCGGAAACGAAGTCTTCGGTCTTGGGCGCTACGCCCATCACAGAGTTGACGCCGGTCTTTTCAGCTGCGGACTGGGCAAGAACAGGCGAAGCGAGGATGACTGCGAGGCCGGCAGTGGCGAGAATGGTTTTCATTGTAGAGTGCTCCTGTTAGGCGAATAGAGATCCCCTTAACCTAGAGCTCTCGTGATCGTTCCACAGGAGCCGACTTTTTGGGCTTTGTACCGATACGATCAATAGTTCTGCGGATGCTGAAGCCTGCAAGATGAGTTTGAACGAGTTTCTGCGAGGTGTCGCGAACGTCGCGCTTCGACGGGTCGGCGAATGACGGACTTCTTCGCCATTAGCTTACCCGTAGGCGAAAGCATAAGCCGTCGCGAGAGCTGCATCTGCTGGTTCGCAGGCATAAGGGCCCGATTTCTGTAAAAGATGGACCACAATGTGCTGATTCCAAAGATCGTCGTGTCACGAAGGTGTTGTCGTTGCGAAATCCGGGCAGGGGGGAACTTACTTCGCCGGTGACAATTAATCACCGTTAAAGGAGATTGCAAATGTCAGACAGCAAGAGCAAAACCGTCACAGCAACTTTTGAGACGCGCGAGGCAGCGGACCTAGCGGTCGAGCATCTTGTGCAGAAGATCGGTATCGATCGGACGGATGTGTTTGTTCAAGCCGCCGGTCGTCTGAATACTTCAGGTGTTGAAGTCAGTGGTGGTGACGCTCCATCAGCAAATGAAGACGGACGAGAAGACGCCAAGCTTAGCGGCGAGATCGAAGTGTCGGCGGACATAAATGCGGACAGGATCACTGCGCTTCATCGGACGTTTGGCGATCTGGGGGCGCTCCGCGTCACCGCAAAATGACCGCAAAGCCAATTATTTAGGAGGATCTTGTGAGCGAAGACCTGAAAAGGGGCGACCATGTCGCCTGGAAAACCAGCCAAGGTGAAACGACTGGGACCGTTGTGAAGAAGCAGACCAGCCCTACGAAGATCAAAGGACACACAGTAAAGGCGTCACCATCAGATCCCCAGGTCATCGTCAAGAGTTCAAAGTCAGGAGGGAAGGCTGCTCATCACCCTAGCGCCCTTAAGAAGAAGTCGTAGGCCTACCGTAATGGCCGCACGTCCCATTCAGTGAATGACCCTAGGCACATCCTCGAACGCGCCCATTCCTTCTTCTTCGACGGTGGCCATGAATTCAGCGTACGCATCTGCGTCTGACACAAATGGATCATCCCAAACGGTCGACGTATTCATCTCGTTGATGACTTCAAGATGCCAGGTGGTGTTCGGCTCCACGCGAAAAATGTTCACCTCAACTGTTCGGTCGTCCTTCTCGAACGTGCCGCAGAATGGCGAAAAAATAATTTCGGGATCATTTTGCAAATGGGCCACCTTTGTTCTGAACTTCTAGGGTTTGAACGTTTTAATCGCACACCCGGCGAGCAGCTTCAACATCATCAGTGACCTGGAGGTGCCTCATGACCGTTAGAGTATGAAAACAGGACCGTTTTCGAATGCAAATTTAAGACGCGTCTGACGTTCCCGTCGGAAAATGTCCGTCAGCGTACGCATGTTGACGACTTTGCACCTTTGTCGGTGTTCGAGCGTTCACCTTGGGCGAACAATCAGAGGCACTTATGACGGCGTCAACCGCAGACTTTAGATGAATGACGATATCCGAGCGGCAGGCACCAATCGAGTTGTTAGCCACGGCATTGCAGCGGAACGCTAAGCTAGCGGTGGACGAGGGTGATGATGCACTCGGGATGGTGCTGCATTCTGTCAGCACAGCGATGATGTCAACCGCAAACGAACTTGCCGAGCAGGACACTAATCTCGCGGGGAGTGTTGTTCTTCGAGCGCTAGGTCTCCTTACTGCGTTCCATTGCCGCCATCCGCACTACCCGGTCGGACCGGTCCTACATTGATTGAAGCGCTCGTCTTCGAGACACCAAAAGCTCCGTAGCGTCCTCAAGACGTTGACTGGTCGCTGAAACTGCCGAGCTCGTTTCGCATCTTCGCTGAGGGTTCGATGTGTAACTCAGTTCCTGATATGCTTGGCATATCTGATTGAGACCTAGCGCCGCATTGCGAAATCATGAAGAATGAGGACTTGTTACGAGCACGACTTTGGCGGGCAGCCGCCTCGCGTTGAGAATCGCCTGAAAGGCACAAGCATAATTTGATGTCGGTGCTGCTTGCGGTCAGGCAGCTCTCCACCTTGAATCGGAATGACTGGATCGTTCAACGCGGCGGGTGTTCGCCGAGCAGCTTTTTACCATCTTCCGTAAGGATCAAGGTCGGTTCGCCGCCAAACGCAACCTCTTTCACGAGAGACTTCTGTTCCAGGCGCGTGATGACCGCGGATGAAATCCGCTTGCCGCCGACAAGCCAGCCCCGGTTTGACCGATGCTGATGGCGAAACCTTGCGATAGCGCTCAGGGTATCCATTGAAACTTTTGAAACGGAACCGTACGTGGTCATGTAAACTCCGCTGATTTCTCTCTGACTGCTAATGTGTAGTTCCAGCTGCTTGCAATCAAGTCCCGATAACACTGCGTGGGCGTCCCCAGGGCGATTGGGTGGAACTCACACCGGCTGTAGAGGTTATTCATGACCACGTCCGCGCCGGCCGCCTTCGGTGCTGGTTGCGGAAGGTCGCACAGACCGGAGCCCTCGCACAGCCACGGCGCCGGGGCTCTTCAGGTCAACGCAGCGCGGTCTTGTGGAAAGGCTGCTTCCTGCGTAGGTCAGTAGATCGAATTTTTCTCTAAAGTGGCCAGAGCGAACAATGATCCTCACCCTCGACGCCGTTCGCAAATCATACGCATCAAATGAAGGGCCGATCGACATTCTGAAAGGGATCAACCTTAGTGTAGCAGCGCGTGAGAGCGTGGCGCTTACAGGAGAATCTGGAAGCGGCAAAAGTACCCTCCTACATCTGGCAGGCGGTCTCGATCGGGCAGACGGTGGTTCTGTCATAGTGGACGGCGACGATCTAAGCCAATTCTCCGAGGATCAGCGGGCCCAATATCGAAGAACGAAGGTCGGTCTTGTATTCCAACAATTCAATCTCATTCCTTCCTTGACCGTCGCGGCCAATATCTCCTTCCATGCGAAACTAGCGAAGCGACACGACATCACCTGGGAAACAAGGCTGATCGAAGCTCTGGGGTTGGAGCAGTATATCGCTCGCTACCCAGAACAGTTATCTGGAGGACAACAGCAGCGCGTTGCGATAGGTCGAACCCTCGCTGCCAAGCCTCGGCTTATCCTTGCCGATGAACCGACCGGCAATCTCGACGAACAAACCGGTGACGCCGTACTTGACTTGATCCTTGATCTGGCGAGAAGCGCGGGATCGGCGCTGCTGCTCGTCACGCACTCGGCCCGCCTAGCGGCTCGCCTGGATCGTACCGTACTCCTTCGCGGTGGGAAGATCGCCGAATGAGCGTTGAAGCATTCATCGCCCTTTTTTCGCACTGGCGTCGGAAACCCCTGCAGCTGTTGACGTTGGTGATGGGTATCGCGCTCGCGACGGCACTGTGGTCCGGTGTGCAAGCGATCAATTCCGAAGCAAGGGCAAGTTATGCTCGGGCAGCTTCGCTTTTAGAGCAGGGGGCGCTAGCGCAAATCGTAGCCGACGACGGCGCCGGCATCCCACCCGAAATCTATGGGAAACTTCGGCGCTCCGGTCTCAGGGTCTCGCCGGTTGTTGAAGGGCTAGTGCGCCTTGGGACAGCCCGCATCCGGTTGATCGGTATAGACCCTTTGACTATGCCCCGAGATAGCCAAACGGTCGCCATTGAGAGCGGAAGCGCTCTCACGAGCTTCTTCGATCCACGCGGGCAGCTTTTGGTGTCGAGCACCACAGCTGAACAGCTTCGTGGCAATACGGATATGAAAGTCCGGATTGACGAGAGTGTGCCGGAGGGCGCAGCCTTCCTGGACATCGCTGTCGCAGATCGACTCTTGGACAAGCACGGTCAGATCGATCGTATGGTTGTCGCCCCGGAGCAAAGTTTAGCTGCCAGTTCTTTGGAACAGCTCCCGCCTGGACTCGTTGTCCGCAGACCGGCCGATCAACCGGATGTCGCGCGACTGACCGACAGTTTTCATCTGAACCTAACCGCCTTTGGTTTCCTTTCCTTCGTCGTCGGTCTCTTCATCGTCTACTCGGCAACAGGTCTTACGTTCGAACAACGACGAGGCACATTTCGAACGTTGCGATCTCTTGGGATCTCCCTCCGTCAGCTGACAGCGATGCTCGTTGTTGAGCTTTCGGTACTCGCTTTGGCATCCGGCGTGATCGGAGTCATACTCGGATATGTGATTGCGTCGATCCTCATGCCAGGTGTCGCAGCAACCCTTCGAGGACTTTACGGGGCCAACGTCTCCGGGTCACTCTCAATCCGCCCGGAGTGGTGGCTTGCTGGCCTGGGGATAGCGCTTGCCGGAACGGCGATTTCTTCCGCTCAAAGTCTATACAGGGTCTGGAAGCTCCCAATTCTCGCCGCCGCGCAACCGCGAGCTTGGGCACGGGCGTCTGCGCGAGGACTGATGATCCAGA
>JGI25153J46596_10000872_pt1 | contig 18366 bp, 23 predicted proteins | sample AraplaMF_Col_mMF_FD_46596 | JGI IMG/M metagenome (IMG submission 46596)
CGTACTGGCAGGAGTTCGGCATGGTGCCGAGCTTCCGTGCGGGCCTGCACGCCGGTCACGTGGTCATCAGCGAGTGCGGCAACTCGCGCCGCCAGCTGGCCTATTTCGGCGATACCGTGAACGTGACGGCGCGGCTGCAGGAGCACTGCAAGGAGGCGGGCCGAAACCTGCTGGTATCGGCCGACCTGCTGCGTCTTATCAAGCTGAGGCCGGCCTTCGCCATTGAGGCGCTGGGCGAGGTCCGCTTGCGGGGCCGGGCGGCCGCCATTGAGGCGTTTGCGGTCGAGCGCCGCGTCTGATCGCTGTGTCCTTGGGCATCGAGAGGTAACTGGCGCGTCGGGCAGGCGAAAGCCGACTTGCTTCCTTGAACGGCCGAACGAGGCGCCCCGGAGAGGAGGTCCCACGCGATTGTTACGGCGGCGAGATTGACAGGGGAGGCCCCCGCTGGTGTCATCCTCGCCATGGGGAAGCGATCTCCCCATGAGGCGACATGCCGAAGAATCGCGTCCCGGTTTTGAAAGCCATCCAAGGACGCAGTGTGTCAGCCGCCAACCCGATCTCAATTTACGCTTTTTCTCGTGCCGTCGCGACGACGATGCGCCCGTGGCGCATCAAAGACGCGATGAGCACCGCGACGAATCTGGGGCAAGGGCAAACCCGGAGAATGAACGATGGCAGAAAACATGGAACGTCGGGACTTCATCAGGAGCGCCGGGCTGGTCGCCGGGATCGCAGCGGCTTCGACGCTCGGTCAGCGATCCGCGAATGCAGAGATCGTGCAGCAACCAGGGGCAAAGCGCATGGCCTATGAGATCAAGCCGTTTTCGCTCGATCCGAAGTCGGTGAAGGGAATTTCCGAGAAAATTCTCGTAAGCCACTATGAGAACAATTATGTCGGCGCGGTGAAGCGCTTGAACGCAATCGCCGGCCAACTGGCGGAACTGGACTTCGCGAAGGCGCCGAATTTTCTGATCAATGGCCTCAAGCGCGAAGAACTGGTTGCGATGAACTCGATGATTTTGCACGAGGCCTATTTCGACAGTCTCGGTGGGGGCGGTGCGGCACGAGGCTCGCTGGGAGACGCGATTGCGCGTGATTTCGGCAGCGTTGATCGCTGGCGCGCCGAATTCTCCGCGATGGGCAAGGCGGAAGGTGGCGGTTCGGGTTGGGTGCTGCTGTCTTATTCGCCTCACGACAAGCGACTGGTCAATCAATGGGCGGCCGACCACACGAACGCCATCGCCGGCGGCCGGCCGGTGATTGCACTCGACATGTACGAACACGCCTATCACATGGACTATGGCGCCAAGGCTGGTGCGTATGTCGATGCCTTCATGGAGGCCATCAATTGGGATAACGCAGCGAAGCTTTACGACCGGCTCAGCCGCGAGGGCTGATGTAGGGGCAGTAAAAGGCAGAGCGGTAAGTTACGCCTTCGACGTCTAGAAATCGAGCTTGTCGCGTACGGCGTCGATGCCCGCCTTGGCGCAGGCTTCGTCGGCGTCGCCGCCGGGAGCTCCGGAGACGCCGACAGCTCCGAGCAGCGAGCCTGCCGCTTCGACCGTCAACCCGCCGGCGATGATGACGGCGCCGGGCAGGCTACGGATTCCGGCCTGCATCATCCCGGGCTGGCTGATGGCGTTGAGTTCGGCCGTGCTGGTGCGAAAGCTGGCCGCGGTCCATGCCTTGCCCGAAGCGGTCGACACCGTGTGAGGGCCCGCGAAGCGGTCGCGCAGCAAGACTTGCGTGACACCGAAGCGGTCGACGACGGCCACCGTCACCTGAAAGCCGCGCTTTCTGCAATCCGCCAGCGTCGCGCGCGCCAGGTCGAGCGCCAGTTCGGGGCTCAACGATTTGTAGGTTACGAGGGCTTCCTGTGCCGCGGCCGAACCGGCGAGCAGGGAAGCAATCGCCGTCGCAACCAGTAGAATCCGAACGGTCATCAAGTCCCTCCCGATCCTTCGTGTCGCACGCGGCGCGGCTTTCCGTGAGCTCCGAACCTTACCAGAGACAGCACCTGCATCCAGAATATTGTGGCTGCTTCCTCCGGGCCGGTTGAGTGGATGCCGATCCGCCGCTAGCGTGCGCTGCACGATGGGGCCGGCAGACCACATGACCGAGGAATCGCCTGATATCGGCAGGCCGAAGATCGACGTATCGGCGGCACCCGCCGAGGCGNCGNCCGACATGCCGTTGCTCCGGATCGAGGGGGTTGCCAAGACATTCGGCGCCTTCCGCGCGGTGGACCGGCTCTCGCTCGACATCAGGGCCGGCGAGTTCTTTGCACTGCTCGGCCCGAGCGGCTGCGGCAAGACCACGCTGCTGCGGATGCTCGCCGGCTTCGAGACGCCCGACGAGGGCCGCATCCTGCTCGGGGGCCGCGACATCGCGCCGGTGCTGCCGCACGAGCGGCCCGTCAACATGATGTTCCAGAACTATGCGCTGTTTCCGCATCTGTCGGTTCGCGACAACATCGCCTTCGGNCTGANGCGCGCGGGCATGGCGCGCGCCGCGATCGATACCCGCGTNGGCGAGATGGTNGCGCTGGTCAAGCTCGAGGGCATGGAGAAGCGCAAGCCGGACCAGCTTTCCGGCGGCCAGCGGCAGCGCGTGGCGCTGGCGCGCTCGCTGGCGCGGCGGCCAAAAGTTCTCCTGCTCGACGAGCCGTTGGCCGCGCTCGACAAGAAGCTGCGCGAGAGCACGCAGCAGGAATTGATGGAGCTGCAGCGCAGCCTCGGCATGACCTTCATCGTCGTCACCCACGACCAGGAAGAGGCGATGACGATGGCCAACCGGATCGGCGTGATGAATGCCGGCCGGCTCGAACAGGTCGCCACCCCGCGCGATCTCTACGAGGCGCCAGCCTCGCGCTGGATTGCCGAGTTCGTCGGCGACGTCAATCTGTTTGGCGGCGAAGTTGCTTCCCACGAGCATCATCGCCTGACCATCGCGACCGCGGATGCTGGCAACATCGTGGTCGCGGAGCCGCGCCAGATGGTGACCGCCGCCGTCTCGGTCGCGATCCGCCCCGAGAAGATAAAACTGTCGCGCCGCGGCCCGGCGCAGGACGAAGGCCATTCGCAGGCGATCAACCGCCTCGCCGGCGTGGTCACCGATGTCAATTATCTCGGCGGCTCGACCGTCTACAAGGTCAAGCTGGATTCCGGCGCGGTCGTGCGTTCGTCGATGGCCAACACGGCCCGCCTCGATATCGATACCTTGGTCGCCGGCCAGCGCGTGGTGGCGTGGTTCACGCCCGACGATTGCGTGGTGCTGGAACGATGAGCGCGCGCCGCATCTTCGCGCAGCCGGCGCGCTATGCCGCCATCGCGCCCTATCTGTGGATGGTGCTGTTCTTCCTGGTGCCGTTCGGCTTCGTGCTGAAGATCAGCCTGTCGCAGACCGCGATCGCGCAGCCGCCCTACGTGCCGGTGTTCGATTTCACGGAAGGCTGGACGGCGATCAGGGAAGCTCTTGGACAGCTCTCATTCGACAATTTCAAGCTGTTGACCTCCGACAGTCTCTACATCAGCTCCTATCTGCGCAGCCTCGTCGTTGCGGTGACGTCAACGCTGATCCTGTTCCTGATCGGCTATCCCATCGCCTACGGCATGGCGCGGCTGCCAGAGCGCTGGCAGCCGATCGCGATGATGCTGGTGATCGTGCCGTTCTGGACTTCGTTCCTGATCCGCATCTATGCCTGGGTCAACATCCTGCAGCATGACGGCCTGCTCAACCAGGTGCTGCTGGCGCTGCATCTGGTCTCGGCGCCGGTGGTATGGCTCTCGACCGATACCGCGATGTATGTCGGCATCGTCTATTCCTATCTGCCGTTCATGATCCTGCCGCTCTATGCGACGCTGTCCAGGATGGACGCTTCGCTGCTGGAAGCCGCTGCCGATCTCGGCGCGTCTCCGCGGCACGCGTTCTGGCTGGTGACGTTTCCGCTGTCCCTGCCAGGCGTGGGCGCCGGCGCGCTGCTCTGCTTCATTCCGATCGTCGGCGAGTTCGTCATCCCCGATTTGTTGGCGGGCTCCGGCTCGATGATGATCGGCCAGACGCTGTGGCTGGAATTCTTTACCAACAAGGACTGGCCGGTCGCCGCCGCGGCCGCGGTTGCATTGCTGATCCTGCTGGTGCCGCCGCTATTGCTGTATGACCGGCTGCAGCGCCGCACGCTGGCGGGAGGCGGCTGATGGCGAGCAGGGTCAACCGGCTGTCGCGCTTCAACATCACCGCGCTCGCGCTCGGGATGGCGTTCCTGTACCTGCCGATCGTGATCCTCGTGATCTATTCCTTCAACGCCTCGCGGCTGGTCACGGTGTGGGGCGGCTGGTCGCTGCGCTGGTATTACGAGTTCTTCAATGACCGCGCGATGCTGGATGCGGCCTGGATGAGCCTGCGGGTCGCCGCGCTCTCGGCCACCTCGGCAACGCTGCTCGGCACGCTCGCCGCTGTCGGGCTGGTGCGCGGCGAACGTTTCCGTGGCCGGGCGCTGTTTTCCGGCATGCTCTATGCGCCGCTGGTGATGCCGGAGGTGATCTCCGGCCTCTCGCTGCTGTTATTGTTCGTGGCGCTGAATGCCGAACGCGGCTTCTGGACGGTGACGATCGCCCATACCACGCTGACCATGTGCTTCGTCACGGTGGTGGTGCAGTCGCGCCTCGCCTCGCTCGACCGTAGCCTGGAAGAGGCGGCGATGGATCTCGGCTGCGATCCGGTGCAGGCGTTTCTTCGCGTCACGCTGCCGCTGATCGTTCCGGCGATCGTCGCGGGGTGGATGCTGGCGTTCACCCTCTCGCTCGACGATGTCGTGATCGCCAGCTTCACCACCGGCCCGGGTTCGGCGACGCTGCCGATCCGGATCTATTCCGAGGTGCGGCTCGGGGTAAAACCAGAGATCAACGCGATCTGCACCATGGTGATCGCGCTGATCGCCGTGGTGATCGTGATCGCCTCGCTCGCGTCGAAACTGTCGAGCTCGGAAGCCAAGAGCGCGGCCCCGCTGTAGTAACCGCCGTCATTGTGAGGAGCGCAAGCGACGAAGCAATCCATCTCTCCGCTTGTGGCGGCATGGATTGCTTCGCTTCGCTCGCAATGACGGAGAGACAGCAGAGACTACGACTTCACCGCTCCCGCGGTGAGCCCGCCCACCATGTACCGCTTGAACGCGTAATAGATCGCGGCCGGCGGCAGGGCGTAGATGAAGCCTGTCGTCATCAGCAGTTCCCACGGCGAGTCGTCCGCGGCCAGGAAGTTGCCGAGCGCGACGGGAAGCGTGATCTCGGTGTCCTTGGACAGCAGCAGGAACGCGTAGAGATATTCGTTCCAGGCGAGCAGGATCGCATAGGTGCCGATCGCGACCAGCGAAGGCATCATCAGCGGCACGTAGACCAGGCGGAACAGTTGCAGCGTGGTGGCGCCGTCCATGGTGGCGGCTTCATCGAGCTCGACCGGCAGCTTGTCGGAGGCCTGCTTCAACACCCAGATCGCGTAAGGCGAGGCGATCGTCACCATNGCCAGGATCAGCGACCAGTGATTGTTGAGCAGGCCGTAATTGCCCATGGTGCGGTACATCGGCACGGCGAGNAACGCCGCGGGGATGAAGTAGGTGAACAGCGCGAGATTCATCACCCAGCGCCCTCCGGGCACGCGCAGCCGCGAGATCGAGAAGGCGGCAGCGGTCGCGATCACCAGCGTCAGTGCGCCGGCGGACAGCGCGATCACCACCGAATTGAAGAACTGGATCCAGAAATCGCGCAGGAAGTAGTGCTCCTGGTAGAACACGATCTTGAAATTGTTCAGCGTCGGATGCGCGGGCCACAGCTTGCCGGAGAACGCGTCCTCCTTCGGCGAGATCGCGAACAGGAACATGTGGTAGATCGGCACCATCGTCCAGATCAGCACGGGAATGCCGATCAGGAGCAGCTTGGCCTCGGTGCCGATTTCTCTGAGAGAGGGCAGCTTCATCGCGACAACCGTTTCATCATGAAATAGACCAGCGGCAGCACGAACGGCAGCGCGCAGACGATCGATGCCATCGCCAGCGAGAGCTGGTCGAGCCTGAGATAGCGGATGCCGAGGGTGGCCAGCACGTGGGTGAGGTCGGCGGGGCCGCCGCCGGTGAGCAGATAGACGCTGTTGAAGTCGCCGAGCGTCCAGATCATCGAGAGCAGCGTGCAGGTGATGTAGAGCGTCTGCATCGACGGCCAGGTGATGAAGCGGAATTTCTGCGACCAGCTCGCGCCGTCGACCTCGGCCGCCTCATAGAGGTCGTGCGGGATCGCGAGCCGTCCGGTCATCAGGATCAGCGTCCAGAACGGCAGCGATTTCCAGATGTGCACGCCGATCGCCATGGTGAGCGCCACCGCCGGATCGTTCAGCCAGTTCGGGCCGTCCTCGCCGGTGAACTTGAAGATCAGCTGGTTGACCACGCCCCATTCCGGATTGAACATGAAGCGCACGGAGAGAATGGTCGGGATCGACGGCACCGCCCAGGGCAGGATGAACAGCACCGACAGCCATTTGATCCAGGTGCGCTGCTGGGCGAAGAAGCCGGACAAAAACAGCGCGATCGCCATTTTGACGTTGATGCCGACCAGGAGGAAGATCAGCGTGTTGACGGCGGCGCGCGCAAAAATCGGGTCGTGCCAGAGCGCGACATAGCTCGCCGGATGGCGCGCCAGCCACAGGCCGTAGCCGACGGGATAGACCACGAAGGCCAGGAACACGAGGATATAGGGCGCCAGCAGCAGGATGCCCCAGATCTGCGGTGGTGTCAGACGGGCTGACAGAGGCGGGCTTGGGATCGCGTGATCGCCCGAAAGCGTGATTGCCATACGTTAAACTCGTGACATGCGAACTTCTTGAACCTCGCCCCGCTTGCGGGGAGAGGTCGGATCGCGCTTGCGATCCGGGTGAGGGGGTACAGGGCTTTCCGCGAGTTGCGCTCGCGGAGAGAGCCCCTCACCCCGACCCTCTCCCCGCGGAAGGGCGGGGAGAGGGAGGGCTAACACCTTACCCAGCGACCTGCTTGATGCGGGCGATCAGTTCGTCGACGGCCTTGTCGACCGGCACCTTCTCGCTCACCACGCGGTTCATCGCCTTGGCCCAGACGTTCTCGTTGTTGAGGATCGTGAACTTCCAGTTCTTGGTGAAGTCGAACGGCGTGGTGCCGCCGGTGAACTGATTGTACACCGCCTTGCGATGACGGTCAGCCTGCCAGAACGGGCTCTGCTGGCTGGCGGTGGTCACCGGGAACCAGCGGCCGAGCGCNCCTTCGATATAGGGCCGAAGGTTTTCCTCCTGCAGCAGGAACTTGATGAATTCCTTGCCCTCGGCCTTGTTCTTGGCGACCGTGAACATCAGGCCGGTCTTGACGTCCGAGCGATACTTGATCGGGGTGCCGTCCGGCTTGTTGGGGAAAGGACGCGGTGATGATGGTCTCGTCGTAGTTCTTCTTGCCCAGCGCCCGCTGTTCCGGCGTCAGTGCGGCATTGTTGGAGTCGTCGAGCCATTTCGCCGCGATCGAGATCGTGAAGTTGTGCGTCATCACGATCGTCTTGTTGTGGAACGCGACGTTGTTGTCCGGGTCTTTCCAGGTGGTGGAGGAGGGCGGCGTGCAGCCACGGACGTAGGTATCGGTGTAATCCTTCATCGCCTTGATCAGGTTTTCCCGGACCTTGGGATCGTCGACCGTCAGCTTGCCGTCGTCGTCGACCAGCTTGACGTTGTAGGCGTCCATGAAGGTGTAGAACGACTGGAAGCTATCGGTGGATTCCACGCCCATCGGCTGGCCGACGGCGTAGACGCGCTGGCCGGTGGCCTTGCGGCTGGCGGTCTGCACCTTGTCGCACCAGAACGACCAGTAATCCTCCCACTTGGTCGGGATGTCGCTCTGCTTGAAGCCGGCCTGCTCCAGCATGTCGCTCCAGATCTGGACGTGCATGCTCTGCTGCTTCAGCGGAAAGCCGTAATAGGCCTTCTTCTTGGCGACGTCGTTGTAGAGCAGCGCGGTTTCCAGCGTGTTCGGCGCGAACGCCGATTTCATCGGCGTCAGGATGTCGCCGAGGTCTTCGAGCTTGCCTTCGAACGCCCACTTGCCCTGCGCCTGCACGTCATAGCTGTCGGAATAGGCGACGTCGGGCACGGTGCCGGAATCCAGCGCCGCCACCGTCTTCGGAATCATGTCCTGGATGGCGTATTGCGACAATTCGACCTTGATGCCGGTCTTGGCTTCGAATTTCTTGATCGCTTCGAGCAGCGCATCGTCCTCGGACTTGTAGAAGCCTTTGCCAAACCAGACGGTGATGGTCTTCTGCTGGGCGAGCGCGGGTGCCGTGGCATAAAACAGCCCGACGGCAGCAACGGCGAGCGAAAATGACTTTGGTCTCCTGGATATCACGTTGTTCTCCCTGAAAACGCCGGGCTTTTTTAACCGGTTGGATAATGATAGCGCAACCATGCGGCGTTATCCAGATGGCAAATCCCAGACTTCTGTAGGGGAGGCGCCGTTTGTGGCGTCATTGCGGGCGGGGCGGGTTGTTCGCTAAAGCTTTGATGAAGCGGAACCAATCGGCCTCTGAGCTGGCCGGATTGTTGGCGAAAGTCCGGATTGCGGCTGATGCTAATCCGCCTTGCGCCGCGCTTTCCGTTTTGGCGTCGCGCGCTCCCTGAGCGCAGCAACNCGGTGCGCCGCCGCCAGCGCGGCGCGCGCCCAGGCGACAAATTCCTCGGGCTCGTCGAACAGCCGCTCGGGGATGCGCCAGAAAGAGAGATCGATGGTGCCGCCGCCCTTCGCGTAGTTGAGCGGCGGATGGCGCTCCGCCTCCTTGAACGTTTCCTTGTTCTCGTCGTCGACCCGGAGATAGAGCGTGTTCTCCGTCACCATGCCGAACATCACGCCGTCGCAGAACACGCCGGTCTTGCCGAACATGCGCCGCATGGTGATGCCGCCGAGCGGGGCGAACTGCTCGCGGAGGAATTCAGCAAAGGTGTCGCTCGCAACCATTTCCGGTCCATCGCCAGATACGTAGCCCACATGAACGCAGCGATATGCGGGATCTTCAAAACGAATTCGCCAGCTCGATCTCCGCCTTCAGCGCCGCGATGCGCCGGTCGGCTTCCTGCGCCGTCAAATTCTTCGCGAACAGTTTGGGCTGGTAGGCCTCGGCGCTGAGCGTGCGGAGCATCGCCGTTTGGCGGGNCGTCATCGGGGCNTCCACCTGGTCGGGGAGGCGGGACATCGGGAACTCCAAGGGCATGCAATGTAAGAATTTTTAATTCGACATGGACTCTTAACTTGAAATTTGTTCTTTATTTGTTCTTATAGAGTTCTACCCCCAGTGAGGTGGCCCATGAATAACAAACTTAATGAAATTCGTAGAAAAATCAGGATGTTGCGGACGGAGATGCTGAGCGCGGAGGATAACATCCGCAAACAGGTCAACCGGGAAGAGGATTGCTCGGTGGCCGCCACGCATCTCATGGCCATGCGGGTTGCGATGGTCGGCCTGATCGGCGAGCGGAATCGGCTCGGCGGCGAAGAACGGCTGCTCAATGTCGATGAGCGGCTGAAGCTGGAGGTTCGTGCGGCCAGCAGGAAGCCCTCGGCAGGGGCGGTCAGCCGTCTTGGGCGATGACACTGCCGAGGCCCTGCGCCGGCGGATTATCGAGCTGGACCAGCTTGCGCGCCAGCTCGATCAATCCGGCCTGAACAATGCAAGGGCGCAGCTCCTGCTCTCGCGCAAGCGGGCGGAGCTGGAAGATTTCATCAACAGAGGCCGGCGATGTCAGGACCGCTCCGATGGTACGAGCACGACGCGGACAACCCGCCGTGGATAAACGCGCTGGCGGAAGTGCGCATCATGGCGACACGCGAAGGCTGGTGCCACGCCCACGTCCAGGCGATCATCGTCGCGATCGATCAATATGCCGAAGCAGCGCTGGGCAATCGCAGTTATTTTCTGAACAAGCCGTACGGTGTCGGGGGCGGCCGGGGCAATGACGTGCCGTGATTGCGGGCGTTCCGGCGCATGACTTCGATGCACGGGCGTGAAGTTTGGAGGGGGAAATTACATGCTTGAGTGGGGTAGCTACCGGACCGCGCTTTATCTTTCAGCCTTGATAGTGGCCGTGAATGCCAGCGCTTTCCTCTATTCGCGCTGGTATCTGCCTCGCCTTGAGGATGGCACCGCGCTTCACGCGATAGCGGCGCTGGCCATTTTGGTGGGTCTCTGGCTGTTCAGCAGAATTGCCCGCTATGCAGGTGCGGTGTTTTATCTCCTTTCTGCGGGAGCCGCCGCCCTTGCGCTTTGGGGATTTGCCGGACCGTTGCATTTCGGCGCCGTATGGGCTGTTGCAATGGCTATTCCGTGTCTGGCGGGCGCGGCGATTCTCGTTTTCTCAAAGCCGTTCGCAAGAGAGTTCGCGGCCGAGCGCGAAAGGCGGCCTGCATATAAGAAGTATCTCCTTCACGCGTTCACCTTGGTGATCGTCGTGGCTGCGGTGCGCGCAGCATTGATCGACGTCCTCGCTTTCGTTCAGAGATGATCAGCAGGTAGCTTTGCGTGAACGCAACCATCCACGGACAATGAAAGACGCCGGAACGTCCGAGACCTCAGCCCTGGTTTTCACGATGCAAGTTAGGAAGCAGCAATATTAGCGGAAGTGCCAGTGGTCCGATAACGGCGGCGATCCATGCCCATGCCGTGAAGCCTCGTCCTCGGCGCGCGGCCATTCGGCCCGCAAGATAGATCGAACCGATCGAAATGGCGGCCAGCGATGCAAAGAGGATATAGCCGTCGANGTTGGCACTCATCTCAGGGAGCTCCAATTCTGTATCACGCCAAACGTAGTATGGAACCGGCCGTCTGGCGACCACCGCTCAAGCTGCTCTCGTTTAGTTGAGATCNCCGGCAGGCNGGTACGGGAAGGCNGAGGCGTTNGGTACCGCTACAAATGTCGCGGTCAATTCGCCTTCGCGCCGTCAGCGGTCTCCGGCGCCGCCGGCTTTGCCCCGCCGCCCGTGAACCGCTCGATCACCGAGCGCACCGCGTCGCGCGTCTTGCGGTCTTTCACGGCGTCAAGCAGCGGGGCGGCGCCGGGCGAGCGGCGGATCAGGCTTTCGGGATCGGGGAATACCAACGGATCGTCCCACGGGCCCTGCACCACGAAGGGCAGCTCAAACCCCTTGTCGCCGCCGGTCGCGGCCGCCGTCAGGCTGGCGACGCCCTTGAGGTCGTATTCGCGGCTCGGCACCGAGGCGGTGCCGGTGAGCGTCAGGCGCGTGGTTGGCCCGTCGACGCGGATATCCTCCACGGTGGCGATGCCGTCGGTGAAGCGCACGGAAACGTTGAGACTGTCGTAGGGCGTCGATCCGCTGCGCAGATTGCCGCCGCCGGACAGCGGCCGCCGCTCCAGCCGCTTCAGCAGCTGTTCGATATTGAAGCCCGCGATCGCGCCGTCATGGCCGACCAGGGTCGCGGTGCCGTCGAGCGAGGAGGCGAGGCCGAACGGGCTCGCGCCGGATGCCACCAGCGAAACACCGAGATTGCCGCGGCCGGACAGCTTCGTGATGCCGAACAATTCATTGGCGCAGGCCTGCAGGTCGACGTCGGTAAACTGCAACTGCGCCTTGACGTCGGCGACCGCGTCCGAGCGCGCGATCCCGAACGAGCCCTTGGCAATGCCGCCATACATCTGCGCCTCGCCGACCGAGAGCGCCAGCGCGCCGTTGCGCAAATTGGCGCCGAGCGCGGTGCGGCCGAGCCGGGTCCCGCCGACCGTCACCCGCGCCGCCGACAGGCGCATGTCGAGATCGGTGGCGGAAAGCGACGACAGGTCGAACAACTGCCTGTTCCAGTCGCGCGCGCCGCTCGCCAAAAGGCGGAAGGTCGAGATGTACGGCGTGAAATCAAGGTTGCCGGCGGCGAGCGTCGCCTGCAGCGTCTGGCGCCCGTTATTGGCGACCGTCATCACGCCTTCGGCGACGTTGCCGTCGAGCTCGACATTGACATTGGTCAGCGCAACCGAGGCGCCGACGACATTGGCGCGGGCCTTCAGCGCGAAACGGCCGAAGCCGCCGCTGCCGGGCACCTGTCCTCCCATCCAGCGCAGCGCGTTGCGCAGCGACACGCTGTCGACGGTCACCGTGCCTTCCATCATCAGGCTGGTGCGGTTGGCGACCGAGCCGTCGAAGGCGAGCTTCAAGGGCGCGCTGACCAGCCGCGCCTTCAGGCCCGAGCGGTCGCCGGAGAGCATCGCGACGAAGTCGCTGGCCGAGATCGAGCCGTCGACGCGCTCGCCGCGAAAGTCGAACTGTCCCGTCGCCGCGAACGAGCGCGAGATCGACGGCCAGGCCAGCGACAGGTCGATGTCGCCGAGCTGTTCCTTGAGGTTGTTGGCGGCGTCCTCGTATTTCAGCACGCCGTCCTGAATCCTGATTTCGGAAAACGACACCTGGTTTTCCGCGCCGGGCTTCATCGTGTGCGCGATCCGTTCGACGAACGGCGTCCAGTTGCTGTCGCCGCCCACTTCCCGGACGACGCGGATATGCGGCCGCAGCATCATGACGTCGGCGATCTCGAAGCGGCGCAGCAGCAGTGGCAGCAGGCGCAGGTTCGCCGTCAGGACGTCGACCTGCAGCGCGGGATCGGTGGTGTTGCCGCCCTTCAGCCCGACATTGTGAAAGGAGACGTAGCTGCCCGGAAATACCGACACGTCGATCGCGCCCGAGACGACCAGATCGAGCCCGGTGACGGAGCGGATCTGCGCCTCGACCGCCTGNCGGAGTGCATCGCGGTTGAGGAACCAGGAGGTTCCGATCAGCGCGAGCACGGCCACGGCGAACAGCGCCGCAATCGGCATCCCGAGGCGCTTCATTCCTTGGGCCATCGTCAATGACATATCCGGATCTGGTTAAACCGAAGTCGGGTTACTGTCTTTAGGGTCTTGCTGATTAAGGGGCGCTGATCAGGGCAGGCGCCGCATCGGTCAGCCCGTGCCAACCCACGCAACTTGAAGGGTTTTCTTGACGCTTTCAAGGCCGACATGGCGCCGTGCCGGCACTTCGGTGGCATAATCCCCGCGTCATTGACGCACCGCGAAGAATTCGCCTAATAATCCTGATAATGCAGGCTTTCGGCCGGTCCCTCCATCAGGTCTTATTTCCATGAACAAGGTTTATCCCGACGCCAAATCGGCACTCGATGGCGTTCTCAAGGACGGCATGATGATCATGTCGGGCGGCTTCGGCCTGTGCGGTATCGCCGAAACCCTGTCGGATGCGATCCGCGATTCCGGCGTTAAGGGTTTGACGGTCGTCTCCAACAATGCGGGCGTCGACGGCATCGGCCTCTCCAGGCTGCTGGAAACCCGGCAGATCAAGAAGATGATCTCGTCCTATGTCGGCGAAAACAAGCTGTTCGCGCAGCAATACCTCGCCGGCGAGCTGGAACTCGAATTCAACCCGCAGGGCACGCTGGCCGAGCGTATCCGCGCCGGCGGCGCCGGTATCCCGGCCTTCTACACCAAGACCGGGGTCGGCACGTTGATCGCCGAAGGCAAGGAAGTGAAGGAATTCGACGGCGAGAAATACATCATGGAACGCGGCCTGTTCGCCGATCTCGCGATCGTTCACGCCTGGAAGGGCGACACCGCCGGTAACCTGATCTACCGCAAGACCGCGCGCAACTTTAACCCGATGATGGCGACCGCCGCGAAGATCACCGTGGCCGAGGTCGAGCATCTGGTTCCGGCCGGCGAGCTCAATCCCGACCACATCCATACGCCCGGTATTTTCGTCAAACGCATCATCGAAGTGGGCACCGGCAAGAAGCGGATCGAGTTCCGCAACACCCGCCCGCGCCCCGCGGCATAAGCGGGCGCATGACCCGGAAAAGTGGGCACCGGTTTTCCGACAAGGTCATGCGCAAACTAACGATCACAGGAGAAACGATATGGCCTGGACCCGTGAACAGATGGCTGCGCGTGCCGCGAAGGAACTGCGCGACGGCTATTACGTCAATCTCGGCATCGGCATTCCGACGCTGGTCTCGAATTACATCCCCGAAGGCATCGACGTGAACCTGCAGAGCGAGAACGGCATGCTCGGCATGGGCCCGTTCCCGTACGAGGGCGAGGAAGACGCCGACCTCATCAACGCCGGCAAGCAGACGGTGAGCGAACTGCCGTCGACCAGCTATTTCTCCTCGGCNGATTCCTTCGGCATGGTGCGCGGCGGGCATATCGATCTGTCGATCCTAGGGGCGATGCAGGTGGCGCAGAATGGCGACCTCGCCAACTGGATGATCCCCGGCAAGATGGTGAAGGGCATGGGCGGCGCGATGGACCTCGTCGCCGGCGTCAAGCGCGTCGTCGTCGTCATGGAGCATTCCGCCAAGGACGGCCCGAAGCTGTTGAAGAATTGCAACCTGCCGCTGACCGGCGAGAANGTCGTCGACATGGTGGTGACCGATCTTGCCGTCTTCACCATCGACAAGCACGGCAAGGACGGCATGGCGCTGATCGAGCTTGCCGACGGCGTCACGCTGGACGAGGTAAAGGCGAAGACCGAAGCCGAATTCCGCGTCGCGCTGAAGAACGCCTGATGGCGGCGGGGCGGTCGCCATCTGCGATCCGTCCCGCGCGCACCGACGACGCAAGCTTCATTGCCCGCAATATCCTGGCCTCGCAGCGCGGCCCGCTGCCGCAGGGCTGGTTCGACATCGCGCTCGGCTGGGATGAGCCGCAATGCCTCTCGTTTGTCGAACGGATTGCCACGGCGCGGGCGCCGTCGTGGTGGCACGTCTCCCACTTCATCATCGCCGAAGTCGAGGGAACGCCGGCGGCATCGCTGTGCGCCTTGCCGGCTTCCGGCACTGGCCTCGCTGCGAAGGCAGCCATTGAGGCGGCAGCCGCCGAGAGCGGGCTCGGCGCANCAGAGGTGGACGCGATCTTCAAGCGCGGCGCCTACGCCAGGAATTGCTGGGTGCAGGGCGGCGAGGGCGATTGGCTGATCGAGCACGTCGCCACGCGGCCTGAGTATCGCGGGCGAGGGCTGGTGCAGGCGCTGATCGATCACGCACTTGCTGCCGGCGAGCAGGCGGGATTTGCGCGGGCGTCGATCTCGTTCCTGATCGGCAACGAGGCGGCCGAGCGATGCTATGCCAAGGCCGGCTTTGCCTTTACTGAGGAGAAGCGCGATCCGGCNTTCGAGGCGCTAACGGGTTCGCCGGGCTTCCGCCGCTTTACGCGCGCGATTCCGTAANGCCCGCTCGAAAATTTGCGCTTGCCACTCAATGATCGACAGGTNTTCCCGGTCCGAGATGATAGCGGCTGGAGAAGAACACCAGCGGAAGGCTGTCGCAGTAGTCGCAGGTGGATACTTCGGCGATGAACAGCGTGTGGTCGCTGACGTCGATCGTCCTGGTCACCTCGCAGGCGAAGAAGGCGAGGCAGTTCGACAGCCGTGGCAGGCCATCGACGATTTCGTAGCCGGGACAGGCTTCGCGCGATCGATCCGCAAAATGCTTCGACAGCGCCTTGGCATGTTCCGGCAGCACGTTGACGCCGTAGCGCCGGCTCGCCGACACCGCCTCATGCGTCCGGCCTGATTTGACCGACACCAGTACGGTCGGCGGCGCCAGGCTGATCGTGACAAAACTGTTGGCCGTCATGCCGCAGGCTTCGCCGCGCCGGTCGAGCGCGGTCAGTACCGCAACCCCCGTCGCAAAGCGCGACGCAGCCTGGCGGAAGGCGAGCGGGTCGGCGCGCTGCATCGCCTGCGCTCTCACGCAGTGGCCCGCACGGGTGCCGCCGGCGCCGTCTTGCGCTCGATCCAGGCATGGATGCGATCGGGCGATGCGACNCGGTCCCANTGAANGTCCGGATAGTTGAAATTCTCGGTGAACTCGTCGGCGAGCGCCTGGTTCTGGCTCATCGTGCCGATCAGCATGCCGAGCGCTTCCGAGGGCGGCTGCAGCATGATGTTGGTCCAGCGCGCGGCGGCCAGCACGCGGTCCTGCCGCTTGAGATCGACCTTCTCGCAGAACCGCGCGTCGAGAACGTCGGCGCCGACGATCTCCTCGCCGAGCACGAAGGCGGCGTAGGAGGCGACATTGGCGCCCTGTCCCATCATGGGATCGACGACCGAATGGACATCGCCCAGCGCAATCGCGCATTTGCCGCCGTCAAATTCCACCACGGTGTTGCGAACCGTCGGCACAACGCCGCCCTGCAAGAGATCGAGCGGCTGCGCCAGATCGAAGCGCGCGGTGTCGATGCGGTCATAGGTGGTCGGATGATGCTTCTCGAGCTTGTCAAGCACGGTGCGCAGAAAACCGTGCGGTCCGCGTCATAGCTCAGCGTCGCCAACTCTTCCATGTCGCCGCCCGGAACATTCTCCATCAACAGCGCGCTGGCGATGCCGCTGAAGGTGATGGTGGGAATCACGATCATCTCGCCATGCCCCGGGGAGACCGACAGCGTCACGTTCATCGGATCGGGCTCGCGAACGCCGGTGTAAAGCCCGACGCAGAGGCGCCGCTGCGGCTGGGAGTAGGGCGAGTGCTCGGGCCGGTAGGCGAAGAGCTGGCCGAGCGGACCCTTGCCGCTGGCGACGACGAGCAGGTCGAAGCGATTGACCAGCGGCGCGATGTCGTCTTCCTCGATGCGGCGGTATTCGATCCTGCCGCCGCGATCGGCAAAATCCTTCATCAGCACCGGCAGGTAGATCCGGTAATCGACCGCGCGGCTCGGCCGCGAGAAGTAGCCGCGAAAACTGATCGGCTGCGGGAAGTTGAAGAAGTGATCGTGGTAGTAATAGTGATGCTTCGGGTCGCGCCAGTGATCGACGCCGAGATAATCCTCGCGGGCGATCGTCACATGGTGATGCGCGACCGTGTTGAGCAGGCGGATGCCGCGATAGTCGTCCGGCGCGCGGTCGGTGATCAGCGTCGCGTCGACACCGTGCTTCTGAAGATAGAGGGCCAGATGCAGGCCCGCGATGCCGGCCCCGACGATTCCGATGCGCCGTCTCATGTCTGCCTCCCCAAAAGATTGTCCAAGGATTGCCGGGAGTTCGCGCTCCCGTTGTTGGCTGCAGCCTAGCTGCGAACTTGCCCGGGAAGAATGGAATGGATAGGATATGATCCATTCCTGATGGGAATGATTGGATGGACCGGATCGACTGCCTGCGCGCCTTTGTCCGCTCCCTCGAAGGCGGCAGCTTTTCCGTCGCAGCCCATGAACTCGGCATCGGCCAGCCGGCGGTGAGCAAGCGGATCGCGCTGCTCGAAAGCGAGTTCGGCACGCAACTGTTCTTCCGCACCACGCGCAAGCTCAAGCCGACGCCGGAAGGTCAGCGCATCTACGATCTGGCGCGGCAGATTCTCGGCAATTTCGATCTGGCGCGGGCGAACGTCGAGGAGAATTCGCTGCGGCCGAGCGGCACGCTGCGGGTCAGCCTGCCGTCGTCGTTCGGCCGGCGCTACCTGATGCCTGTCATCGCCGAATATATCAGCACCTATCAGGGCGTTCGCCTCGACGTCCGCTTCAGCGAGCGTTTCGTCAATCTGGTGGAAGAAGGAATCGAGCTGGCGCTGCGGATCGGGCAGCTCGAGTCGAGCACGCTGGTCGCGCGGCGGCTCGGCACGGTGCGGCGCTATCTGGTCGCGACGCCCACCTACCTCAAGGGACGCGCCGTGCCGCGCGCGCCCGACGATCTCAATGCGCATCAATGCATCGTCTATTCGCGCCTGCCGTCGGCGGGCGACTGGATCTTCGAATCCGAACATGGCCGCCACGTCGTTTCGATCGGCGGGCCGCTTCTGGTCGACGATGCCGATGCGATGGAGCAGGCGGTGAAGCATCATCTCGGCATTGCGATCCTTCCGGAATGGAGCGCGCTGGCCGGCATCCGCAGCGGCCAGTTGCAGAACCTGCTGCCGGAGTTTTCGATCGCCGCGCTGCCGCTGCACGCGGTCTATCCCGAAACGCACTGGATGTCTCTCAGGGCGCGAAGCTTCCTCGATCTCCTGATCAAGCGCGCCGGGCAGTTCTCGACGCCGTAAGGCGTACAGGTTCGGGAGCGGCCTATGCCGGCCCGCTCGGAACGTCGGAGAACCGGGTCAGCCATGCCACCGGGCCGATGCTGGCGGCGACGATCAAGAGCGCCGCGAGCGCGCCTTCCTCAAAGCTGCCGCGGCTGGCGTATTGGTAGATCGAGGTCGCCAGCGTGTCGACGTTGAGCGGCCGCAGCAGCAGCGTCGCTGGCAACTCCTTCAGGCAGTCCACGAACACGACAATGACCGCGCCGAGCATGGCCGGGCGCAATAGCGGCAGATGGACCAGCCGCATCGTCGTGGC
>JGI25153J46596_10000875_pt1 | contig 18324 bp, 9 predicted proteins | sample AraplaMF_Col_mMF_FD_46596 | JGI IMG/M metagenome (IMG submission 46596)
CGCCGGATTGGAGTACCGGAAGATATTGCGCTGGTGGCTGCTTTTCTTTCGTCCGATGATTCACGCTGGCTAACCGGCGAGATCATACTGGCCAGCGGCGGTCTTCGCTAATACAGGAAGCGCTTTCACAATAGCGCCTGATCCCTTCACATACTTGTATAAAATTAATAGCTTTGCCTGCTGCAGGTAAAGTTTTTTTGATTATGAGAACAAAAGATTTTAACGAGACTGACATACTGAGAAAGGCCATCACCCTTTTCTGGCAAAAGGGTTATCACGCAACCTCGTTATATGATCTCATTGAAGAACTGGGTATTGGCCGTTCCAGCATCTACCATGCTTTTGGCGACAAGCATAACCTGTTTTTGAAAGCGCTGGAGCTTTACCAGCAGGAGGCCACAGCAAGGATCCAGGGATTATTGAATAACGCCCCCTCAGTGAAAGCGGCGGTAAAACAGCTGCTGCAGCAAGTTGTTAACGACATTTTTACCGATGCCTGTCCCAAAGGATGCTTTAAAATAAACTCAGAGGTAGAGGTGGCCGCGAGTGATGAATTAATAAAGAAGCTGGTTGCTGAAGATGACCTGATCATCGAAAAGGCCTTATATCAGGCAATAAAAAAAGGACAGGCAAACGGGGAGATCAGCGCATCCAAAAAACCGAAAGCCCTTGCCCGCTTTATTTGTAATACGGTGACCGGGATGAGGGTTTATGCAAAATTCAGGCATGACCGGCAGTTCTTTGACGATATCGTTGAAACCACCCTGTCTGTTATCAGCTGATAATTAAGCTCCCTCACTGCCTGAAAATAAACCGCAAGGCGTCATAATAGGCTTTTATGGGTTCTGTCATATGCGTTTCCTCAGGATAGTGAACATATTTATGGGCTAAACCCGTTATCTTCCTTTGATTTATTATAGTGTCAAATTTCAGAAGATCTGTATGAAAGGTCGATCCGTCTTCTGATGATCCTTCGTCCGCATCACTGTAAAAGATCATTTTATTTATAATCCGGTCACTTGTTAGCTTTTTATCTGCGAGGTTCAGCAAATATCCCCTATCCCACCAAAATGAAGGGCTGATGGCTATATAAGCATCAAACATATCTGGCTGCGTTAGCAGGCAATTGATCGTGGTGATGCCGCCGAATGAGTGCCCTGCAAAAATTTTAAAAGCCTGTGTTTTGTAGTGCTGGTCAACATAAGGTATCAGCTCACTACCAATAAACTGTAAAAAATCATTACCGCCACCGCTTGCCTTTAGCCGGGAGTTTGAACTGGTATCAGGCTTTCCGTAAAAATCAAAAATGCTATGGCTGGGGGTAAGGTCCCTTACGCGGTTTGTATTGGGGATGCCAACGATGATCATCTCTGGCATTACCTTTACGTCCTTACGGCTAAGATACCGACAATATTCTGCGATCATGCTAAAATGGTTGTCTCCGTCAAGAACGTATAATACCGGGTAGCGCTTACCGGGCATTGAGGTATCTGCAGGTGGTGCGTAAATATAAATTTTCCGGTCTTCGCCCAATATTTTAGACGGGATGCTGATGATATCTGCGGATATGGGTTTAAATGGCGGATCGCTTTGGGCTATTAAGCCGGTGGGAATTAATAGTACAAAGAAAATACATACTATATTATATCTAAAATGGCGCTTTAAGCCGTTGCGGTAGATCATGAAAATATATTTGGGACCTGCCTTAATTTACAATGTTTTTTGGGTTCCGGGTAGTGGAACAAACAGATAACATTTGTTTATATTGGGCCGTTATCCTCCTCCGGAACAAGAAAGAAAACTGAATTTGAATTCATATACCTTCCATATTAACTTATACGACCTCGCCTTTCTCGGCGCAATATTTACAGGGCTTACCTTTGCACTGCTTTTATACTTTACCAAAACCGTTAACCGTAGTGCAAACCGGTTCCTTGCCCTGGCCCTGGTCACGATGGTTTTATGGATGATGCGGATCCTTGCTATTGACCTGAAGCTGGAAACTTACCTGCCCTGGTGGAACCGGCTGCCCATGCAGTTCCTGCTGGCGCTGGGCCCCCTGGTGTATTTTTATGTGCTGAAGATAACGCGGCCGGCATACCAGTTCAGGAGGAAAGACCTGCTGCATTTCAGCCCCCTGGTGCTGGAACAGTTGGCACTGGTGCCGCTCCCCCTGTTACAGCTGCTCATATTTATTTCGGGCATCACCTATTTATACTTCTCTGATAAGCTGATCCGGAATTTTTACCGGCGCCTGCAGCCCGTACTAATGGACCGTTCCCTTCTTGAATTCCGCTGGCTGCGCCGCCTGCTGGGAACCACCGCCCTGTTATGGGTCCTGTGGCTGTTTTGCGGCGTCATTGACTATTTTGGCTACCGCAATCAGTTAGGCATACACGTTTATACCCCTTTTATACCTTTTTCGTGATCATTATTATATGGACTGCGGCGGCGGCTTTCCTGAAACCTCAGGCAGGGATGATGGTCCAGGCGGCAACAACCATCAAACCATCGGTGCCGGCCGAGCTGCGGGCAAAAGGCGCCTGGCTTAAGCGGGCCATGGACGCCAACCATTATCACCAGGACCCGGAATTAAGCTTAGGATCCCTGGCCGAAAAACTTAACCTGCCACCCCACGAATTATCAAGGGTCATTAATACGGTATTCAAAAAAGGCTTTAATGATTTCATTAATGAATACCGGGTGATGGACGCCGTACGTAAAATGCAGGACCCTGCTTATGCGCATATCACCCTCCTGGGTATTGCGTTTGAAGCGGGGTTCAATTCAAAAACCACTTTTAACCGGATCTTCAAAGAAATGACCGGAAAAAGCCCTACAGCGTACAAAAAACACCTGGAAAAAGAGGGCCCAACTTATAAATTGGGGCGTCAGCCCCGGCCTGAGCTGTTAATATTGAACCGCGAACCTCCTCAAAAATGGGTTCCTGAAAAATTAAACAGCCGGTATATGTTCAGAAATTATGTAAAAGTTGCCATACGCAACCTGCAGCGCAATAAAGGTTTTACTGCTATTAACGTCGCTGGCCTTTCCATCGGTTTAGCTACCTGCCTGCTGATCGTATTCTATGTGGCAGATGAATTGAGGTATGATAAGTATAATACCAGGGCAAATAACATCTACCGGGCCGACATGGAAGTAAAATTTGGCCACAATGCCAACTCCTATGCAGCGGTGCAAAGCGGGTTTGCCGATGAGGTAAAGAAGGATTTTACCACCGTTGAGCAGGTAGTAAGGTTAAGGCCGGCCTATGAACAGCCTGCCGGTTTTCATGTTAAAAAGGGCAGCTCCGTGCTGCAGGAGACCAGTGTTATTTATGCGGATGCAAGCCTGTTCCAGGTATTTACCCTGCCTATGATAACCGGCAACCCTGCCACCGCCCTGGCAGAACCCAATGCAGCTGTGCTGACCGAAAGCCTGGCTAAAAAGTATTTTGNTGCTGTGAACGTTGTTGGCCAGACACTGGTACTAAACGATACGCTCACTTTTAAAGTAACGGGCGTTATAAAAGATCTGCCTGAGCAAAGCCATTTTAAATACCATATGTTCCTGTCAATGGAAACACTGGCAGATAGCCGCAACCCTAACTGGGGCGGCGGTGGTTACAATACTTACCTGCTGCTTAAGTCCGGCGCAAGCCCCGCAGCCATCAGCAAAAAATTAAGCAGTGTGGCTATGGAGTTTATTGCACCCTGGCTTGGCAAAGACGACTATTTAAAATACACTTTAACGCCCTTAACCTCCATACACCTGCATTCAAACCTGCAGCAGGAGCTTGGCCACAACGGCAGCATTCAGTATGTATATATATTTTCGGCCATTGGCCTGTTCATCCTGCTTATTGCCTGTGTAAATTTCATGAACCTTTCAACAGCACGCTCGTCAAACCGCGCTAAAGAAGTGGGAGTACGCAAAGTGCTGGGCTCACCACGCAAACACCTCATTGCACAATTCTTAACGGAGTCACTGCTGGTAACATTTGCATCAACGATCATAGCTATCATAATAGCATGGCTGTTTATGCCCCTGTTCAGCCGGGTGTCGGGCAAACAGCTGGCGTTCAGCTGGCAAACATTTGCATGGCTTGTGCCCTGCTCACTGGTGTTAACAGTGATCATAGGCTTTATCGCAGGATCGTACCCGGCGTTCTTCCTTTCCCGCTTTCAGCCCATTAATGTATTAAAAGGTAAATTCTCTGCCGGGTTTAAAGGGGGCAGCCTGCGTAGCTTTCTGGTGGTGTTCCAGTTTGGCATCTCCATCTTCCTTATTATCGGCACCCTGGTTATTTATAACCAGCTTCACTACATACAAACTGCTAACCTTGGCTATAACCGTAAGCAGGTGCTAATTATAAAAAATACGGAGCGCCTCAATAACCAGGCACAAACCTTTAAGCAGCAAATAAAACAATTGCCGGATGTTGAAGAGGCATCGTTCTCAGGATTTGTGCCAACGGGAACGGCCAGCAGTATTACGGCCCTTTTCCCGGATGTAACGCTTACCTCGCACACCTCTATGCTTACAGAGTTCTGGCCGGTTGACGAGGATTATATTAAAACAATGGGCATGCAGCTGCAGGCCGGCCGCAATTTTTCACCCGGCATGAGAACGGATTCCTCCTCCGTTATTATTAACGAATCTGCCGCAAAGTTCTTTGGCTTTAAAGACCCTTTAAATAAAACTATTTACCGCAACACAAATGGTGTACAGCCGTTTAAAATTATTGGCGTGATAAAAGATTTTCATTTTAAATCGCTGCGCCAAAATATAACCCCGGTGGTGCTGTATTTGGCTGAGGATAAAGGCGCTTTAAATGTAAAGCTTAATACCACCAGCATCAGCAGCCTTATGGGCAAGATAAAAGATAAATGGAAAGCAGTTGCGCCTGACCAGCAGCTCACTTATTCATTTATGGATGCTGAATTTGATGCTGCTTACCGTGCAGAGGGCCGCATAGGGGTAATATTTATGGCCTTTACATTTTTGGCTATTGTTATTGCCTGCCTGGGTTTATTTGGGCTGGCTACCTATGCTGCCGAACAGCGCACCAAGGAGATCGGGATCCGCAAAGTGATGGGCGCCGGTGTGCCTGCGCTTGTTGGCATGCTGTCGAAAGATTTTTTAAAGCTGGTGCTGATAGCCATTGTTATTGCATCGCCCATTGCATGGTTTGCCATGCAGCAATGGCTGCATGATTTTGCTTACCGTACAACTATGCATTGGTGGCTGATAGCAGTAGCCGGCATAACTGCCATCATCATTGCTTTTGCTACCGTTAGCTTCCAGGCAATAAAAGCGGCGCTTGTAAACCCGGTGAAGTCGTTACGGGCGGAGTAAGCGTGCCAGGCGCCCGGATAAGCAAACAAACAACGCTAAATAACCGGCACATTCCTGCTGCTTATTTAGCGTTGTTAAGAGATAGCTATCAGTTAGCAACCAGGGTGGTTATGCTGGATGCAGGCAGGTTGATCCCGAAAGCATTATTTGAAATGCCAAGGGTGCTTGATGCCAGGTTAGATGAGCTGGTGGTTACGTAACGATTGAAGCTGTTAACCGTTACTCCGCTGATGGTAAAGGGCTGATAGGTGACCGCGGTATTGGTATTAATGGCAACGATCACAATTTTTGAACCGCTCTTGTAAGCAGTGGTATATACACCGGTGGTGGGATTCGCGGGACAGGCAATTTTCGTATATCCCGGACGGATATATCTTGCAAAGTGCGCCATAACATAACCTACTTTAGTGATGTTGCTGCTCTCATCTATCGGCCCGTAGAACCGGCGGATGTACCACCACACATAAGCCGCCCATCCGGCCGTCATACAATCGTGGATCTCTTTGGCCGCATTCATCGCGTTCGGCCAGTCGTTACCGCTGATGGAGGAATTGGTGTAATGCTCCGTCATCCATACCGATTTACCGATGCTGCCTAAATTATACGGGGTTTTACCATAAATATGCCCGCTTACAAAAAGGGTTTTGGATTTTGCCGTAGCGTTGCTCAGGTAAGTATTAATAAAAGTCTGGTCCATATTAAATGGTTCCGGGCACATGATCGGGGCGCCGCAATTATCGCCCTGGGCTGCTACAAAATTAGCGATCTCCGTGGCGGAGGCATGCATCCAGCCCGAGGCCATATAGTTAGGCTCATTCCATGGCGACAGCGCATAAACGCCCCCTACAGCCTGCGTGTAGGCCTTTAAGTGAGCGGCATAGCTACCCCATGCGCTGGCTCTCAGATAAAGCCCGTCCATCATAGACGAAGGTGCATTCCAGGCGGTGGCAATCACTTTCGCTCCAAAACTCTTGGCCGCATCAATAGTGGGTTTTTCAGCGGCAAACTGGCTGCTGGTAGTGGGTACCATCACACGCAGAATGCTCATACCAATACCCGTGCTGGCAGAAAAGGCTTTTGTCCGCTGGTCTGCGGTTAAGTCGCCAATCCATATTGGAACGCTCATGCCTCCAAAGCCCTGGATGGTTTGCTGTACCGTATTGGCATCAATTGTGGCAGTTGCCAGTATGCCAACGTCAGCGCTTTCCGTAGCATTTCTTTTTTTACCATTGGAGCTTACATCATTTAAATGCTGCTTGGTGCAGGAGGAAAAAATTAAGCCGAAAAGGAATGGGATTCCCAGGCTGCTGAGGAAAAGGTTTGTTTTCATAGTTGATTTGTTAATTGGGTTTTCTTTCATGGTTTTTCATTTTTGAGGTTTGTAATTCAAAACGTGGGCGTTCTTATAATTGCCGGCGGTAGGTCCGCCGGCAATTTGAGATCAGGGGTTCAAACGATGTATGGTTGAAAATCTTACCGTGCTCCCGCTTAGTTTCCATACCAGGGATTCTGCGGAAACGCAGGGCCTTCAGTTACCAGGTCTATCTGCTGCTGGGGGATGGGTCTTAACATATGTTCCGGTACAATGTTGGCCGCTGCTTCATCATTATACTGTTTAACCCTGGCAACAAGTGTTTTCGTTCTTGAAAGATCATACCACCTGTTACATTCACCATACAGCTCCCTTGTGCGCTCGTCAAGAATAAAGTTCAGCGTTACCTGGGCAGGCGTAATAGTTTGTGCAGCCACTGCAGCGGCATACTGTGCGGGTGTTTGCCCTGGTTTTAACGCAGCCCTGATCCTTAGCACGTTCAGCATATCGGCAGCCTGCTGCAGGGTGCCGCCGCCTTTCAGCGCCGCCTCCGCTGCGATCAGGTACACTTCCGAAAAACGGAACAGGATATAAGGCCTGTCGGAATAATCATTCATATCAGCTCTTGTGGAATCATCCCATTTGCGCAATGACGGGAAAAGCAGGCTGGTATAAGGCACGGTTGCACCGGGAAGATAATCCGGCTCAAAAATAATTCCTTTGAAAGCCGCTCTTTCTGCCGGCGTAACCACCCGGTCAACTATCCAGATGGCCGTATCAACGCCATTGGTGAGTGTACCACGCGGCGTAGCGGCGCCCGTAGTACCTTTAACAGAACCCGGTACACTGTTGGATAGCCAGATGGTTTGAAAAGTGCCATCATACCGGGAGTCGGTAGCCCTGTTGGCGAAAGCCACATCCAGCACATAGCGCATATTGGGCCTTATCCTTTGCCATGGACGCCCGTTCTGCACATCGCGCACGCAAACATAAGCACCGCCTGCGCCGGGATAGTTGGCATTCACAGTAGGATAGTTCGGCCGGAAAAAGAAGTTGGATTTATTCTCTTTCAGGTTGCTGGCGCCTGTACCTGTCTGGGAATTCTCACCAAACTTCAGGTCTTTGTTATGGTCAATAACCATGATAGTTTCCCGTCCGTATTCATTGCCTTCCAGGAAACCCTGGGCAAAAACAGGCCACAGGTCAAGGCCGTAAACACCTTTATTATCAATAATGCTTTTAGCCGTATTAAAGGCATCGGTAAAGTCTGTTCCTTTGGCAGCAGCAGACCATCCACGCCATAAATACGTTTTTGACAGCAGGTACAGCGCAGTGGCTTTATAAGCAGGCTTGCCCAACCCCGGAGCCGGCTGGTCAGGCAGCTGTGCGGCAGCATCCTGCAGATCCTTTATGATCGCATCATACACTTCGGCCATCGGCGACCTGGCATCGGCTGCTGTTACTTCGGTACTGAAAGTAAGATGCAAAGGCACATCTCCAAAGGTGGTTACCAGCTGGAAATAACAAAATGCGCGAAGGAATTTTGCCTGGGCCAATAGCTGCGCTTTCTTGCCTTCATCCATCTTCGCATCCGGGCCATATTGAAGCACCCCATTAGCCGTGTTAATGTCTATATACATACTGTTCCAAAAGCCGCTATAGTCGTTGGTGTTACTCTTCATCAGGGATGAGTAGGTAAAGTTGTGCTGCACATCAGCCGCACCGCCCCTGATCATCTCGTCGGTTCCACCATTGAATAATTGTGTAAAGATCTGTGTACCCCAATGACTGCGGAAAGAGGAGTAGATCCCTGCAACCCCGCCATCCAGGCCTTCGGGCGTTTTGAAATAAGCGGGATCGATGGTTGCGCGGGGCTGTTCGTTCAGCACTTTCTTACATCCGGCCACCATCATCAGCAATGCAGCCATCAGCAGCCACCCTGTTTTTATATTCAGTTTCATATCAAGCTAAGTTTCTGGATTAAAATTTAACGTTAACACCAAACATATACTGGCGCGTGGGAGGTGTACCCATGCCTACGGTAATGGCCCTGCCTACTACCGGCGTTCCTCCTGCGGTAGAACCTACTGCATTGCCATTGCCGTTACCTTCCGGATCAATACCCAGCCCGTCATGCACCAGCGGAGCCCAGAGGATAAACGGGTTCTGAGCTGCCAGGTATAAGCGCAGTGAGCTAAGGCCTATTTTATTTGTGATCTTTGAAGGCAGGCTATATCCCAGGTTAATAGATCTCACCTTTATAAAAGAGCCATCGCGGTAAGATAAGGTGGAGGTGTATTGTAAGGCATCCCTGCTGGCATCAGGTTGTGGAAAATCATTCGTGGGATTATCCGGTGTCCAGTAGTTCACTTTATATTGGTTAACACGGCTGTTCATAAAGAAAGGATAGCCGGCTGCACCGCCATCGGCAGTCAGATAGGTAACCACTACTGTTTGCCCGATACGCCCGAACGTTACAATATTCAGGTCAAAGTTCTTGTAGGCAAAACGGTTGCTGAAACCAAAAACAAAATCCGGCTGAAAATTACCGATCACCTGGCGGTCTTCAGCACCAATGGTTCCATTGCCGTTAACATCCTGGATCTTAATGTCGCCGGGCGCAGCGCCGTACTTGCCTGCAGCATCTTTTTCACCCAGCTGCCATATACCGATCTTTTTCACATCATAAATTACGGTCAGCGGCTGCCCCACATACCAGCCATTGCCAACATCCTGGGTAAGGCCCGGCTGCAGGGCCACGATCTTTTCCCTGGCCATGGAAAAATTCAGGTCCGTATTCCAGGTAAACCCGCCGCGGCTTTTTACATTCAGGCTGCTAAGCGTTATTTCAAGACCATGCCCGGCAGTTTTTCCCTGGTTTACAAGTACGGAGTTTGCGCCCCTGCTTCGCGGCAGCTCCTTGCTTAACAGTATATCCCTGGTATTAACGTTATAATACTCAATGGCGCCGCTCAAACGGTTATTAAAGAAACCGAAGTCCAGCCCTATGTTGTATCCCCGGGTAGATTCCCAGGTGAGCTTAGGATTAGGCAGTGTGTTCACCAGGTAGCCCGATACATAGTTTATGTTGGGAGATGTGCCGGAACCATAGTTATAGAAGTTGGAAGAGAGGCTTCCTATCGTTGTATAGGGCGCAATGGTTTGGTTGGAGCTGATGCCCCACCCTACCCTCAGCTTAAGATTGTCTATCCAGCTTACATTGCGCATAAAGCTTTCGTTGCTCAGGTTCCATCCTACAGACAGCGCGGGGTAAGTAAACCATTGATTGCCGGGGGCCAGTACGGAAGCGCCATCGGCCCTGACGGTGGCCGTTAACATATAACGGTCGTCATAGGAATAAAATGCACGTCCCATATAAGACAGCAGGCCCCGGTTGCTGTAGCCGGATGCGTTTGCCGTGAGCGAATTTGCCAGCTGAAAATTGTAGTCCTGGATATAATCTGTTGGTACGCCCTGCCCATTGAATTGCTGGCTCTGATTAAAATTCTTTACCACTTCATGCAAAGCCGTTACCTGGATCTTATGCTTTTCCGCAATGGTTTTGTCATAGGTAAGCGAGTTGTCCCAGGTATAGCTCCATGTTTCATCGTTTGACTGGCTTAGGGTGGCGCCGGCCGTGGTAAGGTTCGTATTAAATACCGTGCCCGGGCCGTTGTAGTTATTGTTCATGGTCTGGATCCAGTCAAGCGCCAGGCTGGTTCTGAGCTTAAGGCCTTTAATGATCTCCAGCTCACCATACACATTGGTTAATGTTCTGAAACGGCGGGTACGGGCCCTGATCTTCTCATTATTGCCAATGGAGGTGAGCGGGCTTATCTGGTTAGCGTCATTGGATTGCTGGAGAGCCGGCTGAAAATTAATACTGCCGTCAGCGTTATAGGGAAGATACAAGGGGCTTAGCCTGGTTGCCGAGCCAAAGGCGCTGGTGTTAACACGGTTGGCCCAGCTCATGGTATTGGTAGTGGTTAACCCTACTTTTATGCGTTGGCTCATCTTGTGATCCAGGGCAATATGAAATGAGCCGCGGTCAAAACGCTGATCCGGTATGATGCCGGTTTCACGGAAAACGCCGAACCCGAAACTGTACAGGGTTGTTTCATTACCGCCGGAAACGCTGATATTATGATCTGTCCGGATAGCTGTTTTCAATAAAAGCCTCTGCCAGTCTGTATTAACACCATTGGCCAGGTTTTCCTGCTCAACCGGGGTAAGCGCATTGGGATGGGGATTGTTAGGATTGGGCTGCCCTTGTTTTGCAGCATCTTTGAAGGCGGCATACTCCTGACCGTTAAAGAGGCGGTAGGTATCCATTGCCTGCGAAATCCCTACATAACCGTCATAGCTGGTGATGGGTTTTCCCGGCCGGCCTCTTTTTGTAGTAATAATAATAACACCGCCTGATCCCCGCGACCCATAAATGGCGGTAGCGGATGCATCTTTCAGCACATCGATATTTGCAATATCGTTGGGATTTATATCGTTGATACTACCGCCTGAAAGCGGGATCCCATCGATCACCAGTAAAGGACCGTTCTGGGAGTTATTGGCGTCTGAGCTTGATGCAAGGGAACGATTGCCCCTGATCCTGATCTCCCCGCCGGTGCCGATACTGGAGCTGTTATTCACAATATCAATTCCTGCCGCCCTCCCCTGCAGCTGATTGTAAACATTGGGAGCACCTACTTCCCGTAACGTTTCCCCCTTAACGGAAACAGTTGCCCCGGTAACATCCTTCTTTTTTGCCGTACCATATCCTATTACCACCACCTGTTCCAGATCACTGACTGCGGATTTTAGTGTCACATTGACAGTTGTTTGACGGTCAATGGCAATTTCCCGCGGTACAAATCCCACTGAAGAGATCAACAGCGTTCCGTTGGCAGGGGCCGTGAGCTTAAAGAAGCCTTGAGGATCAGTGAGCACCCCTGTTCTGGTGCTTTTTAGCTGTACGCTGGCGCCGGGGATCCCGTTTCCATCGTCGCCGATAATACGTCCGTTAAGTGTGATGTTCTGCGCCCTGGCAGCATAGATTGTCCCAAAAACAAATAATAAGGTCAGCATCGTTTTCCCCAATAAGAGCTGGAAGAAGGTTGACGCTTTTTGTAGGTTGTGCGTAACCGAAATTTTCATAATCGTGGATTTATTTCAATTTGTGCATTACTGACACCGCATTGGTATATTAATGATGGGTGTAGCTACGTGGAAAATATCATCGCAGCGAATGTAGTATGACTGCTACAGGGGCTATGGTTGATTTGTAAAAATGAATAGCACAAATGTTTAAACAGGGGATTAATTTAGCCGGCAGACTGCCTGTTCAGGGTCTGGTACTCTGAGGGTAAAAGGTTGAATTTAGCTTTGAAGGCCCGTGCAAAATAATTAGGGGTTGAAAAACCGACCGCGTACCCGATCTGTGCAATTTTCATATCACTGTTCTTCAAAAGGTCGGCGGCTTTGTTCAGCTTCATGGACCGGATAAATTCTACCGGTGTTTCACCGGTTAATTGAACGATCTTATTATACAGGGAGGCCCGGCTCATAAAAAGGTGCTTGCTTAATTCCTCCACTGTCAAATTATCACTGTTGATATTGGCTTCAATATACTGAGTAACCTTCAGCAGTAATTTCTCGTCCTCCGATTCCACTTCCGCTGCAGGCATCACCACCTTCAGCTGGCGGGTATAGGTATCTTTCAGGGTTTGGTTCAGCTGCACCAGGTTCCGGATCTTGAGGTTTAAGATATCAAAATTAAAGGGCTTGGTAAGGTAGTCGCTGGCGCCGGTTTCAAGGCCTTTTAGCTGAGAGGCGTCGCCGGTAAGGGCCGTTAACAGAATGATCGGGATATGGCTGGTCCTTTTATCCGATTTGATCTTCTGGCTCAATTGTATGCCATCCATATAAGGCATATTGATATCGCTCACAATTACCTGGGGATGAGCGAAAAGCGCTTTCTGCCATCCTTCTCTCCCATCGGAAGCTTCCACTATTTTATAAAAATGCTTCAGATTATCTTTCAGGTAGTACCGGAAATCATCATTATCCTCGATGAGCAATACGGTCAGCTTTTCGCCGGCCGGTACAACCGCCTGCTCCGCCGCCGCGGACTGCTCAGCATTAAGAAGCTCATTTTCAGCTTCAGGTGCCGGCTCCGTATCTTCAGCCGGTTCCGGCAGCTGTTCCAAAGGTAAATGAATGGTAAAGAGGCTTCCCTTACCGGGAATGCTTTCAACATCCACACAGCCGCCATGCATTTTTACGAATTCGAGGGTAATGGAAAGACCGATACCACTCCCCTGGTTGAGTACAGCGGGATTAGCATCTCCCTGGAAAAAGCGGGTAAAGATCTTCTCCTGCACCTCCTTTGGCATTCCAATGCCGGTATCAGCAACGGCTATCTTCAGGCCCAGCGGCGTATCCGGATCAATACTGAGCGCTATCCGGCCGCCTTTGGGTGTGAATTTGAAGGCGTTCGACAAAAGGTTAAACAAGATCCGTTCGATCTTATCCCTGTCAAAGCGGGTATGAAAACAACCCAGGGTGCTTACAAATGAAAAGCTGATCTGCCTGCGCTCGGAAATATCTTTGAATGACTCCACCACTTCTCCTATAAAGGAAACAATATCTCCCTCCGTAAGAACCAGCTTCAGCTCCCGCTCTTCCAGCTTACGGAAATCCAGCAGCTGGTTCACCAGGTTCAAAAGCCGCCGGGCATTGCGTTTCAGGAGGTTCAGGTGCCCCAGCTTTTCGGGGCACTCTTCCTGCTGTATCAATTTTTCAATAGGGCCAACGATCAGCGAAACCGGCGTCCGGAACTCATGGCTTAAGTTGGTGAGGTATTTGATCTTAACCTGTTCAAATTCGCGCTGCCGCTCTGCTTCCCTCCGCTCCATTTCCATCGCCTGCCGTATCTGAAGACGCTCCTGCTCAAGGGCAAACCTGTTCTTCAGCTTACGGATGCCGCGGTACCGCAGCAGCCATAAGATAAAGCCAGCCATCATCACGTAAAAAATATACGCATAAACAGTCAACCAGAAGGGCGGCCTTACATATATATTAATGGTGGCTTCCCCGGTATTCCATGATCCGTCATCGCTGCTGGCCTTTACCCGGAACACATATCTGCCCGGCTGCAAATTGGAAAATACGGCGGTCCGTGAAGCACCCACATCATTCCAGCCCTGATCAAAACCTTCCAGCATATAAGCATACCGGCTCTCCTGCGGCGCGGTGTAATTCAGTGTTGCAAAGCTGATGGAAAAGTTCTGCTTATAATCAAGCCTGATCTCCCCGGCCACTGAAATATGCTCGCGGATCGCTGATCTTTCACCGGGCGTAACCGAACTATTAGCGATCCGCAGGTCTGTAAGCACTATTTTCGGTACGTTGCGATTGTAGTTCAGAGCCCTGGGATCGAAATAATTAAATCCATCCAGCCCGCCAAAGAACAGCTCTCCGTCGCTTGTTCTCAATCCGGCTCCCAGGCTGAATGTGCTGCGCTGCAGGCCGTTATAGGAAAAATAGTTTTTGAATTTCCGGGTCCTGGGGTCAAAGCTGCTAACCCCTTTATTGGTGCTTACCCACAGCTTGCCTGCATCATCTTCCAGGATCTTGTAGATAACTGCATTGGACAGGCCCTGCTGTTCGGAGTAACAAACAAATTTTCCGGCGGTGCTGTCGAACAGGCATAATCCGCCACCCGGCGTACCTGCCCACACCCGGCCGCTCCTGTCAATACAAAGGGCCTGTACATCGCCCGAGGGCAGGTTGCTGTTTGCCTGGTTCAGCACCCGGATCCTGTCATGGGCCGGGTTATACACCACTAATCCGGAGCCTACCGTACCAATCCACATGTTACCGGACCTATCCTCTTCAATTGCCCTGATGAAGCCCCTGCTAAGCGCTTTTATATCATCGGGGTAGCTGTGCCCCTCATTGAACCCGCGAAATGTTCCCTGAACAGGATCGTAAACATTCAGGCCATTTCCATTGGTGCCGATCCAGATATTTCCTTTGCTGTCTTTTTTAAGGCAAAAGATATCATTCCCCGAAAGATCTTCCGGGCCATTACCTTTTACATAATGCTTTACCCTGCCTGACCGTGTATCCAGCACATAGGCGCCCTGCATGAAAGTGCCGATCCAAAGCTCCCCGCCTGCACGTTCCAGCGCCAGCACAGCGGGCGGCTTTCCTTTGCCATGAAATGCAGGATGGTCGAACAAACCGGTTTTCCGGTGATACAGGTTAATACCACCGCCATCCGTTCCAACATAGATATCGCCATCGCTGGCCTCGGAAAAAGAGGTGACGATCGGTGCTGTTAATCCCTTTGGATCAAAAGGATTGCTTCTCCGGAGATTGAAGAAAGCAAGGTTCTTATCATATTTATTAACGCCGCCCTGGTAGGTTCCGATCCAGTAAATACCTTTCTCATCTATATAAATGCAGCGTACCGATTTGCCGTGCAAACTATACTTATTCCTCACATCATGTTCCAGCCTGCGAAAAGTTTGTTGCTGCAGATCAAAGATGTTCAGTCCTTCCTCTGTGCCAACCCATAAGCTGTTCGGGTTCTCCGGTGTGATTGCAAAAACCCTGTTGCTGCTCAGGGTTTGCTCATTAGTATCGCTATGCCTGTAACTACGGAACCCCTTTCCATCGGGCCGTAACATACTTAAACCGCCATCATCGCTGCCAATCCACAAATTACCGTTGTGATCCTCCGTTATTGCCTTTATTGAATTGTCGGAAATAGACAGGGAATCGTCCGGATCATGCGCAAAGCGTTTAAAATCATTGGTACTTCTCTGATAAAGGTATAAGCCGGAATTTCCGCCTATCCATAACCGGCGCCTGCTGTCTTCGAATATGCAGGTAATGATGTTGGATGCAAGCTGCCCGGGCTTGCCGGCGTCAGCGCTATACCGGGTTGTTTTTCCCGTTCGCGGATCAAACATAAACAGGCCAACATAACTCCCGATCCACAGGTTGCCTGAATGATCCCTGAAAAGCGCCCGTGCCGTATTACCCAATGTGAGCGGGTAATTAATAAAGCAATTCTTTTTACGGTTGTACAATGACAAACCCCTATTTGTTCCTATCCAAAAATTACCAAACTGGTCTTCATGCATTGCCAGTATTGAATTAGCCCCAATGCTGGCCGTATCGCTTTCATTATGCCGGTAAACCGTAAAATTAACGCCATCGAATTTGTTGAGGCCATCGTCCGTACCAAACCACATGTACCCGTACTTATCCTTCAGTACGGTAGTAACGGTGTTGGAAGAAAGGCCATCTTCATTCCCGAAATTAACGAAGTTAAGATCCCGTTGCCGGGAAACGGCTACCCCGGACCCTAAGATCAAACAGCATATGAAAAGCGCATATTTCACAACAGCTTGCAAAATTAACAAGTCAATATAACGTGGTTCATAACGGAGCAAATTACTTAACGGCTATGCTTAAATGTCAATCTGACGATTATTTCATTAAATTTAATATAAATATTCCCCACTTCAGCAGGAAGTTCAAATATACCTGAAACAAAAAATGCCCATTGTTTATCAATGAGCATTTTCTGCGGGCAATATGCCTGCTTCCGTATGTAAAGTAACGATGGTATTATTCCAGGTATTTTTCCTTTAGCCTTTCGTATATGCTTTCAGGGTGGTAGATGGCATTCTTGTCCAGGTTGCCCCTGCGCCATATTTCATTCCACAGGTGAATGGCCAGTGTTTGGGGTTGTGGAGTATAATCGCTTTTACAGATCAGCCCCGACAGGTCGAAATAGTCTATCGGGCAAAATACTTCCGGCGGCTGAATATATTGCTGCAGTCCAGGATTGTCAGGGAAGATCTTCCGGAGCAGGTAAACGCCGGCCTCTCCCCATACCACGGTAGCATCGCTCCTGATCTTATCCTCCACCTGTCCTATCAGGGTTTCGAGATAAGGCGCGCCGGCCGGGAACTTCATATAAGTGTTATTGATGGCGGTGTTATTTGTGCGGAACTCTCTTTCCGAAGAAAAGCAACAGGGCCCGGGTATATTAAACGGCTGCAGGCAAATGGTATCCAGGTCCACCCACCAGCCTCCCCTGGCATACAACAATTTCAGGCGGAACCAGTCCGCAAAGGATGCATAGGTATAAGCAGAGTCTTTAAAAAGCGAGGCAGCCGGTATGATATCATTTGCATCCATCTGTTGTACGCCATCCGGTATATTCGCTATTTGTTCATAGGCATACAAATGAAATTCATGCCCGTGATACAGATACGACCTCATGCACAGGATCTCATTATTACTAAGCTGGTTGCCTATCCACAAACTTTGAATGATGTTATTTACCATAAATAGTCCATTTTTCGCCGGTTTGTTCCCGCCACATGGCATTGTATAATCCTTCTTTTTCTATCAGCTCTGCATGGGAGCCTGTTTCAACAATCCTGCCGCCATCCAGCACCAGGATGCGGTCTGCAAACATGAGTGTAGACAAGCGGTGTGCAATTATCACGGTAATAAACCGCCGCAGGCCCGTTACCCGGCGGATGGTTTCAGCGATCCCTTTTTCAGTAAGCGAGTCAAGGGAAGATGTTGCTTCGTCGAAGATCAGCAAGTGTGAATTTCTGAGCAGGGAGCGGGCAATGGATAGCCGCTGGCGTTCTCCGCCCGACAATTTAAGCCCGCCTTCACCGATCAGGGTATCTACTCCTTTCGGCGACCGCGCCAGCAGCTGTTGGCAGGATGCCTGCTCCAGCACCTCGTTTATCATTTGATCGGTTGCCGCAGGATTTACAAAAAGCAGGTTTTCTTTTATTGTGCCGGAGAACAGCTGTGCGTCCTGGGTTACAACGCCTATCTGCTGGCGTAGCTCCGCAAAGTCGATCGTATCATGCCTGTGATCATTATACAATATGCTTCCACTGGCAGGTTGGTAAAGCCCTACCAATAGCTTCACCAGCGTTGTTTTACCTGCTCCCGAAGGCCCGGCAATGGCAATGGTCTCCCCCATCCTGGCATCAAAGGAAACATGCTGCAGCGCGGGCTGCGCTACCGACTGATGCAGAAAAGATACCTTATCAAAACAAATGCTGCGGATAACGCCAACCGGACTGGGATGCGCAGGCCCCACCTCTATAGGTTTATTCAATATGGCCCGCAGATTATTAAGGGAAGCCTCCACATCACGGTAAGCCATAATCACACTTCCTAATTCACCCAGCATCCCGAACATAGAATAAAAATAAAGCTGCATCATGATCAGCTGCCCAACAGTAAGCTTGTTGTAGAAGAGGAACAATAACAGGATAAAAATAATTCCCTGGTGAAGCGCCTGTATAAAGGCGCCATAAGCCGAGCTAATGGTGCGTACACTCTTGATCTTTTGCAGCTCCCTTTGCAGTATTTTTTGATTAGCGCCGTTCAGGCGGGTTATTTCCTGCTGAATAAGGCCCAGGCTTTTTACCAGCTCAATATTCCGCAGCGATTCCGTTGTGGAGCCGGCCAGCGCATTTGTTTCCCGCAGGATCTCTTTTTGAATGGCCTGCATTTTCCTGCTCAGGAAATTAGTGATGATCAGCAAAAGAGCCGCGCCTGACAAATATACCAGCGGCAGCGCAGGGCTTAACATCGCTGCAATA
>JGI25153J46596_10000876_pt1 | contig 18310 bp, 16 predicted proteins | sample AraplaMF_Col_mMF_FD_46596 | JGI IMG/M metagenome (IMG submission 46596)
CTCACCATCCCCAAGACATCCTCGCGCGCGATCACGTCGCCGGCCGGGACGGCCGATACCATGGAGGTGTTGGCGCGGGTCGACGTTTCCGTCGACGAGATGAAGGAAATCGTGGCCGCCTGCCGCGGCTGCCTGGTCTGGGGCGGACACGTCAATCTGTCGCCGGCGGACGATATCCTCATCTCCGTCGAGCGGCCGCTCTGCCTCGACACCCGCGAACAGATGGTGGCCTCGATCATGTCGAAAAAGCTCGCGGCCGGCTCAACCCATCTGTTGATCGACCTGCCGGTGGGGCCGACGGCAAAGCTTGGCAACGCGACCGAAGCGATGCGGCTGCGCAAATTGTTCGAATTCGTCGGCGACCAGTTCGGCATCGCCGTCGAGGTGATCACGACCGACGGCCGCCAGCCGATCGGCAACGGCATCGGGCCGGTATTGGAAGCGGGCGACGTCATGGCCGTTCTTACCAACGAGGCGGACGCCCCGGCCGACCTGCGGGAAAAATCATTACGGCTCGCGGCGCACCTGTTGGAATACGACCCGCAGCTGCGCGGCGGCGCAGGCTACGCGCGCGCCCGTGAACTGCTCGACAGCGGCGCGGCCTTGAAGAAGATGCAGGAGATCATCGATGCGCAAGGCCCCTCCACCTGCCGCAGCGATATCGGCAAACTGACCTTCGATGTCCTCGCCAGCGGGGATGGAGCCATCTCCGAGATCGACTGCCTGCAACTGAACCGCCTTGCGCGGACCGCAGGCGCGCCGATCGACAAGGGCGCCGGCATCAGNCTGTTCCGCAAGATCGGCGATCGCGTGGAACAGGGGCAGCCGCTCTACCGCATTCACGCCTATGATCAGTCCGAGCTCGATCTCGCCGTTAGCGCTGCAACCCGCGACAGCGGCTATGTCATCGGCGCCGGGCAGCGGCGACCGGTCGAGACGGCGCTGTGAGCGTCGCCGTTCAAAGCCTGCCGTCTTCCTCGCGCGACGCGGCAGCACTCGCCGCCCGGCTGGGCGTGCCATTTCGCGAGATTGCTGTTCACGACTTTCCGGATGGTGAAATGCGGGTGACGGTCGGTCCGGCATCCGCGACGACAATCATCCATACCTCGCTGGACAGGCCGAACGACAAGCTCATCGCGCTGCTGTTCGCGGCGGAAGCGTTGCGGCGTGGCGGCGCCAGGCGCCTTGTGCTGGTCGCGCCCTATTTGTGCTACATGCGGCAGGACGCCGCCTTTCACGCCGGCGAAGCCATCAGCCAGAGGGTTGTCGGTCCGCTCATTGCCGGATGTTTCGACCGCGTCGTTACCGTCGACGCCCATCTGCATCGCACACCGGATATCGCTACGGTATTCCCAGGCATTCAGTCGGACAATCTCTCAGCCATGCCGGCCATATCAGAGGCGCTGCGCAAGACCGGGATAGATTCCGCGACCGTGGTGATCGGGCCTGATGCCGAATCCCTCCCCTGGGTCAGCGACCTCGCCGGCCGGCTCGGCCTGTCCCATGCCGTGGCCACGAAGGTTCGCCGCGGCGACCGCTCGGTCGCGATCGAATTTCCGGAGCCCGCCCGCCTGGCCGGCAGGCCCGCCCTGATCGTCGACGACATTGTCTCGTCCGGCGGAACAATCATTGCCTGCGCAAAAGCCCTAACCGCCGCCGGCGCGACGGCAATCGATGCCGTCGTGACACACGCGCTGTTTCCCGGCGACATCTGCAAGGCGATGCACGCATCCGGAATTCGCTCGATCCGCTCGACGCACAGCGTACCGCATCTTACCAATGCCATCGCGCTTGATGGACTGTTCGCCGATGCCCTGAAGAACGAGATAGCGGAGATGACGAGATGAGTGTGACGGTCCGGTTCTGCGGCGCATCTCGAACCGTTACGGGCTCCTGCTATCTGTTTGAGACAGCTGCCGGGCGCTTTCTGGTCGATTGCGGTTTGTTTCAGGGGCAAAAGACGCTGAAGGAACTCAACTACAGCGCCTTTCCGTTTCGTCCCGGCGACATCGACGCCGTGCTGCTGACCCACGCCCATATCGATCACAGCGGCCTGTTGCCAAAACTGGTTCGCCACGGATTTGCCGGCCGCATCCTGGCGACGCGCGGCACCATCGATCTCTGCTCCTACATGTTGCCGGACGCCGGCAGTATCCAGGAATCCGAGGTCCAGGCGCTGAACCGGCGCAGTGTCGCGCGTGGCCGCGGCGAGGTCAGTCCGATCTATACCGAGGCCGATGCGATTGCCGCGCTGCAGTCCTTTGCTCCCGTGGATTACGAAAAATGGGTCGACGTCATTCCCGGCGTCCGCGCCCGTTACTGGAATGCCGGACATCTGTTGGGCTCCGCCTCGATCGAGATCGAATGCGCCGGCCACGATGCATCTGAAGCACCGATACGCATTCTTGCTTCCGGCGATATCGGGCCGGACGCCAAGTTGCTGCAACCCGATCCCGAGGCCCCGTCCGGCTTCGACTACGTCATTTCCGAATCGACCTACGGCGACCGTGACCGTCCGCCGATTTCGCCGGCAGCGCGGCGCGACCGCCTGGCGGTCGAGGTGCGCGACGCCGCAAGCCGCAAAGGCGCACTATTGATCCCGGCCTTTGCCGTCGAGCGCACGCAAGAACTTGTCGTCGACCTGATCGACCTGATGGAACGNGGCGAAATCCCTGCCGCCCCGATCTTTCTCGATTCTCCGTTGGCGATCCGTGCGACCGAAGTGTTCCGCAAGCATGCCGAGAGCCTNGACCCGGCGGTGGACGTGCGCCGGCTCCTGAACTCGCCNCAACTGCGATTCACCGAGACGGTCGATGAAAGCAAGCGGATCGCCAAGTTGACCGGCTTTCACATCGTCATCGCCGCGAGCGGCATGTGCGATGCCGGACGTATCAGGCATCACTTGCGAAACTGGTTATGGAACGCCAGGGCTACCGTCTTGCTGGTGGGCTTCCAGGCACAGGGTACGCTGGGGCGGTTTCTTGCCGATGGCGCAAAAGCCGTCCGCATCCAGGGCAATGAGATCAAGGTGGCCGCGACGATCCGNACCATCGACGACTATTCCGGCCATGCCGACGGCTCTGAACTGGCGCGCTGGATCGCCGCCCGCCGTCCGATTCGCCGCGGGCTGTTTCTCGTCCACGGCGAGGAGCCGGCCATATCCGGCCTCGCCGAACGTATCTCCGAGCGCATCATCCCGGCGGCGCGGGTGTTTCAGCCGCTGCTCGATGATATCTACGATCTGTCTGCCGCGGTGCCCACGCCGCTTGACGCGGGCCGCCGGCGGCGGCTGGCCCCGGAAGCCGTGGTTGCGCTCGATTGGCACAACGACATGTCGAAGCTCATCCTCGACATCAACGAGCGCATCGAAGCGGCCGCGGATGATCGCGCGCGCGGGGTCATCATCCGGCGGCTGCGGCGGGCGCTCGAGCCATAGCTAAAGCGTCAGCCTGACGTTGCAGATGTCATGCTCCTGCGGATCCGACTTCACCTCGAAGCCGAGGTTGCGGCACATCGACAGCATCACGGTGTTGTCGGCCAGAACGTCGCCCGAAATGGCCTTCAATCCCTCTGACTTCGCATATTCGATAATCATCTTCATCAGGCTCCAACCGAGCCCCCTGCCCTTGAGATCGGACCTTAACAGGATCGCGTACTCGCCGCTCTCGTAGATCGAGTCCGAATGGATCCGGACCACGCCGACGAGGTCGTTGGTCGCTCGTCGAAGGCGACGAACGCCATGGCGCGCGCATAGTCCAGCTGGGTCAGGCGGGCGATGAATTCATGGGAAAATTCCTTCATCGGGGCGAAGAACCGCAGCCGCAAGTCGTGCATCGTGACGTGCTTCAGCATCTGGTGGATCAGCGGCTCATCCTCGGGCCGGATCGGACGCACGAACACGCGCCAGCCATCCTTGACCTCGATGTGACGCTGCCATTGCGAGGGATATGGCCGCACGGCGAAATTCGCCGGACCCGAACCGCGGAACTTGCGCTCCACGCGCCCGATCACGACCCGGGCATCGACGGCCAGCACGCCCGCCTCGTCGGCGAGCAGCGGGTTGATGTCGAGCCCGCGGATTTCNGGAACGTCCGCGGCCATCTGNGCCAGCTTCACCAGCACCATCGCAACCGCGTCCTGCTTGACCGCCGGCACGTCGCGATAGCCACGCAGCAGCCGTGAAACGCGGGTGCGCTCGATGAGGTTGCGCGCCAGTTGCAGGTCAAGCGGCGGCAACGCCAATGCCTTGTCGTTGATGATCTCGACCGCCGTCCCGCCGCGGCCGAATACGACGACGGTTCCGAAGATCGGATCGTCGGCGAGGCCGAGAATGAGCTCGCGCGCCTTGGCCCGCACCACCATCGCCTGNACCATCACGCCAGAAATCCGCGCTTCCGGCCGCTGCGACCGGGCGCGCGCGAGAATCTCGGCAGTGGCCTTGCGCACGGCCTCGGCATTCGTGAGGTTGAGCACCACGCCGCCGACGTCGGATTTGTGCACGATGTCGCGCGACATGATCTTCAGCACAACGGTCGAGCCTTGCGCGAACAGCGCGTTCGCATGCGTGACNGCNTCTTCNGCATCGGCCGCGGCGAAGGTCGGCACGACCGCGATGTCGTAGGCGTCGAACAGCCGCTTGATCTCGATCGGGTCGAGCCAGGCGCGGCCGTCGGCGAGCGCATCAGCAACGACCTGCCGCGCGGCATCGACATCGGGCGCGAATTCGCTCGGCATCGCCGGCGGAACCTGCGCCAGCGCCTCCACCACCTCGCGATGCCGGACCAGATGCATAAAGCCGCGCACCGCATCATCCTCGGTCGGATAATTCGGAATGCCCGCACCGCTCAGGAGATCGCCGATCGAAGGCTCGGCGCCGACCCAGACCGCGAGAACCGGTTTCGGCGACATGCGGCGTCCCGCGCGATATTGCTGCACTACCCCTTTCACCGCCGCGGCGATCTCGTCGGCGCGCGCGATCGCCGTCTGCACGTTCATCACAAGCACGGCGTCATTTTCGGGATCGGCCAGCAGCGCCTCGAGCGCCGCGGCATAGCGCGCCGCATCGGCATCGCCGACGATGTCGACCGGATTCGATTTCGACCATGTCGGCGGCAAGGCGGCATCCAGCTTTTCGCGGACCGCCGGCGAGATGGCAGCGGGAATGCCGCCGAGATCGACCAGGCGATCGATGGCCAGCACGCCGATGCCGCCGCCATTGGTCAGGATCGCAAGCCGCTTTCCCGGTGGCGATTTGAGCCGCCCGAGCGTCTCGGCGCAGTCGAACAATTCGCGCAGGTCCGACACACGCAGGATGCCGGCGCGCTGAAACGCCGCGTCGTAAACCGCATCGGCCCCGGCCAGTGCACCGGTATGGGTTGCGGCCGCCCGCGCGCCCTGCGCCATCCGGCCCGACTTGACCACCACGACGGGCTTGATCCTGGCGGCGGCGCGTGCCGCCGACATGAACTTGCGGGCATCCTTGATCGCCTCGATGTAGAGCAGGATGGCGTGGGTCTTTTCATCGAGCGCGAAGTAATCGAGCAGATCGGCGATATCGACGTCGANTTGGTCGCCGATCGATACAATGCCGGAAAAGCCGACGGCCCGCTGGGCCGCCCAGTCCACCATTCCCGCGGCGATGGCGCCCGACTGCGAGATCAGCGCCAGATGTCCGGCCGCCGGCATATGGGCGGAAAAGCTCGCATTGAGGCTGACGCCCGGCATCATGATGCCCAGGCAATTCGGGCCGATCAGCCGCATGCCGTATTTATGCGCCGCCCGCTCCGCGGCTTCCGCCAGCGAGCCCGGTCCCTGGCCGAGCCCCGCGCTGACAATCACCGCTCCCGCCGTGCCGCGGCGGCCTGCCTCATCGATCAGGTCCGGAATCGTCCGGGCCGGCGCGGTGAGCACGACGAGTTCCGGCACAAACGCCAGCTTGGCGATGCTGCGGGCGGCCGCGACGCCATCGATCTCGTGATAACGCGGATTGACGAGGCCAAACTCACCCTTGAACTGGGCTTTGCGAATATTGTTGAGGATGGCACGGCCGACCGAGCCGTGGCGGGGACTGGCCCCGACCAGCGCGACGGAATGCGGCGAAAGCAGCTTGTTCAGGCGATAGGTGGACATCGTTCTCTGATATCAGGCGGTTGCGGACGTTCTGTGAATAGAGGCAGATGTTCAGCGCAATGCGACCTTTGCGCGACAGGTTAACCCAGAACGGTCGCGGCGTGAATCGTGTTTGGCCGGATTGCGGGATTAGTGGCGAANGTAGTCGCCGGGCGCGTCAGGCAGGTTTTGTGGGGTTTCGACACCCATGCAAGGCGGCCCGGACGGTTCATCGGATCGTNCGGAGAGCCACTTCGTCCATTCGGGCCACCACGATCCCTGGACCTGCGGCACCATCTTCAGCCATTCGTCGGGACCGATATAGGTGGCATCCGCCGTCTTGGTCTTGATGCGGTAGGCGTGCCCGGCCTCGCCGGGCGGCGCCACAATTCCGGCATTGTGACCCCCACTGGTGAGAAGGAACGTCACATCGGCATCGGCCTGGTAGTGAATCTTGTAGACGGACTTCCACGGCGCGACGTGGTCGCGGACGGTCCCGACCACGAACATCGGCGTGTGAATGTCCGACAGCGAGACCGGCTTGCCGTCGACGAGGTAGCGTCCCCCGGCAAGGTCATTGTTGAGGAACAACTTGCGCAGGTATTCCGAATGCATCCGGTACGGCAGCCGGGTCGCATCCGCGTTCCAGGCCATCAAATCGCTCGGCGGCGCCCGCTCGCCCATCAGGTAGTCTCGCGTGAGCCGCGACCAGATCAGGTCGTTCGAGCGCAACAACTGGAACGCGCCCGCCATCTGCGTGGTGTCGAGCACGCCGCGCTCCCACATCATGTCNTCNAGGAACGCAACCTGGCTTTCGTTGATGAACAGCGTCAGTTCGCCCGCTTCGGTGAAGTCGGTTTGCGCGGCAAGCAGGCTGATCGACTTCAGCCGCTTNTCGCCGTCACGCGCCATGGTGGCNGCCGCGATCGACAGCAGCGTGCCGCCGAGGCAATAGCCGAGCGCGTGCACCTGGCGGTCCGGCACAATCCTGCCGATCGTATCGAGCGCGGCTTCGACGCCGAGCTTCCGGTAATCATCGAATGCGATCTCGCGGTCGGCGGCATCGGGATTGCGCCACGAGATCATGAAGACGGTGAAGCCTTCACCCGTGAGATATTTCACCAGCGAGTTGTGCGGCGACAGATCGAGAATATAGTATTTCATGATCCATGCCGGCACGATCAGGACCGGTTCCGGGTGCACCTTCTCGGTGGTCGGATAATACTGGATCAGCTCGATCAGCTCGTTGCGGAACACGACCTTGCCGCGGGAGGTCGCGACGGTTTCGCCGACGACGAAATCTCCCGTCGTGACAGGGCCAAGCTCCGCCGACGCCAGGCGTACCCAGTCGTCGCAGAAATTGCGCCAGCCGCGCAGGAAGTTGTTGCCGCCGCTCTCGAACGTTGTCCGCAGCACTTCCGGATTGGTCGCGGCGAAATTGGACGGGGACATCACATCCAGCATCTGCCGAACCGAGAACTCGACGATCGCCTCGTTCTGCTTGGCGACGCCGCGCACGCCGGTGGTCGCATTGTGCCACCATTGCTCGCCGAGCAGAAACGCCTGNGCCATCAGATTGAACGGCGGCTGCTCCCATTCCGGCCGGCCGAAGCGCCTGTCCTGCGGCTGCGGCTTGATCAATGACCACGGCCCCTGCCCCGGCAGGAAGAACCGCTGCGTGGCTTCGAGGAAGCGTTTGGCGTCGATCAAAGCCTCCTGCCCGATCTCGATCCGCCGCTCCGGCGACGAAGCCAGATGCAATAGCCAGTCGGCATAGGCCAGCAATAGNGCGGCCGGCGAGATACCGCCGCTCAGGCGGGCCAGCATCGCGTGCACGGCGCGATCGGCCTGATACCTCTCGGTTCCGTCTGCTCCTGCGGCTGGCGTCGAGACCTGCGGCCCGGCCGGCCCGGCCGGATTGCCGTTCTCGCCTTCAGGCGCGACAGGCTGGCGAAGCGGCAAGACGGCCGCTTCCGCCACCGGCAGGTGCGATTTCCCGTGCATGCTATCGACCGATCAGTTCACGGACTGGCCATTGATCAGGTTCGACGTGGCCGCGATCATCCGCTCGCCNTGCTTGAACAGCCGCTCGGAGTCGCGACGGTAGAAATCGAGCTGATGTTGACCGCATTCCTGGCACATCGTCTTGATGTCTCTTACCGAATGCGCGCCCGCCATCTTCGCGACGAACTCCGTGAATAGATGCATTTCGGTCCGCGTTCGCTCCAGCATCTGGTCGCCGAGGAATACCATCTCCTCGAACATCATCTTCTGCGCGCCGAGCATGAACTCGAGCGCGCCCTGATTCAGCTTGGTGGCTTCCGCTTCCGGATTTGCGATTTCCGGGAAGGAACTGGAAGCNGCCCGCGCAGACAGCTCTGACATGACAATCTCCGATTTCTGAGTTCCACGGAAACGATATTGACCGGCGTCGGTCCAGACATTGAGGTGCATCAAACCAGCGTCTTTGCAGTGTGACCCCAGATCAACGCATGCCGGACGAGGAACCCGGCGAGACTAAAGGTCACATCCCTCCGGCCGTGATCAATGCGACATCAGCACCGGCACGGTCATACAGTCGAACATGCTGCGCGTGACGCCGCCCAGAATTCGCTCTGCAGCCGGGAATGGCCGTATCCGCCCATCACCAGGAGGCCCATATTGCTTTCGGCCGCGATCGACAGAATGGCGCCCTGAACGTCGCTGTGGTCCGTGGTCAGCCGCTGCGCCCGGGCGGCAATGCCGCGGCGTCCCAGATGCGCGACGATCTGATCCGAGGAGGCTTCACCCGCCTCTTCATTGATCGCAATCACGGTCACGGCTTTCGCTCCCATCAGGAACGGCATGGCATCGCGCAGCGCCCGGGCGGCCAGGCGGCTGCCATCCCAGGCGATGCCGACATGGTGGGCATCGAGCGGCCCCTTGTGGATGTAGGGAATCATCAGCATCGGCCCGCCGGAATTGAACAGGATCTGCTGCGGAATTTCGTTGTCATAGCTGGGCCTGGAGGATTCCGGCTGCAGCACGACCGTCATGTCGTAAAGCCGCGTCAGCGCACTGATGGTCTGTCCGGCCTCGGCGGGGATCGCCGCAAGCGTCCTGGTCCCATACGCGATCTTGGCCAGCTTGGCTTCGATCTCGAACACCGCAATGGCCGCATCTGCCCTCTCCTGGGCGCGCTCCTGTTCGGCTCCCATGACGGCGGCAACGGCAGCGCCGCCGCCATCCACGATCAACCCGGCGGCGGTCATCGATTCATAGCCGATGGATATGGCATCGAGATGCGAACGGCGCGCGATCGTCAGCGCGATAGCGACATCGATCACCGGCCGGACCGGGCGTTCGGAGGGAATATGAACCAGAATGTTCCTGAACATCGCCATTCTCCCATGCGCTTGCGGGGACTTGCGACCCCTTCTTGGCTGATGGCGACACCATAGTTCATGGCAGCCGGCCGGAGTTGATGCACATCAATCCCAGGCGGTGGCCCCACGCGAATAGCGACGTCAGGAGGCTCCGGCGTGCTTGAGGTCGCGGTGGGCCGCAATGGCCGCGTCCAGCAGCTTTTCCGTCCGACGACGATAGCCCGGCGGATGCTTGCTGGCACCTTTGCCGCCTGCGGAGGGCGATTTGTCGGCATGGTCGACAAATCGCTCGAGATCGCGGAGGTCACCCAGGGTACGCTGCAGCTGTTTTGCCGGCCGGTGAAGTTGCTGCAATTCGTCCCGTCGGCGCAGCGCGTCCGTTTCCCTCAGCGCTTCCAGCATGTAGCGAAAGCGCTTGGCCTTGATCCGCAGCCGGTGAAGGGACGAGGTCTCCAACGCCTTTAAGTGCCGGCCCTTGCGGACCAGCCGCTTGTGCCAGCGGCCAAGCTCGCGCGTGCAATAGCCCAGCAGGGCCTCCTTGTTCTTGCTCCGCCTGTAGCGTTCCAGCCAGGGCCCCCGCCTGATCCAGCGTGCGATCGCCGTTACCAGGCGCTGCGTCCGCGCCGAGCGCAGGCAGCGCACCAGGCGGCGGTGGTCCAGCATCTGACGCTGCTCGAGGCGCCGGCCGATCATGCGCTGTGCCCAGGGGCTGTAGCGCTTGCGGCGCGAATATTCCACGACCACATCGCTGTCGCGGGCGGCGCCGAGGGGGCCATTCAGCCAGGCGATTTCCTTCTTGAGGCGCAGCCATTCCGCATCGACCACGATGGGCGCGAAGAACGCCACGGCGGCACGCAGCCGTGTGATCGCGACCCGGATTTGATGCACGGCCTCGGCGTCCCCGGCGCATGCGCTGCTGTGGTGCGCCTCGATGCCCGCGACACAGCCCAGCGCCATCGCCTGAAATGCCGTTGCACAGTCGATATCCGCAGCCGCAGCGGCGTTGCGTCGGCGCGGCGTTCTGGCCGGATCGGCTGGCATCTTCAGCGCTCACCAAACAGGGCAGGCAGGAAAACGCGGGCGTTTCGCAGCGTCTGTTCCGGCGTTCCCGAGGCGTCGATTATATGCCAGTTTACCGTGCCGATCGCTGCGGCTTCCTGTTTCAGGACGACATTCCGTGTCGCGTCGGAGGCGTCGTCCTTGCGCTGCTCGATGCGCGCCAGCCGCGTCGCAAGATCGGCCGTCAGGAACAGGCCGAGAAAGCCTACCCCCTGCGCGGCGGCCAGATCGGCAATTTCCGTCCGCTCCGCCTCCTCCATATAGACGGCGTCGAGCACGACCGAGCAGCCCAGGGCGAGGACGCGCCGCGCCGTGCTCGAAAGCGCGTCATACACCCGTTTCGAGGTATCCGGCCGGTAGGCGGATTCCGGCAGAGCGACGGTTTCATCGGTGCCGAAGAGATGCTTGCGAACGACATCCGAGCGGACAATGAGCGCCCCGGGTGGCGGCTCGACGAGACCGGCGAGGCCCCGCGCGAGCACCGATTTTCCTGTACCTGATAACCCGCCGATCGCGACCAGCAGCGGCGGCTTGGGCCGGACGAGGCGTGCGGCCAAATCGAAATAGCTTTTTGCTTGCTGCCGGGCTTGTTCGCCATCAGAGCTTTCGCTCTTGACGAACAGCACATGCGCCCGGATCGCCGCGCGGATCGACAGGAACAACGGCAGCAGGCGCAGGCCGTCGAGACCTTCTTCCCCTACCGCCGCGAGGTAGCGATTGAATACGGCATTTGCCGCCGCCGCCTGCTCGAAGTGGATGAGGTCCATCAACGTGAATGCGAGGTCGTAAAGGACATCCGTCGTAGCGATGACGGGATCGAATTCGATGGCGTCGAACAGCAGCGGCCGGCCATCCACCAAGGCGACATTGGCGAGATGCAGATCGCCATGGCAACGGCGCACGTAGCCCTGCTCGGCACGCTGCCCCAGCAGCGGTTGCAGCCTCGCCACCCAATCCCGGCTTGCCGCATCGAGCCGATCGATCGCGCCGACGTCGAGCCCGCGCACGGCGCGGAACTTTGCGGTATTGCGGTCGATGATGGGCAGGATTGACGCCAGCCAGCTTGCCCCATCTCCGCGCGGCGCATTGGCGTGCGAGCGCAGGATCGCGTCGGCGAGCGCCGCCGCTAGGGACGGATCGATTGTCTTCACCGATGCGACACGATCGAGCGACTGCTCCTCGTCGAAGCGCGTCATCTCGACCGCCCATTCGACGGGCGTGCCGGACCCGTCGATTTCGAAGGCGCCGTCGGAACTGCGCGTCACGGCGACGACGCGCCGATAGAGCTCAGGGGCGTTACCGGCGTTGACTTTCAGCTCCTCCTCGCAGGCGAGCTTGCGTTTCTCCAGCGTCGAATAATCGAGGAACGGCAAGCGCACCGCGCGCTTGATCTTCAATGCCCGGTCGGCGCCGAGAAAGACCATGGAGGCATGGGTATCGATCCGCTTGCCGCCCTTCGCCGGCCCGAAGTCCGAGCCATCGAGGAAGGCCAGCACCTGCCGCTGCAGGTCGGCGTCGGAGACGGCAATGTCGGCGGGCGATCGCTGGGTCACGGCTGCAACACGGCCGCGCCGGTGATCTGTCCGGCGCGCAACTTTGTGAGGACTTCATTGGCCTGCCGCAACGGGAACACGCTGGTATGCGTCCTGATGCCCGCCTGCGCGGCGATCTTGAAAAATTCGATCCCGTCGTCGCGCGTGAGGTTGGCTACCGACAGCAGTTGTCGTTCCTGCCAGAGAAGGTTGTAGGGGAACGAGGGAATGTCCGACATGTGAATGCCGGCGCAGACCACGCGTCCGCCCTTGCGCACGGCGCGTAACGCCAGCGGCACCAGAGCGCCGACCGGCGCAAAAATGATCGCGGCATCGAGCGGTACCGGCGGCGGATCTTCGGATGCGCCGGCCCATTCTGCGCCGAGCGATCTCGCAAGACCTTGCGCCTCGACATCGCCGGCGCGGGTGAACGCGTAGACCGAACGGCCCTGCCAGCGGGCGACCTGCGCGATGATGTGGCCGGCCGCACCGAAGCCGAAAATGCCGAGGTGCTTTCCTTCACCCGCCATGACGAGCGCGCGCCAGCCGATCAGCCCTGCGCAAAGCAAGGGCGCGATAGCGACGTCGTCGCCGGCTTCGCCAAGCGGAAAGCAGTAGCGGGCGTCCGCGACGATATGCGTGGCAAAGCCGCCGTCGCGCGTGTAACCGGTGAAGCGCGGCCGGTCGCAGAGGTTTTCCCGTCCGTTGCGACAATAGGCGCATTCGCCGCAGGTGTAGCCGAGCCAGGGCACGCCGACCCGCTCGCCGATCGCGAGCGACGCCACGCCGGAGCCAAGGGCCTTCACCCGTCCGACCACTTCATGGCCCGGGACGATGGGATAGGCGATGCCGGGCAATTCTCCATCGACGACATGCAGATCGGTCCGGCACACCCCGCAGGCGGCGACCTCGACACACACCTCACCCGGTCCGGGGATCGGGTCCTCCCGCGGCTCAAGGCGCAGCGGCAAGCCGGGCGCCGTCAGGACCATGGCGTGCATTTCGTCCGATATCCTCACGCAACCGTGCGCAGCCTATCCGGTACGGCCCGGATCGCGTTTGATCCTCGTCAATCGCACCCGGGACCGCTTTCTCTAGCATGCCTGCATCAACCGCGCTGCGCCAGCCGCGGCGCTCTGCCATCTCTTGATGGCATGGAACAGGAGACCGTCACATGCGCGCCCACCAGATCATGACCCGCTCCGTCATCACCATCGCCCCCGACGCCACCATTCTCGAGGCCGCCAATACCATGCTGCANCATCACGTCAGCGGGCTCCCCGTTCTCGACAGCGCCGGCAAGCTCGTTGGAATCGTCTCGGAGGGTGATTTCATCCGCCGGAGGGAGATCGCCACCCAGCGCAAGCGCGGCCGCTGGCTCAAGGTCCTGCTCGGCGACTCCGCCGTCGATTACGTTCAGGAACATGGGCGCAGGGTCGGTGATGTCATGACCTGCGATCCGATCACCGTTACCGAAGACGCCACCCTGGAAGAGATCGTCGATGCGATGGAAACCAACGGCGTGAAGCGNCTGCCCGTNATGCGCGGCGAGCAACTCGTCGGCCTCGTGTCGCGTGCNAATCTGATGCANGCGGTCGCAAGCCTNGCGCGCGANATCCCGGACCCGACCGCCGACGACGACCATATTCGCAGCCGCGTCGTCGCCGCGATCGACAAGCACGATTGGAGCCCGTTCGGCCTCAGCGTTATCGTGCGCGACGGCATCGTCCATCTCAGCGGCGTGATCACCGACGAGCGCTCGCGGCAAGCAACCATCGTCGCCGCGCAGAACGTCGCCGGCGTGAACAAGGTTCACGACCACCTGTGCTGGGTCGACACCATGTCCGGGATGTTTCTTAAATCGCCCGAGGATATCGAGATGGCAAAGGCGGGCTAGGCCCGCCGGCGCGTTCCCGCGGAACCAAGGCTGCGGCTACCCGCGCGTGCACTCGGTCAGTGCGCGCATGATGTCCTCGCGCGCGATGATCCCGACGAGGCGCTGTGCGGTATCCAGCACCGGCAGGCTCTTCATCCGGTGGTCCACCATCAGCTGCAGGACGCGGGTCAGCTTCGTGGTCGGGTCGACATAGATGAACTCCGGCGTCATCACGTCCACCACCATTCGCGACAGCAGGTCGTCATAAGCCGGCACCATTCGGCCGGGATTGAACGCAAAACATTTGAGGAAGTCGAAGTTGCTCACGACGCCGACGACATCATCGCCTTCCTGCACGGGATAGCAGTTGAAATCGTCGGCCTCGAACATCTTGTGCAGTTCGCGCATGGTCGTGTCGCGCGCGACCGTCTTCACCTCGCGCGTCATGTACTGCCCTGCGGTCGCTTCGAGAAATTTATGCACGGGGAGGCCTCGTCATCTCAGATCTTCAACGGGACAGAAACGCGCAACGCCGCGATTCGGTTGCCAGATGGCGCGTGACGCCGCCGAGCACCCATTCCCGGAATCGCGAGTGGCCATAAGCGCCCGCGATCACGACGCCCGCTCCGACATTGGATGCGATCTTCTCGATCTGTTCGCTCACATCGCCGCATTTTTCGGGAACGACGGTGTTTGCCGCAATACCGTGGCCGCGCAACCACATTGCGATGTCGGCGACATGCCACAGTGCATCGGTGCGGCGACCTTCCTGCTCGGGAACCTCTGCGACCGTGACTTCCTTTGCAGCGGCCAGAATCGGCAAAGCATCGAACACGGCCCGGCGTGCTTCCCGTACATCCTTCCAGGCGATCAGGACGCTTCTCAGATCGAGCCATTCGGATTTGGGCGGCACCACGATGAGCGGCCTGCCCGCCTGCATCACCAGATCGTTCGGATCAGGGGCCGCGCAGGGATCGACCAGGGTCTCGGAGCGGGCGCCGACCACGAGAATATCGGCGGCTCGTGCCTGCTGCAGCATATAGGGGACCGGCAACGCGCGGGCGGCACGCCATTCGACCGCGCTCGCACGCTTCTCCACCGCGGCGCGAAACTCCGATTCGAGCTCCGACAGGCGCGTCTCGATCGCGCTGGCCTCCTGATCGAGAAGCTTCTGCGCAACGTCGCCGTCGGCGAAATACATCGGCGGCCTGAGGTCGGAGGCGGCGACGCCGATGATTCGGGCGCCGAACCGCTCGGCAATATCGCCGGCCACACTGAGGCAGGCAGCGTTCGGCCGGTCCAGCGCCAGGCCAACCATGACGGTTTTGTAGTCCATTGACTGCTCCACGCCTCGAGGGTGAAATGCTGCATGGGCCATGCCCATGCAGTTCATCCTAGATGGCAGGCGCGGTTTGAAGCTGACCTAGATCAAGAATCTCTGCTGACCCCTTTCAGGCATCTGCAAGTTGTAGCCCACCGCCGATCTCGGCGGAGAGAGCCATAAAACAATTNNTGCATTATCAAATAGTTACCTTCATTTTACGATTTTGATTCCCGGCCATTTCCCACGCTGGATCGAATGCGCTATCTGGTAGACAGCGCAGCCTGGAAGCAAAGCATGATCGACACCGACCCACTTTTCCAGGATCAGGATTCACTCGACCAGCACGCGCGCAGCGGCGCCGAGGGCTCCGGCGTCGGAGCCTGGGACCTCGAATTGTCGACCCGGAAGCTGAACTGGTCCACCGCCACCCGAAAGCTTTTTGGCGTCGAGCCGGATGCGCCGGTCGATTATGACCTGTTTCTTTCCCTGCTCGATGCNCAGGACCGGGATCGCACCGCACGGGCCGTGCAGCAATCGATCGACACCGGNTGCAGTTTCGACATCCAGTACCGGGTGAACCGCCATTCCGGCGACGGTCACTGGGTGCGCGCGCTTGGTACAACCATCGATGGTCCCGATGGCACCCCTGCCCGGCTGAGCGGCATCATGCTCGACATCAACCGGGAAAAGCGCCTNGAGGACACCGTCAGGATGCGCGAGCGGCACTTTCGCTCGATTCTGGATACGATTCCCGATGCGATGATCGTGATCGACGAGCACGGGATCATGCAGTTCTTCTCCAGCGCGGCCGAGCGTCAGTTCGGCTACAGCGAACCGGAAGCAATCGGCAAGAACATCAACACGCTGATGCCGGAGCCGGATCGCAGCCGTCATGACGGCTATATCGCGCGATATCTGAAGACGGGCGAGCGGCGTATCATCGGCATCGGCCGTATCGTCACCGGCATGCGCAAGGACGGCACCACGTTTCCGATGCATCTCACCATCGGCGAAATGCATTCGGGCGGCAAACCCTATTTCACGGGCTTCGTTCGCGACCTCACCGAGCAGCAGCAGACCCAGGCCCGGCTGCAGGAACTGCAATCCGAACTGGTCCACGTTTCCCGTCTCAGCGCGATGGGCGAGATGGCGTCCGCGCTCGCCCACGAGCTCAATCAGCCGCTGTCGGCGATTAGCAATTACATGAAGGGATCGCGCCGCCTGCTGGCCGGCAGCACCGATGCCAACGCGGCGAAGGTCGAAGCTGCGCTCGACCGCGCCGCGGAGCAGGCGATTCGGGCCGGCGACATCATCAGGCGGTTACGCGATTTCGTGGCTCGCGACGCTTCCGAGAAACGTGTCGAGAGCCTGTCGAAAATGATCGAGGAGGCCGGCGCGCTGGGGCTTAGCGGTGCCCGCGAACAGGGCGTGTTCCTGCGCTTCAACCTTGATCCTACTTGCGACCTCGTTCTCGCCGACAGGGTCCAGGTGCAGCAGGTCCTGGTCAACCTGTTCCGCAATGCGCTGGAAGCCATGGCCGTCTCGGCGCACCGTGAATTGATCGCCTCAAACACCAAGGCCGCAGATGATATGATCGAAATTGCCGTTTCCGACACCGGGCCCGGCTTCGCAGGCGACGCGCTGGCGCACCTGTTCCAGCCATTTTTCACGACGAAGGAGACAGGCATGGGAGTCGGCCTTTCCATCAGCCACACNATCATTGAAACCCATGGCGGGCGGATGTGGGCTGAGACGAATAGCTCCGGCGGNGCGACCTTCCGCTTCACGCTGCCTGCCGCACAGGCCAGGGATATGACCGATGCCGCCGAGCGNTAAGGTTTATGTCATCGACGACGATCCGGCGATGCGCGACTCGCTGGATTTCCTGCTGGGCTCGGCCGGCTTCAACGTGCGCCTGTTCGATTCGGCGCAGGCTTTCCTGGATGAGGTGGCTGGTCTGGAGCCCGGCTGCGTGGTCACGGACGTGCGCATGCCGGGCATCGACGGCATGGAACTGCTACGCCAGCTGAGTTCAGGCCCGCGAAAGCTTCCGGTTATCGTGATGACCGGCCATGGCGACGTACCCCTCGCCGTCGAGGCGATGAAGCTGGGCGCGCTCGATTTTCTCGAAAAGCCGTTCGAGGACGACCGGCTGATCAACATGGTCGAAACAGCGCTGGCGGAGAGTGAAAGCGGCTCGAAAACCGAGGCTTTATCAGCCGATATGGCTGCGCGCGTCGCCAGTCTCACCCAGCGTGAACGCCAGGTCATGCAGGGACTGGTGACGGGGCAATCGAACAAGGCCATCGCCCGGGAATACGATATCAGCCCGCGCACCGTGGAAGTCTACCGGGCGAATGTGATGACCAAGATGCAGGCCGGTAACCTTTCCGAACTGGTGCGTTTTGCCATCCGGGCGGGCATTGTCGAGGATTGAGCCAAGTCAATTCGGGCGCTGGCAGAATGTTTATTCTGCCGGGCATGATCGACACCCGAAACAGCGCCTCCAGCGAAGCCAACGTTGGCGCTTCGCCCAGAAAAGCGATGATCTACGTCGTAGATGACGATTACGACGTCCGTACGTCGCTGCGCTTTCTGCTGGAGACCGAGGGATTCGACGTCCGTACGTTCCGCAGCGGGGCCGCCCTGCTCGGCTCTGCCTCCCGCAATCGCGCCGATTGTCTCGTCATTGACTACAAGATGGCAGAGCTCGACGGCCTGGAACTGACCCTCCGGCTGCGCCGGCTCGATGTCTCCACGCCGATCATCCTGATCACGGGCTATCCGGACGAAAACATCTCGGCCAAGGCGAGCTCGGCTGGTGTGCGCCNGGTGCTTTTGAAGCCCAATCTCGAGGATAATCTGGTCGATTGCGTGCGAAACGCGATCGAGGCGCCGAGCGCGACAGACTAGCCTGAAAACGACGGCCGCGACCGCCTCCGTAAAACCCCGTAAGGGGGTCCCCTTAGGATATCGACCCAAATATCGCGCGGCGAAGTTCCAAGTTACACCAACGCCATCCCGCATCGAGGAGATGGCAAATGCT
>JGI25153J46596_10000882_pt1 | contig 18260 bp, 17 predicted proteins | sample AraplaMF_Col_mMF_FD_46596 | JGI IMG/M metagenome (IMG submission 46596)
TACACCACGACCGACGGCCGCGCGCTCGACACCATCGCGATCTCAAGGGAATACGACCGCGACGAGGACGAGGGACGGCGCGCCACCCGGATCGGCGAGATGATCGAGCAGGTGCTCGAAGGCAAGTTGCGGCTGCCCGAAGTGGTGGCGCGCAAGGCGGCCAACCGCGGCAAGGTGCGCGCCTTCGTGGTCGAGCCGGAGGTCACCATCAACAACCAGTGGTCGGACCGCTACACCGTGATCGAGGTCTCTGGCCTCGACCGCCCGGGCCTGCTCTATCAGCTCACGACGGCGATCTCGAAGCTCAACCTCAACATCGCCTCCGCCCATGTCGCGACCTTCGGCGAACGCGCCCGCGACGTGTTCTACGTCACCGACCTGCTCGGCGCCCAGATCACCGCGCCGACCCGCCAGGCCGCGATCAAGAGCGCGCTGCTTCACCTGCTCTCCGCCGAGGACAACGTCGCCCAGCCGGCGGCGTGAGTCTACGGCTCGCTCCCTCCGAGTTACNGCGAGCGCCGCGAGACAATCCATTTCGCGGCATATCGGACGCATGGATTGCTTCGTCGCTTCGCTCCTCGCANTGACGCGGAGGGAGCGCTGCTCCTACCATTGTCATCCCCGCGGAAGCAGGATCCAGTACGCCGGGACCTCTCGGTTCAATCACTGGCGTCTCTGGATACTGGGTCACCCGGCCCGGTGCGCTGCACTAGTTCGTCTGCCTGGTATCAGTCTGGACGTGGAGCTCAAACGTTGTCAGGCTGGCTGCGAGGATGGCTGCGTAGTTTGCTTCGGCAACGAGGAGGGCCCGACCGAACACACCGAACAGNGCTTCCCAGGGATCTGCTCGCTCCGCAACGATCGCCTGCCTGCCTCCATCAATAACGGTTAACTGGAAACCGCGTTCACGTCTGCGATCCCTCGCTTGCGGCTCAATGTCACCGGAGCAACGGATCAGGTGCAGGCGGGCTGTCGACATCATCGGCCTCCGGAATNATACGGTACGGTGCGGCGACCGCCACTGCAGTTACTCCAGCAGCGTAATAGGCGGAGATGGAACCGGCCATTGAACTGAGGTTGACCCGGACACTACGATCGGTTGGCAGCATCATACCGAGGTTTAAGAGCCGCCCGGCTTCGTTGCCGCGAGCCGGGGCCATCTACCNGCGCCGGAAGCCGCCCGGCGGCTGAACGTCGCGAAACGGCACCGCTTTTTATCGTTCGGGCCGCAAAAAACTGCTAGCATCAACTGTTGAGGGTGACGTCGTTGCTGCTGATGATGTCTGTCACCTAGCGACGCGGCGCGCCCCAGCTTGCCGTGTAGTCGGTGCTGCCGATGATGCGTTACCCGACCATGAGTTTGTCGCGCTCGGCCGAGCAGTGGCTGCTTGGCGGCATGACGCTGGCATTGGCGACGACCGCATGTATTTGGCTCGTGCTTGCTCCAGCGCCAACGGCGCCCGCCTATTTCGTTGCGATCGCGCTGCTTGTTGCCTCACTTGCCGCCTCATTGATCCTGATGCGCCGGGTAGGCAGTTCACAGCGGCGGATGGAGGCTGTGCTGCAAGGCCGCACCAAGGCTGAAGAACGCGCGATAGAAGCGCTGCGCAACAGCGAGGCGCAGTGGAAGGAGGTATTCGAGCACAATCCGGTCATGTACTTCATGGTCGATGCGGCCGGCACTGTCTTGTCCGTCAACACATTCGGCGCTGCGCAACTCGGCTACTCCGTCGACGAACTGCTCGGACAATCCGTCCTGAGGGTCTTTCCCGCGAATGAGTGTAAGGCGGCCCAAGGCAACGTTGCCGTCTGCCTGAACAACATCGGCCGCACCCATAGCTGGGAAATCTGCAAGGTTCGCAAGGACGGCTCGACGTTGTGGGTACGTGAAAATGCCAAGGCTGTGCGGCTATTGGATGGTCAACCGATCGTCCTGGTCGCTTGCGAGGACATCACCGAGCGCAAACAGGCNGAAAATGCATTGCGGCAGAGCGAGATGTATCTGGCCGAAGCCCAGCGATTGAGCCACACCGGCAGCTTCGGCTGGTGTGCCAGCAGTGACGAACTCATCTGGTCAGAAGAAACTTTCAGAATCTTCGGATTCGACAAGGCGCCTTCAATCAAGCGGGCCACGGTGATCCAACGCATCCATCCCGATGATCGCGCGCGCGTTCTACGGACCACCAAGCGTGCGTTGAGCGATTGGAAGGACTTCGAGCATGGCTATCGGCTGCTGATGCCTGATGGCTCGGTCAAGCATGTCCACGTCAGGGCTCATGCGGTGAAGGACAGATCGAGCGGCATCGATTTCGTCGGAGCAGTTTCGGACGTTACGGTCCGCAAGCGAGCCGAAGCCGAACTGCACGAAGCGCAGATGAATCTCGCGCACGTCACGCGGGTGACGGCGCTCGGAGAACTGGCCGCGTCGATCGCCCATGAAGTGAACCAGCCGCTCGCGGCCGTTGTGACCAACGCCGCGGCCTGCCAGCGCTGGCTCGACCGCACGCCCCCCGATCTGACGGAAGCACGCGGATCATTGCAGGCAATCATCAAGGATGGCAACTGGGCAGGCGATGTGATCCAGCGCGTCCGTGCGCTTGCGAACAAGAACAGCGAGCAGAGGGCGCCACTCGACATCAACGAAGTCCTCAACGAGGTGGTCAGCCTGGTGCAGCACGAACTGTTCAGGTATCGCATCTTGTTGCGCCTGGAACTTCCGCCCGCCCTCCCCCTCGTCCTCGGTGACCGGATTCAATTGCAACAGGTCGTCATCAACCTCGTCATCAACGGCATTGAGGCCATGGCGTCGGTCGCGGACCGCCCGCGGGAACTAATAATCCGGACCGGCCTGGACGACGCCGGACAGATCGTCGTCACGGTGAAGGACTGCGGTACCGGACTTGCTGCTGAGAATGCGGAAAGGCTGTTTGACGCATTTTACACCACGAAATCCGGCGGCATGGGGATGGGATTATCGATCTGCCGCTCGATCGTCGCGGCTCACGGAGGACGGCTATCTGCCTTGCAGAATAGCGGTGCTGGCGCGACATTCCAGTTCACCTTGCCATTGCATGTGGAGGGCAGTCCGCCGTGACCGTGCGCTCTGCACCGCCTCATTCCACCACCAGCGCGGANGAAGCGATCGTCTTCGTCGTCGACGATGACGCATCGGTGCGCCAAGCCCTTAGTAACCTTTTCCGGTCNGTCGGCCTGCAAGTCGAGACGTTCGGCTCGGCTCATGAATTTCTGCAGAGCACGCTTCCGAACGCCCCCAGCTGCCTGATCCTGGACATCAGGCTGCCCCGGTTGAGCGGCCTCGACTTCCAGGCCGAGCTGGCGAAGGCCGACATTCGCATTCCGATCATCTTCATGACGGGTCATGGCGATATCCCGATGACGGTCAGGGCGATGAAGGCCGGGGCCGTCGATTTCCTGACCAAGCCGTTTCGGGATCAAGACATGCTGGACGCCGTAACGGCGGCGATCGAGCGCGACCGCAACAACCGTGATGAAGCAAAGGCTCATTCGGACCTGCAAGCACTTTTCGCGGCTCTGACGCCGCGGGAGCGGCAGGTGATGAAGCTGGTCACTGCCGGGCTCATGAACAAACAGATCGCAGCCGAGNTCGGCCTTGCCGAGATCACCGTGAAGATCCATCGCAGCCATATCATGCGGAAGATGGGAGCGAAGTCGCTACCCGACCTGGTGAGGATGGCCGAGTTGCTCGCAATCGGGCCCACATCAGGCCGGCCGCAAACCTAAGTATGATTTCCCGGCCGCCATTTGCGGCGCAATCTCGCGCTACNAAGTNGCAAAGNACAACCTCGGGCTGCCCTCCAGGAAGTATCTCCTTGTCCAACTCAAAGGTCATATCGATTATCGACGATGATGGCTCGGTTCGCGCCGCCACCGCAAATCTCGTCAGGTCGCTTGGCTATGTCGTCAATACCTTTGCCTCGGCCGAAGATTTCCTGCGATCGCCCCGCCTCCACGATACATCCTGCGTAATCACCGACGTCAGAATGCCTGTTATGAGCGGGCTCGACCTGCAAGCCCATTTGCTCGCCAAAAGCCAAGCCGTTCCCTTCATCTTTGTCACCGCTTTTTCCGTCGAAAGCGATCGGGACCGGGCGCTGAAAGCGGGAGCAACCTGCTTCCTGAGCAAACCCTTCGACGGAGAGACCCTGGTCNAATGTCTGAAAACCGCATTGGGGCAGTCGGCCGGNCGCTGAGCGATCCGGCCCCGTCTTTTACCGGACATACGCAAGGATGATCTCGCCAAACATCAAGACAACTTGAGGAAAGGCGGTGGCGGCGCGAGACTTCGCGCCNTCGCCCCTCCCCGAGGGAACGGCGACGGCAAGCATCACATTTTTAGTTGGCAAGTGGCAGTTCCTTGAGAGGAGGTCGCCATGCATTTGGAACCGCGCTGCTCCCATTGCGGCAGTGAAGACCCGAAGGTCATCACGTTGCGAAATCCTGCACGTGAACGGTACTGTGGACGCTTTTGTCTGGCCAAGGGCCATGAGGATTTCATCCGCTGGATACGGCGTGCGAATGCGGAGACCGCGTCATGAGCAATTGTTGCGGAAATCCGGGATGCAAGCGTCCCTTCGGGCTGGTCCGGCGCAGCTGGCACTTCGAGCAGTTTTGCTCGGTGAAGTGCCGCGAGATGTACAAGCGCCAGCTAGAACGCAACCGGAGCTACTGGAANTGGCTCTATAACATTCCGCAACCCGTCGCCGCCCGCGACTGCGGCTCCGGCAGCTGACGTGGAGAAGTCATCATGGCGATGGTGAACGCGATGCTGGTGGGTGCAATACTCGCGTGGGCTCCTATGCTGATCGTCCTGATCTATATCCTGCACGACCTGCGAAATACCACCGGCAATCGAGATTGATCGGAGGCGGCGGNTCGCGCGCNAGGCANCCCCGCGTTTACGTCGCATGCGTTCTGCTTGCTAGATCGCCGCGCCCTCGTGCTTGAGCAGCCAGCGCTTGCGCTCGAGGCCGCCACCGTATTTCACCAGCGCGCCGTTGGCGCCGATCAGGCGATGGCAGGGCAGGACCACGCTGATCGGATTGGAGCCGTTGGCGTGGCCGAGGGCGCGGACCGCGCGCGGAACGCCAAGCCGCGCCGCGAGCGCGCCGTAGCTCAGCGTGGTGCCGGCGGGAATGCCGGGCAACGCGTTCCAGACCTTCTGCTGAAAGGGCGTGCCGGCGACGCGCCATCTGATCGATGCGAGACGGTCGAGGTCGCCGTTGAAATAGCCGGTCAAGGCAACGCGCAGATCGCGCGGCGCTCGCGCATCCCGCAAGGTCACCGCGCCGTAATGCAGGCGCAGCAACTGCTTCATGCGCGGCTCGTAATCCTCCCAGTCGAGCGCGCGCAGATAGCCGTCCGCATCGGCAACCAATAGCGCTGTTCCGATCGGCGTCGGCAGGCGATCGAGGTCAAAACTCTCGGGCATCGGCATTCCCTGAAAATATCGGCGGGGCGTCCGGTATTTTCCACCAGGAGCGTGCTAGCATCCACCCGAATTCCGTTTGCCGGTTGGGGGACCGCACATGATTTTCATCGCCAATGCGCTGGTCGCGGTGGTGGCCGCGCTGCACGTGTTCTTTCTCGTGCTGGAAATGTTTCTCTGGGACAAGCCGCTCGGCCTGAAGATCTTCCGCAACACGATCGAGAAGGCAACGGATTCGAAGGTGCTGGCCGCCAATCAGGGCCTTTACAACGGCTTTCTGGCCGCGGGCCTGATCTGGGGCCTGTTCCACCCCAATCCGGCCTTCGCCTTCCAGATCAAGATTTTCTTCCTGCTCTGCGTGATCGTGGCCGGTGCCTATGGCGCGGCGACCGTCAGCCGCCGGATCCTCTACGTGCAGGCGGCGCCCGCAGCGCTCGCGCTGATCCTGCTCTGGCTGGCGTAACCTTCGTCTTCTTGCATCGGCAAAACCGTTCCGCCACACTCCCTGCCAACGATGACGACAGGCGACCCAATCGCCGGAACAGGATCATCGGCCGACATAAGCGAAGGGAGCAAGCGACATGAGAGGCGGCATTCTTCATCTGATCGTGGGCACGGCGGNTGCTCTCGCGCTGGCCTCGCCAGCAGTTGCGCAGAAGAAGTACGATACCGGTGCGACCGATACCGAGATCAAGATCGGCCAGACCGTTCCGTTCTCGGGCCCCGCCTCCGCCTATGCCGGCATCGGCAAGACCCAGACCGCCTATTTCAAGATGATCAACGAACAGGGCGGCATCAACGGCCGCAAGCTCAATCTGATCCAGTATGACGACGCCTATTCGCCGCCCAAGGCCGTCGAGCAGGTGCGCAAGCTGGTCGAGGGCGACGAGGTTCTGTTCACCTTCCAGATCATCGGCACGCCGTCGAACGCCGCCGTGCAGAAATATCTCAACGCCAAGAAGGTACCGCAGCTGCTCGCCGCGACCGGCGCATCGAAATTCACCGACCCGAAGAATTTCCCGTGGACGATGGGCTACAATCCCAACTATCAGTCCGAGGGGCGCATCTACGCCAAATACATTCTGCAGAATCACCCCAACGCCAAGATCGGCATCCTCTACCAGAACGACGATCTCGGCCGCGATTACATCACCGGCCTGAAGGAAGGTCTCGGCTCCAAGGCCGCGTCGATGATCGTTGCCGAAGCCTCCTATGAACTCACCGACCCGACCATCGACTCGCAGATCGTCAAGCTGAAGGCGGCCGGCGCCGACCTGCTCTACGACGCCTCGACGCCGAAATTCGCCGCGCAAGCGATCAAGAAGGCCGCGGATCTCGGCTGGAAGCCGGTTCACATCCTCGACATCAATGCGAGCCCTATCTCAGCGACGCTGAAGCCCGCAGGCCTCGACATCTCCAAGGACATCATCTCGACCGCCTACGGCAAGGACCCGGGCGACCCGCAATGGAAGGACGATGCCGGCATCAAGGCCTACTTCGCCTTCATGGACAAATATTATCCGGAAGGCGACAAGCTCAACACCGTCAACACCTATGGCTATGCGACCGCGGAGTTGCTGGTGAAGATCCTGCGGCAATGCGGCGACGACCTCACCCGCGAAAACATCATGAGGCAGGCCGCCAACCTGAAGAACGTCACCGGCAGCCTGTCGCTGCCCGGCATGGTCACCAACACCTCGCCGACCGACTACCGCATCAACAAGCAGATGCAGATGATGCGGTTCAACGGCGAGCGCTGGGAGCTGTTCGGCCCGATCATCGAGGATAGCGGACCGGCGGGCTAAAGCATGATGAGAGCAAGTCCGGCGTGATGCTCCGTCGACCGCCCCAAACAAAATATCGAAAACAACCCCATGCAAAGTAGCCGGCAACGGCCGGCATAGCCAAACGGTGGACTGGGCCTCATCTCACGAACCTCCAGGCTCGACCGTTTTCAATCGATCGGCGGATCGCCGCCGGCGTCGTGCAGGGATCGCGACGCCGGCGGTTTTGTTTGCCGTACGGCCAGGCCAGCGCCTGCCTGCATCATTGTTCGGCGATCGGCTGCACTGGATTCTTTTTGGGCAGGCGGAACCTGCTGCCCGCATGGCATGCGCGAGGCGTCTTGCAATGCAATATGGCTTCCGCCACTATTGCGGCAGCGATGGCGGCCNGGGCTCACAAAGCCCAGGGCAGGCCATCAGCTCAATCATAAACACATGAGGAATGCAGGATTATGAGGAAGGGTATTTTCCATCTGGCCACCGGCACGGCGCTGGCGCTGGCGCTGTCGGTCTCGACGGCCTCCGCGCAGAAGAAATACGACACCGGCGCGAGCGACACCGAGATCAAGATCGGCCAGACCAATCCATTCTCGGGACCGGCCTCCGCCTATGCCACCATCGGCAAGACCCAGGCCGCCTACATGAAGATGATCAACGATCAGGGCGGCGTGAACGGCCGCAAGATCAACCTGATCCAGTATGACGACGCCTACTCGCCACCGAAGGCCGTCGAGCAGACGCGCAAGCTGGTGGAGAGCGACGAGGTGCTGCTCACCTTCCAGCTGCTCGGCACGCCGTCGAACGCGGCGGTGCAGAAATATCTCAACTCGAAGAAGGTGCCACAGCTGTTCGCCGCGACCGGCGCGTCGAAGTTCACCGATCCGAAGAACTTTCCCTGGACGATGGGCTTCAACCCGAACTACTTCGTCGAAGGCCGCATTTACGGCCAGTACATCCTAAAGGAACACCCGAACGCCAAGATCGGCGTGCTCTATCAGAACGACGACCTCGGCAAGGACTATCTGAACGGCATCAAGGCCGGCCTCGGCGACAAGGCGGCGAAGATGATCGTGGCGGAAGCCTCCTACGAAGTCGCCGACCCGACGGTCGATTCGCAGATCCTCAAGATCAAGGACGCCGGCGCGGACCTGTTCTTCTCAGCGACCACGCCCAAGCAGGCGGCGCAGGCGATCAAGAAGATCCATGAGTTGAACTGGAAGCCGGTACACATCCTCGACATCAACGCCACCTCGGTCGGCGCCGTGATGAAGCCGGCAGGGCTTGAAGCCTCCAAGGGCGTGATCAGCGTCAACTACGGCAAGGACCCGCTCGATCCGACCTGGAAGGACGATCCGGGCATGAAGAAGTACTTCGAGTTCATGGCAAAGTACTATCCCGACGGCGACAAGGATTCGAGCTTCAACTCCTATGCCTATTCGACCTCGCAATTGATGATTTACGTGCTCCAGAAGTGCGGCGACAATCTCACGCGCGAGAATGTCATGAAGGTGGCCACCAGCCTCAAGGACGTTCAGCTCGACCTGTCGCTGCCGGGCATCCTCGTCAACACCTCGCCGACCGACTACCGCGTCAACAAGCAGCTGCAGATGATGAAGTTCAACGGCGAGCGCTGGGAACTGTTCGGGCCGATCCTCGAGGACGCCGGCCCGGCGGGCTAGGCCCGTCAAGCCACCGGGAACGATCGGCGGAAGAAGCGAACGGCGGCCCTTCGGGGCCGCCGTTTTTTTTTGCGGAGTGCCGTAGGATACGACTTACCTCGGAATCTCCCCGAACGTCTTGCCGACGGGCAGCACGGCGTGGCGGATCAGGCGGGAATCCTCNACCGCGGCCTGGCGGTGCTTGACCGCCTCGCGGTAGACGGGNTCGCGGATCATCTCGGCGAAGGCGGCGACGCTTGGGTATTCGGCGATGAAGCAATGATCCCAGCGTTCCTCCTGCGGGCCGATCAGCATCAGCTCGAACCGGCCCTGCCAGACGATGCGGCCGCCGAGCCGTTCGAACACCGGGCCGCTTTCGCGCCCGTAAGCCGCATAGGCTTCCGCGCCGGTTGCCTTCCGGCCATCGGGATAGGCCGCCTGCTCGCGCAGCCGGACCAGGTTGAGCATGTGGATCGGGCCCGGGCGATCANTGGCCCGGAACTGCGCGAATACTTCCTTGGTCGGATCGATATGGCCCATCTGAAAATTTCCTCCGGGAATGCTGCGGGTTGCATCGATGCTACCACGCCGCGCCGCACCTCCTAATCGCGCATTAACCTTTCGGTAACCGGCCCTTAAACAGCCGCCGTTAGCGTGCGACGGGGCGGGTGTGAACGGCGTTTGGCATGGCGTGGGGACGGAAAAAGAGCGGCGCACGCAAGGAGCCGCTGTTCGGGCTTCCGGCCGCCCTCGCCGACCTGCGCCTGACGCCCGCCGATCGCATCCCTGACGCCACGGACGACGAGAAGCCGGAAAAACCAGTGGCCAAACGCAAGATCGAAGACGAGGACGACGAGCCGCCGCCGCGCGAGCGCAAGCCGCGCCAGGCCAAGAGCGGCGCCAAGCGGCGCGGCAAATCGCGCGGCCGCTTCAAGATCGGCCGTCTGGTCTATTGGGGTGCGGTGCTCGGCATCTGGGCTGTCATCGCGGTGGTCGGCCTCGTGGTCTGGGTCGGCGCGCATCTGCCGGCGATCCAGTCGCTGGAAATCCCAAAGCGCCCGCCGACCATCCAGATCGTCGGGCTGGACGGCAGCTTGCTGGCATCGCGCGGCGAAGCACCGGGCACCAATGTCGCGCTGAAGGACCTGCCGCCCTATCTGCCGAAGGCCTTCATCGCCATCGAGGACCGCCGCTTCTATTCGCATTACGGCATCGATCCCGTCGGCATCGCGCGCGCGGCGGTCGCCAACCTCCTGCGTCGCGGCGTCTCGCAGGGCGGCTCGACCCTGACGCAGCAACTCGCGAAAAACCTGTTCCTGACCCAGGAACGGACGATGGCGCGCAAGCTGCAGGAGGCGGAGCTCGCGCTGTGGCTGGAGCGCAAGCACTCCAAGAACGAAATTCTCGAGCTCTACCTCAACCGCGTCTATTTCGGCTCCGGCGCCTATGGCGTCGAGGCCGCCGCGCAGCGCTATTTCGGCAAGTCGGCGAAGAACGTCACGGTCGCGGAAGCGGCGATGCTGGCCGGTCTCGTGAAATCGCCGTCACGGCTGGCGCCGAACCGCAACCCGGAAGGCGCTGAAGCACGCGCGCAAATCGTGCTTTCGGCGATGGCGGAAGCCAAATTCATCACCGACGCACAGGCCAAGGCTTCGATCGGCCATGCCTCCTACAAGGTGAAGCCGGCCGGCGCCGGCACCGTCAACTACGTCGCCGACTGGATCGGCGAGGTGCTCGACGACCTCGTCGGCCAGATCGACCAGAGCATCGTGGTCGAGACCACGATCGATCCGAAGCTGCAGGCTACGGCCGAAGCCGCGATCATCGACGAACTCGCGGCCAAGAGCGTGAAGTTCAACGTCACGCAGGGCGCGCTGGTGGCGATGACGCCGGACGGCGCGGTGCGCGCCATGGTCGGCGGGCGAAACTACGCCGAGAGCCAGTTCAACCGCGCGGTCACGGCCAAGCGCCAGCCCGGCTCGGCGTTCAAGCCGTTCATCTTTCTGACCGCGATCGAGGGCGGCCTGACGCCGGAGACGATCCGCCAGGACGCGCCGCTCGACCTCAAGGGCTGGCGTCCGGAGAACTACACCCACGAATATTTCGGCTCGGTGACGCTGACGCAGGCGCTCGCGATGTCGCTCAACACCGTCGCGGTGCGGCTCGGCCTCGAAGTCGGGCCGAAGAACGTGGTGCGGACCGCGCACCGGCTCGGCATCTCCTCGAAGCTCGAGGCCAATCCCTCGATCGCGCTCGGCACCTCGGAAGTCTCGGTCATCGAACTGGTCGGCGCCTATGCGCCGTTCGCCAATGGCGGGNTCGGCGTCTCCCCGCATGTCGTGACCAGGATCCGCACCAACGAGGGCAAGCTGTTGTACGCGCGGCAGGNGGACCAGAGCAGCCAGGTGATCGAGCCGCGCCATGTCGCGATGATGAACACGATGATGCAGGAAACGCTGCTCTCGGGCACCGCGCGCAAGGCGGAGATTCCGGGCTGGATGGCCGCCGGCAAGACCGGCACCAGCCAGGATTTCCGCGATGCCTGGTTCGTCGGCTACACGGCCAACCTCGTCACCGGCGTCTGGCTCGGCAATGACGACAACTCGCCGACCAAGAAGGCGACCGGCGGCGGCCTGCCGGTGGAAGTGTGGACCCGCTTCATGCGCACGGCGCACCAGGGCGTGCCGGTGGCCGCCCTGCCGAACGCGCAGCGCGGCGGTTTCATGTCGAACCTGTTCCAGACCTCGCAGGTCAGCGCGCCCGCGCCCTCGGCGGCGGTCCCGGCCGGCGCCTACCGGCCAGCGCCGGCGCGCAGTTCCGCGCCGCCACCGAACCCAAATGCGCGGCCGGAAGCCGCGGCTGGGCTGGATGGCTGGTTGATGGATCGGCTGTTTCGATAGGCGAGATCTCGCGACCACCTCAGACCGTCGTACCCCTCAGACCGTCATACCCCGCGAAAGCGGGGTATCCAGTACGCCGCGGCTTCTCGATTGATCATGGCAGTCTCTGGAATACCGGGTCACCCGCATTCGCGGGTGACGACAGCTTGTATTTGTCGAAACTAATCCTCGACCCCGTAACGATGCAGATCGTTGCCGTGGGTATCGAGCCAGCGCTTGGCGCGCTCGACATGGTCGCAGATGCGGCCGACGACACGCCAGAACCGCGGCGAGTGGTTCATCTCGACGAGATGCGCCACTTCGTGGGCGGCAAGGTAGTCCAGCACATAGGGCGGCGCGAGGATCAGCCGCCAGGAATAGGACAGTGAACCCGCCGAAGTGCACGAACCCCAGCGGCTCGACTGGTCGCGGATCGATACCCGCCGGACCCGCACGCCGAGCTCCGCCGCATAGGCGAGCGATGCCTTGTGCAGGTCCTTGCGCGCCTCGCGCTTGAGGAAGTCATGGACGCGGCGGTCCATGTGCTCATAGTCGCCGGCCACGCACAGGATCTTCTCGCCGCTGTCGCGGGTTTCGGTCCACACCGTGCCGCGCTCGCCGGCGCGATGCACCAGGCGGTGCGGCACACCGCGCAGCGGCACGATGGTGCCGGGTTGAAAGGGCGCGGCCTTCGGCAGACGGCCGAGACGGGCGGCGATCCAGCCGCCATGGAGGTGCGCAAACTCCCTGGCTTCCGCGATCGTGCCGCGCGGCGGCATGGTCAGGATGGCTTCGCGATCGGTCGGATGGATGCGAAGGGTGTATCGGCGCGCGCGGCGATGCCGGCGCATCCTGATCGCAAAGACTTGCGAGCCGTGCTTGACCAAAATAGTCGCGGGTTCGGCGGGCCGCCGATAGAGGAGGGCGCGAGTAGCCATGTCTTGGAGTCCGGGGAGTAGGAGTTCGCCCGGATTCTGCCATATCCGCCGCCAGGGAAATCGCATCTAAATTGCCCGACGCAAAAACAAATCATTTGCCCAATATACAGGGGCTAGCGCCCCCGCGCCCCCTACCGGCTGGGGTTGGAACCCGAAATTTTTGGCGGAACCCGGACCCAAATTGGCCCCTCAACGGGTCTCAAGAAGTGAGTCTGAATTCACCCCTTGATTCGGCCGAAAACTGGAATGTTTGAATCTATTCAGCAACTTATCCGCAGTGCGGAATCGATGCTGCGACCGCTGTTATTCGGCCGCCACGACCAGTTTCGGCTTGGTATTGGCCGCTGACATCATGAAATCGGAGATGCGCGGCACGATTTCGGAACGGAATCGCGATCCGTTGAACACGCCGTAGTGCCCGACGCCCTTCTGCACGTAATGCACGCGGCGATGATCGGGAATATGCGGGCACAGAGCATGCGTCGCCTCGGTCTGACCGAGCCCGGAGATGTCGTCCTTCTCGCCTTCCACCGTCATCAGCGCGACGCGCTGGATCTTCGAGGGATCGACCGGCTTGCCGCGATGGGTCATCTCGCCCTTGGGCAGCGCATGCTTGACGAAGACGACATCGACGGTCTGCAGGTAATATTCCGCCGTCAGGTCCATCACCGCGAGATACTCGTCGTAGAATTCGCGGTGCTTGTCGACCATGTCGCCGTCGCCCTTCACCAGATTATTGAACAGGCGCTTGTGCGCATCGGTGTGGCGGTCGAGATTCATGGTGATGAAGCCCGAGAGCTGCAGGAAGCCCGGATAGACGTCGCGCATCACGCCGGGATGCGGGAACGGTACCTTGGTGATGACGTGGTTGCGGAACCATTCGATGCCGCGCTCTTCGGCGAGGTTGTTCACCGCGGTCGGATTGCGGCGGGTATCGATCGGGCCGCCCATCAGCGTCATCGACAGCGGCACGAACGGATCGCGTGCGGCTTCCATCACCGACACCGCCGCCACCACCGGCACCGAGGGCTGGCACACCGCGATCACATGCATGTTGCCGCCGAGCACGTGCAGCATCTCGATGACGTAATCGATGTAGTCGTCGAGATCGAAACGGCCTTCGGCGAGCGGGACCATGCGCGCATCGGTCCAGTCGGTGATGTAGACCTCATGCGTCGGCAGGAAGGCTTCGACCGTGCCGCGCAGCAGCGTCGCGTAATGGCCGGACATCGGCGCCACGATCAACACGCGCGGATGCGGCGCACGCAGCGGCCGGGTCAGCTTGCGATCGAAATGCAGCAGGCGGCAGAACGGCTTTTCCCAGATCGAGCGAACCTCGACCGGCGTCTGGATGCCGTTGACCTCGGTGAAGTCGAGCCCCCATTCGGGCTTGCCGTAACGGCGCGTGGTGCGCTCGAACAATTCGCAGGCCGCGGCGATCGACTTGCCGATCTCGGTATGCGACCAGGGATTAAGCGGGTTCTGAAACAGGATCTTGGTGGCGTCGGTCACGGCGCGGGCCGGATTGAGCGACGCGTGGCCCAGTTCGTACATCCAGTACATCGGCGTCGTAAGCGCCGGACTGCCTTCGGCCACCAGCGGCGGTGCGCCGCCAAACTCACCAATCGGCATTTACCATAATCCCTGTTTTGCGACGCAGCATACTGCCGAATGCGTAATTAAGCGTCAATGCGCCGAGCGGTAGTTCTACGGGGCCGAAAGGCAAAAACCCGTGGGAATCCGTGGGAATAGTGACTTATTCGCCACCACCGAGCAGCGATCCGACCCGTTTGGCGCTGCGCAAAAGGGCAAGAAAGATCGCAAACGAGGCAGCGAACAGCACCGCATTGATGGCGAGCGACCAGATCATCAGGTCGCTCCTGAAGACGTGATCGATCAAAAGCGCACGCATGCCCTCGAATACGTAAGTCGGCGGCAGGATCCAGGCAATGGACTGCAGCCAGGCGGGCAGCACCGAGACCGGATAATAGACGCAGGCGAGCGGCATCAGGCCGAACATCAGCGTCCAGACGATGCTCTCGGCCCCGAGCCCGTTGCGCAGCACCAGGCCCGAGACAAAAATCCCGAGCGACCAGCTGGTGAAGATCAGGTTGCAGAAGAAGGCGATCAGCGGCAGCCCGATCGCGAAGAAATTGAAATCGAAGAAGAACAGCGCCAGCAGCGTCATCGGGATGACGCCGATCGCGAGCCGGATCAGGCTCATGATCATCAGCGAGATCAGAAATTCGATCGGCTTCAGCGGGCTCATCATCAGGTTGCCGAGATTGCGCGCCCACATCTCCTCGAGAAACGAGATCGAAAACCCGAGCTGGCCGCGGAACAGGATGTCCCACAGGATCACCGCGCCGATCAGCGAGCCGCCGGCGCGGGCGAAGAAATTATCGTTCTGCGCGATGTAGCTCTGCAGAAAGCCCCAGGTGATGATCTGCAGCGCCGGCCAGTAGATCAGCTCGAGCAGCCGCGGCCAGGACGACATCAGAAGATACCAGTAGCGCAGCACCATCGCCTGGATGCGATGGGCGGAAATGGCGTGAGCGGCGGCGCTTTCGCTCATGACGTCCCCTCCGCGACCCGGCCGCGCGCGACGTCGAGGAAGACGTCTTCCAGCGTGGTGCGGTTGTAGCGCGCCATGATCTGGTCCGGGCTGTCGTCATCCTCGATGCGCCCGCGTTTCATGATGATGACGCGGTCGCACAGCCGCTCCACTTCCAGCATGTTGTGCGAGGCCAGCAGGATGGTGGCATCGTGGGTCTTGCGGTAGTTCTGCAGATGCTGGCGCACCCAGTCGGCGGTGTCAGGATCGAGCGAGGCCGTCGGCTCGTCGAGCAAAAGCAGCTCCGGTTCGTTGATCAGCGCCTTCGCCAGCGCGACCCGGGTCTTCTGCCCGGCCGAAAGTTTTCCGTTGGCACGATCGAGAAAGTCCTTCAGGTCGAGGTCGGCCGCGAGCTGCGCGATGCGCTCCCGCAAATCCTTCACCGCATAGAGCCGGCCGAAGATGGTGAGGTTCTGCCGCACCGTGAGCCGCATCGGCATGTCGACATAGGGGCTCTCGAAATTCATCCGCCCGAGCACCTCGGCGCTCTGTTCCGGCATGGCATGGCCCAGCACGCGGACGCGGCCCGAGGTCGGCAGCACCAGCCCCATGATCATCGCGATCGTGGTGGTCTTGCCGGCGCCGTTGCCGCCGAGCAGCCCGGTGACGCTGCCGCGCGCGATCTTGAACGAGACGCCGTCCACCGCGCGCGTGGTCTTGTAGAGTTTGATCAGGTGCGCGACGTCGATCGCGGCGGGGCTGTCCGGCCCGGCCGCGGGCGGTTGTGCTGGCGTGGCGTCGCTGTTGACCATTTCCGCCTGTTCATTGGGCCATCGGGGCGGATAGCGCAAGGGTGCGGGGGGCTTGGCGGGAGCTCGGCCTGCATGGTTCGAGACGCCGCTTTCGCGGCTCCTCATCATGAGGGGCAAAACCATTCCACGCGGCGACGGCGGTCTTTCCCCTCATGGTGAGGAGCGCGGCAATGCCGCGCGTCTCGAANCATGCGGCCCCGCCCCACCACGCACCGTTAGCTCATTTGTGATCATCCCTGCCCGCGGCTAAACTCCAGGCATGTCCGACGATGCCGCTTCCGATTTCCGTCACCCGCACCGCTTTGTCCGTCTCGATACGATCCTTCGGCTGCGCTGGCTGGCGGCGCTTGGCCAGCTCACCGCGATCTTCATTGTCGCGCGGGGACTGGAATTCGACGTCCCGATCATTCCCTGCGTCGCCATTGTCGGCGTCGCCGCGCTGCTCAATCTCGCGCTGCAGGTGGCGTTCAACCCGATGCAGCGGCTGGAGCCGGTCTATGCCGCCGCGCTGCTCGCGCTCAACATCGTCGAACTGGCGGCGCTGCTGTTCCTGACCGGCGGTTTGCAAAACCCGTTCTCGTTCCTGTTCCTCGCCCCGGTGCTGATCTCGGCGGCGGTGCTGCCGATCCGCCTGACGATCGGGCTCGGCCTGCTCGCCGTCACCTGCGCCTCGGCGCTGGGGTTCTTCCATCTGCCGCTGCCCTGGGACAGCGAGGACCCGCTGGTGCTGCCGCCGATCTACCTGCTCGGCGTCTGGCTCTCGATCCTGCTCGCGATCGGCGTCACCAGCCTCTACGCGTTCCAGGCTACCGAAGAGGCGCGAAAGCTTTCCGATGCGCTCGCCGCAACCGAGCTGGTGCTGACGCGCGAGCAGCACCTGACCCAGCTCGACGGCCTGGCGGCGGCTGCCGCGCATGAGCTCGGCACCCCGCTGTCGACCATCTTCCTGATTTCGCGGGAGCTGGAAAAGACCGTCGACGGCAACGATCATTTGGCGTCCGACCTCAAGACGCTGCGCGAACAGGCGCAGCGCTGCCGCGACATCCTGGCCAAGCTGACCCAGCTTTCCTCCTCCGGCGCGCCGTTCGACCTGATGCCGCTATCGACGCTGATCGAGGAGGCGGTGGCGCCGCATCGCGATTTCGGCGTAGCGATNAAGGTGCGGCTAGCTGTCGCAGCCACGCGGGAACCGGTCGTCGCACGGAACCCGGCCATCCTCTATGGCGTCGGCAATATCCTGGAGAATGCCGTCGATTTTGCCCGCACGACGGTCGAGGTTAACGCATGGTGGAACGCGGAGACGGTCGAAATCGTGATCTCCGATGACGGCCCAGGCATCGCGCCTGACATGCTGAAACGGATCGGCGAGCCTTATTTATCGCGGCGGCGCAGCGTGGATGAGCCGCAAAGCACACATACCGGGCTCGGTCTCGGCGTTTTCATCGCCCGCACGCTGCTGGAACGCACCGGCGCCAAGGTTTCCTTCTCAAACCGGACGTTTCCCGATCACGGCGCCGTGGTTCAGATCGTGTGGCCCCGCGCCCGCTTCGAGGCCGAACAATCGGCGGAATCCGCTGCCGGATCAGCCGATTAGAATCGCTTCAAGGACTGGGGAAACCGGAGCCGCGCGACCTTTCGGCCCCTTGGCACTGCTAAAATGACGCGCCATATGCTCTATATAGTGCCGTGCATCCGCAACCGGGGGGATACCCTGCCTTGAACGCCATCGCCGAACTGAACGATCTTACCGACCGCTCGCTTCTGATCGTCGAGGACGACAAGCCGTTTCTGGAGCGCCTGTCGCGCGCCATGGAAACCCGCGGCTTCGCGGTGACCTCCTGCGACACCGTGACTGACGGCCTGGCGCAGATCAACAAGGCCGCGCCGGCCTTCGCCGTGGTAGACTTAAGGCTCGGCGACGGTAACGGGCTCGACGTGGTGTCGGCGCTGAAGCGCAAGCGCCCCGACGCGCGCACCATCGTGCTGACCGGTTACGGCAACATCGCCACCGCCGTCACCGCGGTGAAGATGGGCGCGGTGGACTATCTCTCGAAACCCGCCGACGCCGACGACGTGGTCGCCGCGCTGCTCGCCAGCAGCACCGAGAAATCCGAACTGCCGTCCAATCCGATGTCGGCGGATCGCGTGCGCTGGGAGCACATCCAGCG
>JGI25153J46596_10000897_pt1 | contig 18117 bp, 17 predicted proteins | sample AraplaMF_Col_mMF_FD_46596 | JGI IMG/M metagenome (IMG submission 46596)
GCAAACCTGTCGAACCACATCCTGAAAGGCCCCGCCAGGAGCAGAACGAACGCCGGCAGAATAAAAATGCCGAGATTTCTCGCAACATTCAGGAACTCAGGACCAAACGGTTCAGTGAGGGAATAAAGTCGGCTGACTTGGCGGGCCGCCCACAGAGCAGCGATTGTNGCCCCTACATATCCTGCTGGTCTTGCCAACATGGCCGAACNTCCCTTTTGTTCACACTCCCTCGTCGATGCGGCCCGTTCCTGTGACCATATCCGCGCGCCTACAGCGCCGCGCGTCTTTTCAGTATGCACTGACGTTCATGGGTGCATATTGTCAGCGGCGCCAACGCATTCAAGAATTATCGTGCGGCAAACGCCGGCCTCCTGCCGCATGACAGGTTGCGCGCGCCAGGCCCGTAGGCGATCCGGAATTCGATGTCCTTGTAAAAATAGGTCCTGGCTTTTCGTCTCAGGCGGTTCCTGTCCAACGCGTCTGCCGTTACGACAACGAGCGCGGCAAGCCGTTTGAATTGCCATGGCGGCGAACCTCGCTCCTTCTCGACCACCTCGACATGGTAATAAGGATCGTGATCGGNGGGCTCCGGATGTTTATGGGCGGTGGCCCAACGAACGGTCCGTGGTGAGACGGAGAGAATGACGGTGAAAACATCTGGTGGTTCCACCGCTCCGGCACACGCGAAGACCGGTGCGCCCAAAATGGTTGCGACAGCCAGAAGGATAGCTCCAGGACTTATTCGCATGTTCTGGAACAATGTCTGTCGTCCCCTGTTACATTGACGATGAAAACGAGTGCCGCGCGAAAGACGAAGCAGCTGGAGGGCTCGATGAAGCGGAGCATAGGATTTGGGCTGGTTTTTGCCGTTGTGCTGACCGGCTGCACGACCAGCGCAGGCAGTTATTCGTCGGCGGGACTGGCCCCCATTCCCGGCAGCATCACGTATAATGGCCAGCCTCGCACGAAGTTGACGAAATCGCCCGTGGGTTCTTCCTTCCCGCATGATTTCACAGATCAATGGGGACGCCAGGTNGAGGAGATCTACATCATCCGGCCCGACAGGAGCTTGCTGATCGCCGAGCGCCACTACCGGCCGGTCTTCGCCCTCGACGATGACTAGACAGGATGACTTTAGGCCCGGTTGGCTAGTCTGAATCCTGTTTTAAATTCAATAGTTAGAGCATGATGTCGCCCGAAAATCGCTGACATTTTTCGGCGTCATGCTCTAGGAAGGAGAAATGATCATGCCGCGCCGCAAGAGCACTGAGACGACGACCCTCGATAGCAGAGGAGCCAAGATCGGCGAGCCGGTTCCGAAAGCCGTCATCGATAGGAACACAGCCTCCGTCGGCGTTCCCCGGCAGCCTGATCATGACCTGGGCGAAGAACTGAGCGTGCTGCGAAAGCAGATCGGCGCGCTTCAGGAACAAGTCCTCGATGCTGCCCGGTCGGCAAAAGGAAGTGCCGGCAGAGCAATGCGTCAGACGGAAGCGGCGGTGAAGCTCTACCCGGCCTCGACGCTCCTCCTCGTCGCGGTGATCGCCGGCGCGCTCGCATTCGCCGGACGTCGCGCCGCACTACCGCGCCATCGGCCCCAACCCGCACTGCGTGAGTTGAGGGATCTCTACGACTCGATCCGAGGCCGCGTCTGACAAGATTTCAGGATTGTCAGCGTCACGATTATGGCCGACGCTTCGTTATCGAAGCGAGGGGACATTCATGTTGGATATCATCATACGCAGCGCTCTTGATGTCGTTGGGCGCACTGAGCGCCTCGTCGAAGCAATGAGGCGACTGCTGCAGAGTGACGACCTCGACGAAGTCGAGGTCTATGAGCTCGACTATGAGATCGAGCGGCTCGGGGACGTGGTTTTCAATGTGGACGAGGCCGTTCGATCGCTGGCGCGCACGGTTGAATGCTGGTCGCAAACCGCTCTCGCACACGAGATCCGTAGGACATTGCATTGACGGCNGATTCTGCGTGTCACGCTGATGTCACGCGACCGTCGCAGCAATATGTGCTTGATTGGCGCAGTTAGGCTCAGACCAGGGCAGGGTCGAGCCAAAATTGCTTTTTCGTTGGGGCATCGCAATGAGCTTGAACACTTCGGGGGAGGAATCTCAACCCCATGAATTCATCTTTCCGGTTCACACCCGGACGATCGCAGAGATCAGATACGATAGTCTGAGCCGCGTCATGACGGTGGTCTATCACGATGGCCACTCGTGCACGACTTCCGGCATACAGGGCCCGGCGATGCTGAGAATCCTCGCCCAGCGTCCGTTGGAGCGCTCTCCGTTTCTGTTGAAGACGGTCATCTGAGGCGGAAAGACGTCGTCAGTCGTTGCCGGTATGGCGGGGCAGGGCATCGGTTTGTTAAATCAGCATGGTCGTGCATCCATTTCCGCTGGGCCGCGTTCATCCACAATAGCCGGACCTATGGAGGGAACGCCGATGACCTTTCCACCGCCGAAGACCGAATCTCCTGCGAAGCGTTTCGAAGAGGCGACCGTAGCCGCGCGCGACGCGTTGGAAAGGCTGATTGCAGCCGCCAATGAAGCCGGATGGGGCACCGAGGAGATAACCGCGGCACTCCTTAAGGCCGCGCAGTTTCTGAGCGATGCCAACAAGAGAGAGCCAGATCCGGCCGACGACCCCTCAATCAGCGATGCGCCTGCCAGGGAGCAGATTGGTCACGGCGAGCTCTATGACTAGTGTAGACGGTGTTCCCAGGCCACGTCTTCGAACGGTTAGTTCACAGACTAGAAACTTGTGAAGTTTCGTAAATGTGGACAATAACTGATCTTATACCGTGGGCGTTTGCGCTGCCTCCCGCTCTTTGGGAATTACGGAATGTGTGGAGACGGCATGGCTGGATTTTGGGAGCCGGTGCAGGCTTAATCGTCTTCGGCGGCATATTCGTCTGGATTTACGTTGTCCAGCAGTCAGTTCACAATATGAACTATGGAGCGCTAGGTGTTGTGCAAGCGCTCGGTTTGCTGCTTGGACCACTAGCTGCCGCAATCGTTATCACCAAAAGGACGAGCTTGGCTGCTGGGGTTTTTGCTGGGGTAGCCGTTGGATTCTGCGTTTACGTCGCCACTGCCACCATTGGAATTGCCATCTACGGCGAGTGAAGCCAGGTGGTTCTACTGGGCTGCGGGTTCGAGCTTTGCGGTATAGGCCCACGGTAACACTAGCCGTGTTCCAGACTTGCTAGGTCGTATTAACCCGTTCGCAATATGAGCCATGCGGGCGGTAGGAGACGAATTGCAAGTCTATCGTCAGCGCATGAGCAGCGCGACCAAACCAACCCGGGAGTTTACCCCGAGCTTGGAATAGATGTTTCTGAGGTGGGTTCTGACCGTTTCGTAGCTGATGTGATCGGCTATGGCCACCTCCTTTGGCGAATGGCCGGAGGCAATGCTTGAGGCGATCCGAATCTCCGTCGCAGTCAGTTTGTAGGCTTCCATTAAGAAGTCTCGCCGCTCATTGAGTGGCGTGGCCACCATCGGCTCGACAATGACGGCCACGGTCGGCCCCTCCAAGAACTCAGTGAATGCATCGGACTGGAGCCGAAGGAGTGTGATGCGATAACTAGCCTTGTCCTTCCCCTTTGCGATCGCCGTATGCGGCCTTGTTTGCACACCCTTTCTGGACGTCAGGAAATCGAGAACGGCAGTCGACTTCTCGCATTGAAGTTCGAGCTTGCCGCTTGGGGCGACATGCATCGGAAAGCCAGCCGCCATTAAGGCTTCTGCGCTCTTATTCCATTGGCGTGCTCGCCCATCCTCCGAAACGTAGATCAGTCCGACGCCGATGCTATCAAACAGCGTTTGCGTTGTCTGTCTTTCCGGGGCGAGAAGATCGCGCTTCCGGATGAAATCGAAAGCCCTTTTCAAATGCGGAGCGAGTAGCGTGTAGCGCCCGGCTGCTTCTTTGTTGAAATCGGGGTCTGCTGACGACGTGCAGGTCGATAGGACGAAGGTGCGGGTTTCCTCCCGAATGATGGAGACACCAATGCTCGTCTCGCATTGGGCCTGTCCCTTCAGCCAATCATTGTAGAATTCCGATTTGAGCAAGTCCTCGCGTGGAAAGATTTCGTCTCCGCAGACACCCTGACCGACGGGCACAAAGCTCAATCTCGGAATCCAGGGGTTCACAGCGGCAAAGTGGCTGCTGAACTGGTCGACCTCGGTCCTCGAGAACCCCGATACGTAAGGAACATGGGCCACAGGCGAGGCCAGATCGTGGTAATGGAGGGCGGCCTTTCCATTTGGCGAAGTTTGCGCCACGCGATCCAGAAAATCCTGCCAATCGCACTCACCGAATAGACTTCCATAGATCAAATCTATCAGCTCAGATGAAGCGTCTTTTGACTGGAGCATGATCTTTCTGAAAATCCCACAGCGAGTATTTCCGGTATTAAATAACGTTGCTCAGGCAAAGACAACAGCAACCCCATGTAATATCAAATCGGCGGCCATGGGCATTCGTGACCAATCGCAATGCCGTACTACTCGCTCCTTCGCAAGCGATGCAGGTATGGCCAACTCCATAGTTCTCACCGGTCGATAGTTGCGACGGAGCCGCGCACGACGAGGCTCGTGCTGACGCGCAGGCGTTCGACGGCAAGCGGGGCGCGTTCGATNCGGGCGATGAGCCGCTCGCCGGCGAGCTTGCCCATCTCATAGACGCGTTGGTCGACGATGGTGATCGGCGGAACGGTAACGCTGGTCCAGTCGGCGTCGAGAAACGAAATCATCGAGACGTCCTTGGGGATCGACAGGCCAAGCGACTGCAGCGACTTGAAGATGCGCAAGCCGACGAGGCTGTCTGAAGCCAGCAGTGCCGTTGGCGGCGATCCCTCCGAGAGCAGGCGTTTGATCACGCTGTCCGTCTGTTGNTGGTTCGTGGCGCCGAGCCTGATATAATGAAGAGGGTTCGGCAAACCCGCCTCGGTCAGGACGCTGACAAAACCCTCCACGCGTTCGCGGACGGCGGAATTCGAGATCCGCCCNATATCGGTGAGCCCACCATCCTCGGCATCCATGGCAGAGACGTAGGCGAGGCGGCGATGTCCTTGCGCGATCAGATAGCGGGTCGCGGTGATGGCCGCATCCCGGTCGTCGCCGGTCACGGCGTCGACATCGAGTTCCGGGATGGCCCGGTCGAACAGGACCAGCGGCACGCCGGCGCGGCGGACGTGCCGCAGATGTTCGATGCTGTCGCAGCGGGCTGGAGTGACGATCAGGCCATCGACACGTTTGCCGATCAGGAGGTCGACGGCCGATTTTTCCGCATCGAGCTCTTCGCCCGAATTCGCGATGATGACGTTGAATCCAGCAAGACGGGCCGCGTCGCTGATGCCGCGTACCGCCAGACTGAAGAAAGCGTTCTCGATATCGCCGACCACGACCCCGATGATGCCGGACCTTCCGGTGCTCATGCTCCGGGCGAGCTCGTTCGGGCGGTATTCGAGGGCGGCGGCCGCCGCCATGACCTGATCTGTGATCTTGGCGCTGACCACGCCGTAGCCGCCGAGCACACGGGCGGCCGTCGCCTTCGAGACCTTTGCGGCCTTCGCGACGTCGGCGACCGTAACTGCACGTTTCGAATGAGCGGAATCTTCCATGAGCCGAGGACTACAAGAGTTGTTGACGACCGGTCAATTGACGGATATCAAATATGTTGTGAGACCGGTCTCTTTATACAGGAGACCGGTATCTTGTCCAGAAATCTCTATCGCAATGTGCGGTGGGGCAGGGCGACCCGACGATGCCGACAAGAGCATTCCTTTCAGAGCGGAGAACGAACATGAAACCTTTTGAATCATTCGTGGCCAACCTCGCCCCATTGCGGGCTGGCCTTTTGACATGCCTTCTTGCGATGGGCGCAGGCTCTGCGGCCGCCGCCGACAATCCCTATAACCTCATCGAGCCCGGGGTGATCAGCGTCGGGACGATGGGCGATTCCAAGCCCTATACGTTTGCGACGGCGGACGGCCAGTTCACCGGTTTCGATATCGAGCTGTTTCTCAACGTCGTCTCCCGCCTCGGCTTTCAAAAAGACAAGGTGACGTTCACGGGCCAGGAATTTTCAGCACTCCTGCCGTCGGTCGCAAATGAACGGTTCGACGTTGCCGTTGCGGCGATCGGGACAACCGAAGCCCGCAAGAAGACNGTCGATTTTTCCGACGGCTATCTTGCCGGTTATCTCTCTGTCCTGACCCCGGATGCCGGTATCAAGGATGCCGATGGCCTCAAGGGCAAGCGTCTCGGCGTCGTGCAGGGGACCTTGCAGGAAGTCTATGCAGCCAAGAATTTCGGGGGGACTGATCTGGTGAAATTCCCCGACAACAATTCTGCCGTGGCCGCGCTCAACAACGGAACGGTCGATGCGCATTTTCTCGACTACGAGGCCGCCAAGCAATATGGCGAGCGCTATCCCGCTCTGAAGGTTGCCGTGAATATCCCGTCCTTCGATGCGCCTGCTGGCTTCGTGGTCCGAAAGGGAAATGATGCCTTTCGCACGGCGCTGGACGGCGCGCTTCACGATGCGATGCAGGACGGTACCTGGAAGACCCTTTATGAAAAATGGTTCCCCGGCTCACCGATGCCGGAACAGTATCTTCCCAAGAAGTGACGCCGCAAGCCGNCCGCTCATGGCGGGCGGCTTACCAAGGCTCTGCCGGACGGCGGCGTCTGCGCCGNGNANGAATTCATGGGGATCTGAATGAACTGGCTTGAAAATCTGCGCCGCAGCTTCCTGGACTGGGATGCCATGGCGGAAGTTCTGCCGAGCATGATCAGCGTCGGCCTGAAGAATACGCTGATCCTGGCCGCCGCCTCGACCGTACTCGGTGTCGTCATCGGCATGACTCTCGCCGTGATGGGCATCTCGCAGTCACGCTGGCTGCGGCTGCCGGCACGCATCTACACCGATGTTTTCCGCGGGCTGCCGGCGATCGTCACGATCCTGATCATCGGCCAGGGTTTTGCCCGGATCGGGCGTGAGATCTTCGGTCCATCGCCATTTCCGCTCGGCATCCTGGCGCTCAGCCTGATTGCCGGAGCCTATATCGGCGAAATCTTCCGATCGGGCATTCAAAGCGTCGAGCGCGGCCAGATGGAAGCCTGCCGGGCGCTCAGCATGAGCCATGGGCAGGGCATGCGGCTGATCGTCATCCCGCAAGGCATCAGGCGCGTTCTGCCGGCGCTGGTCAATCAATTCATCGGAAACGTCAAGGATTCCAGCCTTGTCTACTTCCTGGGATTGCTCGCCTCCGAGCGGGAGATATTCCGTGTCGGGCAGGATCAGGCTGTCGTCACGGGCAATCTGTCACCACTGCTGCTGGCGGGTGTCTTCTACCTCGTCATCACGGTGCCGCTGACCCACTTCGTCAATTATATCGATGCGAGACTGCGGCTCGGAAAACAAGGCCGCGGCTCGGGTGCTGCGAGCGGATTAATCGAGGTGAGCGAGCTGCAGGCCGCCACCGGCCCTCGTCCCACAGTCAAGGCGTCGGAGGAGAGTACGCCGCACTTCAAAGGCGGCGCCCTGAACATCCGGGACCTCACCATGGCCTATGGCGATCTCGACGTGCTGAAGGGGGTCGATCTCGACATCGCCGCCGGTACCGTCACCTGCATCATCGGCCCTTCCGGCTCGGGCAAATCGACGCTGCTGCGCTGCATGAACAGGCTTGTCGAACCGAAGAGTGGTGACATCCTGCTCGATGGCGAGAGCATCCTGGCGATGAAGCCGGAGAGGCTGCGCCGGCGGGTGGGGATGGTGTTCCAGCACTTCAACCTGTTTCCCGACCACACGGCACTCGAGAACGTCATGCTTTCGCTGACCAAGATCAAGAAGATGCCGAGGCAGGAGGCGCGGCGCATCGCCGAGGCACGTCTGGCCGATGTCGGTCTTGCAGGGCGTAAGGATCATCGGCCCGCAGGTCTGTCGGGTGGGCAACAACAGCGCGTCGCCATCGCACGCGCGCTGGCCATGGATCCGGAGGTCATGCTGTTTGACGAAGTGACGAGTGCGCTCGATCCCGAACTGGTGAAGGGCGTGCTCGACCTGATGGCCGCCCTCGGCCGCCAGGGCATGACGATGGCCGTGGTGACGCATGAGATGGGATTTGCGCGCAGGGTGGCCGACCAGGTCGTCTTCATGGATGAGGGCCGCATCGTCGAGGCCGGCTGCCCGAAGCAGATCTTCGACAATCCCCGAAGCGAGCGGCTGAAGCGCTTCCTTGCGGAAGTTCTCTGAAGCGCCCGAGGCAACGCATGGTGCCCCGGTCGTCCTCACACCGGCTGCGCCGGATTTCACCCGCTGTAGCAAGAGCAGAAAACAAGGTTATCGACATGAATGCTTCCACCAAACCCTTGAAGGTCGTCGTCATCGGTGGCGGGATCTTTGGCGTCTCGACATCAGTCCATCTGGCGCGGCTCGGGATCCGCACCGTGCTCATTAACGACGGTCCGCTTGCCAACGGCGCCTCCGGCCGTTCGCTTGCCTGGCTCAACTCGGCGCGTAAACGCGCCGATGCCTATCACCGGCTGCGTCTGGCCGGCATAGATCGGTATCGCACGCTGGCCGCCCGATATCCCAATGCGCCGTGGCTGCGCTTCGACGGCGGCCTGACCTGGGATGCGGACGATGGTAGCAACGAGATCGCCGAGATCTTCGACCATGAGCGCGATCTCGGCTATCACGCGCAATGGCTCGCCCCGGCAAGGATTGCCGCGGCGACGCCGGGTGTCGATGCAAGTGTGGTGACTCGGCAAGGTGCGATCTTCAATCCCGGGGAGGGCTGGGTCGATCTTCCATCCTTGATCAACACGCTCGTGGAAGAGTTCCGCTCACTGGGCGGTGAGATTGTTACCGATGCCGGTCGCGCGACGGTCGATATCGAAGGCGGGCGTGTCCGTGGCGTGATCACGGCCGACGGCATGCGCCGCGATGCGGATGCCGTGCTGCTTGCTGCGGGCGGTGACGTTCCCGCGATCGTGGCTGAGATCGGCCAGCATATCGGCGATGCAACGCCTGTCGCCCTTCTCGTCCGGACCAAGGCAATCCGCCATCCGCTGAAGGCTGTGCTCAACACACCTCGCATTGCCATCCGTCCGACGCCCAGCGGCGGCTTCGCGCTCGATTCCGCCTGGTCCGAGGAAGAAGTGAGCGTGAAACCCGATGGCAGCTACGAAGTCAGGCAATCGACGCTGGAGGGGCTGCTGCGCGAGGCCTCAAGGGTTCTCGAAGGCAATCCGCAACTGGAAATCGAAGATTATGGGGTCGGCCCGAAGCCCATTCCGGGCGATGGTGAGCCGGTCTTCGGCGAGTTGCCGTCAATCCCTGGTTATTTCGTTGCCTTCAGCCATAGCGGTGCCACCCTCGGCCTGATTGCCGGCGAACTGCTGGCGGATGAGATCATTACTGGACGCCGCCATCCACTGCTGGCGGACTTTCGGCCGGAGCGTTTCAGCGCGTCGCGACGGTGAAGGTCGCGATGCGGAAACTTGAGCCGCTCGCCAAGCGGATGACCGTTCTATGCCGCGGCGGTTCGACGAAGCGCGCCCGTTTGCTCCAATTGGAACTGATCGATCAACTGGAGGAGTATCCTCGTCTCGTCGGCAAGTTCCTTCGTCGCCGCGCTGGTTTCCTCGACCATGGCCGCATTCTGCTGCGTCATCTGGTCCATCCGGTTGACGGAAGAATTCACTTCATGGAGGGCGTTGTACTGCTCTCTGCTCGAGCGAGCGATCACGTCCATCTGCTCGGAGGCGGTGACCACTTTCGCCGAAATGCTTTCGAGGACTTCGCTCGTCTCGCGGACGACACGCGCTCCGTTGGTAATCTCCGTCTGCGAACGTCCGATGAGCTGTTTGATCCTTTGGCCGGCCTCCGCGGAGCGTTGAGCCAGATCGCGCACTTCCTGGGCCACGACCGCAAAGCCTTTTCCGGCCTCGCCGGCGCGGGCCGCTTCGATGCCGGCGTTCAGGGCAAGTAGGTTCGTTTGGAACGCGATTTCATCGATGACGCCGATGATTTGAACGATCTCGTCGGATGCCGCTTCGATCTTGCCCATCGCGTCGATGGCGCTTGCAACGACCTGGGATGACGAATCGGCCACCTGTTTGGTGTCCGTGATGATCTGGTGGGCATCATCGGCGCAGGCCGCCGACGAACGAACCGTAGTAGTGATCTCTTCGATAGCTGCGGCTATCTCTTCGAGTGCGACGGCCTGTTGTTCGGTGCGCCGCGCAAGATCGTTCGCGGCAAGATCCATCTGACCGGCGTTCCCTTCGATCATCCGGGTGTTGGTGCGGATCTGGTCGATCGTTTCCTGTAGCCGGAGGAGCGACGAGTTGAAATCGTTACGAAGCTGCTCCAATCGGCCGAAGAAGGGGGTTGCGATCGTCTGAGAAATGTCGCCCCGTGCCAGACGTCCGAGACCTTCCGCCAGCGCCGTAACCGCGAAGTCTATCTGCTCTTCGACCGTGCGTTTTTCTTCATCATTGCGATGTCGCTCCTCCTCGGCCCTCGATCGCTCGACCTCGCTACGCTCCTCGATCTCGACTTTGGCGATGGCATTATTCTTGAATACGCCCAGGGCGCGGGCCATATCGCCGATTTCATCGGCTCGGCTGTCACCGACGATGGATGTTTCGAGTTTGCCGTCCGCCAAGCGCCTCATAGCCGAGGTGATCTGATTGATCGGCCCCTTGAGCGTAACGGTCAGCCCGACGCCTGCGAGGATTGCGATCACCACGCCGAGGATCGTCGTTCCCAGGGACATCGAATTGGCATCCGCGCGTTCCTCAGCAGCATTCTGCCGCTGCATTTCGGCGAATGCAGTCAACTGAGACCACATCCGGTCCACGTCGGCCGCGGCCAAATGGAATTCGTCCTGGCGCTGCGCGCTGATGCGAACGAGGTCGGTGGCAGCCTTCTGCATTTTGTCCAGCGCCGGCAGAAGCTTGGCTTTGAGATTATCGAACTGCGCGACACCGCCGGCATTGGAAATCAGCGTGTCCAGGCCCTTTCTGACAGCCGCGATTTCCTGCGAAAGCCGCTGGAGATTGGCGTCCGTTGGCGCCAAGGTCAGTTTCGCCATAACGATCTGAATCACGTAAGCCGAGGTCGTGAGTTTCTGGCCGTCTCTCTGGCTGGTTTTGGCGCGCTCGACCGTTTTGGCGGTCTCGGCCGCCTTATCCGTTACCGCCTTCACGCGCCGTGAGGCGACCTCCTGCAATTCGGGCAGCCTGCCGACGATATGGCTCGTCGCATTCCTGAGACCGGCTGTACTCTCCTCGGTCTGGCTGGAGGCTTCGACAAGCGGCTTCAACGAAGCAATGGCATCGTCAATCGCCTTTTTGGCTTCCGGTGCCTCGCCGCCAAGCGCCATTCCCACGATGCGCTGCTGCCGGGCGAGTTCCTCCATATCGGGGCCGCCGATAGGGGCGGCGGCTTGAGCCTTGTCGTTTAGCGATTGGGCGAAGGAGGCGAAGTCCGAAATGCGCTGTGCATCGCCCAGTGTATTGCGGGCTTCATCTTCCTGCATGTCGGCGGCGCGCTGGAGGACCTTGGAGCCTTCAACGATATCCGTCTGGGACGACACGACGATGCTCTGCGCCTTCTGGAGATCGGTAAAGAGCGCCGACCGAGTTTCCTGAAGTTGCCACAGTGTATCCATGCGGGCCGAAATTCCGTCGATGGAAGACAGCGCTTGCTCCAGTTCCTGCTGACCGCTGCGATCCGCGGCGAGCTTGTCGATGCCGGATTTCAGAAGAACGCGCTGATCGGCAAGTTTGCGGGTAACAACATCGCGGTTTTCTTGCGTGGCACTGGCGAGGAATTCGCCCATCGCGGCCGACAAATCGCGAAATCCGCTCAACGACTGCAGAACGGAATTGGAAATATCCATCCGCCCCTGAAGCAAGCTCGACGCATAAAAACCGGTCGCACCCACGGCCATGATGCTGAAGACGAAGGGAACGATGAACACCATCACCTGCGTCTGGATGCGAACACGTGACAACAGCCTTCCCAACATGAGTCCCTCCTCGGCTCACAGCGTCTCGTTGCGGCGCCTTGGCGCAGGGCTGTTGCAGATCGCCTCCCTTCGAGTGAAATCCTCCTTCCGCCTGAGGCGGCAGCCACGGGTTTGCTCGCAACCAACGGCTGCTCGCCCCTTCCTCTTGACCTTCCGAAATTCCTATATCCGTCGGAAGGAAATGGCTTGAAGCAGAACAATCAATCTCGGGTGAAGATACCGGTCCCCTCGAACCGGCTCTGCACATAATCCCTGCCAGACGCATGACGCATCAGTGGAATAAATATTTCATACTGCACGACTCGTGAAATATTCGTTTCAATATTCGCCGAAACCAGCATTTTGTCCAGCCCGACGGCGGGCAGCCGATGCATCCTTCTGAGCCGTCGGGCGTTCTATCGCCAGGAACAACTGGAGACGCATCATGTTCAAGGACGAACACGGGGACATCGGCACAGACAAGGGTATGCGCGACGGTGTGGAAACCGCACCGGCCTCCTTCGAAGAGGCGAACATCAACCCTGATCTCATCAGACGCGAGGGTTTTGCCAGCGAGGCCGAGTATCGGGCGTATATTGCCACGCTCGGTGGTCATGCCCCGGTTGAAGGCACCGTCGAGGAACCTCTCCTGGTCTCCGATGGTCATGCCCTCGAAGGCCGGCTGCGAGAACTGAGAGAAGAGATCGAAAACCTTCGCGCTCGTCTTCACGTGATCCAACATCAGGCCGCGACCGTCGTTACGGAGAACGTCCGATGGGCCGATGCAAGTGCTCATGCGCAGCTCGGCAATCAGCCCTGGCTCAAGCTGGCAGCCGCAATGGCGGCGACCTTCGTCGTCACGAGGGGCATCAGGCGACTGCCTCTGGGTGCCGTGGCGACGACGGCGTTGCCGTTGGTGGCGGCGGCGATGAACCGGAAGTTCGCCCGGTGAAAATCGTCAGCAGCAATGACTGATCAGGCGAAACCGATTTCGGCAAACAGAGGGAGGTGGTCAGAGGCAACCCTTGTCAGGCGGTTTTGCAGGACCGCCGCTTGCTTGACGATGAGATCGTCGCTGACGAAGATGTGGTCGATGCGCATCAGCGGGTAACGGGAGGGAAAGGTCGCTCTTGCCGCGGCGCCGCCTGCGAGCTGGGCGTCCTTCAATGACCGGGTGGCAAGTCGGTAAGTCGCTGATGACGGAATGGCGTTGAAATCGCCGCAGAGAATGGTGGGAAGAGGCTGGTCCGCCGTGCCGCGCAGCCAGCCTGAGTTCAGCAGCGTCGTCATCTGCCGGACGCGCTCGCGGCCGCGAAGGCCGAGATGGGTGTTGACGACCAGCAGTTTTCTGTCGCCGACCAGTATTTCGACGGATAAGGCGCCGCGCTGTTCGCCGATGGACGGCAGCGGGCCGGCCTTGACCGCGCCTGTCGGCAGCGAGGTGATGATCGCATCGCCATACTGCTCCTCGGCAATCGACAGGGCCGGATGGAAATGCGCCTGCATCTTCAGAAGCGAGGCGATCGCGTGGGCCTGGTCGACGCCGCCGGTCCTGCGCCTGAGGACATCGACCTCCTGAAGCGCGACGATATCGGCCTCAGCTTCAGCGATGACGGAAGCGATGCGGCCGGGATCGAGCTTCCGGTCACTGCCGATGCAACTGTGGACGTTATAGGTCAGGAGTCTGATTGATTTATCCGGCATAGGCCCGCTGAAAGCTCGTTCCCCCGGGGAACATAGAACTTGTTCTCCGGGGGAACACAGAACTCGTTTGATCGTTCCAGATGATCGAGCCGTGGCGCTCGCATCTCGGAAATGGACAATCGATGAGCTTGAAAAGCATAATATGGAATGGACTGCTCGTTGCCGCCCTTTGTCTCGCGGTCTTTCTCCTCTATCGGATCTTCGAGCAGTATAGTCTGGGAGAGATCGTCCAATCGGTCCGCAGCATACCTCTTTCGACCTTTTGCACAGCACTGCTCTTCGCGGCGGCATCCTATCTGTGCCTCGGCTGNTTCGATCTCCTGGCGATCCGNTCGCTCGGCAAATCCTTGCCNTATTCCAGGATTGCGCTGGCNTCNTTCATCAGCCTCTCGCTCGGCCACAATATCGGCTTTGCCGGGCTGAGCAGCGGCGCCTTCCGTTATCGTTTCTATTCGCGCTGGGGACTGACGGCGGAGGACGTGGCGAAGATCATCCTGTTTTGCGGTGTCACGGTGGGGCTCGGGCTGATCACGCTGGGTGGTCTTGCGATGATCGTCAATCCCGGCGATGCCGGACGCCTGCTGCGCATCGATCCGGCAAGCGTCCGCATCTTCGGTGCGCTGGCGCTGGTTGTGCCGGTCGTCTATGCGGGCCTGGCGTTCTTCATCCGCGGCACATTGCGGCTGTGGCGCTGGTCGTTTCAGCTGCCGCGATTTTCGATCGCGGTCGCGCAGGTCGGGGTCGGGACGGTCAACTTCATGCTCGTGTCCGCCTGTCTGCACCAGATGCTCTCTGCCTTAGGCGACGTCGCCTTCTTCAGGTCGGTGACGGCTTACGTCCTCGCCAATTCGGCTATTCTCGCAACGCATGTTCCGGGCGGTCTGGGCGTCCTCGAGGCAACCGTCTCCTATGCCGTGCCGAAGGAGGCCTCGATCGGCGCGCTGATTGCGTTCCGCTGTGCCTATTTCTTCATTCCGCTGATGCTCGGCACAACGCTTCTCGTCATTAGCGAGGTGATCTTCCGCTGGAGATCACGCGGGGCGGATGAGGAGGCGGACGAGCGCGCCGAGGCCCAGTCGGTCTAGAGGGGCGAAGGGCCGAACCGGGTCGAAGAGCGCGGTGCCTGAAATCGGCGAAATGCTGCCCGGCAGCTCGACGGTGAATTCCCGCAAGCCCCGAGGGCCATCATTGAGCGCGTCGACCGCCTCGATCAACGAGCCGCTTTGCATAAAGGCTGCGGCAAAGCTTTCCGGGGTGGTTCCGAGATATTCCGAAAGCAGGCGATTGCGCAGATCCGCGATCGCGCGGCGATGCTCGTTGTTGCCGGCCTCGAACAGCATGTCGCATTCGCAATCCAGTCCTTCCGAGCGATTGTTGAGGTTGGAGGAGCCGATGCGGACCAGCTCGTCATCGGCGATCATCAGTTTTGAATGGACGAGCACCTCGACCTCGCCATTCTCTCCGGGCGTGACTGGCTCGGGTACGATTGGCCCGGGCACGACGGCATAATAGACGCGCAGGCGGTCCGCACGATCGGCGCGTTTCAGGCGGCGGATGACCCGGTCGCGATTGCCGCCCATGACAAGCTTTTCGATCAGCCCGTGAGAGCTGCGCGTGCAGATGATGACGACTTCAGGCCCGTCTTCCTCCTGCAGTCGCGCGGCAATGGCGTCGGCGACGCGGAAGGAGGCGAGATATTGCGCCTCGATGTAAAGCTGCCGCCGAACCCGGGCGATGACGTCCAATGTCATGGCGATGCCGTCACTGATGCCGGGGCGAAGTGCGGTCGACGGCTCCGTCAGCGCGAAGCTGACCGCGATCTCCCTCATCGAAACGGCGAGATCCTCCGGCCAGGCGAAAGGGACGTCTTCGGCCAACGACAGGTGGTTTTCGCCGGTAGCGTTTTCCCAGCGCTGCCTGACGATATCGCCGATCAGCCTTGCGGCGTCGCCGGTGACCATTGCCTGAACGTCATGCAGCGGATCGTAGGAAACGCCCTTGGGGTCACGTCGCAATTTATCCTTGGCGCGGTGGAGCCAGGTGTCCCACCGGCGCGACGTCAGGTCTATGCCGCCGATGAAGGCGACGGCATCGTCGATACAGACGAGTTTCTGATGGTGACAACCGCGCAATGTTGGCTGAGGCTCGAAGCGTAAATCGATCCGCCCATTTCTGGGAAAGTTTTTCTTCCGCAGCACCCGCAGGGACTTGTCAGAATAGACGGGGCCGAGCGCCCAGATGAGGATGCGTATTTCGAGCTCCGGATTTACCGCTGCCAGGGCATGCAACAGGTCGGCCAGCGTTTCGTCGGACTTCTCGGGTTCCAACCGGATGTTCGGATTGAAATCCCACCCGACGATCCAGATGGTGCGCCGCGCCTGCCGCAACGTGCGCGCCAGCTCGGCGAAATAGCTGTTGCCGTTGATCAGGAAGGCCGCCTTGGCAGCACTCCCTTTCAGGCGCAAGGCGCTGCCCTCCTGTTCTTGGCGGTCGCCCGGCCGTTGTGATTTTGTCTGGGGTAAGCTCGGGTTATTGAAGATGGTTTCGAATGTCGTCATGATTGCCTCGGCCTCTAACTGGAGCACAAACGCCCGGAATTTGCCTGGGTTCCCCGATGGCGTCGGACGACGGCCGCCTGCGATGCAGAATGCAAGGAAACGAGATGTCACAACGAGCAGGCAGCGCCGATCTTCCCCTTCATGGGGGACGCGTGCCGCATTGGCTGGGCGACCGGATGACGCGGTTGGGAACACTGATCACCGAGGCGATCGTCCATCACTACGGCCGCGACGAATTCCTGCGCAGGCTCGCGCATCCCTTCTGGTTCCAGTCCTTCGGCTCGGTCATGGGCATGGACTGGCATTCTTCCGGTATCACGACCAGCGTTCTAGGCGCGCTGAAGCGCGGGCTGAAGCCGCGCGCCGGCGAGCTCGGCCTGCATGTCTGCGGTGGTCGTGGCGCGCATTCTCGCAAGACGCCGCAGGAGCTCGTCTCGATCGGCGAGCGTGTCGGCCTCGACGGGGAGGGGCTCGCGACCACGAGCCGTCTCATCGCCAAGGTCGACAGCGCCGCCCTTCAGGACGGGTTCGACCTCTATCTGCACGGGTTCATCGTCGCCGATGACGGCCATTGGGTGGTTGTTCAGCAAGGCATGAACGGCGACAAGCGTCAGGCCCGGCGGTATCACTGGCTGTCCGAAGGGCTGGAGAGCTTCGTCGACTCGCCGCATGCGGCAATCGAGGGACGGAGCCAGGGCGAGATCGTCAATCTTGCCGACAGGCGCGCCGAACGCTCGCGGCGCGGTCAGCTCGATCTGCTGGCGACCCTCGGTCCCGACCGGATCATCCGTGAAGCCGCCGCACTGCTGCGTGTCGAAGCGCCGGCGCCCGAACCCGCCGAACAGCCGATGCTGCCGCACCTGATCATGCCTGCCCATCACGATGTCCGCGAGAGTGACGTCAACATGCGGCGCCTGCACGGAAATCTGGCCGCCGCCGCGGACCGCGGGCCAGCGGATTTCCAAGAGTTGCTGCTCGTCCCCGGCGTCGGTGCCCGCACGGTGAACGCTCTGGCGATGGTGGCGGAAGTCGTGCACGGCGCGCCCTGCCGTTTTTCCGATCCGGCGCGCTTCTCGATCGCCCATGGCGGCAAGGACCGCCATCCCTTTCCCGTCCCGCTCAAGGTTTATGACGAGACGATCGCCGTGATGAAATCGGCGGTGCAGAAGGGCAGGCTGGGTCGCGAGGAGGAGTTGCAGGCGCTCAAGCGCCTGGACGACCAATCCAGGCAGCTGGAGCGCTACGTGACGGGTCCCGACCTCAAGGAAATCATCGCCGGCGAATTTCGCCAATCCGCCGATTTCGGCGGCCGGAGCGTCTTCGGCTGGGAGGAGCCGTCCGCGGAGTAGGGCAGCCTTTATGCCATTACCTTAACTCGCTGAGCCAGGCAGGACGACCTCGCCGTTTTCCTCACCATCCCAGTACCGGATGGAGGACGCTGAAACCTTGATGAGAACGATCCCAGGAGTGTCCACTCCGTCGGGAAACCACCGCTCGAGATCGGGGATCCAATGTTCTTCGAGTGCCGCCTTATCCCGTACCAGCGACGCGACGCCCTCGACAGCAATGAAAATCCCCGGCTTGCCGAGGAGGCTGGGAGGCGCCGTGAACGTCAGCGAGACGCTGTCGACGCCTTCGATCTCCGTGATTTTCCTGCTGTCTTCATAGGAAAAGAACCAGGAATCCCCATCATATTCGACGTCGCCGTTATTGCTCATCGGTCGGGCCGAGATGCGGCCCGACCCGGCGTTCGTCGACAGCATGCAGAAATCGATCTTCTTCAGTTGCGAGGATAGGTCTTCGAGGGTCAT
>JGI25153J46596_10000909_pt1 | contig 17984 bp, 13 predicted proteins | sample AraplaMF_Col_mMF_FD_46596 | JGI IMG/M metagenome (IMG submission 46596)
CGCCGCGAGCAGGAAATTCTGTCATGCCTCTCCGCCCAGGAGCGCAAGGATTTCGCGCGGCTGCTCGGCAAAATCGAGCAGAGCCTCGACCTGGTGCAGACCAGCGAAGAGGCCGACGCGAAGGAAGCGTACTGAAGCACTGCTCTCTCCACGTCATTGCGAGGAGCGAAGCGACGAAGCAATCCACGCCTCCGCAAGCGGAGAGATGGATTGCTTCGCTGCGCTCGCAATGACGCGGAGAGAATTGCGTACGCCGCCGCGAGACCGGATTCGAGGGACGTCTACCGACCGGCCTATTTCACCGCCGTCACCACGATCTCCACGATGTGCGGCGGTTCGAGATCGACGCCGAGGCAGGCGCGCATTGGTGGATTGTTGCGATCGACCCATTCGTCCCAGGCGCGGTTCATCTCGGCCTTCTGCTTGATGTCGGCGATATAGACGATGGCCGAAAGAATCTTGCTCTTGTCCGTGCCGCACAGCGCGAGGCTTTCGTCGATACGCGCGAGCGCCTTGACGCTCTGCTGGTACATCGAGGGACTGACCGGGTCTGGCGCGACCGCCACGGTGAAAACAAGATCGTCATGCGCGACCGCACGGCTGCGGGTCGGCGTGAGCCCGGGAAAGCGCGTGATCATGGGAATCTCCTATTAGGGGTACCGTCATTCCGGGTCTGGTCCTTCGGACCATCCCGGAATGACGACGTTCACAACCGATCAATATGCTTCGCAATGACAGGGAAATAATTGTCGCCCGATCCGGCGTCGATCGCTTCCTGCAGGATGGTGCCGACCAGCTCCGCGCCGCGGATTTTCAATCCGGCTTCAGTCGCGAGTTCCAGCGCGTAGGACAGATCCTTCAGCGCATATTCGGTCGAGAANGCGCGCTCCGGGAAANNGCCCGGCACGATCGCCTTCATGCCGTGATTGCGCAGCGCAAAACTATCGGCCGAGCCCTTTGAAAGCGTATCGAGCAGCAGTTTTGGATCGACGCCATTGTGCCTGGCGACCGCAACCGCCTCGGCCAGCGCATTGACGGTCTCGAACAGCACCATGTTGTTGAGGATNTTNGTNACCTGCCCGGCCCCGACCTCGCCGCAATGGGTGACGTCGGTGGCAAAGCNGCGGATCAGCGGCTCGATCTCCGTGTAGAGCGCTGGCGTCGCTCCGACCATCNCGCTGAGCGTGCCGTCCTGCGCCGCCTGCCGCGTGCGCGCGATCGGCGCGTCGGCCCAGGCTGCGCCTTTTTCCTGCAACTGGCTGGCAAAGTCGCGGGTCTGGCTGGCCGAGGACGTCCCGAGATCGACGACGACCTGTCCGCTCCTGACGTTCTTGAGGATACCGTCGCCTTCGAACACCGCGCGCACATGTTTGGCGCTCGGCAGGCAGAGGAACAGCAGATCGCTCTGCTTGACGACATCGGTGACGGAGGCCGCGACCTCCGCACCGTCGGTATGCAGCCGCGCCAACGGCTCCGGCGACAGATCGAAGGCAAGCACGCGCTTGCCGCTCTTCTTGACGAGGTTGCGGCAGATCGGCTCGCCCATCACGCCAAGGCCGATGAAGCCGATGGTCTTGTAATCCGGCATATTTGTCTCGGCCTATTTCGCAAAGGAGCGTGAGGGCGCCAGATGCAGCGCAAAGGCATCGACCTTGTCGCTGGCGCGCGGATAGATCTCGCTCACGATCGGATCGTGGCCGGGGATGAAGCGGTCGGGATGGCCGGCCAGCCGCTCGACGGTTTCCCAACCCTGCGCCATGTCACCGACATTGTAGACGATCGGGAACGGGCTGCGCTTCTGCAGGTTGGCGTAGTAATGCGCCGCGTCCGACGCCAGCACCACCGGCCCCCGCGCCGTTTCCACCCGCACCACCTGCAGGCCGTCGGAATGGCCGCCGACGCGGTGCACCGTCACGCCAGGCGCGACCTCGCCGTCACCGGAATGGAAGGTGACGCGCTCGCCATAGACATGGCGCACCATGGTCGTGACATGCTCGACCGAGAACGGATGGCGCAACAGGCCGTTGCACATGCATCGCCCGGTCGCGTAGCTCATCTCGCGCTCCTGCAGGTGAAACCGCGCGTTCGGGAAGCGATCGAGATTGCCGGCGTGGTCGTAATGCAAATGGGTGACGATCACGTCACGGATGGTCTCGGCGGCGACGCCGAAATCCTTCAACGCGTCGACCGGATTGAGCGTGAGCTTGCGCGAGCGTGCTTTCGCCTCNTCGGCGTTGAAGCCGGTNTCGACCAGGATGTCGCGGCCGCCGCCCCTGACAAGCCAGACGAAATAGTCGAGGTCCTGCGCGGTGGTGTCGTGCGGATCGGGGACCAGAAAATTCAGATGAGGGGTGCGGGGCGACATTGTCGCATAGCGCAGCGCGTAGATTTCGTAGGCGTTTCCCATCGGTGTCACTTTTTTCTTGGTTGGATGCAGGGCCGATCCCGGCACCAAGCCATTGCCCTCCNCAAAGGTCAAACGCGGAAGGCGAATGACGGCCGGATGACAGCGCAACACTCTCTGTGAGAAGAGTCACATTGCCACCCGCAAAGGTAGCGACGCGGTACGTGCAGACGGCGGCTTCGAGCCAAAAATTTGCATCGTGCCGGGGCCCCTGCTCTCGCCAACCAAGTGGCCAAGAGGGCCGCGCCGAAAGGATTTCCGCGCCCGATGGGGAACCGCTTGCGCGAATGGAGATCGCACGTTGCCGCGCAGCAACAATGGGCGTTTTTATTCCCTCCTCCGCCGCGATCTGTCGCGGTGAATTGTCGCAATTAATTACGAGATCGCAATCAGTTGACGGGGGTGCGGCGCCGGTTTGATAATGCCGAACCCGTAGAGTAAGGTCGCCCGCCGCGCGAGCTAGCATCGGCGCTATTTTGGCTGGGTTGCCGTGATCTGGACTGCCATCATTATGAAAATCCGCCTTGTATTGCTCCTTACATTGCTTTTTGCGCTCGCCTCCGTTGCGCCGTCTTTCGCCGCCGGCGAGCGCTATGCGCTGGTGATCGGCAATGCGAAATATCCCGATGCCGAGGCGCCGCTGAAGGAGCCGATCAACGACGCACGCGACATCGCCGACGAGCTCAAGCGCGACGGCTTCAATGTCGATATCGGCGAGAACCTGACCAGCGAGCAGATGCGCCGCGCCTTCGAGCGGCTGTACGGCAAGATCAAGCCCGGATCGGTGGCGCTGATCTTCTTCTCGGGCTTTGGCGTGCAGTCGAGCCGCCAGAGCTACATGATCCCGGTCGATGCGCAGATCTGGACCGAGGCCGACGTCCGCCGCGACGGTTTCAGCCTCGAGACCGTGCTCGGCGAGATCAACAGCCGCGGCGCCGGCGTCAAGATCGCGCTGATCGACGCCTCGCGGCGCAACCCGTTCGAGCGCCGTTTCCGCAGCTTTTCCGCCGGCCTTGCGCCGGTGATTGCGCCGAACGGCACGCTGGTGATGTACTCGGCCGCGCTGTCCTCGGTAATCTCGGACAATGGCAGCGACCGCAGCCTGTTCGTGCGTGAACTGCTGAAGGAAATCCGCACCCCCGACCTGACGGCGGAGGAAACGCTGAACCGCACCCGCGTCGGCGTTACCCGCGCCTCGCGCAGCGAGCAGGTGCCGTGGATTTCCTCGTCACTGGCCGAGGATTTCTCCTTTATCCCGAGCGGCCCGCGCCCGGCGAGCCCGCCGTCTCCGGTCATCGCGGCCCCAGCGCCCGCCCCTGCACCGGCTCCCGCGCCCGCGCCGTCACCTTCTCCTTCACCGGCCCAGGTGGCTGCGCCCGCACCACCGCCGGCCCCACCGCCTGCGCCGCCGAGCAAACCGGTTGAAATCGCGATTCCGCCGCCCCCGCCACCAGTCAAGCCGGTCGAGACCCCGAGCCCGGCCGCGCCCGCACTCGCCGACGATCCGACCATCAAGAGCCTGAACACCAAGCTCAACGAGAACCCTGACGATGCAGCCGCGCTGTACCGGCGCGGGCAGGTCTATGCCAGCAAGGGCTTCTATGACCTCGCCATCAAGGACTTCAACAATTCGCTGCGGCTGAACCCGAAGGACGTCGAGGCCTATAACAACCGCTGCTGGGCCCGCACCGTGATCGGCGACCTGCAGGCGGCGCTGAAGGATTGCAACGAGGCGCTGCGGCTGCGCCCGAATTTCGTCGACGCGCTCGACAGCCGCGGCCTGCTCAATCTGAAGAACGGCCAGAACAAGAATGCAATCGCTGATTTCGACGCGGCCCTCAAGATCAACCCGCGATTGACGTCCTCCCTGTATGGCCGCGGCCTTGCCAAGAAGCGCAACGGCTCGATTTCGGAAGGCGACCTCGACATCAACAACGCCAAGGCGATGGATCCCAATATCGTCAAGGAGTTCGCCGATTACGGGGTGCAGTAACTTTATTCGACGAAGGCTCGCCGGCGCCTCGAACCCAGCGGCCGGTGCTCAGACTAAAGAACAGCAGCCGGTGTGACCTGATGGGTCCGGCAGCGTTTGGATGGCATTGGAACCGCGTGGGAAGCCCGCAGGAGGGACAGGCAATGGTACATTTCTCGGCAAGGAAAACCCTTACCGTACTCGTTTCGGTTGCAGCGCTCGGCGCCGCCGGGGCGCTGAGCGCGGGAGGCGCCCTGGCGCAGGACAAGAACGTTACCGAGGACCAGATCGTCCGCGCGCTGACGCCGGAAAAGAAGCCGCCGCTCACCCGCGGCCTCTCGGTCGGCCCGCAGCAGGCGGCCGATCCGACCGTGGCCGCCGCTGAAAGCAAGCTGGTCCAGAAGTTCCGCGGGCGCTCCACGCGTTCGCTTTCGAGCGCCGAGCGCGAGGAAATCGCGGCCATCGTNCAGGACAAGCCGAAGATCGATCTGGAGATCAATTTCGACTACAACTCCGCCGACATCAGCACGAAATCGTTGCCGTCGGTTCAGGCGCTCGGCCGCGCGCTCACCAACAACGACCTCAAGGGCTCGACCTTCGTGGTCGCCGGCCATACCGATGCGGCCGGTGGCGATGCCTATAACCAGGATCTCTCCGAGCGCCGCGCCGACGCGATCAAGCGCTATCTCGTCGACAAATACGGCATCAACGGCACCGACCTTGTCACCGTCGGTTACGGCAAGAGCAAGCTGAAGGATCCGGGCCAGCCGCTCGCGGAAGTGAACCGCCGCGTGCAGGTCGTGAACATGGAAAACAAGACCACGGCGTCGAACGCCGCCAAGTAAGGCGTGTGGCGCCGACCTCGATTTTGCGGCTACAATACGTCCCGCAGCCCCCGTGCGGGACGTATTCGTTTTGGGCTCCGTTGCCGGTCTTGCAGCGGGCCAAACACCCTGTTTGATTTGACTTGCAGTCTGGATTGATCCGGCGATGAAATTCTCCGAATACCTNAAACCTGCGCTNGGAACGGCCTTCGTTGTCNTNGTGGCCGCCGGCTATTACTGGTTCGAGAACCGTCCCCATGCCGAAGAAAAGGACACGCCGGGCCAGGCGCTGGTGATCGTGACCAAATCCACCAATGCCTGCTTCTCCGACATGGTGCGGGTCACCGGCTTCATCGTNCCGCGCCGCGAAGCGCAGATCGGCGTCGATCAGGAAGGCTCTCGCGTCACCGACCTCCTGGTCAAGGAAGGCGATACGGTCACCGAAAATCAGGAACTGGTGCGCCTGACGGCGCCGCCGCAAATNCCGGGCGCGCCGGCCGGCAGGCCCGGCCCGNTCTCGCTGCGCGCGCCCGCGGCCGGCCTCGTCACCGAGGTCAGGACCGCGGTCGGCGCGCCGGCCTCGCCGCAGGCCGGCCCGATGCTGCGCATTTCCGTCAACAATGAAATCGAGCTGGAAGCCGAAGTGCCGAGCGTGCATTTGCTCAAGCTCAATCCCGGCGCGACGGTGCGGATCAGCCGCGACGACGCGCCCGACGTCGTCGGCAAGGTCCGGCAGATCTCGCCGCAGATCGACCGCGCCACCCAGCTCGGCAAGGTCAGGATTTCGCTGAACAACAATCCCTCGCTCAAGGTCGGCATGTTCGCGCGCGCCAACATCGACGCCAAGCGCTCCTGCGGCGTCGCCGTGCCGCGCACCGCGATCGACCGCCTGACCTTGCAGGTGGTCAAGGGCAACACGATCGAGACGCGGAAGGTGCGTGTCGGCCTCACCTCGGAAACCTCGACTGAAATTCTTGAAGGCCTCGACGTCGGCGAAATCGTTGTGGCTGATGCTGGCACCTCGCTGCATGANGGCGACCAGATCAAGACCATGTTCGCCGACGAACTCGAACGCACGCGGGCACGCTAATGGCTTTGAATATCTCGGCTTGGTCGATCCGGAACCCGCTTCCCTCGATCGTCTTTTCGATCATCCTGTTGGTGCTGGGCTGGGCCAGCTTCACCAAGCTNGCGGTGACGCGGCTTCCGAGCGCCGACATCCCCGTGATTTCGGTCGCGGTCGCGCAGTTCGGCGCGGCTCCCTCCGAACTGGAAAGCCAGGTCACCAAGACCATCGAGGACGGCGTTTCCGGCGTCGAGGGCGTGCGGCACATCTCGTCCTCGATCACCGACGGCCTGTCGGTGACGACGATCCAGTTCGCGCTGGAGACCAACACCGACCGCGCACTGAACGACGTCAAGGACGCCGTCACCCGCGTCCGCGCCAACCTGCCGCAGAACGTCAACGAGCCGCTGATCCAGCGCGTCGACGTGATCGGCCTGCCGATCGTCACCTATGCGGCGATCTCGCCCGGCAAGACGCCGGAGCAGCTGTCNTATTTCGTCGACGACGTCGTCAAGCGCGCGCTGCAGGGCGTGCGCGGCGTGGCGCAGGTCGAGCGCATCGGCGGTGTCGAGCGCGAGATTCTGGTCTCGCTGGATCCCGACCGGCTGCAGGCGGCGGGCCTCACCGCCGTCAATGTCAGCCAGATCCTGCGCGGCACCAATGTCGACGTCGCCGGCGGCCGCGCCCAAATCGGCAAGAACGACCAGGCGATCCGCACGCTGGCCGGCGCCAAGACGCTGAACGAACTTGCCGGCACCATGATCCCGCTGTTCGGCGGCGGCGAGGTGCGGCTCGACGACCTCGGCACCGTCACCGACACCATCGCCGATCGCAGCACCTTTGCCCGCTTCAACGGCGAGCCNGTGGTGGCGCTCGGCATCAAGCGCTCCAAGGGCGCCAGCGACGTGAAGGTGGCCGAGGCGGTGGAGAAGCGCATCGAGGCGCTGAAGGTCGCCTATCCCGACGTCGACCTCAAGCTGATCGACACCTCGGTCGAATTCACCAAGGGCAACTATCTGGCGGCGATCTCGACCCTGTTCGAGGGCGCGATCCTCGCCGTGATCATCGTGCTGCTGTTCCTGCGCGACATCNGGGCCACCATCATCGCCGCGATCTCGCTGCCGCTGTCGATCTTCCCGGCGTTCTGGATGATGGACCTGCTCGGCTTCTCGCTGAACCTCGTCTCCTTCCTCGCCATCACGCTGTCGACGGGCATTCTGGTCGACGATGCCATCGTGGAAATCGAGAACATCGTGCGCCACATGCGNATGGGCAAATCGCCCTATCGCGCGGCGCTGGAAGCCGCCGACGAAATCGGCCTCGCNGTCATCGCGATCTCGCTGACCATCATCGCGATCTTCGCGCCCGCCAGCTTCATGTCCGGCATNGCCGGCCAGTTCTTCAAGCAGTTCGGCATCACGGTCTCGGTGCAGGTGTTCTTCTCGCTGCTCGCCGCGCGCTTCGTCACGCCGGTGCTCGCCGCCTACTTCCTGAAGGATCACCCGCACGAGGACCCGCCGCCCGGACGCATCCTGCAGACCTACACCAGGCTCGTCACCTGGTCGGTGAAGCACTATTTCATCACGGTGCTGATCGGCTTCGGCGTGTTCGCCGCCTCGATCTGGAGCATCACGCTGCTGCCGCAGGGCTTCCTGCCGGCGCAGGACACCGCGCGCTCGCTGCTGGCGATGGAATTGCCGCCGGGCTCGCAGCTCGCCTACACCGAAAAGGTAACGGAAGAAATCGTCGCCCGCCTGCGCAAGCGGCCCGAAGTGAAGAGCATCTTCGTCGACGGCGGCCGGGTGCCGCCGGGAACGCAGGAAGTCCGCCGCGCGGCGCTGATCATCAACTACACGCCGAAGAAAGAACGCAAGATCACGCAGCGGCAGCTTGAGCTCGAGATCGGGCAGGAACTGGAGAACGTCCCGGACATCCGCTTCTGGTTCCTCGACGAAAACGGCCTGCGCGCGATCTCGCTGGTCGTGACCGGCACCGACAGCAACATCGTCAACAATGTCGCCAGCGAGCTGGCGACGCAGATGAAGCGGATTCCGATCATCGCCAACGTGATTTCGGAAACCGCGCTCGACCGGCCCGAGCTCCGCATCCGCCCGCGCGCCGAACTGGCGGCGCGGCTCGGCGTCTCGACCGAAAGCCTGTCGCAGACGATCCGCGTCGCCACGATCGGCGACGTCGGGCCGGCGCTGGCCAAATTCGACGCCGGCGACCGCCAGGTGCCGATCCGCGTCCAGCTCGAGGACAGCGCACGCAGCGACCTGCAGATGCTGCAGCAATTGCGGGTGCCGCTCGGACAGCGCGGCGAACGCGGCGGCGTGCCGCTGTCCGTCGTCGCCGACATCCAGCTCGACCAGGGCCCGACCAGCATCAGCCGCTACGACCGCGAGCGGCAGGCGACGGTGGCGGCCGATCTCGTCGGCGCCGCGGCGCTGGGCGATGCCACCAAGCTGATCGAACAGCTGCCGGTCATGAAGAGCCTGCCGAAGGGCGTCAGGGTCAACAAGTCGGGCGATGCCGAAAGCCTGGCCGAACTGTCCGACGGTTTTGCCACCGCCATCACCGCCGGCCTGATGATGGTCTACGCCGTGCTGGTGCTATTGTTCGGCACGTTCCTGCAGCCGATCACCATCCTGTTCTCGCTGCCGCTCTCGATCGGCGGCGCGATCGTGGCGCTGCTCCTGACCGGCAAGCAGCTCACCACGCCGGTGTGGATCGGCATTTTGATGCTGATGGGCATCGTCACCAAGAACGCCATCATGCTGGTGGAGTTCGCGGTCGAGGCGATCCGCGAGGGCAAACCGCGCGACGAGGCCATCATCGACGCCGGCATGAAGCGCGCCCGCCCGATCGTGATGACGACGATCGCGATGGCCGCGGGCATGATGCCGTCAGCGCTGGCGTTCGGCGCCGGCGGCGAATTCCGCTCGCCGATGGCGCTCGCGGTGATCGGCGGCCTGATCTTCTCCACCATCCTGTCGCTGGTGTTCGTGCCGGCGATGTTCATGGTGATGGACGATTTCGGCGCGCTGTGCTGGCGCTTCGGCAAGAAGCTGATCGTCTCCAGCGCCGAGAGCGAGCCCGCCGGCCACGGACCCGATCATCACAGCGAGCCGCCGGCCAAGGGTCCGCCCGCGGTACCGCCGGCAATGTCGCCCGCGGCGAAGTGAGAAAGAACCTGCGCTTCACGCGCCGGAGCATGATCCGGAAAAGTGTGAAGCGATCTTCCGAAGATCACGCTCAAACAAAGACCTGAAGCGCGATGATGATTCATCCAAGCTTCATCGCGCTTCAGGTGCTAGCCATCGTTCTTCCAGGCTCTTCGGGATGTGTGCCGGATGTGCAGGATTTCTATCGCGTCCTGCACGCGATAGAATATTTTGTAGGGATAGCGAGTGACAAATATGACCCGGACATTGGGATCGTCAGTCGCATAACCGCTAAGCGGATGTTCTTTTAGCTGCTCGACCGCTTCGCGAATGCTGGCAGCGACATTTCTCGCACCGCCGGCAGACCGCTTTTTCAGATATTCGAGTATTTGTTCGCGATCTGAAAACGCCGCAGGAGTAGCGTGCCTTCATTCTTCATGACGCTTGTCGGCCTCAGCGACGCGCTCTTCCGACACGAACTGCCCCTGATCGGCCTCAGCCAATCCTTTCCTGACTGCCACGCGCTCTTGATCCGACATCGTGTAGACGCCGGTCCGACGCGCTTCGATTTCACGGGCGTATTCGGCGAGCTCCTGCTGATCCTCCAGGGGCCAGTTCTCGGCGTGCTCGATCACTTCCTTGAGTAGCTTGTTCATGCGGTCATCATACCACAGCCGGCCAACGGCTGAAGACGGAATGGAACCCTACTCGTTCCGTGCCACCGCCGTCAGCTTGGTCATGTTCTGCAGCAATATCCGTCCGCGCTGCAGATCNAGGATGCCATCCTTGCGCCAGAGCTGCAGTTGACGGTTGACGCTTTCGCGGGCGGCGCCGACGAAGACGCCGAGCTGTTCCTGCGAGATATGCACCTCGGAGCCGAAGTCGGAGGCGAGCGCGCAGAGCCGTCGCGCCAGGCGCACCGGCAGCGGCTGCAGCACCGATTCCTCCATGCGCTCGCTCTGCCAGCGAATGCGCTGGCACAGCAGCATGATGATCTGGATCGCGACTTTCGGCTCGCGCTCCAGGAAGGCGAGGAAATCCTCGCGCCGCAGCACGAACAGTTCCGACGGCTCGCCAGCGGTCGCGTCCGCCGTGCGGTTCTGGCCATCGAGAACGGCGACCTCGCCAAAGAGATCGCCGGGCCCCATGAAGTTCAGCGTCAGGCGGCTGCCATCGGAGGCCCCGGTCTCGATCCGGATCTGCCCGCGCCGCACGCCATACAGAGCGTCGCCGGGATCGCCCTTCTGAAACAACATTTCCCCAACGCCGAGCTGCTGGGTGTGGCAAAGGCCGGAGATGCGCTGCAATTCGTCGGCGCCCAAATCGGCAAACATCGGGTTCATTTTTAAAATGACCGCAAATTCGGCCTGTTTACTCATCGTAATGCCTTCCAGATCGACTTACCGCCCCCTGAATGCGCCGTTAGCAGGATTCCCCGGACGGAGAGTGTGTCATAAGTCACATAACATTGCAGCACCCCCGGAATATTTTTGGGCGCTGGGTCCTCCCTCCTTTCCGGGATAAACTTGCCTGAGCGGTTGCGCCCGCGGGTTGCGCCACCGAAATAAGCGCCGTTTTGCGCGATCTGGAATATCGATATGAAAGCACTGAAAATTGCTGGCGCCGCCATCGTTGCCGTGATCGTCATCATCGCGCTGACGCTGGCGATCGGCATCCCCTCGGGTTTCCTGACGACGGAGATCGCGGAGCGGGTCGAGCGCGAGACCGGTTACAAGCTCACCATCAATGGCGGCGCCAGGATCGGCCTGTGGCCATCGCTCAGCATCACGCTGAGCGACGTCACGCTGCAGAATCCGAGGGACGGCGACATCAACCGCCGCTTCAGTGCCGCGAGCATCGAGGCGGACGTGACGCTTGCGAGCCTGTGGGCCGGCAAGCCGCACATCACCGAACTCGTCATCATTCGCCCGGTGGCGAATCTGCCGCTACGGCGCGAGCGCACGAGGGACGTCGCCGCCTCCCCGAAGCCCGCCGGCAAGGCGTCCGAGGCCTTCTCGATCGAGCATATCAGCGTCAGCGGCGGCACCATCGTGCTCTCCAATCTGCGCGACCGCGTCGAGAACAGGATCGAAACCGTCAATGTCGACGTCGTCATCGATGCCGACCGCAAGGTCACCCTGTCGGGCAGTGCACGCAAGAACGGCAATCCGCTGAAATTCGAGCTCAAGGCGGCGCTGCCCGCGCCGCCGCTCGAACGGCAGAACATTCCGGCCGAGATCAGGATCGACGCGCCCGGCCTCCTGCAGGCGCAGCTCACGGCCAAGGCCGAAGCCCGCCTCAACGGTCCGGTCGTGATGGTCAACAGCGTGACCGGCGCGCTCGGCGACGCCGCGTTCAATGGCTGGGCCTCGTTCGACCTGTCGAGCAAGCCGCTGGTCAAGCTCGATCTCGACTTCCAGAAGCTCGCGCTCGCGGCGTCGAACAGCGGCAATACGTCGGCGCAGCCCTGGAGCAACGCGACGATCGACAACAACGGCCTCAATTATATCGACATACAGGCGCGCATTTCGGCGACCGAACTCACTATCGGCGACGCCCGTTTCGCGCGCGCCGCAATCGATACCACGCTCGCAAGCGGCGTCCTGAAGGCACGGGTCGCCAACCTCGGCGCCTATGAAGGCAGCGCCAGCGGCGATCTGACCGTCGATGTCTCCGCCGCCACTCCCACCTATACGATGGGGGCCGACCTTACCGGCGTGCGCGCGTTGCCGCTGCTGCATGGCCTTGCCGATTTCGACAGGCTCGACGGCAGGATGCAGGCGAAGATCGCCGTGCGCTCCTCCGGCACCAGCCAGCGCGCGATCATGTCGAACCTGGCGGGCACCGCCTTCATCGTGTTCCAGGACGGGGCGATCAAGGGGCTGAACGTTGCGCAAATGATCCGTTCGCTGACGGCGCGCCCGCTCTCGGGCTGGCAGGAGAGCGAGGAGAAGGCGACCGACCTCTCGCAATTGTCGGCGTCGTTCAGGATCGACAAGGGCCAGGCGCAAACCACCGACCTCAATCTCGTCGGCCCGCTGGTCAAGATGACCGGCGCCGGGACCATCGCGCTCGACACCAAGCAGATCGGATTCCGCGTCGAGCCGAAGCTGGTGCTGACCACCGAAGGCCAGGGCCGCACCGGCGATCCGGTCGGGCTCGGCATCCCCGTGATGATCGAGGGCCCGTGGGGCGCGCCGCGGATCTATCCGGAGATGCAGGGCATCCTCGACAATCCCGAGGCCGCCTACGCGAAGCTGAAGGAAATGGGCAAGGGCCTGTTCGGCGAGAAGGGCGCGGGGATCGGCGCAGCGATCGGCAGCCTGCTCGGCGGGCAGCCGGGCACGGCTGGCGGACAGGGCGCCGCGGGCGGACAGCCGCCCGCCAACAACCCGCTCGGCGGCCAGCTCGGCGAGACCATCGGCAATCTCCTGCAGCAGGGCCTCAGCGGATTCGGACAGGGCGGCGGGGGCCAAAGTTCAGGCCAGGGCGGCGCGCGGCCGGGCGGCCAGCGCAGCCTCGTCGCTCCGAATCCGCCCGAGCAGGCCCCGCCGCAAGCCGCACCTTCCGAGCCGGCCGCTCCGATGCCGCCGAGCGACACGACTGCACAGCAGGACAGCCAGCCGATGAACGAGGTGTTGCGGCAGTTATTTAATCGCTGAGCGAGTGCTGCAGCGGGAAGGACATGGATGCCCGGCGAGCGGAAGCTATGCCGTGCTCCGGACGGCTGTGCCCGGGCGTGACGAAATCCTCTGAATCCTGCCTAAAATCCGGGCTAACCATGTTGGCGGGCACACAATCCCGCGTCCCAATTCGTGCTAAACAGGCCCTCATGCCGGGGCTGCCGAGACAGCCTGGCCCCAGCGACTAACCGATGCACGCGCCCGGTGCGGTGCCGAGGGTCCGGATGAGCGAGGTCAAAGACAGAGTCTGGTTTCTGCGCGAGGGCCTGTTCGCCAAATACGTCGTCGCGCTGGTCGGGCTCGTCGTGTTCGTGCTGGCCGTCAACGGCGCGATGGAAATCTGGATCACCTATCGCGGCATCAAGAGCTCGCTGAACGACGGCATGTCCGAGAAGGCGGAGGCGACCGCCAAGCGGATCCAGCAATCGATGGCCGACCTCGAACGGCAGATCAACTGGGTCACCCGCGCCTCCTCCGACACGCCCGAGAAGCGCCGCGACGATTATGCGCAATTGCTGCGCCAGGTGCCACAGGTGAGCCAGCTCTCCCTGATCAATGCCCAGGGCCGCGAGCAGCTTCGCATGACGCGCCAGATCATCACGCCCGGCAGCAACGCGGACTTCTCCCGCGACGTCAGGATCACCGAGAGCGCCGCCCGCGGCACCAGCTTTGCGCCGGCCTATTTCCGCGGCGAACGGCCGTTCATGTCGATCGTGCTGTCGCATGCCGACGGCAGCATCACGCTGGCGGAGATCGACCTCGATTTCCTCTCCGAGTTCCTGATCGACGCGCAGATCGGCAAGGTCACCTATGCCTATGTCACGGATGCCAGGGGCGACGTGCTGGCGACGTCAGCGAGCGGGCCGGAGATCGGCAAGAACCTGTTGACGCTGCCGCAGGTCGCCGCCGTCAGCAAGCCCGGCGGCGTGGCGCCGGTTTCGGGCACCGACGTTCGCGGCGACGCGGTGCTGACGACATCGAGCGTGGTGCCGAAGCTCGGCTGGCACGTGTTCTTCGAACAGCCGACGGCGCAGGCGCTGACGCCGATCCGCGACCAGCTGGTGCGGATCGCGCTNNTGATCGCGCTNGGCCTCGTGGTCGCGATCATCGCCGGCACCATCATGGCGCGGCGCATGCTGGTGCCGATCACGGCGCTGCAGGCCGGCGCGCGGCGGCTCGGCGCCGGCGATTTCGGCCACCGCATCGAGGTGAAGACATCCGACGAGCTGGAAGAGCTTGCCAACCAGTTCAACGGCATGGCCGGACAGCTTGCCGCGACCTATTCCGACCTCGAAGACAAGGTGAAGGAACGGACGCGGGACCTGGCGCAATCGATCAACGAGCTCAAGGTGCTCGAGGAAGTCGGCCGCGCGGTCGCCTCCTCGCTCGACCTCAACGCGGTGNTGCCCACCGTCGCCGCCCGCGCGCTCGAAATCACCCATGCCGACGCCGTGCTGATCTACGGCTATGACGCGGGCAACCACCAGTTCTCGCTCACCGAATCGATCGGCATCGACAAGGCGGCCGAAGGCGGCCACCGCGCCATCGACGCCGACAATTCTCCGCTCGGNGAGGCCGCCACATCCGGTGAGCCGATCGCGATTCCCCAGCTCGACGCGATATCCGAACATCCCTTGCGCGATGTTGCGCTCGAGGCCGGATTCCACTCGGTGCTGGTGGTGCCGCTGGTCGACCAGACCGGCATTTTGGGCTCGCTGGTGGTGCTGCGGCGGAACGCGGGCGAATTCTCCGCCAACCTGATCGGCCTGATGAAGACCTTTGCGCACCAGGCGGTGCTGGCGATGCGCAANGCGCGGCTGTTCACCGAGGTGGACCACAAGAGCCGCGAACTGCTCGCCGCCAACGACATCGTACGCCGGCAAGCCAGCAAGCTGCAGGACCAGACCGACCAGCTCCGCGACTGGAACCGCTCGCTGGAAGANCGNGTGGAGACGCAGCTCGGCGAGATCGAGCGCATCCGGCGGCTGGAGCGTTTCCTGGCGCCGCAGGTGGCGCAACTGATCGCCTCCTCCGACGGCCATGAGGGCCTGCTCGACAGCCACCGCCGGGAGGTCACGGTCGTGTTCTGCGACCTGCGTGGCTTCACCGCCTTCACCGAGACCACCGAGCCGGAAGAGGCGATGAACGTGCTGCGCGAATATCATGCAGCCCTCGGCGAATTGATCTTCAAGTACGAAGGCACGCTCGACCGCTATGCCGGCGACGGCGTGATGATCCTGTTCAACGCGCCGATCCAGTTCGACGACCACACCGCGCGCGCGGTGCGGATGTCGGTCGAGATGCGCGACACCGTCGGCGCCCTCACCGAGAAATGGCGCAACCGCGGCCACAATCTCGGCTTCGGCATCGGCATCGCGCTGGGCTACGCCACGCTCGGCCAGATCGGGTTCGAGCAGCGGCTGGAATATGCCGCGATCGGCAGCGTGACCAACCTCGCCTCGCGCCTGTGCGACGAGGCGAAGGCGAACCAGATCGTGGTGTCGCGGCGCGTCTACGGCATGGTCGAACAATGGGTCGAGGGCAAGCCGATCGACGATCTGAACCTGAAGGGCTTCAACCACCCGATCCTCGCCGCCGAGATCACCCGCTGGCGCGAGGAAGTCGACAACGTCGTGGATGCGACGGCGGCCGCGGCGCGGCGCAAGAAGATGCAGTAGGCGCTCATCGCGCCCTCAAGCGCGTAGCAGTCGCAAGCAGCCGTGGGGTGGACAAAGCGTAGCGTGCCCACCATTCACAGCAACGCGCATCGATAGAGGGTGGGCACGCTGCGCTTTGCCGACCCTACGAATCAATGCCACCCCGGCTGCTGCAGTCGCGCGCGGGTCTGCGCCAAATCTTCGAGGCTGCTCTCGATCTGGGCGCGGTATACGCCGAGATCCGCAAGCTGGCGGTCGTCGAGCTGGTGCAGGACGGCGCGCGTCGCGTGACGCTCATGGCGCGCGATCACCGCCGCGAAGAAGCGGTTGATGAAACGGCGCAGNTGCGCCAGCCGAACCGCGATACGCAAAGCAAATGGCCTGGTGGCGGTCTGCATGTTGGTNAGCACAGTCATGGCCATGTTCTCCAAGCCGGAATCCGGTAGCCTTGCCGGCCATTCTTTCTATCGAAGGCCTGCTGCCAGCATGGTGTCAGCAGGCTCATGCGAGGCACGGCCAAACGCGCGACGGGCCGAAGGCCCGGGTGGGATCAAGCCTTGGGGTGGGCAAAGCGTCAGCCTGCCCACCCGGCGAAATTGATCATTTCCCCGCGCATCCAAGACAAAATCAAAGACCGGGAGTGTGGAGCGCCTGCAGCAAATCGCCGCTGTCATCGGCTTCATCAAGCTTGGCTCCAACGCCGCCTTTCTGGTATCCAAAGCCCTGAATTTGAGAAGGAATTATCAATGCCCGCCCTTGCCGCGCGCGACCTCACGCCGAAGCTCACGGCCCTCTTCGCCGCGGGCCTCGTCTGTCTTTCGGCGTCCCTTTCGCACGCCGCCGACGAGGTCGACCCGGCCGCGCCGAAGGGCGCCGCGGTCACCGTGCTCAAGACCGCGAAATCCTGCTTCGCCAACATCGTCGAAGTCTCCGGCACGATCATTCCGCGCGAGGAGGTGCAGGTGCGCCCCGAGCGGATGGGGCTGAAGGTCGCCGAGGCGACGGCGGATGCGGGCGACAGCGTCTCCGCGGGCCAGGTGCTGGCGAAGCTGACCCTGCCCGAGGGCGGCCAGATCTCGGTGCAGGCGCCGGTCGCAGGCGTGATCTCGGCGTCCACCGCCTCCGTCGGCGCGACGGCTTCGGGCAAGGGCGAAGCGCTGTTCTCGATCATCGCGCGCGGCGAGTTCGATCTGGTCGGCATGGTGCCGACGCGCGATATCGCAAAGCTGCAGGTGAACCAGACCGCGCGGATCAAGGTGATCGGCGCCGGCGAGGTCGACGGCAAGGTGCGGCGTCTGTCGACCACCGTCGAGCCGAACAGCCAGCTCGCGCAGGTGTTCATCGGCGTCGTCACCAACCGCCGCCTGCTGGTCAATTCATCCGGCCGCGCGCAGATCAAGACCGGGCAGAGCTGCGGCGTCGCGGTGCCGCTGACCGCGATCCTCTACGGCACCGCCGGCACGGTGGTGCAGGTGGTGCGGCGCTCGCGCGTCGAAACGCGGCGGGTGGAGACCGGGCTGATGTCGGCCGGCCAGGTCGAGATCACCTCCGGCCTGCAGGAAGGCGACATCGTGGTGGCCCGCGCCGGCGCGCTGCTCCGCGAGGGCGATCCGGTGCGCCCGGTGATGGCAAGCGCGGACGCGAAATAGGACGGCGACCCGCGGCCTGCTCCTGGAACATCGGCGGGCGCGGTCTGCTCCCTCTCCCGCTTGCGGGGGCACACTGACGACTTCGGCCCCGCCAATGCACGGCGGGTGCAGGACAACGCCAAGCGTCCGCCACCGCGCCCTCTCGACAGGTCACGCGGTATAGCGGCGAGCGCTCACGCCGGGGGCCCTGCGTTCGCAGGGACGACGATTGAGTGAAGTCTGCTTAGCCGCCGAGGCCGACGTCTTCGAGCAGCGACGAGGAGACCTGCGGCACCTGCTCGCCGTCCGAGGCGCGGGAGACCGAGATGCGGGTCTTGTTGAAGGCGCTGGCCGCGCTGGCCTGCGAGTCCAGATGGTTGAGCAGCTCGGTGACCAGCACGCTGTACTGGCCCTTGCCGTCGTCGGCGACCTTGCCCGGCGTCGCCGAGGTCAGGATCAGCGCGTTCTCCGGCGTCGAGATCGGGGCGAGGCCGTGCGAATAGGAGCGGAAGCGGCGTTCATAGGGGTTGCGGCGGGAGGCATCGACGACGACGAGCTTGGCCTTGGCGCCCTTCTCGGTCATCGC
>JGI25153J46596_10000915_pt1 | contig 17937 bp, 10 predicted proteins | sample AraplaMF_Col_mMF_FD_46596 | JGI IMG/M metagenome (IMG submission 46596)
GGGAACGGCGAAGTGATCGCGGAAGCCGGGCACTACGCGCTGGTGCTGGCGCTCGCGCTGGCGCTGATCCAGTCCATCGTGCCGATCGTGGGGGCGCGCTGGGGCGATCATGCCCTGATGAACGTGGCGCGCTCGACGGCGCTCGCGCAATTGCTGTTCGTGGGCGCCTCGTTCACGGCGCTGACGATGCTGCACGTCGTCTCGGATTTCTCCGTCGCCAACGTGTTCGAGAACTCGCATTCGATGAAGCCGCTGCTCTACAAGATCACCGGCGTGTGGGGCAATCACGAAGGCTCGATGCTGCTGTGGGTGCTGATCCTGGCGCTGTTCGGCGGCCTGGTCGCCGCGTTCGGCAACAATCTGCCGCAGTCGCTGCGGGCCCATGTGCTGGCGGTGCAGGGCTGGATCGCCGCCGCGTTCTATCTCTTCATCCTCGTCACCTCTAACCCGTTCCTGCGTATCGCGAGCCCGCCGATCGAGGGCCGCGACCTCAATCCGGTGCTGCAGGATATCGGCCTCGCGGTGCACCCGCCGATGCTCTATCTCGGCTATGTCGGCTTCTCGATTTCGTTCTCCTTCGCGGTGGCTGCCCTGATCGAAGGCCGCATCGACGCCGCCTGGGCGCGCTGGGTGCGGCCGTGGACACTGATGGCGTGGATCTTCCTCACCCTCGGCATCGCCATGGGCTCCTACTGGGCCTATTACGAACTCGGCTGGGGCGGCTGGTGGTTCTGGGACCCCGTCGAAAACGCGTCGCTGATGCCCTGGCTCGCCGGCACCGCGCTGCTGCATTCCGCTGTCGTGATGGAAAAGCGCAATGCGCTGAAGGTCTGGACCATCCTGTTATCGATCCTGACCTTCTCGCTGTCGCTGCTCGGCACCTTCCTGGTGCGCTCGGGCGTGCTGACCTCCGTGCACGCGTTTGCGACCGATCCGGCGCGCGGCGTGTTCATCCTGCTGATCCTGTGCCTGTTCATCGGCGGCAGCCTGTCGCTGTACGCTTTCCGCGCATCGACGCTGAAGCAGGGCGGGCTGTTCGCGCCGATCTCGCGCGAAGGCGCGCTGGTGCTCAACAATCTCTTTCTCACCTCGGCCTGCGCCACCGTGTTCATCGGCACGCTGTATCCGCTGGCGCTGGAGGTTCTGACCGGCGACAAGATTTCCGTCGGCGCGCCGTTCTTCAACCTGACCTTCGGCCCGCTGTTCGTGCCCTTGCTGCTCGCCGTGCCGTTCGGCCCGCTGCTGGCATGGAAGCGCGGCGATCTCTTTGGCGCGGCGCAGCGGCTGACGGCGGCCGGCATCGTGGCGCTGGTCGCGATGGCGGTGCTGTTTGCGTGGACCCAGGGCGGCGCGACGCTCGCGCCGCTGGCGATCGGGCTTGCCATATTCGTGATCGGCGGCGCCGTGAGCGACCTTGCCGAACGCACGGGATTGTTCCGTGTGCCCCTTGCAATTGCGCTGCGCCGCGGGCGCGGATTGCCGCGCGCGACCTGGGGCACGGCCTTCGCGCATGCCGGCCTCGGGGTTGCCCTGATCGGCGTCGTCTGCGAAACCACCTGGAACAGCGAATATATCGGCACGATGAAGCCGGACAGCGTGGCCAGCGTCGCCGGCTATCAGTTGAAGCTCGATGGCATCACGTCGCGGCAGGGACCGAATTTCCGCGAGATGATCGCGCAGTTCACCGTCAGCCGNGATGGCNAAACGCTGCAGGTGATGACGCCCTCGAANCGCAACTTCACCACGCGCGGCGCCTCGACTACCGAGGCCGCGCTGCTGACCCGTGGCGCCAGCCAGCTCTATATTTCGCTCGGCGACACCAATGCCGAAGGCGCTATCGCGGTGCGCATCTATCATAAGCCGCTGGTGCTGCTGATCTGGTGGGGGCCCGTCCTGATGGCGTTCGGCGGCATGCTGTCGCTGTCCGACCGCCGCCTGCGCGTCGGCGCGCCGAAGCCTGCGAAGGCGGCCCGTGCGCTGCAGCCGGCGGAGTGAGCCCGTGAAGAAGCTTCTGGCCAGCCTGTTCGTTGCCGCCATGATATCGGCCGCGCCGGCCGCTTACGCCGTGCAGCCCGACGAGATCATGGCCGATCCGGCGAAGGAAGCCCGCGCGCGCGATCTGTCGCGCGAGCTGCGCTGCATGGTGTGTCAGAACCAGTCGATCGACGATTCCGATGCGCCGCTGGCGCGTGACCTGCGTCTGCTGGTACGCGAGCGGATTGCGGGCGGCGACAGCGACAAGCAGGTAATCGATTTCCTCGTCGCGCGTTACGGCGAGTTCGTGCTGCTCAAGCCGCGCCTTTCGCCGCATACGTTGTTGCTGTGGCTGTTGCCGCCGCTCGCTTTGGCNGGCGGCGGACTGGCGCTCTGGTACTACAGCCGCCGCCGCTCGCCCTCCGGCAGCGCCGCCGATCCGTCGCTGCGGGACCTGACCGAGGAGGAAGAGGAGAGGCTGGAGCGCCTGCTCGCGGCGGATGCCTCGGACAGGAAGGCTTGAGCCGGCGCCATTGCAAGCGGGCCGGCTTCGGCTATGACTTTCCTGTAGAAACGACCAGGGCAGGAGGAAACCGGACATGGCCTTTTCACTCTACGACGCCACCGTGGCGAACTATCTGCAGACTCTCGGCGCCGTCAGTGGCTTCCTCGAGCGCAGCCTGAAGCATTTTCGCGACAACAATCTCGATCCGGAAACGATCGTCGAGGCGCGGCTGGCGCCTGATATGTTGCCGCTGCGTTTTCAGATCATCTCCGTCGCCCAGCATTCCCGCGGCGCCATCGAGGGCGTGCAAAGCGGCGAGTTTCGTCCGCCCGCNTCCAAGACGCCGTATGACTATGCCGGCTTGCAGGGATTGGTGACGCAAACCCGCGAGGCCTTGTCGGCGTGGACGCCGGAAGCGGTCAACGCGCTCGGCGGCCGCGATGTCGTCTTTCACGTCGGCGANCGGCAATTGCCGTTCACCGCNGAGGACTTCCTGATGTCGTTCTCGCTGCCCAATTTCTATTTCCACGCCACCACCGCCTACGACATCCTGCGCACCAATGGCGTGCCGCTCGGCAAGCGGGATTTCATCGGCCGGCTGAAATTGAAGAGCTGAGCGCCTCCATCGGCGCCGCGGCGTGCGATCGCTGCGTCGTCATACTGCCACGATGCACCAAATCGTTCGCGCAAGTTTCGCAACGCTGCCATGCGAAGCGCCGCTCGGATGCCGCTTCCGGTTGCGCCCGCGCCAATTGTGTTGGCCAACTCGCTGTTTGCCGCTCGCACAGTGCAATGAAATTTAAATGAAATTGTTTTTCTGGATCTCGCGCACATTATGCGCCAATTCTGAAGAGTTCTAAGCCGTTCAGCACCTGCCACTCGGCGTTGCGAGACGTCGCAGACGATTTGTCTTGCGCAACATAAGGTCGCATGGAATGCTCGCACAACTTTAGTGTAATGATCGATGCGCAACACGAGTGGGTCGATCATTCTGGTAATATCGGTAAGGGAATTTGCCGAGGGTGGTATGGAGTGCAAAAGAATCGAGCCTGCTCTGGACGCAATTGCGCATGCACGCAAGTCAAACGAACTGCTGAAGGTGATGAAGGAATTGCGGGAGATCTACGGTCTTTCCCACCTTGCTTACGCTGGCTTGCGAATGCCGGATCTGGCCGATACGGATCCCTATTTTATTCTGACATATCCGGACGAATGGGTGGAGCGATACTGGCGCGAGGATTTTATCCGTATCGACCCGGTCTATGCGGCCAGCAGGATCGGATTTCTGCCGATCGACTGGCGTATGCTCGACCGGCAGTCGCCCGACGCTCATTACTTCTTCTCCGAAGCGGCGAGATACGGAATTGGAGGCCTCGGGATGTCGTTTCCCATGCGAGGTCCCGACGGCGACGCTGGGACGTTTTCCTTTACGGCTAACGTGAAGCCGGAAGAGTGGAATGCATTCAAGGAAAGAAATCAGTCCGAGATTGCGTTCGTCGGTCTCTATTTTCATGAGCGCGTCATCCGGATTTGGTCTGATGAGCACGGGCTGAAGGTGCGGCCATCGCTGACGGTGCGGGAACGTGAGTGCTTGCAACGGCTCGCCGAAGGCGACCCGCCCAAGAAGATCGCGACCGCTCTCAAGCTGTCGGAAGCCGCCGTCCGTCTTTATCTGAAACGCGCGCGGGCGCGATTGGGCGCCGTCAATCTCATGCAAGCAGTCATCATCGCACTGCGCGCCAATCTCATCACTGTTCCTTAACGGCAGATGACTCAAGCATGAGCACAATCGCTCAAGCTTTATCAACGGCTTTGAATCAAGTGTGAGGCACATCGGCGGTATGTAAAATTGTCGTCGGCGATGCCGCGGCTATCGATTTTGATATATTGCCGCGCTGTGAGTTGTCGAGAACAGTAGCCGTCGCGAGAGCATGCGCAGACATCGCCACGTTTGCGCATGGAGCTGCAGCCTTGGAATGACGGTGCGGTATCGACATGCATTTGCCGCGGCAATCGAACGCCGGACTGAACCTTCGTTTCGCCGTCTGGAGTGCCGCCATTTTTTCGGGAATGGCGAACCTGCTTGGGCTGACAGGTCCGCTGTTTATGCTGGAGATCTATGACCGGGTGATTCCGAGCCGTAGCATCCCGACGCTCGGTGCTTTGTTCGCCCTTGCCGCCGGCCTTTATGCGTTCTCGGGATTCTTCGACGTGCTGCGCTCTCGTGTGATGGCGCGGATCGCATCCGGCGTGGATGCCAGCCTGTCAGCCCGCGTATTCGCCATCATCGCCAGGGCGCCGCTCAAGGGACAGGTCGAGGGCGACGCATTGCGCCCGGCGCGCCATCTCGATCAGGTGCGCGGCTTCCTGACGAGCCAGGGACCATCGGCACTGTTTGATCTGCCCTGGACGCCGCTTTATGTCGCGTTCTGTTTTCTGTTGCATCCGTTGGTGGGATGGCTCGTCGTTGCAGGAACCGTCCTTCTCGCCGGCCTGACAGCCATCACGGATTTCCGGACCCGGAGGCTGCTCAAGGAGGCCGGCGCCGCGCAGGCGGCCAGAAACAAGTTTGGGGAGGCCGCGAACCGCGACGCGGAGGCGTTTGCGGCGATGGGGTTGACGTCGCGAGCGTCGGTTCATTGGGAGCAGGCACACCGCGAATATACGCGGCTTCAGCGCGTGGCAGGCGACATCGGCGGAACGTTGTCGGGCGTATCGAAGGCGTTTCGCTATCTCCTGCAATCGGCCACCCTAGGGCTCGGAGCATATCTCGTGATCAATGACGAGATGAGCGCAGGCATGATCGTTGCGGGATCGATCATCGTCGCGAGGGCGCTCGCGCCCGCCGAGCATGTGATCGGAAACTGGCGGGGCATGCTTGGCGCCCGCGACGCATGGAAGCGCCTCAACGAGCTGATGGCGCATTTCCCGGTCGAGGACGAGCGCACGGCCATTCCATCGCCGTCTCGGTCGCTTGCCGTCGAGGCGGTCTACATCGCGCCGCCGTCCGATCCCCGCAGGCTGACGGTGCAGAATGCGACGCTCACGCTGAAGGCGGGTAGCGTCCTCGGCATTCTCGGTCCGAGCGGCTCGGGAAAATCCTCTCTCATTCGCGGGCTCGTGGGCATCTGGCCTCTCGTCCGCGGCTGCGTTCGCCTCGATAACGCGGCGCTCGATCAATGGACGCCGGAACAGCGTGGCCGCTTCGTCGGTTATATGCCGCAAGCCGTCGAATTGTTTCCCGGCACCGTTGCTGAAAACATCGCGCGGCTCGATCCATTCGCGGACGACGACGGGATTGTCGCAGCGGCCCTGGCGGCAGGCGTTCACGACATGATCGTCCAGCTCCCGGATGGATATGAGACGCGGGTCGGTGAAAGAGGGCTCGGCCTTTCGGCAGGCCAGCGCCAGCGGATCGCGTTGGCGCGCGCGCTCTATGGCGATCCATTTCTGGTCGCTCTGGATGAGCCGAATTCCAATCTCGATACGGAGGGGGAGCGGGCCCTGACGGAAGCCATCAGGGGTGTTCGGGCGAGAGGCGGCATCGTCATCGTGGTGGCGCACCGGGCCGGCATTCTGGCGTCGCTCGATTTTGTTCTTGCCATGGACGCCGGCACGGTCCGCTCCTTCGGGCCGCGCGATGCCATCGTGAAGCAAGGCCAACGGGGGGCGGTCGTTCCGCCGCTGAAGGTGATCGAAGGCGAGGCTGCCGCGCATGAAGCCTGACGATCACAGAGTGACCCGGCATTCGCTCCGCCTTCATGTGCTGGTGGGCGTTGCTGCAATCCTGTTGCTGGTGTTCGGCGTCGGCGGGTGGGCCGCGACAACGGAATTGTCCGGTGCGGTCGTCGCACCGGGTAACGTCATGGTGGAAGGCAATGTGAAGCAGATCCAGCATCCGACGGGAGGCGTGGTCGCCGAACTGCTGGTTCGCGAGGGCCAGGTTGTCGAGGCCGGCGACGTGCTGGTGCGGCTGGACGCTACCATCACGCGGGCAAACCTTGCGATCGTCACGAAGAATCTCAACGAATTGTTCGTGCGCCAGGCGCGGCTCGAAGCTGAACGGGATGGTCTGCCCGACGTTGCGACGCCTGCCGAACTCACGGCGCGGCTGAGTGCCGCTGCCCTTCGCAACGTCCTGCAGCGGGAGCGCAGGCTGTTTGCGCATCGCCGTGAGGCGCGCGAGGGGCAGAAAGGACAATTGCGCGAACGGATCGCGCAATTGCACGAAAAGATCCGGGGGCAGGCCGCGCAGCAGGAAGCCAAGACCGAGGAAATCGACCTGATCGAGAAGGAACTGGTCGGCGTTCGAAGTCTCTTCAGCAAAGGTCTCGTCCCGATCGACCGCGTCAACAATCTGGCGCGCGCGGCGGCCCGCCTCAATGGCGAACGTGGCGCACTCATCGCGGCGACCGCGGAGGCGCGCGGACACATCACGGAAGTCGAGTTACAGCTTCTTCAGGTTGATCAGACCTTGCGCAGCGAGGTCGCGACGGAGCTTCGTGACGTGAACGTCCGACAGGGCGAATTGCTGGAGCGCGAAATCACGGCGCAGGATCAGCTCAGTCGCATTGAATTGCGCGCGCCGATACGGGGCCTGGTTCATCAACTCGCGATACATACCATCGGCGGGGTCATCACGCCGGCGGAGGCGCTGATGCGGATTGTTCCCCAGGGCACGGATTTGACCGTCGAGGCGCGCGTCGCCGCCAAGGATATCGATCAGATCGCGCTTCAGCAAAGCGCCACACTGCGGCTGACCGCGTTCAATCGAAACACCACGCCGCAACTGAACGGCACGGTGACGCGCATCTCGGGCGACGTGGTGAAAGATGACGGTGGCGCCACTTACTATCGCGTCGGCATTGCCATCGGCCAGGACGAACTTGCCAAGCTCGGCAAGCTGACGCTCATTCCCGGCATGCCGGCGGAATGTTACATCCTCACCGGCGATCGCACGGTTCTATCGTATTTCGCGAAGCCGCTGCGGGACCACATGAACCGCATATTTCGGGAAGAATGAGTTCCGGCACGCGTTGTGATGTTTGCGCGTCGTTCACGTGACGATGCGCACGCGCATGGTTGAAATCAAATCATCTCAAATCGAAAGCATCGACTATCGAAATCGATATAGCGTTTATCGGGATCGATATATTGAGCATGGAAGAGAACCGTACTCCGATGGTGAAGCCGACATGAGCGGCGATAACCATGGGAGACGAAACGATGGATTTTCCAGGTACTGAAGGCCAAGACAACTTTATCGGAACCTTCGAAGACGACACGATGAGCGGTTTAGGGGGCAACGACTTTCTCAGCGGAGCCGGTGGTAACGATCGCATCAGCGGTGGCGATGGAAACGACTTTCTCAATGGTGATGCCGGCAACGATCAGGTCGGCGGCGATTTCGGTGACGATCACATCAGTGGCGGTACTGGCAATGATCTCTTGGTCGGCGGGGCCGGGGTCGATGACATTTTCGGAGATGAAGATGATGATGAACTTCAGGGTGGCACTGGAAATGACATCCTCAACGGTGGTTCCGGTGCCGACAGGCTGTTCGGAGAAGCAGACAACGATCTGATGCTTGGCGGGTCGGAAAACGATCAACTTTACGGAGGAGATGGTGCCGATACTCTCTTGGGCGAGAACGGCAATGATTATCTTCAAGGCGACAGTGGCGACGACAGCTTGTTCGGTGGTCAGGGGACGGACACGATATCGGGCGGCGCCGGCAATGATACCATTGATGCCGGAACCCAGGACGATCAGGTGGATGGCGGTGACAACAATGATAACGTCCGCGGTGGCGACGGCAACGATACAATTCTTGGATCGGCGGGCGTTGATACCCTCCATGGCGATGCCGGAGAAGATTGGATTGAAGGCGGCGCGGACGGGGATTTCATTTACGGCGAAACTGAAAACGACATTCTTCTCGGGCAAGGGGGCAACGACGAAATCCACGGCGGCCTCGGCATGGACCACATTGAAGGTGGTAGCGAAAACGATGTTCTTTTCGGTGACGAAGGAGATGATGAGATCTTCGGCCTCGATGGAAACGATACCATCAATGGCGGGGCTGACAACGACACGATCCGTGGCGGCATCGGCAACGACCAGGTGAACGGCGACGCCGGAAACGATACCATCCTGGGAGAGGATGGCGTTGACACAATTAACGGCGGAGACGGTAACGACGGTATCGATGGCGGCAGTGGCAATGACATCCTCTCCGGCGGTATCGGCACGGATACGATGTTGGGTGGGATTGGCGCCGACGAAATGCACGGCGGTGGGGACGGCGACCAAATGCAGGGCGGCGCCGACGGCGATACCATGTATGGCGACGGCGGCACCGACATCATGCTCGGTGAGGCCGGCGCGGACGTCATGAATGGCGGTGACGGCATCGACGCGATCGACGGCGGGTCCGAAAACGATACCATCCATGGCAACAATGATGGCGATCTCCTGCTCGGTGGTGCCGGAAATGATGTTCTTTTCGGCGATGATGGAAACGACACGATCGATGGCGGTGCCGACTTTGACCAGATCGACGGTGGAATTGGCAACGATACGATAACTGACCTGCTCGGCGCGCACAGTGTGGTGGTCGGCGGTAGCGGCAATGACGACATCACCGTGGCGACTGCATTCAACGAGGTCGATGCGGGCGCGGACAATGACACTATCAAGTTGAATGGCGGCGACGGTATCGTCGATGCCGGTGGCGGTAATGATGTCATCATCGACAACACGGGCGGTGTAATCCAAATCGCCGGCGGCCTGGGTGACGATACGTTTGCTCACAACAACGACGGCGTGACGTTCATCCTCGATGACGGCGGTTCGGACTCGCTGGTTTTCAATGTTGCCGACGTCACAACTCTCCAGTTCTTCCAGGTGGGGAACGACCTGATTATTGCCGATGCACTCGACACCAACTTCGAGAATTACGTCGATGTGGTCGGCTTCTTCGATCCGGCCAATACGGACACGCTCGAGTATGTGTTCGACGTCAACGGCAACGGCATCCAGATCAGCTAAATTGTGACACCTAAGAAAACGGCGCGAGAGGGGAACCTCCTGCGCCGTTCCTCTTGAGAGGCGGTCGCTGTTATTGGCCCATCAGTGCGTTGAGCTGCGCGGTGAGGGTTGCTCGCGCGGCGCTGGTGTCCTGAATTCCTGGTGGGCTGGTATGCCGCCGACTTGATTGCTTCTTGGACGACGAACTTTTTCTGCTCTTCTGATGTCGGAACGCCGGCCCATTCATCCAGGCCGCGCCGTCTTTCCTGAAGGTGTATTGCATATCGTCTTCGTTGAAGACGTGGTCGTCCGCACACCGATCTTGGATGGATCAATGCCGCGGCCTCTCCCCTTGCGAGAAAATCGAAGTATTGAACGATGTCGGATGTTGCTGTTCGATGAGTTGACGCCGCTGACGCGTCACGTGCCGTATGGCTTGTACGACATCATGGTCTTGATGCTTTCCAAGAACTCTTGTTTCTGTTGTTCAGAGGTGGGAACGCCGCCATCGTTCACCCACGCAGTACCGTCCTTCTTGAAGATGTAGAGTTTGCCATCCATTCCGAAGCCGTAATTGTCCGCGCCCCCGATCTTGGAAGGGTCGAAACCGAGCCGCTTTGCTTTCGTCAGAACTTCAGCAATCTGGGCATCCGTGAGTTGTACTGCGGGCACCGGCGTAGCAGTCTCCCAACGGGCATATGTTTCCTGAAGCGTTTTTTGCGTCGACGCATAGGTTTCTTGAATCGTGGGGTTGGAGCCCGCAGCAGCTTGCTGCATCTGCCGCTGAACTTCGGCGAACTTGCTTTGGACAAGCTCAAAATTCATGGGCGTCGCCTGCTGGCGGTCGTTGGCCGTTTCCTCGGAAATCGTGATGATCGTAGCGGGATCGCGGCCGTTACCTCCCACCGCGGATTGCGGGAAGTTGGTGTCCCCGGGCAACGCCATATGGGCGAGGAGATTCAATGCGGCGGCTTGGCTGGAAACGGCGCTGACCATGGTTTTCTTCCTGATCCTTGTCGTATTGACAGCGATGATTGAAACTCGCCTTCGGCGATCCGCAACCTCGCTCCCTTTGTTCGTGCAGAGGTTGTGCCATGGATAAGCTTAACGTAAGATTTATAGGGGGCTCGTTCGACGGCTGTCGAATTCGATATATTAACGGCAAGTTAATCTGGTGGAGCAGCTGCTGCGAGCAGTATGGGCCAGCGAGCTATCCGACGCTCGACACCGACGTCGAGAATTTCGTCGATGGGGTCGGTTTTTGCGATCCGGCCAATACGGAAACGCGCGAGTATGTGTTCGACGTTCGCCTTCGGCGACCCGCAACCTCGCTCTCCGTAACGTGCAGAGGTTGTGTCGCGGATTGGCTTAACGTGTTGGACCCTCAACGGCCGGCTCCGTTGCGAAGGCTCGGCGATGCNAGCCCCGTTCGGCCTCCAAAAGCCGTTTTTCGGCCCGCGCTAAGCCATTGATTGCCTGCGCTATTCTGCCGCACGCCGAAACCGCCGCATTACAAAAGTTTAATTCCCCAGCCAGCGGACGGTAAGGCGGCAAACCCCATCTTCAGTCCCTGTCAGGTGCCCATGCCCCCCGCACCGTTCAACAATGAAGAATTCAGGCTCTGGAGATTTCAAGAATGACCGAACGTCCCGTCGATCTTTCCTCGCTACCGTCCTACGGCACACCGCGCCGTTCGCTGCTCTCCGTGCGNAAATTCGCGCTGATGGCCTCNGTCGTCGCCGGCCTCGGCGCCGCCGTTTATGGTCTCAGTCCGCAGGGCCCCGTCGATGTCTTCACCAGCGCGGCACACGCGCAGGTCAACACCGAAGTCCGCAAGGTCGAGCGTCCGGCCGGATTTGCCGACATTGTCGAGCGCGTGAAGCCGTCGGTGATTTCGGTCAAGATCAACATCGCCGACAAGAGCAGCAAGGACGACAGNGCCAACAAGGATGACGACTCGCCGTTCCAGCCGGGCTCGCCGATGGAGCGCTTCTTCCGCCGCTTCGGCGGTCCGGATGGCCTGCCGCCCGGCCTGCGCGGCGGNCCGCGTGGCGGCCGTGGCCCGGTGACCGGGCAGGGCTCCGGCTTCTTCATCTCGCCTGACGGCTATGCCGTGACCAACAACCACGTCGTCGACGGCGCCGACAAGGTCGAGGTCACCACCGACGACGGCAAGACCTACAAGGCAAATGTGATCGGCACCGACCCGCGCACCGACCTCGCGCTGATCAAGGTCGAGGGCCGCAAGGATTTCCCGTTCGCCAAGCTGTCCGATAGCAAGCCGCGGATCGGCGACTGGGTGCTGGCGGTCGGTAACCCGTTCGGCCTCGGCGGCACCGTGACCGCCGGTATCGTCTCGGCTTCCGGCCGCGACATCGGCAACGGCCCGTATGACGATTTCATCCAGATCGACGCGCCCGTGAACAAGGGTAACTCCGGCGGTCCGGCGTTCGACACCAACGGTGAGGTGATGGGCGTCAATACCGCGATCTATTCGCCGTCCGGCGGCAGCGTCGGCATCGCGTTCTCGATCCCGGCCTCGACGGTCAAGAACGTGATCGCCCAGCTCAAGGACAAGGGCTCGGTCAGCCGCGGCTGGATCGGTGTCCAGATCCAGCCGGTGACGTCCGATATTGCCGACAGCCTCGGCATGAAGAAGGCGGAAGGCGCGCTGGTGGCGGAACCGCAGTCGAATGGTCCGGCGGCCAAGGCCGGNATCCAGTCGGGTGACGTCATCACCGGCGTCAATGGCGAGCCGGTCAAGGANGCCAAGGAACTCGCCCGNACCATCGGCGGCCTNGCGCCCGGCGCCGCCGTGAAGCTCAACGTGCTGCAGAAGGGCCAGGACAAGGTCATCAGCCTGACGCTCGGCCAGTTGCCGAACACGATCGAGGCCAAGGCCGACACCGACAAGGAAGACAAGGGCGGTGCNACCAAGGGAACCGGCGTGCCGAAGCTCGGCCTGACGGTAGCCCCCGCCAACAGCGTGGCCGGCGCCGGCAAGGAAGGCGTCGTGGTNACCGAGGTCGACCCGAAGAGCGCGGCGGCCGAGCGCGGCTTCAAGGAAGGCGACGTCATTCTCGAAGTCGCCGGCAAGAGCGTCACGACGGCCGGCGAGGTGCGCGAGGCGATCGACGCCGCGCGGACCGACAACAAGAACAGCGTTCTCATGCGCGTGAAGAGCGGCGGTTCGTCGCGCTTCGTCGCGGTGCCGCTGGCAAAGGGCTAAACGAGGACTAGATACCAGATGGAGGGTTTCGCCGGCATTCGTCGCCCCCGCCGACGTCTCCTTCCGGGGAGCGGGTGCAAAACTCGCTCCCTCTGGCAACCTTCCTTCGGAACACGCCCCCCTCCGTCGGAAGGCCCAAAGGGCGGTGAGGTCCCCCAGCTTCACCGCCCGCTTTTTTCACTTGAGCGAGAANGCGGCCGGCCGCCTTGCATGTGCNGGGCGGCCGCGCCATGGTGAGAGAAAGCCACATCCCGTGACCGCAACTGCTCCGCAAATGCGCCTGCTGATCATCGAAGATGACCGCGAGTCCGCCGACTATCTGGTCAAGGCGTTCCGTGAAGTCGGCCATGTCGCCGATCTTGCCAGCGATGGCGAGGAGGGCCTGTCGATGGCCGACGGCGGCGACTACGACGTGCTCGTGGTCGACCGGATGCTGCCCAAGCGCGACGGCCTGTCCGTGATCGGCGCGCTGCGCGAGAAGGGCAACCGCACGCCGGTCCTGATCCTCTCCGCGCTCGGCCAGGTCGACGACCGCATCAAGGGCCTGCGCGCCGGCGGCGACGACTATCTGCCAAAACCCTATTCATTCGCCGAGCTGCAGGCGCGCGTCGAAGTGCTGTCGCGCCGCAATGTCGGCCCGGCCGAAGAGACGACCTACCGCGTCGGCGATCTCGAGCTCGACCGCCTTTCTCATCGTGTCGCCCGCGGCAAGGACGAGCTGACGCTGCAGCCGCGCGAGTTTCGCCTGCTCGAATATCTGATGAAGCATGCCGGCCAGGTGGTGACCCGCACCATGCTTCTGGAAAACGTCTGGGATTATCATTTCGATCCGCAGACCAACGTCATCGACGTGCATATTTCGCGGCTGCGCTCCAAGATCGACAAGGGCTTTGAACGGCCCTTGCTGCATACGATCCGCGGCGCCGGGTACATGATCCGTGACGGCCTTCGGTAAGCTGATCCGCACCACGGCGTTCCGCCTGACGCTGGTCTATCTGTTCTTGTTTGCGCTGTTTGCGGCGTCGCTGCTCGGCTATTTCGCCTGGAATACGCGACGGCTGATCAACGAGCAGATCACCGCCACGGTGACTGCCGAAACCGGCGAGATCGTCGACCTCTATACGCGCCGCGGCTTGCGCATACTCGTCCCCACGATAGAAAACCGCGCGCTACGGCCGGGCGCCAATCTCTATCTCGTCACCACGCCTGAGGGGAAAGCGATCCGCGGCAATGTCGGCGCGCTGGCGCCGGGCGTAATGGCATCGACCGGCTGGTCGGAGACCGGCTATCGCCGGCTCGACGAACAGGATACCGCGGATCATCGCGCGCTGGTGCTGGTCACCGAACTCACCAACGGTTTCCGTCTCCTGGTCGGCCGCGATCTCGATGAGCGGCGNCGCCTGTTCGGCATCGTCGCCAACGCCGCGCAATGGTCGCTGCTCGTCGTCATCGTGCTCGGNCTCGGCGGNGGCATCTTTGTCGCGCGGCGCGTGCTGCACCGGATCGACGCCATGACCGGCACCACACGGCGGATCATGGCCGGCGACCTCTCCGGACGCCTGCCGGTTGGCCGCTCCGGCGACGAACTCGACCGTCTTGCGGAAAACCTCAACGCCATGCTGGAGCGCATCGAGGCGCTGATGATGGGGCTGAAGGAAGTCTCCGACAACATCGCGCACGACCTGAAGACGCCGCTGACGCGCCTGCGCAACCGCGCCGAGGAGGCGCTGGCAAGTTCGGGCAGCGAGGCCGAATACCGCGCGGCGCTGGAACGGACCATCGAGGAATCCGACGGCCTGATCCGCACCTTCAACGCGCTGTTGATGATCGCGCGTGCCGAGTCCGGGCAGGCGCGCGGCAACATGGATGATTTCGACGCCGCCGACGTCGCCAAAGGCATCCACGAATTGTATGAGCCGCTGGCCGAAGACGACGGCATGACCCTGCGCGTCAAGACCGAGACGGCGCGGCTGCATGGCAACCGCGAACTGATCAGCCAGGCGCTTGCCAATCTGGTCGAGAACGCGATCAAATACGGCAAGCCGTCGGTGGTGGTACAGCCGCTCGACCCGGCCGCCGCTGCGCGCATCCGCGAGATCCTGATCGAGGCGCGGCGCGAGGGCGATCGCGTGCTGCTTAGCGTCACCGACCACGGGCCCGGTATTCCCGAAGGGGACCGCAAGCACGCGGTGGAGCGGTTCGTGCGGCTGGAGGCGAGCCGGACACTACCGGGTTCCGGCCTCGGCCTCAGCCTCGCCAGCGCTGTCGCCACCCTGCATGGCGGCGAGCTTCGGCTCGGCGATTCGCATCCCGGCCTGACCGCGACGCTGGTCATCCCGGCGCTTTCTGCCGCGGCCGACAGGCTTGCCGCGCAAACACCGGATGTGCCACAGAAGGTGGCATGAATTCCTCCGCCCTGGCCGCGCGGCTGGCCTGCGGGCCGCATGTTCCAGCCGAAAGCGCCGCCGAACAACGCCTTAAGGACTGGCTGGCCGAACTGGCACCGGTGCAATCGGCCGAGATCAGCACGTGGCTGGATCGTCCGCGCGTCCGCGCCATCCTGCTCGGCATCGNCGAGTTCTCGCCCTATCTGTTCGACCTGATCCGCGCCGATGCCGCGCGGCTGGTCCGCCTGCTGGCGAGCGACCCGGAGCAGCATCTCGCCGCGCTGATCGAGAAAACCGCGCGCGACGTGCTCGCCGCCACCAGCGAGGCCGACGTGATGCATCTGCTTCGCCGCCTGAAGTCGGAAGCCGCGCTGTTGATCGCGCTGTGCGACATCGGCGGCGTCTGGCCGGTGATGCGGGTGACGGCGGAACTGACCGGTCTGGCGACCTTCTCCGTGCAGGCGGCGCTGCGTTTCCTGCTGCGCCAGGAGGTTGCGCGCGGCCGCATGGGCGCGGCCAACCACGACCGGCCCGAGGAGGGTTCTGGCCTGATCGTGCTCGCCATGGGCAAGATGGGGGCGGGCGAATTGAACTATTCCAGCGATATCGACCTGATCGTGTTCTTCGATCCCGCGGCGACGTCGCTGGTAGCCGACATCGAGCCGGCGCCGTTCTTCGTGCGCGTGACGCAGGGGATGGCCCGCCTGCTGCAGCAGCGCTCCGGCGAGGGCTACGTGTTCCGCGTCGACCTGCGGCTGCGGCCCGACCCGGCGTCGACGCAGGTGGCGATCTCGACCGAGGCGGCGCTGCATTACTACGAGCGGGAAGGGCGGACCTGGGAGCGCGCCGCGATGATCAAGGCGCGCGTCTGCGCCGGCGATGCCGCGGCCGGCGAAGCGCTGCTTGCGGAACTCTCGCCGTTCGTCTGGCGCAAGCACCTGGATTTTGCGGCGCTGGCCGACGTCCATGACATGAAGCGGCAGATGCAGACCTATCGCGGCCAGAGCGAAATTTCGGTCGAGGGCCACAACGTCAAGGTCGGCCGCGGCGGCATCCGCGAGATCGAGTTTTTCGCGCAGACGCAGCAGCTCATTGCCGGCGGCCGCCATCCCGATTTGCGGGTGCGCCCGACGCTGCATGCGCTGCAGGTGCTGGCCACCAGCAACTGGATCACCTTTCAGGCCTGTGAAGAGCTGACGGCGGCCTACGAATTCCTGCGCCGCGTCGAGCACCGGCTGCAGATGGTCGCGGACGAGCAGACCCATGCGCTGCCGGAAGACGCCGGGGCGGTGGCGCGGTTTGCGAACTTCTTCGGCTATGAGAGCCGCGCGGCCTTTGCGAAAGATCTGCTCGATCATCTCAACATCGTGCAGGGCCATTACGAAAAACTGTTCGAGGGCGATCCCGCCGGCACGGTGAAGCTGCCGCAACTCAACTATGCCGCGGGCCCGGAGGATGCGCGCCTGCTCGATCACCTCGCGACGCTCGGATTCAAGAAGCCGGTCGTGGTCGCCGGAACGCTGCAGCTCTGGATGGAGGGCAATTACCGCGCACTGCGCAACGAGGCGACCAAGGCCGCCTTCATCGAGTTCGTGCCCGGCCTGATCGACGGGCTCGCCCATGCCGAGGACCCTGATGATGCGGTGATCGCGTTCGATCGCTTTCTCGGCGCGTTGCAGCGTGGCGGCCGGCTGATCTCGCTGCTCAGCCAGAACCGCGACCTGGTCGCGCTGGTGGCCTTGATCCTCGGCGCCGCGCCGCGGCTCGGCGACATGCTGGCGCGGCAGCCGCAGATCATGGACGGCCTGATCGATCCGCGTTTCTTCGGCGCGATGCCGGACCAGAAGGAATTGTCGGCGCGGCTGGCGACGACGCTCAAGGACGCGGACTCCTATGAGGACTTTCTCGATCGCCTCCGGCTGTTCGGGCAGGAAAGCCTGTTCCTGATCGGCACCCGCATCCTGTCCGGCACGGTCTCCGCGCAGCAGGCCAGCGTCGCCTTTGCCGACGTCGCCGAAGGCATCGTCCATACCGTGCATGGCCTGGTCACGGACCAGTTCGCCAGCCAGTACGGCCGCATCAAGGGGCAGGAGACCGCGATCGTTGCGATGGGCCGGCTCGGCAGCCGCGAGATGACGGCGTCCTCCGACCTCGACCTGATCCTGCTTTACGATTTCGATCCCGACCATCCGGATTCCGACGGCGAGCGATCGCTGCACGGCGCGCAATATTTTGCGCGGCTGACGCAGCGGCTGATCTCGGCATTCACCACCCGCACCAATTACGGCGTGCTCTATGACGTCGACATGCGGCTGCGCCCCTCGGGTCGCGCCGGACCGCTGGCGTCGCGGATCGATTCCTTTGCCGACTACCAGGAACGCGAGGCCTGGACCTGGGAGCACATGGCGCTGACTCGGGCGCGGGTGATTTCGGCCTCACCGGCGTTCCGCCAGAGGATCGAAGCCATCATCCGCAGCGTGCTGACGCGGCCGCGCGATGCGGCCTCTACCGCCGGCGACGTCGCCGACATGCGGCGGGCGATTGCGCAGGAAAAGGGCGAGGACGATATCTGGGACCTCAAGCTCGCCGCCGGCGGTCTCGTCGATATCGATTTCATCGCGCACTATCTGCAGCTTGCCCACGCCGCGGAAAAGCCCGAACTCCTCAGCGTCTCGACGCTGCAGGTGCTCGACAATGCCGCGCGCCTCGGCGTGCTGCCGCAGTCCGATGCCGAAATCCTGCGCCACGCGGCACGCCTCTATCATGATCTCACGCAGATCCTCAGGCTCTGCGTCACCGGCAAGTTCAACCCG
>JGI25153J46596_10000938_pt1 | contig 17749 bp, 20 predicted proteins | sample AraplaMF_Col_mMF_FD_46596 | JGI IMG/M metagenome (IMG submission 46596)
GCGTGAAGGCCCGGCCTCGCCTTGACGCATCACAGCTTGAGATAGTGCGATGCGCTCCCGCATACCCTTGCTGACAATCCAGAATCCCCCGAGTTCCACTTNGCGGAACCGGCGTTCCTACGTCTTAGATCGTACAGACGAGAGGCGGCAACGGGGTTAGCCTTGAGGTCTCCACGGAGGGGCTCGTCATGCGACAACGACTATCAGCGGAGACGCCACGGACTCGGTTTGACGTTGCGAAGGCCTATTTCGAATTGCAGCGGATCAGACGCGCTGTCGAACGCGAGGAAGCTGACATCCATCCAGCGCGCGTGCTTCACCAGAAAAGAAAATCAAAGGACGCCGGATCGAAATCGGACCGATAGGTTCGACGTTTGTTTTATTTCAGCTTGCGTCCAGCGTTCAAAATTCTTCCTTGATGTAGAACGGGCCGCCCCGATCAGGCGGCCTGTTCTGTTAGCGACTGAACGAAACAGCCGGCTGTATCAGCCCTTGCTCGGATTGATCAGGAATTTCTCGCCCGTCGAGCGCTTGTTGTAGACCGCGATATTGTCGAGCTGCAGCGTCTCCTGCAACGACACGACCTTGGTGTAGTGGCTGGCAAAGGTGGTCTTGAGCTCGGACGCGACGCGCTGGCGCAGGCGGCCGATTTCGGCGGGGCCGATCTTCTGCAGGAACGGCGTCAGCAGCCAGCCGCCGACGCCCCAGGTCAGGCCGAACGCCCGGCTCAGTTCAGTCGGCCGGTTGTCCAGACTGCCGTAGATGTAGACCTGCTTGTACACGTTGGAGCCGTAGCGGCTGTATTCCTTGGCGGTCTTGTTGGCCGCCATCTCCATGGCGGTGAGGATCTGGCTGGCGAGCTTGCCGCCGCCGATGGCGTCGAAGGCGATGGTGGCGCCGGTTTCCACCAGCGCGNTGGTGAGATCTTCCATGAAAGTCGCCGCGGTGGAATCGACGACATATTTGGCGCCGATCTTGTGCAGGATGTCGGCCTGCTCCTTGCTGCGCACGATGTTGACGAGGCCGATGCCGTCCTTGATGCAGATCTTGTTGAGCATCTGGCCGAGGTTGGAGGCGGCGGCGGTGTGCACCAGCGCCTTGTGATTTTCACGCCGCATGGTTTCGGTCATGCCGAGCGCGGTCAAAGGATTGACGAACCATGACGCGCCGTCGGCAGCCGTGGNGCCGGCCGGCAGNTCCATCACGTCCCTCACCTTCATGGTGCGATACTGCGAGTACATGGCGCCGCCGATCATCGAGACGGTCTTGCCCATCAGCGCCTTGGCCGCGTCGGACGATCCGGTCCGGATCACGACGCCGGCGCCCTCGTTGCCTACCGGCATCGACTGATCGAGGCGCGCCCCCATCATCCGGACTGCCGCATCCGGCATCTTCGCGGTGACCACGGGCGCCTCGGCGGTGCCCGACACCTTGGCGGTCGACATGTCGGCCGGNCCGATCAGGAGCCCGAGATCAGATGGGTTGATCGGCGATGCCTCGACCCGGACCACGACTTCGTCGTCGGCCGGCTCCGGCGTCGGGACCTCCACCAGCGACAGTTCGAGTTCGCCGCTCTTCCTGAGCAGCGAACGCAGTTGCAGCCCGCTTTTACCGTCGCTCATTCTNCTTCCTCCCAAAACGTGCTGGCCTTGCCAGGAGGTGCGAACTCGCCACCCGCCCTNCCGGCCGATGCCTGCGATATGGCCCCGGCCGGCGATGATGTCCAGCCAAACCGCCATTTCAGGAGGATACATTCTCGTTTTCGTAGGTATTTTCTCCAGCACGGCGATTGAGCGATCGACCTGACGGCGCCCGACGATTTGCAGGGCGCGGTTCAGGAACGCGGGGCGCGATTGTCGATCTGGACGGGTGAATCGAAATAGGTGATCTGGGGTTCGACACCCGTCCGCGCCTTGACCCTGGCCACGAACTCGGGCGTGAACCAGGCCTCGGCGGCCGCGCGATTGGCCCACACATACAGACCGCCATAGCTGTCCTCGTTGACCGTGAAGACCTTGCGAATGAGCCCCGGAATGTTCTGATAGGTCGGCACGGACGCGAGGATGCCTTCTTCGACCTTGGCGCGCGGCGCACCCGGTGGGATCCTGGCGATCACCACGACGGCAACGAGCCTGTCATGGCTGACCGCCTGCGCCGCAGCGTCTGCCGTCAGGAGCGGGAGCGCCAGTGCGGCGGCCAGAAAAAACATCCTGTATTCGATCATGAGCGACACCTCGGTTGCGGATCGCGGCAGATGCGCGATGGGCGTTGGACGTCATGCGATAGACCTATCACCCGACGAGATCCGGCTCAGCATGAGAACTTTACCGGATAGCTGAATCGTGCTCANCTATGCCGATGACCCGACGTGATCGGCCCGCGTTGACGACTCTCCACGCCTTCGTCGTCGCGGCGCGCCANGAAAGCATTCGCCACGCGGCCGACGAACTCGGCATCACCGCCTCGGCGGTCAGTCATCAAATCAGAAAGCTGGAAGACTGGATCGGCGCCGCAGTCTTCCTTCGTGCGCCGCGCCAGATCCGGCTCACGCCGCTCGGCAAGCGGCTCTATCGTCGAATGAGCGGAGGATTCGATTCCATCGAGACGGCCATCGTCAGCGCGCGCGAGAGCACGGTCGATACAGTCCTGCGGGTGAGTGCGCTTCCGCTGTTCACCACCGCCTGGCTCATTCCCCGGCTCGAGCGTTTCGATGCGGCGTGCGCCAAGGCGCGTCTCAAGATTTCGATAGAAATAGATACGAGCAGCGCGCTCACCGACTTCGCCACCAGCCGGGTGGACGTGGCAATCCGGAATCTGATGCGACCCGACGGGAAGCTTGTCTCGCGCAAACTGGTCGACCTCAGCGCGATACCGCTATGCGCACCCCGGATCGCACGAAGCCTGAACAGGCCCGAAGATCTGAAGGGCGTNACACTGATCCATATTTCGGGACGCCCGGATGGCTGGCGGCGATGGCTGAAGGCATCCGGGCTCGAGCCGATCGAGCCACGAGCCAACTTGTCGTTCGACACGATTCCGGCGGCGCTTGAGGCGGCGCTGGCGGGACGCGGCGTGATGCTCGGACTCGATCCGCTGATCTGGGACGTTCCTGCAGTGGCCCGCCTGGTCATCCCCTTCAAGGTCAATCGTATGAGCGCAGGCTCGTATTACGTCGTCTACAGGCGCAGCGACAGGATGCGTCGCGCCGTCACCACGTTTGCGGACTGGCTCGTCGACGAAGTGCGTGCCGATGCCCGGCGGCTTTCCACGATGTCGCGAGCCGCGCGGGCGTCCGTTCGTCAATACGATTGAGGTTCAAAGAGTGGCAAGCCGGTTCCTGATGCCCGCTTCGAGGGCGAAAGCGGACATCGCAATCGCTGCNCCCCTTTTAGCGGCTACGCCAAGGCCTTCAGCGCCGCCTTCCCCGCATATTTCGCCTGCGTGCCGAGCTGCTGCTCGATGCGCAGGAGCTGATTGTACTTGGCGGTGCGGTCGGAACGGGCCAGCGAGCCGGTCTTGATCTGCCCGCAATTGGTGGCGACCGCGAGATCGGCGATGGTGGAATCCTCCGTCTCGCCGGAACGGTGCGACATCACGGAAGTGTAGCCGTATTTGTGGGCGAGCTCGACCGCAGCGAGCGTCTCGGTCAGCGTGCCGATCTGGTTGACCTTGATCAGGATCGAATTGGCGCGGCCGTTCTTGATGCCGTCGGCAAGCCGGGTGACGTTGGTGACGAACAGATCGTCGCCGACGAGCTGGCACTTCTTGCCGATCAGATCGGTCAGTTCCTTCCAGCCTTCCATGTCGTCTTCCGACATGCCGTCCTCGATGGTGACGATCGGATAGCGCGCGACGAGATCGGCGAGGTATTTTGCCTGCTCGGAGCGGGAACGGGTCTTGTTCTCGCCGCCATAGACGTAAGCGCCGTCCTTGAAGAATTCGGTCGCCGCGCAGTCGAGGCCGAGCATGACGTCGTCGCCCGCCTTGTAGCCGGCCTTGCCGATCGCGCCCATGACGAACTCGAGCGCGGCATCCGCCGACGGCAGGTTCGGCGCGAAGCCGCCCTCGTCGCCGACATTGGTGTTGTGGCCGGCCTTCTTCAGTTCGCCCTTCAGCGTGTGGAAGATCTCCGCGCCGCAGCGCAGCGCTTCGGCGAAGCTCGCCGCGCCCACCGGCAGGATCATGAATTCCTGGAAGTCGATCGGNTTGTCGGCATGCACGCCGCCATTGATGATGTTCATCATCGGCACCGGCAGCGTCCGCGCCGAGGTGCCGCCGACGTAGCGATAGAGCGGCATGTCGAAGGATTCGGCGGCGGCCTTGGCGCAGGCCAGCGAGACGCCGAGGATGGCATTGGCGCCGAGCCGGCTCTTGTTCGGCGTGCCGTCGAGATCGATCATGACCTGGTCGATATGGACCTGGTCCTCGACCGCATGATCGCTCAAGGCCTCGAAGATTTCGCCGTTGACGGCCTCGACCGCCTTCTGCACGCCCTTGCCGAGATAGCGCTCCTTGTCGCCGTCGCGCAGTTCGACCGCCTCATGCGCGCCGGTGGAGGCGCCGGACGGAACGGCGGCACGGCCGATCGAGCCGTCTTCCAGCACCACATCGACTTCGACGGTGGGATTGCCCCGGCTATCGAGAATTTCGCGGCCAATGATGTCGACGATGGCGGTCATGTCTGAGCTTTCCTGGAATGGTGGGGTCAGGTTTCGGAGGCGTCTTACACGGCAAGCAAGCAAATGTGAACGCTTGGGCGGCGGCCTTTTCCGCAACATGGGATCGGGTCAGGATAGACTTGGCTCAAGGTTGATCTCAGCGCCCAAAGCTTCACATTGATAGACCGGGGTAACGCAATGAATCGCCGCCAGTTTCTTCGGAACTCCGCCGCCGGAATCCTCGCCGCCCCCGCCCTCCTGCGCCGTGCCAATGCCCAGGAAGGCCCGTTCCGTGTCAAATATTATCCGGTCAAGGCCGGCATGGGCTCGCGCGACACGACGCCGGCCCCTGATGGCACCATCTGGTTCTGCGGCCAGCGCAACGGCACGCTCGGCCGGCTCGACCCGCGCGACGGCTCCTACCAGCTGGTCGATCTCGGCAAGGGGGCCGCGCCCCATGGCGTCATCATTGGCCCCGACGGCGCGCCCTGGATCACCGAGGGCGGCCAGAACGCGATCGCCCGCGTCGATCCCAAGGACCATAAGGTGACGCTGTTCCGCCTGCCTGAAAAGGAAGCCTACGCCAACCTCAACACCGCGGTGTTCGACAAGAACGGCATCTACTGGTTCACCGGCCANTCCGGCATCTANGGCCGGCTCGACCCGAAATCCGGCGACATGACCGTGTTCAAGTCACCGCGCGGCCGCGGCACCTACGGCATGACGATCACGCCAAAGGGCGATATCTGGTACGCCTCGCTCGCCGGCAACCACATCGCCAAAATCGACACCGCTACCGGCAACGCGACCGTGGTCGAGCCGCCGACGCCNAGCCAGGGCGCGCGCCGGGTGTGGTCGGATTCGAAGGGGCGGATCTGGGTCAGNGAGTGGAACAGCGGCAACGTGTCGGTGCACGATCCCGCCGACGGCTCCTGGAAGGCCTGGAAGCTGCCCGGCAGCAATCCGCGCACCTATGCCGTCTATGTCGACGACAAGGACAAGGTCTGGGTCACCGATTTCGGGGCGAATGCGATCGTGCGCTTCGATCCCGTGACGGAAAAATTCAACGCCTTCCCGAGCGACAAAGCGGGCGCTAATGTACGCCAGCTCGACGGCCGTTCCGGCGAAACCTGGGGCGGCGAATCCGGCAATGACCGCCTGGTCGTGATCCAGACGGTCGCGCCTGCGTGAGATTTTTAGCGGTCCTGGTGCTGGTGCTCATCCTCCTGCCGCCACCCGCAATGGCGGAAGACGGCGCGCAGGCGTTCACGCCCTGCCGCGCCTGCCACAGCCTCGATCCCGCCGAGCGCAACCTGCCCGGCCCCAATCTGTCTGGCGTGATCGGCCGCGTCGTCGGCGGAGCCGCCGATTTCGATTATTCGCCGGTGCTGCGCAAGGCGCGCGATGAAGGCTTGCGCTGGGACGCAAAACGCCTGGAGACCTTCCTTGCCGATCCGGCCGCGATGTTTCCGGGATTGTGGATGTCGATGCGCGGGATCGAGAACGCCGCCGAACGGCAGGCCCTGGTGCGGTTTCTCGCCGACCCGTCCTCACGCTAGCGGTTGACGATTGCTGCCATTGCGGCCATCTCAATGCCCGCAAAGGACGATCATGATGGCCAAGAACTCATCGAAGAAATCATCGCAGAAAACATTGCCCCAATCGTTGCAGCTCGGGCGCGCCGTTGAATGGCCGGACAGTCCGGAAAAAGCGCAGCTCGACCGCGTTCCCAATCCGCAAGCCGGCACCAATTATCTGGTCCGCTTCACCGCGCCGGAATTCACCTCGATCTGCCCGGTGACGGGCCAGCCGGATTTCGCGCATCTGGTGATCGACTATGTGCCGGGTCAGTGGCTGCTGGAATCCAAATCGCTAAAACTCTTTGTGGCGAGTTTTCGCAACCACGGCGCCTTCCATGAGGATTGCACCGTGATGATCGGCAAGCGCATCGCCGCCGAGATCAAGCCGAAATGGCTGCGCATCGGCGGCTACTGGTATCCGCGCGGCGGCATCCCGATCGACGTGTTCTGGCAGACCGGCAAACTGCCGAAGGACGTGTGGGTGCCGGATCAGGGCGTCGCCCCCTATCGCGGGCGGGGCTGATCTCGGCAGACCTCGCCGCGCGGCTCAATGCCCGCTCAGCACCAGCGTCCTGACCGGCAGCAGCAGCGCCTGAATCCGCAGCAGCATCGCATGCACGATTCCGGTGGCGTCGACGACGTGCAGCGCAAAGCTCTTGAACGCGCCAACCTGCCCTGAGGTGATGCGGTCGTGGTTGCTGGTGTAGGCATTGGCAACGCAGCTGCTGCCGGGCGTCACGCCCTCCAGCCCAGCCTTGTAGATCGGCTCCATGATGACGAGGATGGTGCCCGGGCGCACGGTGTTCTGCGCCTCGAGCAGTTGCTCGCCGCCCCTGAACTGGCCGGCTGCGATGTAGTCCTGGACGCTGGTGATCACCATCGGAATGATGGTCCAGGGCTTTGAGATACAGGTGGCCTCCGCGACCATTCCGACTTTCATGACCTGCGCTTCGATCTGCCCGAACCCGGCAACCAGCCCGCGCCGTCCGGCGCCATCGGGAATGAGAACGCCGGCCGATCGCATGATCGGATTGACGACGTCGCCCGGCCGCAGCGAGAACTGCTCGACCCGCCCATCGACGCCCGCCCGAATATAGGTCTTGTCGAGATCGACCTGCGCTTCCGCCTGTGCCGCTTCCGCACTCGCCCTCTCTGCCGGCAGAAGCGCGCTCAGCCTCGTCGTGGCGGACTGTTTCGCCGCCGCCGCGGCGTCAAGCGAACCCTGACGCCCCGCGACGGCCACCTGCAGCTTTTCGATGTCTCGCTGCGGAACGATGCCGGGGTTGCGCTTCTGCAGCTCGCTTTTGGTGTCGAGTTCGTCCGTCGCCTGCTGCAGCGCGCTCTTTGCTTCCTGAAGCTGGCCTTCCGCCTTCAGGATATCGGCCTGCGCGGCGAGCATCGCGGCGTCGACCTCGGCGATCTTGCGCCGGGCCGTTTCCAGGCTCGCCTGCTGCTTTGAATTGTCCAGCCTGAAGATCACATCGCCCTTCTTGACGGGGGCGCTCAACTCAACGTGCACCTCCGCCACCCGGCCGCTGGTTTCGGGAACGATCGGCACGGTGCGATAGTACAACGTCGCGGTCGAGGTCGACGGATGGTAGTAGAAGATCATCGTGATCAGCGCGACGGTCAGCATCAGGCAGGCGACGATGCCAAAACGCAGTTCGAACCACACCGAATAGAGCGTGATCTCGTGACCGAACCGTTTGCCTTGCCGGTAACGGCGATAGAGATAATCCGGAAATATCGTCAGCAGCGAACAGAGCAGCAGTTCAAGCATGAGCCTGCACCTCGCTCTTGGCGCCGGCGGCCTTCTCGATGCGGGTCTTGGCATCGTTGCCCGCGGCAGGATGCGCCACATCGCCAACCGGCGGCTCGGTCGGGTCCTGTTCAGGCGGAACACTGGCCATCTTCTCGACCGAACCGGCGATCCGGCGCAGCGGCGTGCTGAAATCCGGCAGGTCAATCATGGCCAGCAGCAGACCCGCCACCCAGAACAGGTGAACATGCGTGAACAGCGCCAGCAGGCCGAGCACCGCCACGATCTCGAACTGAAGCTTCTGCGACTTGTGCGCCATCCGCTCCGGCAGCGTGTGCAGATGCAGGTAGATGTTACCCACCGCCAGCACGGCGACAATGAGGACGATGCCGACCACCACCATCAAAACGTCAGTGTCGCCCGGTGCTGTGATGAAAGACGGCAGGTGATGCGGCGCGTTAGGGTGAAGCGGCTCGCTCAAGGCAATCCTCCGTTCACNACGGACCAACGCACCGGTCGNCCGACGNCGTGATCTTGGCACAATGCGGGAAGTTGGCAAGCGCCGAACATGGCCGCGGCATGAGACGGGTTGGTCCTGGCTTCGCCGCTTGAACCGAACGGCCGGTGCGGCCGACCACCGCACATGCACAATCCCTCCTCCGCCATTTTCCGGCTTCTGGTACCGCTCTGCCTTGCCGCGACGATGTCGCACGTATCGGCCGCGCCACCGACAAAATCGGCCGAGGACCGCTACATCGCCGCGCGCGATGCGGCGATCGAGAAGATTTCGGCGATCTACGATGCCGGTAATGCCGATGAGGCCGCACGAAAGGCAGAGGACGCTGCCACCGCCGATCTCGAAGCGCAGATGCGCGCCATTCTGGGCGAGGCCACGCGCGACGGCTTCGGTCCGGCCAGACTGAGCGTCGACACTTTCGCCAAGGGCGATGAAGGCTTTGGCAAGCTCGATGGGCTGCGCTTCGACGCCCTGCTTGGCAAGAACGGCGACAAGGCCGGCCAGGNCGGTGCCGACGGCAAATATGTCGAGCCGAAGGCGCACATCGTCGTCACCACGCAGACGCTGTTCGAACGCTGGCTGCGCGAGCACAAGGAATGGTGGGACAAGGGAGCCAGGAACGTGCCGCAGCAGATCGGCGCGGCGCTGAAGGATGAGAGCTTTTACACCCAGGCGGTCTCGAGCGGCTCCGCCGTCGTCAGCTTCAANGCGCTGCCGATTGCAAAACCGGCCGGCGNGAGCTTCGCCTACGCCATGCTGGCCGGGCGGACCCAGTCCGATATCCCTGACGCCGCCGACCATGCCTTCGTGTCCGCGATCGCTGGCGGCAAGGTCTACCTCGCCTACGGCTCGATCGATCCCAAGGTGGAAGTCCCCGCCTGCATCGCGATCCGGACCGATTACAACCGGAAGGCCGAACGAGCCGACGACGATTTTCGTTCGGGAAAGATCGACCAAAAGGCCTATGACAGGCTGGGAAACCTGCGCCAGAAAGGCGAGGATGCCTACAAGCGCTGTTTCACCGAGCGCGCGCCGAAGCAAACAGCATTTGCGGAAGCAACCCGGCAGGCCGAGAAGCTGCTGGCGGCGGCTCTCGACAGGCGCTGAGCAAGATCGACTTTGGTGTTTGGCGGCGATGAGACGCCCGCGCCGTCGTTTACGTGGCCTATCAGCCCATCGTCAGCAGNCATATGACGATGACCCAGAGCGCAATACCGGAGCCAAATACAACATCTCCAGAGGCGCGAATTTCCTGGTTCTCGCTGCGTCGGTACTTCATCGACAAGATGTACCAATGCAAGCGTTGCTCATCGCGCATAGAATTGATCCAGGTAAAATCTCGCTTGGTTGGCAGCCTGAACAATTCCGGACTACCGAGAGCTGTCCATTGCGAGAGGTCATAACGTTTCAAATTATTGAACAAGCTGCGATGGGCAAAAAGATGAATGGCTCCAACAAGGACTATGAGTCCATACAGGATGGACTTCAAATGAGCGCCTGAGAGCGTAACGATATCGCCGTACATNAGGCCTTCAGTCCGTGGTCCTATCGGATCGTCACGCCCCCTTCTCACAATGGGCTCCGACAACGTAGAGTCCCAGCGTCAACGAAAAGCAAACAAAAGAAGTCAACTTGTGCTCGCTTGAAATTCCAGCCGCGCCGCTACGTCACCGCCGCATCCGCCGGCTTGGTCTGACGCAGCAGTCTGGCACAGACAAAGCCCAGCACGATCATCACCGTCCCCGCGGTGAGCAGGGTCGCGACCTTGCCGGCATGCTGGATACCGAAACCAAAGGCGATCGGGCCGACGGTCTGGCCCATGAAGAAGAAGAACGCGTGCAGCGACAGCGCCGTGGCACGCGCTTCCGCCGAGAGCTCGCTGGCGAAAACCTGCAGGCTGCCGTGGATCATGTAAAAACCCCAGCCCATGAAGACGAGGCCGAGCAGTTGCAGCCTCCATTCCGGTCCCAGCGCGACCGCCATGAGTTGCACACCCACCAGCGCCGCGCCGCCGATGATCATGCCGTTGACGCCGATCTTCGGCAGCAGGCGCGACACCGTCATGGTGTAGAACAGGCCGCCAATTGCAAAACCCGCGATGACGATGCCCGCGATCGACAGCGAGGTCTGTCCGAGGTCGAACAGGAAAGAGGCGATGAACGGGAACAGGCCGAGCACGCAGCAGCCTTCGATGAAGACGGCCGCGTAGCAGATGTACGCGTTCCGGTTGGAGAAGATGGTGCGGTAGCCCTGCTTGAGGGCCGACAGGCTGGTGCGCGGCGGATGCGTCAGCGCGGCGCCGCGAAACCCGATCGCAACCACGATCGAAGCGACAACGACAATCACGCCGAGAAAGGCCAGCACGCCGCGCCAGCCGAGGAAGTCGCCGATCAGGCCGGACACCGTGGCGCCCAGGAGATTGCCGGTCATGGCGCCGGCCAGCGTGCGGCTGATCGCGATCTGGCGCTTCTCGGGGCCGACGAGATCGCTGGTCAGNCCNAGCGAAATCGGNAACACGCCGCCCGATCCGATTCCCGCCAGGATGCGGCTCACATACAGCAGCGGAATCGACGTCGCCATNGCGCCGAGAATGTTGGCGAAGCCAAGCAGCGCCAACGCGACGATCATCAGCCGCGCCTTGCCGAAAACATCGGCGAAGGCGCCGAGCACCGGCTGGATGATCGCAAAGGTGAAGGCGAAGGCGGCGGCGAAGCTGGCGGCGGTCGCGATGCTGACCGAAAAATCCTCCGCCACATGCGGCAGCACCGGATCGAGCGCGCGGGCGGACAGGGCGGCNGAGAAGGTCGCGAGCGCAATGATGTTGAGCGCCGGCGGCATGCCGCTGGCAGCGCTCATGGCAGCACCATCATTGGCGCGCGCCGCGCTTGGACAGCGCGTCGAACTCCATCAGCGTTTTCACCAGAGCTTCGAACTCGCGCAGCGGCACCATGTTGGGGCCGTCAGACGGCGCGCGATCCGGATCGGGATGGGTCTCGATGAACACGCCGGCGACGCCGACCGCGACNGCGGCGCGCGCCAGCACCGGCACGAATTCGCGCTGGCCGCCGGATGAGGTGCCCTTGCCGCCCGGCTGCTGCACCGAATGGGTGGCGTCGAAGATCACAGGCGCGCCCGTCGTCTGCGCCATGATCGGCAGCGCGCGCATATCGGAGACCAGCGTGTTGTAGCCGAACGAGGCGCCGCGTTCCGTCACCATCACGTTCGGATTGCCGCCACCGGTGACTTTGCTGACGACGTTGCTCATTTCCCAGGGGGCGAGGAACTGGCCCTTCTTGACGTTGACGACCTTGCCGGTCGCTGCGGCTGCCAGCAGCAGGTCCGTCTGCCGGCACAGGAACGCCGGGATCTGCAACACGTCCACCGCCTGCGCGGCCTCGGCGCATTGCGCGGGCTCATGCACGTCGGTCAGCACGGGAAGGCCGAGCGAGGAACGGATCTCGGCGAAGATCGGCAACGCCTGTTCCAGGCCGATGCCGCGGCCGGCCGANCCNGAGGTTCGGTTTGCCTTGTCAAAGGAGGTCTTGTAGACGAGCCCTATTCCGAGGCGGCCGGCGATCTCCTTCAGCGCGCCGGCCACTTCAAGCGCGTGCGCGCGGCTCTCCAGCGCGCAAGGGCCGGCGATAATCGACATCGGCAGATCGTTGCCGAATTTGACTTTGCCGACCGAGACGACCGGGGCTGCGTCGAGTTTCACGTTCAAGGGGATGTTCCTTCTGCTGGCGCGGACCATGCCGGTCCGCGCCCCCAGGATCAACCCCGTTTAATCCCCGAATGTCAGGGTTGCGCGCGCCGCTATTTTACCGCGGAGAACGCCGTCGGNACCAGNAGCTGGCTGACGATGTTGTCGATGATCTGNCCGTCTTCCTCGCTTCTAGCGCGGCCGGCNATCCANTCNGGNTCNGANTGGAATGCGGTCCATTTCTTNTCGCGNTCGGCGAGCGANTCCCAGGCGANGAAATAGGTCAGNTCCTGNTTGGAGGTGCCGATCAGCGTGGTGTAGAAGCCGGCCTGCTTGATGCCGTGCTTGTCCCACAGTTTCAGCGTCAGCGTATCGAACCGCTTCATCAGCGCCGGCAGGCGGCCCGGCAGGCAGCGATAGACGCGCATTTCCATGATCATCGGCTTGGCTCCCAAGGATTGTTGTTCTTACAGGTTACGGGAGTGGTTTGTCGCAACAATTGNCGCGTTCGTCAAAGGCGGAGCCGCAGGGTGGGCAAAGCGAAANCGTGCCCACCATTGCNTCCGATATNCGCGGTGAAAATGGTGGGCACGCTGCGCTTTGCCCACCCTGCGAAATCTTACACCAACCGGCTCTGCGCCATCGCGGCCTGAATGAAGGACGCNAACAGCGGGTGCGGCTCGAACGGGCGCGACTTCAGCTCGGGGTGGAATTGCACGCCGATGAACCAGGGATGGTCCTCGTATTCGACGATCTCCGGCAGCACGCCGTCGGGCGACAAGCCGGAGAAGCGCAGGCCGTGCTGCTCGAGGCGGTCCTTGTAGGCGGTGTTGACCTCGTAGCGATGGCGGTGGCGCTCGGAAATCTCCAGCGCGCCGCCATAGACTTCCGACACCCGGCTGCCGCGTTTCAGCGCGGCAGGGTACGCGCCAAGGCGCATCGTGCCGCCGAGATCGCCGCTCTTCGAGCGCTTCTCCAGTTCGTTACCGCGCAGCCATTCCGTCATCAGGCCGACCAGCGGCTCCTTGGTCGGGCCGAACTCGGTCGAGTTGGCGTCCTCGATGCCGACCAGATTGCGCGCAGCCTCGATGACCGCCATCTGCATCCCAAAACAGATGCCGAAATACGGCACATCGCGCTCACGCGCGAACTGTGCCGCGCGGATCTTGCCTTCGGCGCCGCGCTGGCCGAAGCCGCCGGGCACCAGGATGCCGTTGACGTGTTCGAGGAACGGCGCCGGATCCTCGTTCTCGAACACCTCGCTCTCGATCCAGTCGAGATTGACCTTCACCTTGTTGGCGATGCCGCCATGCGAGAGCGCCTCGATCAGCGATTTGTAGGCGTCCTTCATGCCGGTGTACTTGCCGACGATGGCAATGGTCACCGCGCCTTCCGGGTTGCGCACGCGCTCGTTGATGACGTTCCAGCTCTGCAGCGCCGGCGGAATTTTCGGGCTGATACCGAACGCGGCCAGCACCTCGTCGTCGAGGCCGGCGGCGTGGTAGGCCTCGGGCACCGCGTAGATGTTGTCGACGTCCCTCGCCTCGATCACGGCGCTTTCGCGCACGTTGCAGAACAGGCCGAGCTTGCGGCGTTCTTCCTTCGGAATCTCGCGGTCGGTGCGGCACAGCAGGATGTCCGGCTGGATGCCGATCGAGCGCAGTTCCTTCACCGAGTGCTGGGTCGGTTTTGTCTTGAGTTCGCCGGCGCTTGGAATGTAGGGCAGCAGCGTCAGGTGGATATACACCGCGTGGTCGCGCGGCAGCTCGTTCTTGAGCTGACGGATCGCCTCGAAGAACGGCAGGCCTTCGATGTCGCCGACGGTGCCGCCGATTTCGACCAGCACGAAATCATATTCGTCGTTGCCGGAGAGGACGAATTCCTTGATCGCGTTGGTGACGTGCGGGACCACCTGGATGGTCGCGCCGAGATAATCGCCGCGGCGTTCCTTGCTGATGATGTCCTGGTAGATGCGCCCCGTCGTGATGTTGTCGGCCTTGGTGGCCGGACGCCCGGTGAAGCGCTCGTAATGGCCGAGATCGAGATCGGTCTCGGCGCCGTCGTCGGTCACGAATACTTCGCCGTGCTGATACGGCGACATCGTTCCGGGATCGAGGTTGAGATAGGGGTCGAGTTTGCGGAGACGGACCTTGTACCCGCGGGCCTGCAGCAGGGCACCGAGTGCCGCTGAAGCCAGACCCTTTCCGAGCGAAGAAACCACGCCGCCGGTGATGAATATGTACCGCGCCATGGGATTCTACCTTTAAGGCCACAGACCCGATTCGCCAAAACGAATCGCGAGCGNGGGCAAACTATTCGCCGGGCTGTGGGTGACGTTAAAATTGAAGCGATTTCAGCGTATTGATGGGAAATCCTGATGCAGGACGGTAGAGGCCGTCCTGCATAGCCACCCTGCTTTATTGCGAACGCGGCGCTTGCGGGCCCGACGGGGCCTGCTGTTCATCCACCTTCTTGAGCGTGTCGAGCACGCCGCCGGAGGTCGGCGGAGCGACCGGNGTCGCNCNGCCCGGCTGCGACTGCGTCGTCGGCGCGCCGAGGATCGAGGCCGGCTTGCGGTCGACGCCGGCGAGCCAGGCCAGCGCCATGCTGGTCAGGAAGAAAAGCCCCGCCAGGATCGCCGTCGTGCGCGTCAGGAGATTGGCGGTGCCGCGGCTCGACATGAAGCCGGCGCCGCCGCCCATGCCAAGGCCGCCGCCTTCGGATTTCTGCAGCAGCACGGCACCGATCAGCACGGTGACGATCATGAGGTGAACGACGATGATGACGGTCTGCATCTTAAAAACCTTCCGTCACAAGCCAAGGGCGCCGGGCTTCGGCTGCAGCAAGAGCTTGCGGGTTTTCCTGAAGTTGCGCGGTGTTACACGATCGGACGGGGCATTGTCACCCCCATCGGCCGCTGAGGAGATAATTGCCGCAGGCGTGGCGGCAAGGCTATGCCCACCCCTCGTCGTGCCTTCGGCCCGGGGGCTTGTGGTCGCGGCCATTTCTCATATAATAGACGAATGGATACTTTAGTAGACGAACTAAGCACCCGTCTCGCCCACCGCCTCCGGCTGGAGCGCGACAGCCGCGGCTGGTCACTGGCCGACCTCGCTGAACGCTCCGGGGTTTCCAAGGCGACCATCAGCAAAATCGAGCGGGCCGAGGTCTCACCCACCGCAGTGGTGCTCGTCCGGCTTGCCAGCGCCTTCGACCTCACCTTGGCTGGCCTGATGCTGCGCGCCGAAGGCCAGGGCGATCGCCTGTCGCGCGCCGCCGACCAGGTGGTATGGCGCGATCCCGAAACCGGCTATCTGCGCCGGCAGGTGTTCAGCCGGCCGGATCACCCGATCGAGATCATCAAGGTGGAGATGCCGGCAAAGCAGCGCGTGACGCTGCCCGCCTCGTCCTACGCCCACATCCGGCAGGTGCTCTGGGTGCTCTCGGGCACGCTCGTGCTGACCGACGGTGGCGAACGTCACGAGCTGCACGCCGGCGACTGTCTCGGCTTCGGTCCGCCGGCCGAAGCCACCTTTGCCAACGAGAGCTCCGCGCCCTGCACCTATGTCGTGGCGCTGGTGCGGAGCTGACGCCGATGCTGGAGATCGTCAGCAACCACGCTGCGACCGAGCCAGCCAGCACCGACGATCGGATTCCCGCCGGCCACAATGGCGGGCCGCCGCTCGAGGACGAGCACACCCCGGAATGGGGCCATGGCGGCATCGGCAATTACTTCTACTGGAAGGCGGCGCATCGCAGGGCCTGGAAAAACCCCTCGCCCGGCATCGTCGCGTTTCGCATCAGGAAGGCGGACCGGCTGGGCCTCACCTACGAGGAATACACGCTGGAGATCCTCGAACGCGGCCGCCACCTGCAGGTCGAGGATGTCGAGCGCATCGCAGAGATCAAGCGGGCGCGCGCCGCCCGCGCCGTCAATCATCCGAAGTGAGCGGAATTCGTTCTCATGTCCGATATCAAGATCAAAGCCTTGAAGCCTTCGTCCGAAGTATGCGCGGCGCTTAGTGAATTGCTGATCGAGACAGTCGCCGGTGGCGGCTCGGTCAGCTTCATGCATCCGNTGNCACGGNAAGCGGCCGAGGCGTTCTGGTCGAANNCNCTCNGCGCGGCGGANCGTGGNGNNCGCNTCATCCTCGGCGCCTTCGACGGCGACGAANTGATCGGGACCGTCACGCTGCTGCTCGATCTGCCGCCNAACCAGCCGCANCGCGCNGAAATTGCGAAGATGATGACGCGCGTCAGTCACCGCCACCGCGGCATCGCCACCGCGCTATTGCGCGAGGCCGAGCGGCTGGCAATCGCGCGCAAACGCTGGCTATTGGTACTCGACACCGCCGAGGACGAGGGCGCGGCCGGACTCTACGAGCGGATGGGATTTCAGCTGACCGGCGTCATTCCGGACTACGCGCTGAAGCCGCATGGCGGGCTGACCGGCACGCTGATCTACTGGAAGCGATTGGAGAAGGCCGCGTAGGATAGGGTGTACTTTGAGGGCAGACAGCCGTGACGGAAAGAAAACGCAATAATCTGCAGAACCTCCTCGACCAATCGCTTGCTCCGCTGGGCTATTCGCGTATCGAAACAAGCCTGATCGAATGGGGCGACATTCATCGGCCTTCCGTCTTCAAAGCCGAATGGGGCTCGCCGGACGTCGAGCATTTCCTCTACCTTGGTACGGATATCAAACATCACAAATATTTTGCCGGTAAGTTCGGGCTCCGTTCATCGACGGCGGAAACGTATTCGATAGCAGCCTTGCTGAAATACGGGCATCCCAACTTCAGGCTCTGGACCAGCCAGCTCGATCGAGAGATCGGATGCACCATCAGCTTCGATCTGGGCCGGTTCGACTGGGCGCTAAAGCAATATGCCCGCATTGCTGTTGCATTCGGAAAAGATGAATTGGCAGAGCATATCACGGCCCTGGTTAGGGACCGTCTAAAACCGGTCGTTCAAGACGTTACCGATCTAGCCGGACACCTTCAGCTCCTAGTGTCAGATATTGAGCCTCATGTATGGTTTGCAACGAATCCGATCATACGGGCGGCGCAGATCGTCGCTATTGGATGTCATTTAGCCCTGTCACGACCGACGATCCAGGACATGCTGTCGCCACACCACCGTCTGATCTCCACGTACCTGGTGGAACCCAAGTTCAAATCTTCGGTCGACGTATTCGTGGACCGGCTGATTGACGACCTGACGGAAGGCGCAACGGCATAGCCAGTTAGGCGAGCGCCGCGACCCAATTCGTAGAGGGCGGGAACGACCCGCATGAGCGCCAGCGACATGCGGGACAGGTGTGAGAGCGGGCCCCGCATGTCGCTGCGCTCATGCGGGCTACAGCTGCGACGAAAAGTAGAAGCTCCCGCGTTAGCAGCCTTCCGCAATCGCCAGGAAATCGGACGCCTTCAGGCTGGCGCCACCGACCAGCGCGCCATTCACATCCGTGACCGCCATCAGCTCCGCCGCATTGGAGGGCTTGACCGACCCGCCATAGAGGATCCGGATCTTCGC
>JGI25153J46596_10000940_pt1 | contig 17734 bp, 8 predicted proteins | sample AraplaMF_Col_mMF_FD_46596 | JGI IMG/M metagenome (IMG submission 46596)
CTGCGGCTCGCCCGGCCCGCAGCCGGTGACCCGGATCGGGCGGTGATTTCGCCGCCGCCGGCCCACACCGAAATTGCCGCGCGCGTCAGCATCCGCCGCGAGGCGGTGGCGCGCGAGATCAAGTCGCTCGAACGGGCCGGCATTGTCGGGCGCCGCCCGGGCGCGCTGGTGCTCACCGATCCGTCGCGCCTGCGCAAGTTGATCGACGATGCGTCGGAAGCGGATTGAAGGAGAGTCCTGCTCCCCGAATTGGACAGACTGCGGACGCAGCCGGAATCCTAGCCGTTGCGGCCGCTGGCTCGCAGGCGTTCGGCAACCGAGCGTAACAAGTCCCGCAATTTGTCGGGGTCCACGCGATCCGCGGCCATCATCGCGCGAATGATCGGATCGCTCAGCAGATCGTCGATCGATGGCTCGGCACTCGGTTCTGAAGCGGACGCTGACATCTCCCGGCGTGGCTTCAGTTCTGGGGCAGGGCGTTGCCGATGACCCGAAGCGGGCTCGTGATCGTGGCCCCCACGGCGTCGAGAACGAAGGCGCCGGCGCGATGCAGCTCCCGGTTCGCCGCCAGGCGCGGATAGAGCGCGGCGAGATTCGTATAGCGGTCGTGGTTCAGACGATCGGAAGCCTCGAGGCTCGAGATGTCGACGATTTGAACCTTGGCCCGCAGTGCCGCCTCCTGGACCCGCGGATCGTCTACGTCGAGCGCGCCCACCCTCGGCCGCTCTCCGGCAATGCGTCCGGACAGCTTGAGAGCGACGTCGTCGCGGGACACCAGCAACGTCAGGGGAGGCGAGAGCGGACCGATCACGTCCATCTGCGAGCGGAATACGTCGACGTCGATGTCGGGCGCGGCCAGGACGACACCGAGGCGGGCGATGACCGCGTTCTGGCCGGTAAGTCGCAACTGACGCAACGCCTCCACGACCAGCCAGCTGCCCATGCTGTGTCCGATGACCGCGATTTCGCCGACGCCCGGCTTTCGCGACAGCATCGTCAACAGTCCAGCGAGTTGGTCGCGCGACGATGTGACGGCGTCCTTGTCGGCGACGTAGCCGGTGACAGTGGCTTCCGACGGCCAGGCAAAAAGGATCGGCTGTGCGCCAAGATCGGAATCCGCCGCCATTTGCGCGAGACGGAACAGCGCCTCCTGGAAATTGGTGTTGAAGCCGTGCACGAAGACCGCGACTTTCCCATTTCTGCGTCCGGACGAGACACGCTGCTCGAAGGATCTGCGGTCGAGCACCTCCTGGTCCACGGTGACGAAATCGACGGCGGGATCGGGGGGGCCCGACGGCCATTCGATCTGTCCGGCGCGATGACCGGGCGGAATTGAAATCTTGAATGCCGCGTAGTTCGACGCGCGGGCGCGGTTGTTGTTGAAGACATTGCTGCCTGCGATTTCGCGCTCGCGTGTTGTGGCGACGTATGCGGTCACCACTCGGGCGCCGGGAACCGATGCGGCTATCGGGGTCAGAACTTCCGGCCCGGGTCGCGTGGCGCAGCCGGCCAGCACCAGCAGGAGCACCGCAGCCCCGAAGGCGCGGGATTTCGGGCTTCCCGAGGTCGAAGCGTGCGGCTGCGTCGCATTCCCCACAACCATTCCCCCTCGATGCGCCCTAGGCGGAAGCCTTAGCTAAGCGGCGGCTGGTTACGTTTTCCTTCATCTGACGCAGACCGGTGGTCATGGCCTCCAGGACTGCAGGGTCGATGCCTTGGGTGATGACGCCGCGAAGCTTGGTGCGGAGGCTCCCGATCTCACGCAGGAGCGGCGCCGCAGCCGGCGTCAAGCGCAGGCGCCAGATGCGCCGGTCGTCGGGATCGGGGCAGCGCTTGACCAGGCCGAGCTCTTCGAGCCGATCGATCAGGCGCGCGATGGTCATCGGTGCGACCTCGGCACAAGCCGCGAGCTCGTTCTGGGAAACGTCCGGCTGATGCTCCAGCCGCGCCATGACGATGATCTGCGCGCGCGTCAGGCCGTGCGCCTCGGCCATCTGGTCGGCGTAGACCCGCATGTGGCGCGCCACGTCGTAGAGCAACACCAGCGGATCGCTGTCGAGATCGGCCGCTAAGGTCTGCTGCTTCACAGGTCTGCTGCCCCAAAATTTGGGGAGAGCCGCCGGCACGGGGGACCTCCGGCGGCTCTCCCGGAGTGCCGCGATCGTCCTGGGTTGAGGACGGGGCGCGGCGGTATTAAGCGTGACGATCATAAGCTTGCTTATGATCGTGTCGAGACTATGGCGAGGAAAGTCGGGCCGGCTCTATGCCAGATTTTTTCTTTGTTTGCCCGCGACTTAGCTATCGCCGACCCGTCAGCTATTGGCCTGACTTACCGCGCGAGCCATTTGGCTCGCGCGGGCGGCATCCACGTCAGATGAAGACGAAATCGTTCTGATGCAGGTTGGCGAGCGTCACGTTCTGCAGCGTGATCGTGTTCGAGACGTCATAGGTGATCACGACATTGCTGCCGACCTGCTGGCTCGCGCCCTGGATCGCGGTGAAGTCCGCAAACAGCGCGTGGTCGATCTCGATCTTGTCGTCCGTTCCGGCGCCTGCCGTGAAGTCCGAGATGGTGTCGAGACCGAAGCCCATCCCGAACACGAAGGTGTCGTCGCCGGCGCCGCCCGAGAGCGTGTCGTTGCCGGCGCCGCCGATCAGCCGGTCGATGCCGGCATTGCCGCTGATGGTGTCGTTGCCGCCGCCGCCGTCGATGTTGTCGTAGGAGCCCCAGCCCGACAGGTTGTCGTTGCCGCTGGTGCCGTTCCACCACGAGTTCTGCATGATCGTGTCGCGGTTCCACATCGTGCCGTTGGCGAAATGGATCTGCTCGATGCCCCAGTTCTGCGTGGCCGAGAAGTATTGCTCATCGAGCGTGATGTGATCGCCAGTCGCGGTGACGTTCACCATCAAATGCACACCCGAGCGGGTCAGCGTGATATCCCCCGGATTGATGTCGGTGAACCACAGCGTGTCGATCTCGCTGTTCGAGCCGGACTCCTCGTCGATCAGGTCGCTGCCGTCGCCCGACGCATAGATATGGATGTCGGAGCCGCCGCCGCTGCGGATGGTGTCGTTGCCGAGCCCGCCGTTGAACGAGTTGTCGCTCGAGGTGCCGTTCAGCGTATCGGCGCCGCTGGTGCCGGTGATCGGCGTGACATGGAGCAGGATGTCGGTCCGGCTCCAGGTGGTGTTGTCGGCAAAGACCAGCTGCTCGATGCCTTTGGCGGCGGACACGAACTGGTTGGTGACCTTGAGCTGCTCGCCGGTCGCCGTGATCGTAATATAGAGATCGTCGCCGGTCCGGCTGAAGCCGACGTCGCTGATGTTGAGGCCCGAGAGCTTCACCGTGTCGACCGGAGCGCTGTCGTTGTTCTCCGCGATGGTGTCGTTGCCCGAGCCCGTGCCGTAGAGATAAGTGTCCCCGCCGTCCTGGCCGTTCAGCGTGTCGTTGCCCGCGCCGCCGTCGAGCGTGTCGTTGCCGCTGCCGGCGTTGATGGTGTCGTCGCCGCCGCCGCCGTCGATCTTGTCGGCGCTGCTCGTTCCGGTGATGGTTTCGCCGGAGCTCGTGCCGCGGATCCAGGCAGCATCGAGAATCTGGTTGCGGTCCCAGGTGGTGCTGTCGGCGAACAGGACCTGCTCGACGCCGCCGCCGTTGAACTGGTTCTCGACCTTCACCTGCTCGCCGGACGAGATGATCTTGACGAACAGGTCGTTGCCGCTGCGGGTGAACTGCATGTTGGCCGCATTGAGCCCGGACAGCTGCAGCACGTCGGTGCCGGTGTAGAAGCTCTGGTCGCGGACCGTGTCGTTGCCGGACCCCACGCCGTAGAGATAAGTGTCGCTGTTGTTGTCGCCGATCAGGATGTCGTCGCCGGCGCCGCCGTCGAACCGGTCCGGATCGCCGCTGCCCTGCAGCGTCTCCGAGGCGCTGGTGCCGCGGATCCAGGCGTTGCCGAGGATCTGGGTGCGGTCCCAGGTGGTGTTGTCGGCGAACTTGAGCTGCTCGACGCCGCTGCCGTTGAACTGGTTCTCGATCTTCACCTGCTCGCCGGACGAGATGATCTTCAGGTACAGATCGTTGCCGCTCCGGGTCAGCGTGACGCCCGAGGCATTGAGCCCCGAGAGCTGCAGCACGTCGGTGCCGGTGTAGAAGCTCTGGTCGCGGATGGTGTCGTTGCCGGAGCCGACGCCATAGAGATAGGTGTCGCCCTTGTCGTCGCCGATCAGCAGGTCGTCGCCGCCGCCGCCGTCGAATTTGTCGGCGTCGCCGGTGCCCTGCAGGGTCTCGTTGGCGCTGGTGCCGCGGATCCACGACGCATCGAGGATCTGCGCGCGCGTCCAGGTCGTGGTATCCGCAAAGACGAGCTGCTCGACGCCGTTGCCGCTGAACTGGCCATAGACCTGCACGGTCTCGCCGGACGAGTTGATCTTGACGTAGAGGTCGTTGCCGCTACGCGTGAAGGTCACGTCAGCGGCGTTGAGCCCGAGCAGCTGCAGCGTGTCGGTGCCGCTGTAGTAGCTGTAATCCTGGATCAGGTCGTTGCCGCGGCCGAGCGCGTAGATATAGGTGTCGCCGCCGTCGGCGCCGGCCATGGTGTCGTTGCCGCCGCCGCCGTCGATGGTGTCGGCATTGCCGGTGCCGTTGACGGTCTCGTTGGCGCTGGTGCCGCGGATCCAGGCCGCACACTGGATCTGGGTGCGGTTCCAGACCGTGCTGTCGGCGAAGATCACCTGCTCGATGCCGTTGTCGGTCGAGTAGAAGTGATCGTGGACCTGCATCTCCTCGCCGGTGGCGTTGACCGCGATGTAGAGATCGTTGCCGCTCCTGCGGAACGTCACGTCCGACGCGTTCAGCCCGATCAGCTTGAGGCTGTCGGTGGCGCTGCCGTCGGAGTTCTCCGAGATCACGTCGTTGCCCGAGCCCGCGCGATAGAGATAGGTGTCGCTGCCCGCGCCGCCGTTCAGCGCATCGCCGCCGCCGAGGCCGTCGATGGTTTCGTTGGCGCTGGTGCCGTTCAGCGTGTCCACGCCGCTGGTGCCGGTGATGACCGCATGGCTCTGGATCGCGGCGCGATCCCAGGTGGTGCCGTCGGTGAACTTGATGCTCTCCACGCCCTCCCAGGTGCTGGCGAACTGGTTGGTCACCGTCACGGTCTCGCCCGACGACGTGATCTTGACCACGAGGTTGTTGCCCGTGCGGACGAGCGCGACGTCGGACGGGTTGAGCGCGACGAGCCGCAGCAGGTCCTGGTCGCCGGTGCCGGTCAGGTCCTCGATGGTGTCGTTGCCCGAGCCCGAGCCGTAGAGATAGACGTCGGAGCCGGTGCTGCCGCGCAGCAGGTCCGCGCCGCCGAGCCCGTCGATGATGTCGGCGCCGGAGGTGCCGTCGATGGTGTCGTTGCCCGAGGTGCCAACGTGCGTCGGCGTGCCCGGCGCATTGCCGGCGATGATGGCGGCGACGTCCGCCTGGTTCAGCACCGTCGAGTCCTGGAACTCGAAGGTCGAGACCGCGTAGTAGGTCGTGAAGTACTGGTTCTGGATCGTCAGCCGGTCGTCGGTGCCGGCGATGCGGATGATGAGATCGTCGCCGCTGCGCAGGAACTCGAGATCGCCGACCACGATGTTGGCGCCGAACACCACGCGGTCGGGCGCGTCGCCGATCACGCTCAGATTGTCGTCGTTGACGATGTCCTGACCGTAGCCGCGGCCGAACACATAGGTGTCGTTGCCCTGGCGGCCCTTGAGCACGTCGTTGCCGGCGCCGCCGTCGAGCACGTCGTCGCTCTCATAGCCGATCAGCACGTCGTTGCCGCTGGTGCCGACCAGCAGCAGGTCGTTGATGTGCTGCCGGGTCCAGGACGAGCCGTCCGCGAAGGCGAAGTTCTCGATCCACGAATAGTGATCGAACTGGTCCTCGATGCGCAGCTGATCGCTGGTGCCGGTGATCGAGATCACCAGGTCCTCGCCGTCGCGCGCGAGCGACAGCATCGAGGCCGTGATGCCCGCGCCGAACTGCACCGTGTCGGGCTGGTCGTAATTGACCTGGCCGATATAGGCGTTGATGACGTCGGAGCCGTAGCCCAGCCCGAACACGAAGGTGTCGCCGCCGCCATGGCCTTCGAGCCGGTCGTTGCCGGCGCCGCCGTCGAGATAGTCGGCGGTGACGAAGCCCACCAGCGTGTCGTCGCCCGCGGTGCCGGTCAGCGTGCGGGCCTGCACGTCCTGCCAGGTCCAGACCGTCTGGTCCTCGTCCGCGAAATGGAATTCCTCGATGCGGGAGTAGCCCAGGCCGTTGAACTGGTCCTCGATCACGAGCCGGTCGTCGGTGCCCGAGATGCTGAGGATCAGGTCGTCGCCGTCGCGCGACAGCCGGATGTCCGAGACCGCGACGTCGGCGTTGAACGACACCACATCGGTGCCGTCGCGCGTCACATAGACCAGGTAGGCGTCGATGGTGTCGTGGTCGTAGCCGCGGCCGAACACATAGGTGTCGCCGCCGCCCTGGCCCTCGAGCCGGTCGTTGCCGGCGCCGCCGTCCAGCACATCGGCCACGTAGAAGCCGACGATATCGTCGTCGCCCGCGGTCTTGGCGCTGGTGAGCAGCATGCTGCGGATGTCGTCGGGCGTCCACACCGCGCCGTTGTGGAAATGGAATTCCTCGATCTGGCCGAAGATCCAGCCGATGGTGCCCTTGGTGAACTGGCCTTCGATCGTCAGCGTCTCGCCGGTGTCGGCGATGGTGATGACGAGATCCTCCGATCCGTAGGGCGCCGCCTGCCTGACATGCGACAAGATGAGATCGGACGGCAGGATGTCGTCCGAGAACACGATCTTGTCGATGTCGGCGCCTTCGGCGATCGCATCGGAGAAATCGTGGATCGTGTCGTTGTCCCAGCCGCGGCCCCAGATGTAGGTGTCGCCCTCGTTGTCGCCGGCGAGGTAATCGTTGCCGGCGCCGCCATCGAGCACGTCCTCGCGGAAGAAACCGTAGATGTTGTCGTCGCCGGCGGTCTTGGCCTCGACCAGGATCCGGTCCATGACCTGGTTGTAGGTGAGGGTGGTGCCGTCGGCGAACTCGAAGGTCTCGATGCGGTCGAACCAGATGGTGCCGAACGGCCCCGTCGACGAGGCATTGAACTGGCCCTGCACGCGCAGCACGTCGCCCGAGGCGAGCGTCACCAGCAGGTCGTCGGTCGAGCCGTCGCGCGTGAAGGTGACGTCGCCCGGCAGCACGTCGTCGTTGAAGACGACGCGGTCGGTCATGCCGCCGAGGATGTTGTCGGCGTGGTCGTAGACGGTGTCCAAGCCATAGCCCACACCGAAGATGTAGGTGTCGTTCTCGTTGCCACCGACCAGCGTGTCGTTGCCGGCGCCGCCGTCGAGGGTGTCTTCGTAGGAGAAGCCGTAGATGGTGTCGTTGCCTTCGGTCTTGGCAGATGCGACCAGCATCTGCATCACGTCTTCCCACGTGAAGTAGGCGCCGTCGGCGAACGCAAACATCTCGATGCGGTCGAACCAGTTGGGTTCGAAAATGCCGCTATACGCGGCGTGGAACTGCCTGGTCACCGTCAGCGTGTCGGTCTCGCCCGTGATCGAGATCACCAGATCCTCGGAATCGCCGTCGCGGCTGAGCACCAGGTTGTCCCAGCTGACGCCGGCCCCGAAGATCACCATGTCGTTGGTGTCGATCAGGATGTTCTGCTGGCCGTCCTCGACGATGTCGTGGCCGTAGCCGATATCGAAGAAGTAGCGGTCGCCGTCCTCGCCGCCCTTGAGCAGGTCGTCGCCCGCGCCGCCGTCGAGATAGTCGATCGATCCGGTGCCCAGCACCGTGTCCGAGGTCGGCCGCGGATCGCGCACCGCTTCGGCGATGTCGAACAGGTCCCACACCGTGCCGTCGGCGAAGACGATCTCGGCAACGCCGGTGTCGTCGGACATGTCGGAGCCGAACAGGGTCGGCAGCCGGCCTTCGAACTGCCGCTCGACGCGGATCGTCTCGCCGGTCGCCGAGACGGTCAGGATCAGGTCGTCGCCGTCGCGCGAGGCGGCTATGTCCTGCGGCGTGAGATGCGCAAAGCGGATGCTGTCCGGCAGATGCTGGGCCTCGAGCGGCGCTTCGACGTCGTCGATGACGTCGTGGCCGATGTGCTCGCCGAAGATGTAGGTGTCCTGGCCCTCGCCGCCGCGCAGGATCTCATTGCCGCCGCCGGTGTAGAAAATATCGGCGTGGTCGCTGCCTTCGAGCGTCCCGGTGCCGGTGATCAGCACGTCCTCCGGGATGCCCAGCGCGTGGGCGACGCCCGCGAAATCGAGCGACAGGTCGGCATTCTCGTAAGCCGCGACGATGTTCGTCGTCAGGAAGCCGTAGGTGTTGAGCAGGTACGACGCGCCGCGCACGAAATCGCCGATCACGATGTCGAGGATCGGCTTCCACGAGCCGATCCACGCCACGTCGTGGCTCTGGTCCTTGGCCTCGGTGAAGATCGATTGGAAGACCGGGATCAACTCGAAGTTGTTGCCATCGGCGGCATGGAAATTGTTGTTCTCGGTGTCGTAGGCGATGCTGCTGAAGAACTGCGCCAGCGGGCCGCCCTGCACGGCGAGGCGCACCACCGCGAGATCGACGGTCGCCAGGATGTTGGTGAACAGGTCGGTGAAGCCGACGATCGCCCCGGTGCCTTCCGGCTGAATGCGATCGAGTGCCAGCGATTCACCGAGATAGCGCTCGACGAAGGCGATCACGCCGCCGTCGAGCGTGCTCCAGCTGCCGTGCGCCTGCGGCGAATCCAGCACCTGCTGCAGGGTCGGATAATCGATGACATCGTCGTTGGCGTCTTTGACGTCCATGCCGGAGGCCAGCGCCCAGTGGCTCACGGTGTAGGGCTGGTTGTTCTCGTCATAGAGCGTCGAGGTGGTCTCGTAGGCGAAGTCGATCACCTCGTCGCGGCCGAAGGCGCCGTCGATCACCAGCACATGGATGTCGGAATGCGGCTTCAGCTTCGGCGCCGAGGTGTTGGGATCGTTGTCGCCGTCGCCGAGCGGCGAGGCCATGGCCCAGCCGGTCAGGATCGGCAGCGCCTGCGCGCGCAGGTCGTCGAGATCGAGCCCCGACATCGAGGGCAGGGTGTTCTCGACGATGTCGACCAGATTGGGATCGAGGCTCATGGCCTCGCGCAGCGAAACGAGCGTGCCGAAGCCCTTGTGGTCGGGCAGGGCGGCCGCCTCCGCGCTGATCGTGATCGGCCCGCCGGTGTACTGCGTGTAGACGTTTTCGATGTGGTACCAGACGTCGGCCACGGTGCCGGTCGAGTTGTCGGCGCGCGTGAAGGTCGCGGTCGAGCCGATGCGGTTGCCCGCGATCAGCGTCTGGCCGTCGGGCGTGTTGTTGAGCGAGAACGACACGATGCCGAGCGAGTCGAGCGAGAACAGCTCGCCTTCGTCGGTGACCCGGTCGCCGTCGAGGTCGCGCCAGACCATCAGCGACGCGAAGGTGTCGTTCGCGTCGACCGTGCCATCGCCGTTGAAATCGGCGAGCCCGTCATCCGACGCGTCGACCTTGCCGTCGTGATTGCCGTCGAGCAGCGCCAGCACCTCGAAGCCGGAACGCGCGCCGCCGAACATCTCGGTCGCGCCCTCGATGAGCCCGTTGCCGTTGAGATCGCGAACCAGGAAGCCGTCGTCGCCGCCGACCCAGCCGCTGCGCTCGCCGTAGAGATCGCCGTCCATGTCGAAGAACGGCGACGACGTATTCTGGACTGTCAGCTCGAGGCCGTCGCCGTCGAGATCGAGCGTCAGCGGGTCGTTCTCTTTCCAGATCTTGACGCCGGTGATCGCTTGGACGATCGCGCCCATCAGGTTCCACACACCTGTCTGGGTCAGGTAGGAGGGCTTGTCGTCGCCGACGAAATGCGCAGCATCGACCTCGTATTCGTAGATGCTGATATGGCCCGGCCGGCTCTCGAAGGGGACGCCCATGCCGCCCGAGCCGCCCCAGTTGGTGATGTACATCTCGCCGATGTCTTTGACGGCGACGATCATTTCGCCGACCTGGTTGGTGCCCCATCTGACGGCATCCAGAGAGGTCGCCCAGACGCTTTCGGACCACTTGTTGCGATAGCCGCCGTGGAGTTCCAGGCCTCCGAAGTAAATCCGATCGTCGGCTGAAAGGTCGTTGATTCCCAGGCCGTTGCTGGCGTAAATCTTGTCGGCACCGCCGCCGGTCGCGACTTCAAGTCCCTGAATATTGGTTTTGATGAAATCGTTGCCGCTGGTCATCGTCACATATTCGAAATTCTTGAATACGAGACCGGTGCCCTGCGTCAGCGCTTTATCCTTGAAGGCTTCAAGCCCGCCGCCTACTGTCTTCGAATTGCCGAGATAGACCGGGCCGCCGTAGGATGAAAAATCGATAACGTCGCGAGATAGCTTGCCATCGATCACTAACGTCTTTCCAGTTAAGGCGTACCCGGAAAGATCGAGGTCGCCGACGTTGACGCGATCAGTGCGATTGGTGCCGATGATTTTTTCGATCGAGAGCAGCCTGTCGACGGCGTCGTAACCGTCGTTGGTTACGAAAATCGGCTTTTTTCCCTCGAAGGTTTGGCTAACATTCTTAGCGTCAATGCTGACAATGAGTCCGCGGGTGGTGGCGAGTCCCATGTCGCCAACGGAATAATCCGCCGTATCGATGCCGTCGCCACCGATGGCCGTGAGTCGATCTCCGCCACCTAAAAAATCGTCACCGCTTCCGCCGGAAATCGTGTCATTGCCGATGCTCCCATAGAGGTAATCATTACCTGCGCCGCCATTAATAGTATCATCGCCGCCAAAGCCTATTATCAGATTCCGCAAGTCGTCGGTTCGTTGCGAAAGATCGAGAACATCCTGCGTTCTATTCTTGCTATAATCAAAGTAGGCGATATCGATTGTGTTCCACTCAGTATATGAGAACGATGATTCGGTGCGAAGCAATGACGCATATTCCGCTTTTACGACTGCATCATAACCGACCTGTTGATAATCTGCTCCCCAGCCGGCTTGCACGAATATCTTGTTTTGCAATCGAACGGTTTCGCCAAGAAAATCGAATGCTGGATTATTGTAGTCGCGTGATCGATCGACGCCGGGCCCCGTCAAACGTTGGCCCGTGCTGGGATCTATCAAATCATATTTGAGGCTTGTCGCATGAATAAGTTCATGTATGACAACACCGCCGAGCCGCTCTGTTTTGAAAGAGCCGTCGCTCCCCATCCACTTAGTTCGGGCTGCCTCATTAATATCTATGCCTGTCGTTCTAGAGTTGATGACCGCGGTATATGAGCTGTATCCACTTGTGTTAACGAGCCAAATGTCGCCCGGCGAATCCAAAATAGCTTTCGCATCAGCTGAAACGTATAACTGGGCTAGCTCAGCAAGAATGGCGCCCTTTTGCTCGCGTGTGAATTCCCAGCTCCCGGCATAGGTTTGGAAACGTTCGTATCCATTGATGAACCTGGGCATGCCGTCGGGGTCGAAAGCATCCGCGATTTCCTCCGACGGACGCGTGCCCCAAAATTTCAGCTTCAGCATCACGTCAAGCCAAGACATGGTCCGCCCCCTAAACTGGTTTTCTGCTGTACGGAAGAATGTCTACCGCGATCGTTCGTATTTCAAACGCTCGGCATCCCATTGCTCGTATTCGCTATGAGCTATTGGGTATCCGAGTAGGCGTCGCCGCCCGTCCTCTCCAACATAAGACACAACGAAATACTCCCGTTCCAACATGGAGGGCGTATGCGGGTACTTGATATTTGGAACACCTATTGCGCCAAAAAAAACGCCGATTTCCGAAGCTTCAGAAGCGTCTCCGAAGATGATCTCCAAGACTCGAAGGCGTGCAAAGAACTGATCCTTCGAACTGATCACCCCGTCGCGGCCACCGACGTATATCGTACTGAGGGCCTTAACCTTTGCGATGAGCACCTGCCGGGCGGGGCTGGGCAATTTTTGTATGTCTTCGCTGTCGGGTTTCTCATCAAGGAAATACTTAACTGCAGGCACGCTGGAAGGGGCTCGATCCTGGGCGTTGCAGGCATTGTCAACAATCAAAGCTGTCAACCAAGCGGCGCATGCGAGGATTTGGAAAATCCGACTAGCGGTCAAATTCAACATAGAGGCCTCCGCTCGGCGTTGCGACAGAGTCCGGAAAGCTGCCCATCTTGATAATCATCAACAGAGCGCCATGTTAATGAACGACTAGATGTGTTCATGGCCTGATCTTCGCGGTCTTGATGAGCCGTGTGTTCGCTCAGGAATTTGTTGATCGCGCCATGGAGCTGCTGCCAGTCCTTCAAATGGGAGAAGGCGTAGGAGTACTCGAGCCCCCAACCATTAAAGTCGTTGTACACGGCGCAGTTGGCGTTGCATTTCGCTATGAATTCGTAGGTCAGGTCCGCGAGCTTTTTTGCGTAGACTTTGTTTTCGTAGTCGCGGCGTTGATCTGGAGGCAGTTGATTGCCGTCTTCGCAATCGCCAGATCTCGCAACCTTCGGGTCGACGCGCCGGAATCGAACGAGGTCGGCGATATCGCTCGGCTCATCCCGGCATATTGCCGGACTAGAATCGGTGAGCTTGCGTGTCGCAAAGAGCAGTCGATGGTAGCCGCGATGCAGAGACGACGGCGTCGTAACCTGGTTGCGAAGCGAGATCTGAATTTGGATGCCTTTGTCGACGTCAGCCGGGGTGGCTGTCGTCAAAGGAACAGCCTTATCTCCCGACAGCAAAAGCGACAGTTGGTAATCCTGGTTGACGTACCCGTTTGGTCCTTCGCTGGTGTAATTTTGGCGGCCGGAATCGCATGTTCGCCTGGTGATAAAAGCAGCAGGCAGCCTGAGCACCCAAACCTTGCGACGCGCAGATGTGGCGGTGCCGTCGATCAAAGCGAGTTGCTCCTCCGACATGCTCCGCGTTGTCGAGCCGGCGAGAAAAGGCAGGGCTCCCGTTACGGCGCGATAGAACGAGCTGCCCGAGCTGCAGATTTCGGGCCGCAACTTCGCGACCTCTTCGGCAGAAAGCGTGCGGTCTGCGTTCGTCTGCGCAACAGCAACCGAGTGGCTCCAGAGCGTCGCAAGAAGGACAGCCAAGGAGAGACGTCGTTTCGACGTTGTGAGCAACATTGGCGCGATCCCATGAGCTGCGCGAACGCGGAATCTGAATCGCGTTCGCTTCAAAGCGGTCATCGCGCGTCGCCCCCGACACCAAAACGAGCTCGCGCACGATAGACGAGGCAGGAGGTGGTACAAGTAAAACTTGTACCACTGTGAGTTCCGTAATCACGCGAAACGCATGTCGAATGACGTCGCGTCACGGAATGCAGGACAATTCGATTTGTGGTGGTTCCACAACTGTGCGCTGTATTTCATTTCGGTAAAAGGATACTGACTGTATCGTCTGCATCTTTTTGAAATTTGTCCGCACAAGTGCGTCTACGTGGTGCGCTGCTGAGCGCCGGCGAGCGGCTAAGGAGCAATCATGAAAAGGACCTTCTTGGTCCCAGCGAAGCGCTCTGAAAAAGAAAAACAATGAAACGGGCGTTTCTGTTCGGCGTTGGCTGGGCCCTCACCGCCCTCACGATTGGGCTGTTTGTCTTCGGCAAGTACACCATCTTGTCCCAGCACGCAGCTTACATCGTAGGGTGTGTTGCATTACCGGCCGCTCTTCTTGCTTTCTGGCGCGCGCGACACGCGATGCCCCACCATTCCTGGATGGTCGCAACACTTTGTTGGCTGCTGGGTTGGCTGGTGATTGCCGTTGTTTGTGTCGTTTGCGTATTGATGTTGGTCTGGTTGATTGGTTCGGGGCCTTGAGGTTTTGGCTACGGGAACGACAACATCCCGTTCGCGTCTCACCACCAACTGTAGCTCGTGCACCGATATCGTTTCGGCTTCGCGCAATACACTGCGGTTCTCCTCACTCCGTCCCCGTCGCGCACAAACCAATTGCATCCATCGGTCCAGGCCCGGCAGAGCCGCTCGACCCGAAGACCGTCCACGACCTCCGTCGGAAACGGCGGAAACCACCGGTGCCCGATCCAGAAACCCAGCAATGGGCCGGCTGTTAGCAGAGCCGCGGCGGAAAGCACACTGACACGACGCATAAGGACTTGGTCGCGCCAGCAGGGCGCGAGGTTCAATCAGATGCTTGCGAAAGCCGCGACCGAGCGCGGTTCACTCCATTATCTCTTGTCGATGTGTCCCGGTCGCGACCTGAGGCGCGCATGTTCGAGGGTCTCTTCGTCCCAGGCGTTGTACTCCTGCTCGGTCACGGGGAATGGCACCAATCGGCGTCTGTCATCATCGCTCAGGTATGACACGACGAAGTACTCGCGCGCGTTCTGGGGAGGTGTGCCCGGATAGGTGAACCGCGGTCCGCCCAATCCGGGAACGCCGAAATAAATGTCATATTGTGCGCCCACCTGCGCGCGCCCTGACAGCACCTTGATGATCTCAATTCGCGTGAAGAAAAGATCTTTGCTCGGAGGAGACGCCGAGCCATGCCGCCCGAGGATGTAAGCCGGCTGCTCAAGGGTGCGAACCTTGGCAATGACGATGTCATGGGCGCCGGGCGGAACACTGGGGTGATCGATATCCGGCGGAGGCGCGTCCAGAAAATATTGCAGATATCGAGTGACCGCGGATTGATCACTGGTCTGTGCTTGCGCGACCATCTCGATCGCGTCGGACGAATTGGGCGGCGGCAGGTCCGGACGCGGCGGCGGTGTCGCGCGCCTTGCGGCAGGCGTGAACACGTCGGCATAGACCCATGCAAGGCGGTCGCCGTGCCAATTGCGGTCGCCGCCCCAGGTGAACCATCGCCATAGCCCGCATCCGGTGTCGCCGGGCGGGTAGATTCCGAGCATGTTGTCGATCCGCACCCAGCAGCCGACCAGCGGCGGCAGGCCAAGGACACCGGGCGCGGCATAGCGCCGTCGCTCGGCCAGCACCTCGATGCGGTCGCGCGTCCGGCGCTGGACCTCGATGGCAAAGAGCTGGATCGCCGGTCCCGGCGGGGCATCCACGAGATAAGTCGACGTCAGTGGGACGGCTTCGTATCTCGCGGTCCGGTTCAGGCGCTCCTGGACGACGAAGATGCCTTCGCTGGGGATGTCTGTCGGCTCGATCTGCGGACAGAAACCGTCACGCAGCAGCTCGGGCCTGCCGACGTCGTAGCCGATCGCCTGCTGACGCTCCTGCGGGCAGGCGCCCGGACGCGACCAGCCAGCGCGATAGCGCAGCGGCTGCACGATCGCCTTTTCCCCTTCCGGCTGGGCGGTCTTGACCAGGATGACCTCCTCGATCGCGCCCGACAGCAGGAGGGCATGACACGTCTTGTCGCAAGCCGCGTTCACCAGGACGAGCCGCGCGGGCAGCTCGGTCTGCTGATGGACGATCGCATGGTCGGGGCTGCGCCAGGCGTAGAGGATGCGCGGCAGCGCGATGGCCGCATCGATGGCGTAAAGCGCAACCGCGCCGATCAGGATGAGACGCTTGTGCTTCTGCCACAGACTCGTGCGTCTGAGCCGCCGCCACAACAGAACCCCAACAAGGATTGTCAGCCATATCGGGTGGAACAGTCCGATCAAAAGCCCGGGCACGCCAAATGTGCTGCTCAGGGCGCTGATGACGGCTCCCAGCACTTCCATGTCCGATCGCGCGCTCCAACCCGGGCCAAGCCCGGCCCATGACCTGACGGTCGACGGCAGCCTCGCGCAATTGATGCAACCCGAAGTGAATCGGGTTCGAAGTTTCGTGCCGCCGGAGGTCAGGATGACCGGAACGTAAACGAGTTCGGCGCAATTCTCGGCATTTCCACGCGCTGAGCCGTCGTTTCATTCGGGGCTGAGCAGCGGCACTTGCTCCCGTGTTGGAACGCCTGGGCACGCCTCGCCCAATGGCGAGCGCTCGATGAAGGGATAGTAGTCAAGGGGGCTTGGAAACGCGACCGCGAACGAGATGGTGCCGCGCTTGTAGCGAACAGAATCGGACGCGCTTCCCTTTTCATTACCCCACGAGGTGATGACGCCATTCACGGCTGCTGTCCGCCAAATCGGAGAAAATCGGCCGATCCGATTGATGTCGAGGAGATAATGGAAGCCCGCGACTCCTCCGCTCTTGACTGCGTCTCCATATGGATCGGTCGGAGACGACCACGGGCGGCGGTATTCAGCACCGATCGACCGTAGCAAAGCATGCATTGCGGCGATCTTCTCATCGACCGTCGTGAGATCGCCGTTGAGGCGATCGAAGCGTTCATTGAGCAGCACGCCGGCCTTGTAGTCGTCCCAAATGGCCTTTTGCCAATCGAGGTGCTGTTGCCGTTTGGCCTTCGCCAGAAGCTCCCGGTAGCGTTCATTCGACACCGAGCCGAACGTGCATGCATCCTGCTCGGGATGGGTCCGCAATAGAGGCGCGAGATAGATGGCAATGAGTGCAACGGCCGGCAAACCGATGCCCCAGGCAATTTTCGCTTTGACCGATCTGGAAGCCACTTGATGCCAAACCCCACGCTCATGATGCCAATGATTGGGTCGGCATCGCGGCACGCTGACGTGTCACAACGCTGCTGGTCGGGGCCGTGAAGCAACGATGCCGCAGACATCGTCCCATTCGCAACCACTGTTGATAGAGCTTGCGTTTGCAGAATTAATCTTCCCCAACCCGATTGGCCGGCCTACGACAGCCATGCCTTGCCCAGTAGAGGGCGCTTCATGAGGCGGTCATGCTGCGGAGCAAGGTGTGGCGCCCGAGGTTCTGGCCGACGCATCCAGAATCCCGGGTCGTCTCGGATCACCGCCCGCGCCGTCGCAAGACGGGGCTGCCTTCAGTGGCTGGACGCGGACGGACCGAAGGACGGCGCCAATGCCGTCTGGATAAGGCGAGGTCAGCTCGCTGGTCCGAGCCCGGAAGAGCGGTCCCGAGCCGAGAAACGTCACAGTGGAGCGCCGGAGGGCGCGCCTGCCGGTAACACGGCGGGCGGGGCGCCTTCGCAGGGTGCCCAAGTTTGACGACGCGCCTGAACCGGCGCTCCGCTCCCTCATGGGAGCGAAGGAAGAAGAGAAGGCGCGCCCCGCGCCTCACTGACACCAGGGGCCGATGAATCACGTCTGCATGAGTTTATTTTTTCGCGCGCGGCGCTTTCTTTTTCGCCGCGATCTTCTTCGCAGGCTTTTTCTTCGCTGCAGTTTTCGCCGCAGCCTTCTTGGTGGCAGCTGTCTTGCTCGCTTTCTTGCTCGCCGCCGACGTCTTCCACAACTCCAGGCTCGCGAGCCGCGCGCCTTCGGCCAGCGCCTCGAACTTCGCCCAGACGATGCTCGGATGCACCTCCTTGCTGCCGGCGAACGTCGCAAATCCGCAATCGGAGCCCGCGATCACGCGCTCGCGGCCGACCAGGCTCGCGTAGCGCATGATGCGCTCGGCGACGAGCTCGGGATGCTCGACCAGCACGGTCGAATGGCTGATCACGCCCGGGATCAGCACCTTGTCCTTCGGCAGCTTGGCGTTGCCCCAGACCTTCCATTCGTGCTCGTGCCGCGGGTTCGCGGCCTCGAACGAATAGGCGCCGGCGTTGATCTTCAGAATGATATCGATGAGGTGCCTGACCTCCATGTCATGCACGCGCGGACCCATGTTGATGCCGTAACAGGTGTGGTGACGGATCTTTTCCGGGGGAATGCCGCGCAGCGCATGGTTGAGCGCCT
>JGI25153J46596_10000948_pt1 | contig 17603 bp, 21 predicted proteins | sample AraplaMF_Col_mMF_FD_46596 | JGI IMG/M metagenome (IMG submission 46596)
TGCCGGCCTACGGCGCCGACGCGCTGCGCTTCACGATGGCCTCGTACGCGAGCCTGGGCCGCAACATCAACTTCGACACCAAGCGCTGCGAGGGCTACCGCAACTTCTGCAACAAGCTCTGGAACGCCGCCAAGTTCGTGCTGATGAACTGCGAAGGCCAGGACTGCGGCCTGGCCGAGCACACCAAGGAACAGTGCGCGCCGGGCGGCGAGTTCGCCGGCTACCTGTCGTTCTCGCAGGCCGACCGCTGGATCACCGGCGAGCTGCAGCGCGTGGAAGCCGCCGTCGAGCAAGGGTTCGCCGACTACCGGCTCGACAACGTCGCCAACGCGATCTATCAGTTCGTGTGGACCGAGTACTGCGACTGGTACATCGAACTCGCGAAGGCCCAGCTGCTGCACGGCGACGACGCGGCCAAGCGCGCCACCCGGCGCACGCTGCTGCGCACGCTGGAGACGGTGCTGCGCCTGATGCACCCGATCATGCCCTTCGTCACCGCCGAGCTGTGGGAGGTGGTCGCGCCGCTGGCCGGCCGCAAGGCGCCGGGCTCGGACCAGAGCATCGTCACCGCCGCCTACCCGAAGGCCCAGCTGGACCGCATCGACCCGAAGGCCGATGCGTGGATGGAGCGCATGAAGGGCCTGATCGCCGCGGCGCGCAACCTCGCCAAGCAGATGCAGGTCAGCAAGCCGGTGCCGCTGTACGCCGTCGGCGACGGCGATTTCGTCCGCGCCGGGGCGGTCTACCTGCAGTCGATCTGCCGGCTGTCAGCGGTGCAGGTGTTCGACGACGAGGCCGCCTTCCTCGCGGCGACGACCCAGCTGCCGGTGGCGGTGCAGGGCGAGACGCGGCTGGCGCTGCACGTCGAGATCGACGTCGCGGCCGAGCGGGAGCGCGTGGGCAAGGAGATCAAGCGCGTGGAGGGCGAGCTCGTCAAGGTGCACGCCCAGCTGTCCAGGGAGAGCTTCGTCGCGCGCGCGCCGCAGGCGGTGGTCGATGAGATGAAGCAGCGCCTCACCGATTTCACGGCAGAGCTGGATCGGCTGCGGCATCAAGCGGCACGCCTGGGTCCGTCGTCCTGAACTCGCGCGGCGCGCCGGGCGTGATCGCGAGCAGTTCGTCGATGCGCCGGGCCACCGCCCACGAACTGCGCAGCCGCGATTCGCGCGTGGTGCTGGCCACGCGCGGCGTCACCTGCAGCGTGTCCATGCCGTTCAGCGGGCGGCCCTCTTCGAGCGCGCCGGGTTCCAGGCTGTCGAGCCAGACGGCCGAGACGCGGCCGCTGGTCAGCACGTCGGCCAGCGATTTCTCGTCGAACAGCCCCGAGTGCGCGATGCTGACGATCACCTGGTTCGGCTTGCAGAACGGCAGGAAGCGCTCGCCCAGCAGCCCGTGGTAGCGGCTGAAGTAGCTGAGCGCGACGCACACCGCGTCGGCCTGCTCCAGCAGCTCGCGCAGCCCGAGCGGCGCGACGTGCCAACGCTCCCAGACGCTGTCGCTCGCGTGCAGCGACGGGTCGTAGCCGACCACCCGCGAGCCGAAGCCGCCCAGCATCCGCGCCATCGCCTTGGCGGCCGGCGGCATGCCGATCAGCCCGACGGTGCAGGCGCCCAGCTCGCGCCCGACCAGCATGCCGTCGGAGCCGACCACCGGCACGCGGCGCAGCAATGACAGCAGTGCGCCGATCATGAACTCGGCCTCGGCCTGGGCGGTGGCGGTCTGGCTGCGCACCACCTCGATGCCGGCGCGGGCGCAGGCGTCGAGGTCGATGTTCTCGGCGCCGGCGCTGACCCGGCCGACGGCACGCAGCACCGGGGCGTAGTGCAGCGCCTGCGCGTCCAGCGCGACGGAAGGCGGCAGGATCAGCGCCCGCACGTTGTAGAGCGACTGGCGGAAGGCGCGCATGTCGCGTGCCAGTTCGGGCGCATGGCGCAGCGAATAGCGCGCATCGAGCCACTGCATGACTTCTGCTTCCAGCGGTTCGATGATCAGCAAGTCCATGCGGCTTCGAAAGGCTCTGCCCAATGTCACAGGCCCTCCAAAAGCCCGTGACACAATGGTTTTCGTCGATTAATTCACAGCCGAGGATTGTAAGTAAATGTTTGTCAACAAGGCGATCTTTCCCGTGGCCGGCCTCGGCACGCGTTTCCTGCCCGCGACCAAAGCCCAACCCAAGGAAATGCTGCCGGTGGTGGACAAACCCCTCATCCAGTACGCCGTGGAAGAGGCCTATGCGGCCGGCGTTCGCGAAATGATTTTCGTGACCGGCCGGCACAAGCGCCCCATCGAAGACCACTTTGACATGACCTTCGAGTTGGAGGTAGCCCTCGAACAGGCGGGTAAGCAAGAGTTACTGGACGTGGTGCACAGCGTCAAGCCGGACGACATGGAGTGCGTCTACGTGCGCCAGGCGCAGGCGCTGGGCCTCGGGCACGCGGTGCTGTGCGGGCAGCGGCTGATCGGCAACGAGCCGTTCGCGGTGTTGCTGGCGGACGACCTGATGGTCGGCGAGACGCCGGTGCTCAAGCAGATGGTCGAGCAGTTCGCCGAATGGCGGGTGTCGATGCTGGCGGTGCAGGAAGTGCCGCCCGAGCACACCAGGCGCTACGGCATCGTCGACGGCCGGGAGGTGAACGACAGGCTGATCGACATCACCCGCATCGTCGAGAAGCCGGCGCCGGACGTCGCGCCGTCGCGCCTGGGCGTGGCCGGGCGCTACATCCTGACGCCGGGCGTGTTCAGCGAGATCGCCAACCAGCCGCGCGGCGTGGGTGGCGAGATCCAGCTGACCGACGGCATCGCCGGGCTGCTGCGGCGCGAGAAGGTGTTCGCCTACCGCTACGAGGGACGGCGCTACGACTGCGGCAGCAAGGAAGGTTTCCTGGAGGCCAACGTGGAGTTGGCGCTGGCTCACCCGGTGCTGGGGCCGGGTTTCCGGACGTACCTGAAGAATCTGGAGTTTTGACCCCCGGATTGGCATCCGGGCTACGAATACCTGTAGCCCGGATGGCAATCCGGGTCAGCGCCGCCGAAGCAAGTGAATGAATTCTTCGTTGACTGCCGTCTGCTCAACGAGTTCATTCCCCGTCTGCCGCGCGAACGCCTGGAAATCGCGCATCGACCCCGGGTCGGTGGCAATCACCTTCAGCAGTTCGCCGCTGTTCATGTCGGCCAGCGCCTTCTTGGCCTTCAGGATCGGCAGCGGGCAGTTCATGCCGCGGGCGTCGACTTCTTTCTGGGCTTCCATCGCGAATCCTTTCAGCTGGGGTCGACCGGCCGCGGCATCAGCTCGCGCCACTGCGGCGTGATGCCGCGCGAGGTCAGCCAGTCGGCCAGTGCATAGCCGGTGCCGGCCGGCCAGCAGCGCACCGTGTCGGTCGTGAAGAGCTTGTACTCGGCCAGTTCCGGCGACAGCCTGATCTCGCCGCGCGCCACCGCGTGGTACGCGATGATCACCTGGTTCATGCGCTGGAAATCGTAGGCGCCGATGATGGACAGGCTGTCGACCGTCAGCGAGGTCTCTTCCATCACCTCGCGCGTGATGCCTTCGTGCGGCGTCTCGCCGGCCTCCATGAAGCCGGTGATCAGGCCGAAGTACTTGCCCGGCCAGGCCGCGTTGCGCGCCAGCAGCAGTTGCCCGTCGCGGTCGGCCAGCTCGATCACCGCGGCCAGCACCGGCGTCGGGTTGTTCCAGTGCGTCCAGCCGCAGGCCGGGCAGCGCAGCCGGCTCTTCGGGCCGCCGTCCTCCTCCAGCGTGACCGGCAGCAGGCCGGTGGCGCAGTTCGGGCAGAACTTCGTTTCGTAGGTCATGCGGGGAACACTCCCGTCGACAGGTAGCGGTCGCCGCGGTCGCAGACGACGAACACGAGGGTCGCGTTCTCGACGCGTTTCGCGGCTTCGAGCGCCACCCAGCAGGCCCCGGCCGCCGAGATGCCGCCGAACAGGCCTTCCTCGCGCGCCAGGCGCCGCGCCATCTCTTCGGCGGCGTCCTGCGTGACGTTGACGGTCTCGTCGATGTACGTGGGGTCGTAGATCTTCGGCAGGTAGGCCTCGGGCCACTTGCGGATGCCGGGGATGCGCGAGCCTTCGGCCGGCTGCGCGCCGATGATGCGGATGGCCGGGTTCTTCTCCTTCAGGAAGCGCGAGGTGCCGGTGATGGTGCCGGTGGTGCCCATCGCGCTGACGAAGTGCGTGACGCGGCCTTCGGTGTCGGCCCAGATCTCGGGGCCGGTGGTCTCGTAGTGCACGCGCGGGTTGTCGGCATTGGCGAACTGGTCGAGCACGCGGCCCTTGCCGTCGCGCTGCATCTGCTCGGCCAGGTCGCGGGCGTATTCCATGCCGCCGCTGCGCGGCGTGAGGATCAGCTCGGCGCCGAAGGCCTTCATGGTCTGGGCGCGCTCGATGCTCAGGTCTTCCGGCATGATCAGCAGCATGCGGTAGCCGCGGATCGCGGCCGCCATCGCGAGCGCGATGCCGGTGTTGCCCGAGGTCGCCTCGATCAGCGTGTCGCCGGGGCGGATGTCGCCGCGCTCTTCGGCGCGGCGGATCATGCTGATGGCCGGCCGGTCCTTCACCGACCCGGCGGGGTTGTTGCCTTCGAGCTTGGCCAGGATCACGTTGCCGCGCTTGTCGTTGTCGGCGCCCGGCAGGCGCTGCAGGCGCACCAGCGGCGTCTGTCCGATCACGTCTTCAAGGGTCTTGTACGGGGTCATGCAGGGCTCCTCGGCGCATTGTCGCAGGGCGCGCAAGGGACGCCCGCACCGAGGGAATCGCCGCTCAGCGGGCCAGCGGCGCGACGATCGCCCCGCGGATGCCGTGCCGCGCGAGCGACTGCGCGACGAAGCCGCTCGCCTTCGCCTGCTCGACGAACTTCGTCAGCGCCAGCCCGGGCATGATCCCGCGCTGCAGCGGCAAGCCCATCGCCTGCTCGATCACCATGAAGCGCCCCGGCAGCAGGCGCAGGCCGCCCAGGCGCACGGCATCGGCCTCGAGCTGCTGCTTCACGCCCGCCGCGACGTCGGCGTTCTCGGCCAGGAAGCGGTCGACGACCGCCTGCGAGGTCGGCGTGCGCAGCAGCTGCGCGGCCTTCAGCTCGCGCGACAGGTACAGGTCGTAGGCGCTGCCGCGCCCGACCATGATGCGGGTGCCGTAGCGGTCGACCTGGGCGTTGTCGGCCAGGGGCGAGTCCTGGCGCACGAGGTAGGCCCCTTCGATCAGCACGTAGGGTGGCGTGAAGGCGATGCCGGTGCTTCGGGCCGGATCGATCGCGAAGAACCCGACGTCGGCGAGGTCGGCTTGCACCGACTCGACGGATCTCAGCGCCGCATCGACGACCACCAGGTCGAGCGGCACGCCCAGGCGCTCGGCGAGCAAGCCCGCCAAGTCGACCGACACGCCGCTGACGGAGCCGGCCTCGTCGCGCCCGGCGAGGATCGGGTTGCCCAGGTTGATGCAGGCACGCAGCCGGCCCCGCGGCGCGAGCAGCCTCGCCGCATCGGGACCCAGCGAGCTGGTCGAACCCGCCGTCGTGCAACCCGCCAAGCCTGCCGCGACGGGAGCAAGCGCGCAGCCCAGGGTGAATCGCCGGCGGGTCACGGTGTCGGACATCGGCGATCTCCCCGGCCCGCGTTTCATCCGGTGCGCAGGCGCTGCGTCAAGTCGCGCGCCGCGCGGGTCAGGCTCTGCAGGTAGACCTTCTGGTTGCGCAGGCCATCCTCCTTCGGCGCCACCAGGCACAGCGTGGCGATGCACACCTCGCCTTCCTGGTACACCGGCGCGGCGAAACACTGCGTGAAGCTGTCGACCTGGCTGCCGAAGGTGAAGTAGCCGGCGGCCTTCGCGGCCCTCGCCTGGCGGATGAACTCGTCGGGTGCCAGCCAGCTGCCGTCGGGCAACTCGAAGTCCTCGGGCGGGATGAAGTCGAGCAGCTGCGGATCGCCCAGGTGCGACACCAGCAGGCGACCCGACGCCGTCCACGGGATCGGCAAGGCTTCGCCCACGTTGGACGAGATGCGGAACGGCCGGATGCCCTCCTTCATCAGGGCCACGGTGTACTTGTTGCCGTCGAGCATGCACAGCTGGGCGGTCTCGCGGGTCTCCTGCGTGAGCCGCGTCAGCACCGATTCGCACTCGCGCATCAGGTCGAACTGCTCGGCGTAGGCACTGCCCAGGAAGTACAGCTTGCGGCCGAGGAAGACCTGGCCCTCGCTGCCGGCGTACTCGAGCGCGCCGTGCTTGAGCAGCAGGTTGACCAGTTCGTAGACCGACGAGCGCGGCGCGCCGATGTGCGCGGCGATCTCGTTGGGCCGCATCGGCTTGCGCCGGGCCCGGAAGAAATCGAGGATCTCGAACGCGCGGTCCAGCCCCCGGGAGCGGCGGTTGGACATGTCCTCGTCCACGGCATTCATCGCGATGGGGCCTGCTTGCTTCAATGGAAGGACGAGTTCTTCAGGAATTCAGCCAGACGGTCGGTGCGGGGGCGAATGAACATCTCCTTCGGGTCGCCCTCTTCCGCGATCCGCCCCTGGTTCATGAAGATCACCCGGTTCGAGACCTCGAAGGCAAAGCGCATCTCGTGCGTGACCAGCAGCATCGTCATGCCCTCGCGCGCCAGGTCCTGGATGACCAACAGCACTTCGTTCACGAGCTCCGGATCGAGTGCCGAGGTTACCTCATCGAACAGCATCAGCCGCGGGCTCATCGCGATGGCACGGGCAATGGCCACCCGCTGCTGCTGCCCGCCCGACAGCTGGCCCGGGTAGTGATCGCGCCGCGCCAGCAGCCCCACGCGATCCAGCCACTTCTCGGCGACGGCGCGTGCCTCGTCGCGCCGCATCCTGCGCACCTTGACGAGGCCGAGCATCACGTTCTCCGCGGCGCTCATGTGCGGGAACAGGTTGAACTGCTGGAACGCCATGCCGGTCAGCGCCCGCTGCCGGGCCACTTCCGACTCGCTCTTGCGCTGGCGCGCGCCGTTGCGCATCTCGTAGCCGATCTCCTGGCCGTCGATGCGGATCGAGCCGTCGTTGAACTCCTCCAGCATGTTGATGCAGCGCAGCATCGTGGTCTTGCCCGAGCCGCTGGAGCCGATCACGCAGACCACGTCGCCCTGCTGCAGGCTGCAGTCGACGCCCTTGAGCACCTCGACCTCGCCGTAGCGCTTGTGCAGGTTGCGGATCTCGAGAATGTTGGTCGTCATCCGTGACGTGTCCCTATGACGGCAGGTGGGTCTTCTTCTCGACGAAGCGCCCGAATCGCTCGATGCCGAAGTTGATCGTGAAGTACAGGAAGCCGGCGAACAGGTAGAACGGCAGGCCCATGAAGGTCCGGGAGATGACCTCCTGCGACGCCAGCAGCAGGTCACCCACGCCGATGACCGACAGCAGGGTGGACGCCTTCACCATCTCGGAGGCCGTGGTGACCCAGGTCGGCAGGATCTGGCGCAGGGCCTGCGGCAGCAGCACCGACGCGAAGGTCTGCGAGAACGTCAGGCCGATCGCCTTCGCGGCCTCGACTTGGCCTCGGGGAATGGCCTGCAAGGCACCGCGCACGATCTCGCCCACGTGCGCGCTGCAGAACACGGCCAATGCCAGCACCCCCGCCTGGAAGGGCCCGAGCTGGACGCCGGCCGTGCCCAGCACGTAGTAGCTGGCCAGCACCAGCACCAGCACCGGCGTGCCGCGGACGAAGTCGGTGTAGCCGCGGACCACGACGCGCAAGGGCGCCGCGCCATAGGTCAGCGCAAGCCCCACGCCGATGCCCAGCACGGTGCCCACGACGATCGCCAGCGCGGCCGACGCCACGGTGATGCCGAGCCCCTGCACGAGGGGCACGCGGGCGATCCACAGTTCGTGCAGGAATTGGGTGAACGAGAAGTCCATCGCCGCTTCGACCGGGATCAGCGCGGTATCGCCAGCCGCCGCTCGAGACGCCGGAACAGCGCGGCAAGGACGGTGCAGGTGGCGACGTACAGCAGGCTGGCCACGAGCCAGGTTTCCACCACCCGGAAGCTCTCGACGTTGATCTTGCGCGCCTCGAAGGTCAGTTCCGGAATCGCGATGGCCGCGGCCAGCGAGGTGTCCTTGAACAGCGAGATCACCGTGCTGCCCAACGACGGCAGCACGTTGCGCAGCATCAGCGGCGCGACGATGGACGCATTGATCTGCAGCCGGCTCATGCCGATCGCCTGCGCGGCCTCGCGCAGCCCCTTGGGAACCGACAGCAGGCCGGCGCGGAAGACCTCGGCCAGGTACGCGCCGGAGTAGACCGCCAGCGTCGCCACGAAGGATTCGATGCCCTCCAGTTGCACGCCGAGGTCCGGCAATGCGAAGTAGACGAAGAGCACCAGCACCAGGATCGGCGTGTTGCGGATCACCGTGACGTAGGCCCCGGCCAGGCGCCTGGCGATGCCCGAACGCGACACCAGGGCGAAGCCCAGCACCAGCCCGATCGCGATGCCGATCGCGATCGAGCCCACCGCCAGCAGCAGGCTGAGTCCCAGCCCTTCGAGCAGCCTGTCGAAACTGCGCCAGACGACGGCGAAGTTCAGTGCGTAGTCCACGTCCCGGGGCTTACTTGTATTCGACCGGGAAGCCGATCTTCGGCGGCGCCAGTTCGACCCCGAACCAGGTCTTGAACGAGGCGGCATAGGTGTCGAACTCGACACCGGTCATCGCCTCGTGCAGCGCGGTGTTGACGAAGTTGAGCCAGTCCTGGTCACCCCGCTTCACGGCGCAGGCGTAGGTCTGAGGGTTCCAGCCGTAGCCGGCGTCCTTGTACTTGCCCGGGTTCTGCTTCAGGAACCAGTCGATCGACGACTGGTCGGTGGCCACCGCATCGGCACGGCCCGAGTTCAGCGCCTGGTAGATCAGGTCCTGCGAATCGAACTGCGAGACCTTGGCGGCCGGCAGCGCGGCATGGACCATCGCCTCGGCATACACGTTCTGCAGCACGGCCACCCGCGCCTTGGCGCCGGCGGTCTTGAGCGCCGCGTAGTTGGCGAACGGGCTGCCCGCCTTCAGCATCAGCCCCACGCCTTCGCGGTAGTACGGGATCGTGAAGGCGACCTGCTGTGCGCGGGCGCCGGTCACGGTGAGGAATTGGCAGGTGATGTCGACCTTGTCGGTCGTGAGGTTCGGAATGCGCGCGTCGGACGACTGGTTGACGAATTCGACCTTCTCGGGATCGTCGAACAAGGCCTTGGCGACGATCTTCGCCATGTCGATGTCGAAGCCCTGCAGCTTGCCGTCGGCGCCCTTGAAATGCCACGGCGCGTTGGTGCTGCCGGTGCCCACCACCAGCTTGCCGCGGGCAAGAACCTGCTCGAGCTTCCCTGCCGCGTTGGCCGATGCGCCGCCCAGCAAGGCGGCCACAGCCAGCACCGCCAACCCCAGTCCACGAAGTCCCATGTGCGTTCTCCAAGGTTTGAGTGTGTCCGCTATAATGGACACGTGTCCGAAATACCGTCGCGAAGGCAATGTACTGCCGGTCCGTCGGCGGTGTCAACGGACGAGTTCGACAGCGCACAGACGCCGCGGCACGGCGCGCGCACCGTGGTCCATCGCACCATGAACAACGCCATCGCCTTCGTCGCCCTCGAAGCCCACTACGAGCTGCGCTTCGTGAACCTGTTCAACCGGGGGCGTGGCTATGCGTTCCCGTGCGACGCCAAAGGCCATGTCGACCTCGACCACCTCAGCGAGCACGGTCGCGACAACTACTTCTACGCACGGGCGGTCGTCGGCAACGAGCTGTCGCTTCCCCTGGTGGCGCTGGTCGACTGAACCGAATCTGACAAACACGTCATCTTCCGGACAGCTTCCTGAGCGGGTCGGGTTTCTACGATGCCGACGTTCCTCATCCACCCCTCGGAGAAGATTCGAATGAAGTTCGCCACCTTGGCCGCCACCGCCGTCGCGCTGGCCGCATCCGCTGCCGCCAATGCGCAGGAAGCACAACCCTCCACCAACGTCACGCTGTACGGCATCGCCGATGCCTACGTGCAGATCGCCGACGGCGCGGCCAAGCTGAGCCGCGTGCAATCGGGCGGCCTGTCGGGCTCGCGCTTCGGCATCCGCGTGACCGAAGACCTGGGCGGCGGCCTGCGTGCCCTGGCCGTGCTCGAAAGCGGCGTCAACCTGGACGACGGCACCAACGGCCAGAACGCCTTCTGGGGCCGCCAGTCGTACGTCGGCATCAGCTCGTCGTCCCTCGGCTCGCTGACCCTGGGCCGCCAGTACGGCAGCATCTACAACCTGTCGAGCGACTTCAGCGAGTTCTCGAACGTCTCCACCGGCGCCAGCACGGCCGTCATCGGCGGCTTCGGCGGCTACGAGCCGGTGCGCGGGGGCTCCACCTACAGCGCCACCGGCAACGGCGGCCCGGCCCGCGTCAACAACTCGGTCAAGTACGAGTCGCCCACCTTCGCAGGCTTCAAGGCCGGCGCGCTGTGGGGCTTCGGCGAGACCACCGGCTCCACCAACGACCAGCGCATCGGCGACATCTACGCCCGCTACAGCGGCTACGGCTTCGACGCGATGGTGTCCTTCGTCGACGACAAGCAGGACCTGACGCAGCAGGACGTGCGCACCACCTCGGGCGCGGTCGGCTACACCTATGGCGACTGGCACGGCACGGCCGGCATCATCTCGGTGAACGACCGCAGCGCAGTGGATGCCGACGGCCACGGCTTCTGGGTCGGCGGCGACTACCGCTTCGGCCAGCAGCTGGTGCGCGCGCAGTACGTGCAGAACAAGGCCAAGAACGTCAACGAGGGCAAGACGCAAGCCTTCGGCGTGGGCTACCAGTACGACCTGTCCAAGCGCACCAACCTGTACACCGCGGTGACGCGCTTCAAGAACGACGGCGACACCTACGCCAACCGCTGGGCCAGCGCCGTGCCGGCCGGCCTGACGACGGCTGATGATCGCAACATCACCGAGTTCACGGCTGGCATTCGCCACTCGTTCTAAGCCTCAAGCCGAAAGGCTCACGACAAAGCCCGCTCTGCGAAGAGCGGGCTTTTTCTTTGGCCTTGTCATTGCCGCGGCAACCTAGTAACGTTGCTACATTGATGGAGAACTGTCGCAATGACCACCACTACTCTCTCCAGCCGGGAGTTCAACCAGGACACAGCCGGCGCGAAGAAGGCCGCAGCGCGGGGCCCTGTGATCATCACGGACCGAGGGCAGCCGTCACACGTGTTGATGACCTATGAGCGCTATCGGGAGCTCACCGGGAAACAGCCGAGCATCATCGACCTGCTCGGGATGCCGGAGGTCGCCGACATCGAATTCGAGCCGGCGCGAGTGGGCGCTGTCTATCGCAGCGCAGAGTTCGACTGATGTATCTGCTCGACACCAACGTGGTGTCCGAACTGCGCAAGGCCAGTTCCGGTCGAGCGGACGAGCGGGTGGTAGCGTGGGCCGAGTCGGTCGCAGCGGCCGACCTGTCCATCTCGGCCATCACGGTCCTCGAACTGGAACTTGGCATCCTGCAACTGCAGCGCCGCGACATCCCCCAGTCCGCGATGCTGCGCCGATGGATGGACAACTACGTGCTGCCGACATTCAACGGAAGAATCCTTCCAGTCGATGCGGCCATCGCGCTGCGCTGCGCGGCCCTGCATGTCCCCAACCCTCGTTCAGAACGAGATTCACTCATCGCGGCAACTGCCCTCGTTCACCGCTTGATCGTCGTCACCCGCAATGAGGCCGACTTCGCAAGCACAGGCACGCAGATCCTGAATCCCTGGCACTCGCTGAGCTGAAAGACGAAAGCCCGCGTCGAAGGACGCGGGCTTTTTCTTCTGCCGGCTCGGCGAAGTCAGGGGCAAACCCCGGATTGGCATCCGGGCTACGAACACCAGGTAGCCCGGATGCCAATCCGGAATGCGTCGTCCGAAGTGCTAGTTCTGCACCGGCTGCTGCTCGTCGACCGGCCAGTCGCGGATGTAGGCCTTGAGCATGCGGTTCTCGAAGTCCTGGCTGTCGACCACCGCCTTCGCGACGTCGTAGAACGAGATCACGCCCATCAGCGTGCGCTGCGTCATCACCGGCATGTAGCGGGCGTGGCGCTCGAGCATCATGCGGCGCACCTCGTCGATCTCGGTCTCGGGCGTGCAGGTGAGCGGGTGATCGTCCATCACGGTGCGCACGATGGTCGTGCCGACCGTGCCGCCGTTGCCGACCACCGCCAGGATCACCTCGCGGAAGGTGAGCATGCCGGCCAGGTCGCCGTGTTCCATTACCACCAGCGACCCGATGTCGCGCTCGGCCATCGTGCGCACGGCGTGCGCCAGGGGCTGGTCCGGCGACACAGTGAACAACGTGCCGCCCTTGACACGCAGGATGTCTGCGACTTTCATGGGGTCCTCCTTGGGGGTCGCTTGGGGGGAATGCCGGGCCAATATAGCCCACAATGCCCCGCAGCAACATCCCCGGAGGCACCCATGAAGTGCCCCCGGCCCGACAGGAGACCGCATGCCCGGCCATTCCGACCCCGGCTTCGACACGCTGGCACTGCACGCCGGCGCCGGCCCCGACCCGTCCACCGGTGCCCGCGCGGTGCCGATCCACCTGAGCACCAGCTTCGTCTTCGAGAGCAGCGACCATGCCGCGGCGCTGTTCAACATGGAACGCTCGGGCCACGTCTACAGCCGCATCTCGAACCCGACCACCGCGGTGCTCGAAGAGCGCGTCGCCGCCCTCGAAGGCGGTGCCGGCGCCATCGCCACCGCCAGCGGCCAGGCCGCGCTGCACCTGGCGATCTGCACGCTGGCCGGCGCCGGCTCGCACATCGTCGCCAGCAGCGCGCTGTACGGCGGCTCGCACAACCTGCTGCACTACACGCTGGCGCGCTTCGGCATCACGACCACCTTCGTGCGGCCGGGCGACATCGACGGCTGGCGCGCCGCGATCCGCCCCGAGACCCGGCTGCTGTTCGGCGAGACCGTCGGCAACCCCGGCCTGGACGTGCTGGACATCCCCACCGTCAGCGCGATCGCGCACGAGCACGGCCTGCCCTTGCTGGTCGATTCGACACTGACCTCGCCGTGGCTGATCCGCCCGTTCGACCACGGCGCCGACCTCGTCTACCACTCGGCCACCAAGTTCCTGAGCGGCCACGGCACCGTGATCGGCGGCGTGCTGGTCGACAGCGGCCAGTTCGACTGGGACCGCTCCGGCCGCTTCCCCGAACTGAGCCGCCCCTACGACGGCTTCCACGGCATGGTGTTCAGCGAGGAGAGCACCGTCGGCGCCTTCCTGCTGCGCGCGCGCCGCGAAGGCCTGCGCGATTTCGGCGCCTGCATGAGCCCGCACACCGCGTGGCTGATCCTGCAGGGCATCGAGACGCTCTCGCTGCGCATGGAGCGGCACGTCGCGAACGCGCGCAAGGTGGTGCAGTTCCTGGCCGCGCACCCGATGGTCGCGCGCGTCGGCCACCCCGACCTGCCGAGCCACCCGGACCACGAGCTCGCCCGGCGCCTGCTGCCGCGCGGCAGCGGCTCGGTGTTCAGCTTCGACCTGAAGGGCCAGCGCGCCCAGGGCCGCGCCTTCATCGAGGCGCTGAAGGTGTTCTCGCACCTGGCCAACGTCGGCGACTGCCGCTCGCTGGTGATCCACCCCGCAAGCACCACGCACTTCCGCATGGACGACGCGGCGCTGGCCCAGGCCGGCATCACGCAGGGCACGATCCGGCTGTCGATCGGGCTGGAGGACGCGGACGACCTGGTCGACGACCTGTCGCGCGCCTTGCGCGCCGCGCAGAAGGCGGGTGGCGCATGAGGCTCGAACTGCAGGGCCGCGAGGCCTATGCCTACACCGGCGGCAAGCCGGTCGAGGCCGGGCGGCCGTCCGTCGTGTTCATCCACGGCGCGATGCACGACCACAGCGTCTGGGGCCTGCAAAGCCGCTACCTGGCGCACCACGGCCGCAGCGTGCTGGCCCCCGACCTGCCCGGCCACGGCCGCAGCGCCGGGCCGGCGCTGGGCAGCGTCGAGGCCTTGGCCGACTGGCTGATCGCGCTGCTGGAGGCCGCCGGTGTCGAACGCGCCGCGCTGGTCGGGCACAGCATGGGTTCGCTGATCGCACTGGAAGCGGCGGCCCGGCTGGGCGAGCGTGCCAGCCACCTGGTGCTGCTGGGGCCGGCATACCCGATGAAGGTGTCGGATGCACTGCTGGCCACCGCGCTGAACGAGCCGCTGAAAGCCATCGACAGGGTCAATGCCTTCTCGCACGCCGGTCATGCCGCCAAGCCATCGGCGCCCGCGCCGGGGTTCTCGTTGCACGGCGCGAACCGTGCGCTGATGCGCCGCCTGCAGGCCGCACACACCGCCGCCGGGCACGGCAACCTGTTCCACAACGATTTCCAGGTGTGCGACCACTACGCCGGTGGGCTGGAGGCCGCCGCGCGCGTGCGCTGCAAGAGCCTGCTGATCGCAGGGTCGCACGACCAGATGAACGCACCGAAGGCGGGCATGGCCCTGGCCCAGGCGTTGCAAGGTAACGTTCTCATGCTGCCGGCCGGGCATTCCCTGATGGGAGAGGCGCCCGACGCCGTGTTGAATGCGATCCGGACCTTCATTTCGGAGGAGACCTCATGAACAGCAGTACCGTTCCTCCAGACGCAGCGTCGATCAAGTCGTTTGCCGAGTTCTATCCGTTCTACCTCGGCGAGCATGCCAACCGCACCTGCCGGCGCCTGCACTTCGTCGGTTCGAGCCTGGCGCTGAGCTGCCTGCTCACCGGGCTGGTGCGTGGCCAGCCGGTCTACCTGCTCTATGCGCTGCTGTGCGGCTACGGCTTCGCGTGGGTCGGTCATTTCGTTTTCGAGAAGAACCGCCCGGCCTCGTTCAAGCGCCCGCTCTACAGCTTCATGGGCGACTGGGTCATGTACAAGGACATCTGGCTGGGCAGGATCCCGTTCTGACGCCGCGCTGAGCCAGGGCCCCTGCCCATGGACGCCAACGACCTCCCGGTCCTCGAGCAGCTCGTCCACATCGAGCGGCTGATCGACGCGATCGACCTGCCGATCGGCCGCTGGGACCTCGAGCACCGGCTGGTGTTCTGCAACAACCCCTACCTGCAGTGGGCGCAGCGCAGCCGCGAGGACCTGCTGGGCCACACGCTGCAGGAGCTGTTCGGCGACGAGGCCTGGGCGCGCGCGCAGTGCGCGTTTGCGCAGGCGGCCGAGGGGCGCACCGTCAACTACGAGCGGCGCCTGAACCATGGCTGCCACGCCGGGCGCTGGGCACGCATCCAGGTGCTGCCGCACCTCGATCCGGCGGGCCGGGTCGACGGCATCTTCACGATCGCGATCGACATCCACCAGGACGTGCTGGAGCGCGAGGCGCTGGTCGCGGCGCGCCAGCGGCTGGACCGCTTCACCGAGAACATCCCGTTCCCGCTGACCTATGTCGACCGCGACTTCGTGCTGCGCTTCGTCAACAAGGCGTATGTCGAGGCCACCGGGCAGCAGCCCAAGCAGCTGCTGGGCCGGCCGATCGGCGACGTGCGCGGCGCCAAGCGCTGGGCCGAGCACGAGCCGTATTTCGACCGGGCGCTGGCGGGGCACACGGTGCAGTACACGCGCATGGTCGACCTGGTGACGCTGGGGCGGCGCTGGATGCGCACCAGCTACGTGCCGGATTTCGGGCCCGACGGCGACGTCATCGGCGTCTACACCGTGACGGTGGACGTGCACGAACTGACGATCACGCAGGAGCAGTTGAAGCGCAGCGTCGAACGCGATGCGCTGACCGACGTGCTGAGCCGGCGCACGATGATGGACCGCATCGAGGCGGCGCTGGTGGACCCGGCACAGATGCCGGTGGCGCTGTTCTTCGTCGACCTGGACGGGTTCAAGGAAGTCAACGACCGGCGGGGGCATCGGGTCGGGGATGAGCTGCTGGTGGCGGTGGCCAGTGCCTTGCAAGCCTCGGTGCGGGCCGAGGATGCGGTCGGGCGCTTCGGCGGGGACGAGTTCCTGGTGCTGGCACCGGTGCGCGACACGGCCGGGGCGCACGCGCTGGCGCTGCACATGCTGTCGGCCGTCGCGGCGGTAGACCGGCATGGCATCAGCGCGAGCATCGGCTATGCGCTGGCGCCGGCCGATGCGCAGAACGCGCCGCGCCTGCTGCAGCTGGCCGACGACGCGATGTATGCGGCCAAGCGGCAGGGTAAGAACTGCGTGATCCACGCGTGCGCTGAATCCGGGGCGAGCCGCTGACGATCCGCATCGGCCTGCGTCAACAACTCAACCGCATGCTTGCTTCAGTGTCTCGGCGGAACTTGCAAGCAGCGACTTCAAACCGACCAAGTCGTCGGACTCAAGGATCTTCGCCAGCAAAACCGGAAAGTAAATGCCCCACGAGGCGTCCTTGTCCGCTGGAAGCCGTGCCATCGTTTTGCAAAGACCCAGGCACGCGACCGCGCACATTCCTTTCGGCTCGCCACTGGCCGGCAGTGAGTCAGCGAAGGCCCTGATTTCGGCTTGGGCCTGATCAACCGTGAGGACCGAGGCCGCACTTCCATCGATCACGAATTCGATGCGGTTGATCGCGACAAGAATTTTGCCCCAATCGCTGCTGTTGGCGCGAGCACTGGAAGGCAATGAAGCCTCGATTGCATCGATGGCCTTGCCATCCGCTTCATTGAAGCGGTCGTGCCAGCGACGTATCAGATCACGAAATGTTGCCTGCCCGTCCTGGATCCGGTCACTTGCTTTCCAGTTTGAAGCAAGGAGCTCCAATTGCGCGGACTTGATCTGGCCAAGTTTGTCCAGAAAGCCTTTTCGTGTCGAAGCATCCAACGAATCGACGACGACGGCGCTCAGTTTGTCGGGAAGTCGCCGGTCGTCGAGGACCTGCACCAGCGCCATTGCCGACGGATGCAGGGCGGGGGGCAGGGTCTTCAGCGCCAATGCCGTCTGCTGATGATGCTCGCTCCCCGTCGTCTTCGGCTCGGAACCAGCACGCGCGCCTTGAGATTTAACAGTCACGGGAGAAAGCATGCGGACTCCAAGTTCGAGGATTCGCGTCGCAGCAGCCCCTGCCGCAACTGCTGCTTCAGTAACACACCCATACCCCTCGGTTCCGCATCAGCGGCAGAAGCGCCCGCCCGCGTCAATCCGCCGCGATCACATCCTGCAGCATCATCGAACTGAACTGCGCCCGGTGCCAGAACCCCCGCAGCGTCGGCGTCGGGTCCAGCAGCACCTGCGCCAGCAGCGGCTGGGCCGACGTGGTCGCCGGGTCGCACAGCAGCACGTAGCGGGCATTGCCCTCCTCGTCCAGCCGGCCCACCCAGTCGATCGCGACCAGCGTGTCGAGCAGTGGCTCGATCTGCAGCGGGTCGGTGCGCAGCGTCTCGGACAGCTGCGCCGCGCTGATGCCGTGCGTGCTCAGCGTCCGCGCCTGCGCCAACTCGCGCAGCATGCCGACCGCCAGCTGGAACAGGTAGCCCGGCGTCGACGGGCGGCGGATCACGCGCATCTGCAGGCTGGGCGCATAGGCCGCGATCACCGCACCCAGCAGCACGATCACCCAGCCGAGGTAGATCCAGATCAACAGGATCGGCACCGTCGCGAACGCGCCATACAGCGTC
>JGI25153J46596_10000952_pt1 | contig 17565 bp, 10 predicted proteins | sample AraplaMF_Col_mMF_FD_46596 | JGI IMG/M metagenome (IMG submission 46596)
GAGTGTTCCGTTGCGGCAGCTTGCCATGATGTACACGCAAGGCTGTTTCATTCAATTTCTCCGCCGGCATTGGAGCGCCGGAAGTCGTCAGTTTTTCCGTGGCCTCTGGATTGCTTCGCTTCGCTCGCAATGACGTGGAGGCAGCTCGGCATCCGACGGCTATGAGTGGTCCCGATGCTCCGGCAGCACCACTCCGAACACCTTCACCAAATCCTTCACCTGTTCCGGCGACAGATACCGCGGGTTCAACCCGCGCAGCAGCAGATAGAGCTTTGCCGTCTCTTCCAGTTCCTCCATCGCGAACACCGCCGCTTCCAGCGTGTCGCCCGAGACCACCGGGCCATGGTTGGCGAGCAGCACGGACGAATATTTCCCCGCCAGTCCCTTGATCGCATCCGCTACATCAGGATCGCCGGGCCGGTAATAGGGCAGAAGCGCGGTCTGCCCGCACTTCATCAGATAGTAAGGTGTCATCGGCGGCAGGGCGGCGCGGGGGTCGATTTCGGGCAGCATCGACAGCGCCACCGAATGGGTCGAGTGCAGGTGCACGATGGCGCGCGCAGCATCGCGGGTCTGGTAGAGCGCGGTGTGCAGCGGGACTTCCTTGGTCGGCGCGTCGCCCGAGAGCAGCCGGCCGTCGGGGCCGAGCCGTGACATCCGCGCGGGATCGAGGAAGCCGAGCGAGGCGTTGGTCGGCGTCACCAGCCAGCCGCCATCGTCGAGTTTCACGCTGATATTGCCGGAAGAACCCGGCGTCAGCCCGCGCTCGAACAGCGAGCGGCCGAGGCGGCAGATTTCCTCGCGGATTCTGGTTTCGCTCATGTCGGTATTTCCGGCGGCATCCCGTTTTTGTCTTGTCTCACGCTTTGGCACGGCGGCCAAGCCGTGTTACCCAGAGCCAAACCTGCCAAGAAACGTCGAGGGACCGCCNCATGCCAGAATCCACCAAACCGCGCGTTGCCGTCATCGGGCTGGGCTCGATGGGCTATGGCATGGCNACCTCGCTGCGCCGGGCCGGGCTCGAGGTCACCGGCTGCGACGTTTCGGCAGATGCGGTCAAACGCTTCGTCGCCGATGGCGGCAAGGGCGCCGGAACACCGGCCGAAGCGGCGAAGACGGCCGATATCGTCGTCAGCGTCGTCGTCAACGCCGCNCAGACCGAGACCATCCTGTTCGGCCCGAACGGCGCCGCCGAAACCCTCGCCAAGGGCGCGGTNTTCNTCTCNTCCGCCACNATGGACCCCGACGTCGCGCGACGCCTCGCCAAACAGTTGGAGGAAACGGGCCGGCACTACCTCGACGCGCCGATTTCCGGCGGCGCCCAGCGCGCCGCGCAGGGCGAGCTNACGATCCTCGCATCCGGCAGCCCGGCCGCGTTTGCCAAAGCGCGTCCGGCGCTCGACGCGATGGCCGCAAAACTCTATGAGCTTGGCGACGACGCCGGGCAGGGCGCCGCGTTCAAGATGATCAACCAGTTGCTAGCCGGCGTGCACATCGCGGCGGCTTCGGAAGCCATCGCCTTCGCCGCCAAGCAGGGCCTCGACATCCGAAAGGTCTACGAGGTGATCACGGCCTCCGCCGGCAATTCCTGGATGTTCGAGAACCGCATGCCGCATGTGCTCGACGGCGACTATGCGCCGCGCAGCGCGGTGGAGATTTTCGTCAAAGACCTCGGCATCATCCAGGACATGGCGCGCTCGCAGAAATTCCCGGTTCCGGTTGCCGCCGCCGCGCTGCAGATGTTCCTGATGACGGCCGCATCCGGCATGGGCCGCGACGACGATGCGTCGGTGGCGCGGATGTATGCCCGCGTCACCGGCACGCATTTGCCCGGCGAGCCGAAGTAGCCGCAAGATCAAGTAGGGGATCACCGATGCCGCGTTTTGCCGCCAATCTCTCCATGATGTTCACCGAAGTTCCGTTCCTCGACCGCTTCGAGGCGGCGGCGAGAGCCGGCTTCACGGCGGTCGAATTCCTGTTTCCCTATGATCATCCGGCGGAGGCGGTCGGCGAGCGGCTGAAGAAGAACGGCCTGACGCAGGCGCTGTTCAACCTGCCGCCGGGCAATTGGGACGCCGGCGAAAAAGGCTTTGCCGCGCTGCCGGAACGCTTCGACGATCTGAAGCGCAGCCTGGAGACGGCGCTGCCNTANGCCAGGGCCACCGGCGTCAAGCGGCTGCACCTGATGGCGGGCATCGCCAGCCGCAGCGATGCGAAGGCCGTCGAGCAGTTCTACAAGTCGGTGGCATGGACGGCGGAATTCTTCGCGCCGCACGGCCTCGACGTCGTGATCGAGCCGATCAACCCGCGCAATGTTCCCGGCTACTTCCTCAACGATTTCCTGTTCGCGCGCGATCTGATCGCGGAACTGAAGATCCCGAACCTGAAACTGCAGTTCGACATCTATCACTGCCAGATCATTCACGGCGACGTCACCATGCGCCTGCGCGAGATGATGCCGATCATCGGCCACGTCCAGATCGCCAGCATTCCCTCGCGCAACGAGCCCGACGGCGAGGAGCTGAACTATCCGTTCCTGTTCACCGAGCTCGACCGGCTCGGCTATGGCGGCTTCGTCGGCTGCGAATATAACCCGAGGGCCAAGACCACCGACGGGCTCGCCTGGTTCAAGCCCTATGCCGGAGCAAAGCCGTGAAACTCTCCCTCGGCTGCATCGCCGACGATTACACCGGCGCTTCCGACCTCGCCAACACGCTGACCCGTCAGGGCCTGCGCACCGTGCAGACCATCGGCGTGCCGCCGGACGATCTGGCGCTGCCCGAAGTCGATGCGGTGGTCGTCTCGCTCAAGAGCCGCTCGATCCAGGCGGATGTTGCGGTCGACCGCTCGCGCGCGGCGGAAAAGTGGCTGCGCGGCCGCGGCGCCGGCCATGTGCTGTTCAAGATCTGCTCGACCTTCGATTCCACCGATGCCGGGAATATCGGCCCGGTCATGGACGCGCTGCGCGCCTCTTCCGGCGACGCCATCGTGCTGGTGACGCCGGCCTTTCCGGAAACCGGCCGCACCGTCTATCAGGGCAATCTGTTCGTCGGTTCCGTGCCGTTGAACGAAAGCCCGCTGAAGGACCATCCGCTCAACCCGATGCACGATTCCAACCTGGTGCGGGTGCTGGCGCGGCAGAGCCGGACCAAGGTCGGCCTGGTCGATCTGGCGACGCTGTCGCGCGGCGCGGAGGCGGTTCGCGGGCGGCTGGCCGATCTGGCGGGCAAGGGCACGGGAGCTGCGATCATCGACGCCGTCTTCGACCGCGATCTGGAAACGATCGGCGCGGTGGCGTTGGATCACCGCCTGTCGGTCGGCGCCTCCGGCATCGGCCTCGGTCTCGCCCGGGCGCTGGTCGGCTCCGGCAAGGTCAAGGCGGCTTCCGCGGGCGCGGCGTCCGGCGCGCCGGTCGGCGGACCGGCGGCGTGCCTCGCCGGAAGCTGCTCGCAGGCGACGCTGGCGCAGATCGCCAGTGCCGAAAAGACCATGGCCGTGCTGCATCTCGACCCCGAGCAGATCGTCAATGGTTCCAACGAAGCCCGCCGCGCGCTGGCCTGGGCGAGTGCGCGAATCAGCGAGGGACCGGTGCTGATCGCCAGCAGCTCGACGCCGGATCAGGTGGCAGCTCTGCAATCTCGTCATGGCCGTGATGCAGCCGGGCATGCCATCGAGCAGGCGATGGCCGATATCGCCGAAGGGTTGGTGCAGGCAGGCGTCCGCCGGCTGGTGGTCGCCGGTGGTGAGACTTCAGGCGCCGTCGTCGATCGGCTGCGCATCCCGGGATTCCTCGTCAGTGAGGAAATTGCTGCAGGCGTGCCGGTTTTGCGCGCCGTCGGCGCCGGCAAAGGCGAAATGCTGCTTGCCCTGAAATCGGGCAATTTCGGCGGGCCTGAATTCTTTTCCGATGCGCTGAAGCTGATGCGCTGATCGCGCTGTGGGCGCTCGGGTCCAGGCGAGTTCGAGCCTTGTCGGTATTTTTACCACCGTTCGTTAACTCAACCTGAGGACGCATCAGATTTGATGCGGGCAAGGCATCCCTCTCTCCTCCAACTCGCCTTTGCCACCACCATCCGGCGCGCTCCCGCGCGTCCAAAACCAAGAGATACCCGCCATGCTCGCCAAGTACTCCATTCGTACCAAGATCATTGCCGTGGTTGCTTTCCTGCTCGTCGCCATGACGGGCATGGGCCTGCTCGCGGTCCGCAATATGCGCGCCATCAACGCCAATACGGTGGATATCTCGACGAACTGGATGCCNAGCGTCCGCGTCCTCGGCGACCTCCGCGCCGGCGTCATCACCTACCGCAACGTGATCCGGGAACACATGCTGTCCGACACGCTGGAGGAAAAGCTGGCGATGGAGAAGACGCTGGCGACCGTCATCGAGGCCAATACCAAGCTCCGCGCGGCCTACGAGCCGATGATCACCTCTCCGGAAGAGCGCGCCCTCTACGCCGAATGGTCGAAACTCTGGGACAAGTACAAGGCGGGTACCCAGGAGGTGATGGCGCTGTCGCGCAAGGCGGTGGGCAAGATTCCGACCGAGGCGCATGATCTGAATACCAAGACGGTCAACAAGATCGGGCTTGAGGCCGATGCCGTTCTGACCAAAGACATCGAGCTCAACAACAAGGGCGCCGACAAGGCGGCACAGGATGCCGCCGACAGTTACACCTCTGCGTTAATGATGCTCGCCATGATCCTTGCCGCATCCGTTATACTGGGCATCGGCATCAGCGCCTATCTGGTTCGCGACGTGTCGGGCGGCATTGCCTCGATCGTCAAGCCGATGCAGGCGCTGGGCCACGGCGATCTGAGCGCCGAAGTGCCGCACCAGGGCGAGAAGACCGAAATCGGCGCGATGGCGAACACCTTGCAGGTCTTCAAGGAGGCGCTGATCGCCAAGAAGGCCGCCGACGAGGCNGCTGCCGCCGANGCCGAAGCCAAGATCGAGCGCGGCCGGCGGGTCGACGGCATCACCCGCAATTTTGAAAGCGTGATCGGCGAGATCGTGCAGACGGTGTCGTCGGCCTCGACCCAGCTCGAGGCCTCCGCCGGCACGCTGTCGTCGACGGCCGAGCGCTCGCAGTCGCTGACGTCTGCGGTGGCGTCGGCGTCCGGCGAAGCCTCCGCCAACGTGCAGTCGGTGGCGTCGGCGACCGAAGAGCTTTCCTCCTCCGTCACCGAGATCGGCCGCCAGGTGCAGGAATCGGCGCGGATGGCGACCGATGCCGTCGGCCAGGCCCGTGTCACCAACGACCGCGTCAGCGAATTGTCCAAGGCGGCGGGCCGGATCGGCGACGTGGTCGAACTCATCAACACCATCGCCGGCCAGACCAACCTGCTGGCGCTCAACGCCACCATCGAGGCGGCGCGCGCCGGCGATGCCGGACGCGGCTTTGCGGTCGTGGCTTCCGAGGTGAAGGCGCTGGCCGAACAGACGGCGAAGGCGACCGGCGAAATCAGCCTGCAGATATCGGGCATCCAGGGCGCGACCCAGGAGTCGGTGAACGCGATCAAGGAAATCAGCGGCACGATCGAAAGGCTGGCGGAGATCTCCTCGGCGATCGCGGCCGCCGTCGAAGAGCAGGGCGCAGCGACCCAGGAAATCTCCCGCAACGTCCAGCAGGCGGCGCGGGGCACCCACCAGGTTTCCAGCAACATCTCCGACGTGCAGCGCGGCGCCAGCGAGACCGGCGCGGCTTCCTCGCAGGTGCTCTCGGCGGCGCAGTCGCTGTCGGGCGACAGCCGGCGCCTCAGGCTCGAAGTCGGCAAGTTTCTGGATTCGGTCCGGGCAGCCTGACACCCCGGCCGATGGCAGACGAAGAAGCCCGCCTTCCGGACAGGAGGCGGGCTTTTTGCGTGATGCGCGAAACTTGAGACTAGAGCATGATCCGGAAAAGTGTGAAGCGGTTTTCCGAAAAGATCATGCTCAAACAAAGGACTAAAGCGCGATGACGATTCATCCAAATCTCATCGCGCTTTAGAACCATCGCTTACGCGCGAGCTGTGTTGACGGTGTTGATCGACAAGCAGCGCACTATCGGTTTTGCGCAACTGCGCAAATCACTTGCAATTGCATTAACATCCGTAATCATACGGTGCGCAAATTTAAGGCAATCGGGAAAAATAGGAACTTACAACAGAGGAGAACGAATCGCGGCACCGGATCTGCCGGAATCGAATACGCAGGTCCGGGCCCATTGAGGAGCACGACAATGCGCAACAACCTTCCTGTCACCAACGTCGAGTACCCCATCACCGACGACACGCTGATTGTTTCGCGTACCGACCTCAAGGGCAAGCTGACCTTCTTCAACGACCAGTTCGTCGATGCCGCGGGCTTCTCCGAAGCGGAGCTGATGGGCCAGCCGCACAACATCATCCGCCACCCGGACATGCCGTGCGAAGCGTTCGAAAATCTGTGGGACACGCTGAAGGCCGGCAAGCCGTGGGTCGGTGCGGTCAAGAACCGACGCAAGAACGGCGACTTCTATTGGGTGCTGGCGACGGCGTCGCCGATCCGGGAAAACGGCCAGATCGTCGGCTACACCTCCATCAGGACCAAGCTGCCGGCAGATCAACGTGCTGAGGCCGAGCACGTCTATGCGCTGCTGCGCAACAAGAAGGCCGATGCCTACAGGATCGACGCCGGCATCATTCGCCGCCGCTCGCTGATGGATCGTCTCGCGATCTTCACGGGCACGCTGAACGCACGCCTCGTTACCTTGATTGCGGTGCTCGGNCTCTTCCTGCTGACGCTCGGAGCGACGGGCGTGCTGGCGACGCGAGACAGCAACAGCCGGCTGAAGTCGATCTATGAGGACCGTGCGGTGCCGTTGGAGCAGTTGTTCGAAATCAATGATCGCATGAAGGACAACACGGTCCTGCTCTTTGAGGCGGTGGCGAACGGGCGCGCCGGCAAGCCGGTTGGCGATGCCGCGAGCCGGGTTTCGGCCAATCTCGAAGCGGTCGGTAAAGTCTGGGCCAAGTATATGGCGACCTATCTCACGCCGGAAGAGAAGAGCGTTGCCGAGTCCTTCACGCCCAAGCGAATGAACTATGTCGAGAAGGGACTGAAGCCGGGCTTGGCGCTGCTGGCGGACCGCAAATACGACGAACTGGGGACGCTGCTCGCCGGGCCGGCCCGAGAGCTCTACGATCTCGCCAAGGCCGATCTGGAAAAGCTGGTGGCTATTCAGGTCAAGGAGGCCAAGGTCGAATACGACGCCGCCGAGCACCAATATGTCATCCTGATCGGAATGGCGGTCGCCATGCTCGTCTTCGGGCTGGTGGTTGGCGGTATGCTCGGCAGGCAGACGGTCCGGGCCATCGTCGGTCCGCTGCAACGGCTTAACGGCGTGATGCAGAACGTCACGGAAGGCAGGCTCGACAGCCGCATCCNGGTCGAGCGCGACGACGAGATCGGCGTGGCNTCGCGCAACATGCAGACGGTGCAGGCCATCGTGCGCTTCAATCGCGATGAGGTGAAGAACACCGAACGGCGGGCGGCGGTTCAGCGCAAATCCGAAATGGCGCGCCTGGCCAACGGCTTTGAGAACGCGGTNGGCGAAATCATCGATACGGTGTCCTCGGCTTCGACCGAACTGGAGGCATCGGCCGATACGTTGACATCGACCGCCGATCGCGCGCAGGAACTTGCTACGACGGTGGCTGCCGCATCGGGAGAAGCCTCCAGCAACGTGCAATCGGTGGCGTCGGCGACAGAAGAGCTCTCTTCATCGGTCAACGAGATCAGCCGTCAGGTGCAGGAATCGGCGCGGATGGCAGGTGAAGCCGTCGATCAGGCCCGCATCACCAACGATCGGGTTAGCGANCTCTCGAAGGCGGCCGCGCGCATTGGCGACGTCGTCGAACTCATCAACACCATTGCCGGCCAGACCAATCTGCTCGCGCTCAATGCCACCATCGAGGCGGCGCGCGCAGGTGAAGCCGGCCGCGGCTTCGCCGTCGTGGCGTCGGAGGTCAAGGCGCTTGCCGAGCAGACGGCCAAGGCGACCGGCGAGATCAGCCAGCAGATATCAGGCATCCAGGGCGCGACCCAGGAGTCGGTGAATGCGATCAAGCAAATCAGCGGCACCATCGAACGCCTCTCCGAAATCGCCTCGACCATCGCCGCTGCCGTCGAAGAGCAGGGAGCCGCCACCCAGGAAATCTCCCGCAACGTGCAGCAGGCGGCGCAGGGCACCCAGCGCGTCTCCACCAGCATTACCGACGTGCAGCGCGGCGCCAGCGAAACCGGCTCGGCTTCCGCCCAGGTGCTTTCCGCGGCGCAGTCCCTCTCCGCAGATAGCAACCGTCTTAAACTCGAGGTCGGCAAGTTCCTGGAGTCGGTCCGGGCAGCCTGACACCCCGGCCGATGGCAGACGAAGCAGCCCGCCTTCCGGACAGGAGGCGGGCTTTTTCGCGTCATGAGGGAATTATCCGTAACTGCAACCCGATGGAAAACCCCGTAATTTCACGCAAGCGGAAATTAACCGGTCCCCGCTAGCCTGCGCGGCATCGCCGGGATTCGCGCGCGAAGGTTGCTGGTTCCGTTGGCCGCAAATTCCGTCTCGGGAAAAATTACTTCAGAAGAAATGTGGGACGTCGACATGATCAAGCTCAATCGTATCGGAAACAAACTGGGCTTGGCCGGCGCGGTCGGCGTCTTGCTGGCGATCGGGATGGTCGCCAACCAGATGATCACCGAGGCCAAGATCGAGGAAGCCAGCGAGCGCGCCACAAGGTCGCAGCAGGTGGCGAACAATGCGCTCGCCGCGCATATCGATCTGCGCAAGATCCAGCTTGCCGCCGGCGACGTCCGCCTGGCGAGAAAGCCGGCTGAGGTCGACAAGGCCGTTGCCGATCTGCAGCGCCACAAGGCGAGCGCGGCNAAGGAGCTGGAGGCGGCGCTGTCGATGGCCCAGCAGCCCGACGCCAAGGAGCGGCTGCAGCAGACCAAGACCCTGATGGAAGGCTTTGTCGCGGCGGTGGAAGATCTCGCCAAGGCGCAGGCGACCCTGCTGTCGCAGATCGAGAAGCGTTCGACCATCTCGGAGGAATGGAANAAGGGGGTCGACGCGCAGNTGAAGCTGCCGGCCATGGCCAAGCTGGACAACCGCCTCGAGATCGAGCGCCTGCTGTTTCAGGCCGATGGCAAGGTGAACTCGCTGCGCGCGAATGCCTGGAAGCTCGGCGCCACCGGCGATGCCAACCTGGTCACGGAGATGGCCAAGACCGAGGCCTCGCTGAAGGATGTGTTCAACAAGCTGCGCGGCGAGGCCGATGACCGGGACCTGCTGGTCGTGGTCAGCAACCTCTCCTCGGTGGTCAAGCGTTTCCTGGCCGCCAACGAGGAGGCGGTGCGGACCGAGCAAACGAAGAGTGAAATCATCGCCACCCGCACCGTCAAGGCCGCGGCCGACGTCGCGGACCTGATGGAGGCAACCGTCGAGGCCGCGCAACGGGATGCAAAAATCTCCAAGGACGCGGTCATGGCCGATACCGAGCGCGCCAACCAGATCAACCTGATCATGGCGATCGTCGTGGTCGCTTCGCTGATCGCCTCGGTGTTCTTCTCCTTCCTCGGCGTCGCCCGTCCGATGACGCGGCTCAACGGCGCGCTGGGCGAGATGGCCGGCGGCAATCTCGAGGTCGAGATTCCCGGCGCCAGCCGCGGCGACGAAATCGGCGACCTCGCCAAGACGGTGACCGTCATCCGCGAAAACGCCGAGCACAAGGCCCGCGAGGAAGCCGAAGCCAAGGTCCAGCAGGATCTGGTCGCGGCGCAGCGGCGCAAGCAGGAAATGATCAAGCTCGCCGACGATTTCGAAGGTGCGGTCGGCAATATCGTGGAGACGGTGTCGTCGGCGTCGAGCCAGCTCGAAAGCGCCGCCGGTACGCTGACGACGACCGCGGAACGCGCCCAGGAGCTGACCACGATGGTTGCCGCGGCGTCCGAGGAGGCGTCCACCAACGTGCAGTCGGTGGCTTCCTCCACCGAGGAAATGGCCTCGTCCATCACCGAGATCGGCCGCCAGGTCCAGGAATCGGCGCGGATGGCCAACGAGGCCGTCGACCAGGCCCGCACCACCAACAACCGGGTCAGCGAATTGTCGAAGGCGGCGGCCCGCATCGGCGCGGTGGTCGAACTCATCAACACCATCGCCGAGCAGACCAACCTGCTGGCGCTCAACGCCACCATCGAGGCGGCGCGCGCCGGCGATGCCGGCCGTGGCTTCGCCGTCGTCGCTTCCGAAGTGAAGGCGCTGGCGGAGCAGACCTCGAAGGCGACCGGCGAGATCGGCCAGCAGATCACGGGCATCCAGGCGGCGACCGAAGAGTCGGTCGGGGCGATCCAGGCGATCAGCTCCACCATCGAACGGCTGTCGGAAATCTCCTCGACCATCGCCGCCGCGGTGGAAGAGCAGGGCGCCGCCACCCAGGAAATCTCCCGCAACGTGCAGCAGGCGGCACGCGGCACCCAGCAGGTTTCCGCCAACATCACCGACGTGCAGCGCGGCGCCGGCGAGACCGGCACGGCCTCCTCGCAGGTGCTCTCCTCGGCGCAATCGCTGTCGTCGGAATCGAACCGCCTCAAGGCCCAGGTCGGCAAGTTCCTCAATTCGGTGCGTGCCGCCTAAACCCAACAGACCGCAAAAGCTGAAAAGGCCCGTCCTGGAAACAAGGGGCGGGCCTTTTGCTTGTGCCGGTGACCCCAGACGTTCGTGGCGCATTCCGGCAAACGGAAAATCTCCGTATATCTACTGGCCAGAAAATTAACGGGTAGAAAGCCGTTCACCTATACGATTCCGCGAAGTGGGGACGGACGACCCCCGTCGTCGCGTGGAGATCGATCATGCTTGCAATGATGAGCCGGGCCAGGATGACCGTTGGCCGAAGGATCTATGCCCTGATCTGCCTGAGCTTCGCCGGGCTGCTCGGCGTGACCTTTCTGGAGTCGCGCGAACTGGCCGCGAGCCTGCATCAGCAGAAAGAGATCGAGCTGAAGCATCTCGGCGAGCTTGCGCTCGGCATCGTCAAGGAAGAGCACGCCGCGGTTCAGAAAAGCGGCGTTTCGGAGGCCGACGCCCAGAAGCGGGCGATGGCGCGGGTAGCGGCGCTCCGCTACGGCAGCAACGACTATTACTGGATCAACGACATGCATCCCAAAATGGTGATGCATCCGATCAAGCCGGAAATGAACGGCAGCGATCTGTCGAGCTACAAGGACCCGAACGGCAATCTGCTGTTCGTCGATTTCGTCAATGCCGTCAAAAAGGACGGCTCAGGCTTCGTTGGCTACGAGTGGCCCAAGCCCGGCTTCGACAAGCCGCAGCCGAAATTGTCCTATGTGGTCGGCTTCGCGCCGTGGAACTGGGTCATCGGCACCGGCGTCTACATCGACGACCTGAAGGCGCAGACCTGGGTATCGACCCAGCGCTCCCTGATCGTCGCCGGCGTCATCCTGCTGTTCATGCTGGCTGTATCCATCTTCGTGGCGCGGAGCATCACCGCTCCGTTGCGGGACATGACCGCCACCATGAACGACCTGGCCAGCGGCAAGCTCGACATCGAGGTGTCAGGCGTCGGGCGCGGCGACGAGATCGGCGAGATGGCCAAGGCGGTCGAGGTATTCAAGAGCAATGCNGTCGCGCGCCAGTCGCTGGAAGTGGAGCAGCGCGCGGCCGAGAGCCGCGCCGTGGCGAGCCGCAAGGCGGACATGAACAAGATGGCCGACGATTTCGAGACCGCGGTCGGCCGCATCGTCGAGACCGTATCGTTGGCGTCCAGCCAGCTCGAAGTATCGGCCAGCACGCTGACGGCGACCGCCGAACGCGCGCAGGAACTCACGACCTCGGTCGCAGCGGCCTCCGAAGAGGCGTCGACCAACGTGCAGTCGGTGGCCTCCGCCACCGAGGAAATGGCATCGTCGGTCACCGAGATCAGCCGCCAGGTCCAGGAATCGGCGCGGATGGCCAATGATGCCGTCGGCCAGGCCCGCACCACCAACGAGCGCGTCAGCGAATTGTCGAAGGCGGCGACCCGCATCGGCGACGTCGTCGAGCTCATCAACACCATCGCCGGCCAGACCAACCTGCTGGCGCTCAACGCCACCATCGAGGCGGCGCGCGCCGGCGAGGCCGGCCGCGGCTTCGCCGTGGTGGCCTCCGAGGTCAAGGCNCTGGCCGAGCAGACGGCAAAGGCCACCGGCGAGATCGGCCAGCAGATCACCGGCATCCAGGCGGCGACCCAGGACTCCGTGAACGCGATCCAGGCGATCAGCGGCACCATCGAGAAGCTGTCGGAGATCTCGTCGGCCATCGCGGCGGCCGTGGAAGAGCAGGGCGCGGCGACGCAGGAGATCTCCCGCAACGTGCAGCAGGCCGCGATGGGAACCCAGCGGGTCTCCACCAATATTACCGACGTGCAGCGCGGCGCCAACGAAACCGGTTCCGCCTCCTCCCAGGTGCTCACGGCGGCGCAGTCGCTGTCGGGCGACAGCAACCGCCTCAAGCAGGAAGTCGGCAGGTTCCTCGATTCAGTACGGGCNGCCTGATTTGCACATCGGCCTTCGCGGGCCGAATCGAAGAACGCGAACTGCCACGGGCATCCGGTTTTTCGGCTGCACGAGGCACGGNAGACATCCCTAGATCGAAAAATGCGATTGCGGCGCGGGCCGACCAATCGCCCTGAGCGAAACTGGGCCTGAATGTGGCGAACGAATTTCCGCAAATTGGGAAAAATTGGTAATGTGCACGGGCATCGTGAAGATCTGATGCCAGGATCCTGATGCCATGTGTGCTGCGTCAATGAAAACGGCTCAGGACTCAAGACGCTTCATCCGATGGCAGGGCGCATCGAGGCGCCCGTCCGCCATGGTCAAGTTGCGCATTCAATCTCTCTCAATCCCGGCTAGCGTTTTTTCGTTGTCGCGACGATCGCTACCGACGGCTCGGATGACCGCCGCGTGTCGTTGCTTGAAGAATTAGTTGAATCCGACTTCGTGAAGATCAGCCGGTCTCCGGATTTCGATCATTTCCGGAGGATCGAAGGATTGGGCAATGCGAGCAGCATTCCGCTCGGCGTCCGCGACTTTGCCGCATCCTTCGCCTCGCTGAGACTGAAAAGCTGCACGATCTACCTGCAGCGGACGTTTCCGCGCATTCTTCAGGTGCAATATTCCACGACCGGCGCGATCATCGGCCTGATGATGGAGGATGAGGCGTCGCTGATCTTCAATGGGATGGAGGCGCGCGCGCCCGTGCTGTTGCTGGTCAAGGGCACCGCGAAATGCGAGATCGTCGAGCAGCAGGCCAATCTCGTCGCGTTCATGAATTTCGATTCGGTCGACGATCGCGGCTGGCCGGGTGAAGTCGACCGTGCCCAGATGGTCGACGCGGAGCACGCCAGGTTCGATGCGCTCCGGACCACGTTGCGCGATGTGCTGATGCTGGCATCGCATTCCCCCGATACGTTCGCCCAGCCAAACGTGATCGAGAGCATCGAGGAATCGATGCTGCAGGCGGTCGATCTGGCGATGGCTGCGGCATCGCCGGCGCCTGAAGGCAAGCGCCTCAGCCTGAATCATTATCTGGTGCTGGTACGGAAATTCGACGAGTTCGTCGCCGTCAATGCCGGCAAGACGCTGTACAGCGCCGACGTGGCGCGGCAGCTTGGAGTTTCGGTGCGGACGCTGCATAACGCCGTGGTTGCCATTCGCGGGATGAGCATGCACCGTTATATGCGGCTGCGGCGGCTGTGGAACGTGCGTCAGCAGCTGGTGCGGACAGAATCGCCGCAATCGATCAAGGCCGTCGCGCTCACGCATGGCTTCTGGCACATGGGCGAGTTCACCTCGCTCTATCGCGAATTGTTTGGCGAAACGCCGCAGCAGACATTGTCGGCGGCGCGCAAGCCGCCGGGCGTACCGTCGTGACGCCGTCAAGGCGAACGGCGTTTCCGTAATTCTACCAGCCGTCCCGACGCCATCTCCTTAGATGCTGGTTAACCATCGTATGGGACCGTGACGGTCATAGGTGCCGCTCTGTGGTCATGCGCCGCAGGAGCTCTTCGTTCGCAACGAACCGGCTCGTCCCGATTGGCCCGGCGCCTGCTCCACTGTGATCCCGCCTATCGGGAACAGACGGCTTTTCCGCGGTTCAATTATTCCTGTTGTTTCTTGAGGACGCCAGCCATGTCGAGCATCACCCGTCTCCTTCTCAATCTGTCGATCGGCGCCAAGCTTGGCATCGCCTCGGGCCTTGGCGTTCTGCTCGTCGCCACGATGGTGATCGTCCAGATCCGCTCCAACGCGGCGATGCGCGATCTCGACGTCCGCATGGCCGGCCAGCAGACGATCGCGCGCGATGCAGTGGAAGCGAAGGCATCGGTCAGCGGCATGCAGGTCGGCATGCGCGATCTTCGTCTCGCGGACAGCGCGGCGAACCTGCAAAAGGCGAACGAACAGATCGCCGTACGGCTGAAGTCGGTGACCCATTTTGCCGATGAGATGTTGAAACTGTCCAAGTCGGCCGAGAACCGCGCCCGCATTGAAAAGCTCAAGGCGAAGGCGGAGGATTATGCGAAGGGCGCCCAGCAGATCGCGGCCGTTCGTGCCCAGGCGATTGCCGCGGCAGGCGGCGCCGAGGCCGCAGCACAGGTCGCCAAGCTGAATGAAGAACTCATGCGCATCGCCCGTGAGGTTACCCTGCCGATTGCCGCCGAGCTCGAACCGCTCGCCAATCAGATCGCCGAATTCGCCAAGCACAGTGTTGAAGAGCAGGCGGCCCAGGCCGCCAAGGAAATGGCCGCGGCGGAATGGGAATCGCTGGCGATCGGTATCGGCACCATGCTGTTGCTGATCGCAACGAGCATATTCTCCTTCTTCACGATCGCCCGCCCGATGCGCGCGCTGAGCAGCGCGATGGAAGAGCTCGCCGGCGGCAATTTCGCGGTGGTGCTGCCGGGCCTCGGACGCAAGGACGAACTCGGCGCGGTCGCCGGCGCGGTGGAAAAATTCAAGGTCGTGTCCGAGCAAAAGGCGCGGGACGAAGCCGAAGCCAAGATCAAGCAGGATCAGATCGCCGCCCAGCAGCGCAAGGCCGACATGGTCCGCCTCGCGGATTCCTTCGAGGCGGCGGTCGGCGAGATCGTCGAAACCGTCTCGTCGGCCTCGACCGAACTCGAGGCTTCCGCCAAGACGCTGACCGCGACCGCCGAGCGCGCCCAGCAGGTGACCACAACGGTAGCCGCTGCCTCGGAAGAGGCGTCCACCAACGTGCAATCGGTGGCGTCGGCAACGGAAGAGCTGTCCTCCTCCGTCAACGAGATCAGCCGCCAGGTGCAGGAATCGGCGCGGATGGCCGGCGAGGCGGTCGACCAGGCGCGCATCACCAACGATCGCGTCAGCGAATTGTCGAAGGCGGCAGCCCGCATCGGCGACGTGGTCGAGCTCATCAACACCATCGCAGGCCAGACCAACCTGCTGGCGCTCAATGCCACGATCGAGGCGGCGCGCGCCGGTGAAGCCGGCCGCGGCTTTGCGGTGGTGGCTTCCGAAGTGAAGGCGCTGGCCGAGCAGACCGCCAAGGCCACCGGCGAGATCGGCCAGCAGATCACCGGCATCCAGGGCGCGACGCAGGAGTCGGTCGGCGCGATCAAGGAGATCAGCGGCACGATCGAAAGGCTNGCGGAGATTGCTTCGACGATCGCGGCCGCCGTGGAAGAGCAGGGCGCCGCGACCCAGGAAATCTCCCGCAACGTGCANCAGGCGGCCGAAGGCACCCAGCAGGTCTCGAGCAACATCACCGACGTCCAGCGCGGCGCCGGCGAAACCGGCTCCGCCTCCGCGCAGGTGCTTTCAGCGGCACAGTCGCTCTCCTCCGACAGCAACCGCCTCAAGATGGAGGTCGGCAAGTTCCTGGATACGGTGCGCGCGGCGTGACGCCGCGAGCTATGCCGGGGAAGTGAAGGGCGGCTGCGCTGTCGGAATTGGCCTTTTCGGCTTGTTTCAGTTAAATCAGCGCAGTCGGACCGGGCCTTGTGCAGTGCCCGGTCGCCATCCCGCCGCGGGGCCCCCGGGAATGCCGCTTACATGATCGCGCTGGTCCGTATCGCGCTGAGCCGGCCTTATACCTTCGTCGTGCTCGCCTTGCTGCTGTTGATCATCGGGCCGCTGGCGGCGCTGCGCACGCCGACCGACATCTTTCCGGACATTCGCATCCCCGTGATCGGCGTGGTCTGGAATTACACCGGCCTGCCGCCGGACCAGATGTCGGGGCGCATCATTACGCCGTTTCAGCGGGCGCTGACGACGACGGTCAACGACATCGAGCACATCGTCGCCAATTCCTATAACGGCATCGGGATCGTCAAGATCTTCTTCCAGCCGAATGTCGATATCCGCACCGCCAACGCCCAGGTGACGGCGATCTCGCAGACCATGATCAGGCAGTTGCCGCCCGGCGCGACGCCGCCGCTGATCCTGAACTACAGCGCATCCACCGTTCCGATCATCCAGGTCGCGCTGTCGGGCGAGGGGCTGACCGAGCAGAATCTCGCCGACATCGGCATCAACCAGCTGCGCACGCCGCTGGTTACCGTGCCCGGCGCCGCCATTCCCTATCCGTTCGGCGGCAAGCAGCGCCAGGTTCAGATCGATCTCAACCCGGCGGCGCTACAGGCCCGCGGCCTGTCCGGGCAGGATGTCGCCAACGCGCTGGCCGCGCAGAACCTGATCACCCCGGTCGGCACCCAGAAGATCGGCCAGTTCGAATACACCATCCAGCTCAACAACTCGCCGCTGCGGATGGAAGACCTCGGCGGATTGCCGATCAAGACCGTCAACGGCGCGATGGTCTATATCCGCGACGTCGCCTCGGTGCGCGACGGCAACCCGCCGCAGACCAACATCGTTCACGTCGACGGCAACCGCTCGGTGCTGATGATGGTGCTGAAGGCGGGGGCGACCTCGACGCTCGACATCATCGCCGGCATCAAGCAGAAGGTGATCGACGTCCGCGANCAGCTTCCGGAGACGCTGAAGATCGGCTTCATCGGCGACCAGTCGCTGTTCGTCCGCGGCGCGATCGAGGGCGTCGCCGTCGAAGGCGTCATCGCCGCGCTCTTGACCAGCGTGATGATCCTGCTGTTCCTCGGCAGCTGGCGCTCGACCGTCATCATCGCGGTTTCGATCCCGCTGTCGGTGCTCGGCGCCATCATCATGCTGTCGGCGATCGGCGAGACGCTCAACATCATGACGCTGGGCGGGCTGGCGCTTGCGGTCGGCATTCTCGTCGACGACGCCACGGTGACGATCGAAAACATCAACTACCATCTGGAGCAGGGCAAGCCGGTCGAGCAGTCCATTCTCGACGGCGCCAACCAGATCGTGACGCCGGCCTTCGTGTCGCTGCTGTGCATCTGCATCGTGTTCGTGCCGATGTTCTTCCTGCAGGGCGTCGCGCGCTTCCTGTTCGTGCCGATGGCCGAAGCGGTGATGTTCGCGATGATCTGGTCGTTCATCCTGTCGCGCACGCTGGTGCCGACGATGGCGAA
>JGI25153J46596_10000958_pt1 | contig 17507 bp, 20 predicted proteins | sample AraplaMF_Col_mMF_FD_46596 | JGI IMG/M metagenome (IMG submission 46596)
GGGAACCAATGACAAGGCGCTGGACCGAAAGCTGTAGCCCGATTGCCGCCACGCAGCGTGATGTCGATAAAGCGGGGGCGATCAACGCGCTTCTCGTTCGACCGATCAACGTCTTGCCGCAGAAGGCTGGTGATCCCATCCGACCCTTTGCGCGGGGTATCTTCGAGGACATCCGGCCTCTACTGAAGCCAGAGGTCGGCGTGACGAAGCTGAGACGGGCAACCGCAGTCTATGTCCGGCTGAAGCGCTACTATTTTGCGAGCGCCCAGCCCGACGCGATGCGACATGATCTGGAAGGCGCCGTCGTTGAAGCAGTGTCCGAGGCTGATCGCCTAGAAGCGCAACGCCGCTTTCTCGAAATGAAACAGGGCGGGCTTGCGGTCGAGAAAACGCCAGACCCTGAGCCCCCACAACCAACCAAGAACGAGCTCATCAGGGCCGCCCTTCTTAAGCGCCGTTCTTCGCCCTCGAAATAGACGGCTGCCAAGACGGATCGAATCTTGAGGAACAAGCGAAAGGATGCAGATCGATCCTCCACTTCGGTGGAATGACGAACTGATCCATCGGCCATGGCGGTGCGCCTTGATCGGTCGCCAACGGGCGGCTCCTCCATTAGTACGCTCGGCCACGGCGCCGCCATCTTGTCGGCAGCCGGACGAAGGTTATTCAAAACCGATGAAGCGCACCGTGCATTCTCCATAGGAATGAATGATGCGAAAGAGGCCGCTCGCCGCATTGGTATTGATGTGCTTTTGCGGCGTGTGCACGACGATGCGAAGATGTGCTTTCCTCGGCCGGTCCGTTACATAGGACATCTGCCCTTCTTCACTGACCAGCACGTCGAAGATTTCGGGCGCATCTGCCCCTTGGCTGAAAATCTCGATCAGCATAGCGCCTCGCCCCTACTGTGTCACGGAGGGGAGGTTAGCCGACTTTCGGTCAGGTTGAATCACCCTAATCCCTACCCTTTTGGGGGGTCGGGACCTACGCCCGCAGGCTGTGAATAAGACCTACCATCAGCCACCGCCGGTTCTCGTTCGCCGAAGTCGACATTGGCAAGATAGCTCCTTTCGCCCCTCACGGCTCCTGTTCCGGTTGGCAGCGTCACCGTTCTGCGTAGGCAAGCGCAATCAAGGCCATGACAAGTGGCCTTCGCTCCTGCACCGGAAAAAGCGCTGCCCTGGCGCCGAACTCCCTCCAAATGATGTTGCACTATGCGGCAACAGCATGCGGCAACATCGTCCAGCGCTTTTCAACGCCGCAACTCAGAAGCGGAGGTCTTCCGTTATCGCATGGATGGAAGGCGTGCGTTTCTTCGCCGCCATCAATAGGTCGAGTTCGATCGACGACGGGCCGAAACGCTCAAAAATGGCCTTGGCGCTCTCTCGGTCGAGAGCATATTTTTGTTCAAATTCTTCGAGGGAATAGGGCTGGCCGCGCACAGGGCGCTTGCGCTCGGATGTCGTCGCCACGGTCATTCAACTCCACAGTTTATTTGGGGGCGTAATGGAACAGCTTCTTGATTGTTCCGCCCCCGCGACGTGATCGGTCGCACGGAGAATCCCAGGTTTGCGCGGTCAGGGAGGAAGCTGCAAGAGAAGGCCACGATGATCGACGGCGCGTCTTCCAAGTCGGCAGAATAACGAGCCTTCGGTGTTCTTAAACCAACCCTAAGCCGGCCGGCCGCGCGGGACCGTACCCCCGCGGTTTGATCGAAGTCTAGCCGTGCGCTCCGCTGACCAGAGAACGCTGGAACTTGCTTATCGGCATTCCTCCTCCAACGTGCCATCGGCCTTCCGTTCACGCCACTCTCGCGTTCCCTGCTGCGGGCATTCTGCCTTTGGGGGGCGCACGACAGTGACGCTACCTGTTTCGACTGGGTCGATCGGGATTGAGATCCCACCCTGATCATAATCCTGCCGGTACCGGTCGGTGCCTGGCGGCATGCCACCGAAGCGGCCACTGGAGTCCATGTCGCCGAACGTCTGGGCGAGTGCGGGAACGGCCCCGGAGGCGGTGACAATGATCGAGATTGCTGCGATGAACCTGCGCATAACGGTCTTCCTTTTTTGCTTGCTCGACTAGAGAAATTGCCGTCGGCCGTGCTTGTTCCAGGCGCGTGCTCTGCTGCTGCACATATTGGACCTGATAGACATACCTGGTGCCCGCGCGGGTCTTTGTCACTGTCGCCGCTTTGTCCCACGTCCGGCATTTCAAATCGCCTTCCGCAGCGGTCTTGAACGAAAGCCTATGGGTTGCTTGGGTTAGAAAAAGAGGCCGTAAGTTTGTTCAAGGTGATTGAGGGCGGACTTTATGGCGCGGCGGCACTTTATGCCGGGGCCGACCAAGTTTCAAAGCTTCGTGTGGAAGGGCAAAGGCGTTTGCAACAAGCCGATCTCGAAGGCTTCGAGGCTCGCGAACGTGTGACGGGCATTGCTATCCCCTCATCCGTGGGGTTCTTCAAACTTCAGATCGGTTTTGCAATCCATTTCTCTGTCGCAGTTGTCGCCACTACCGGCCCGATTATAGGACCGACCACTATTGGCCGTCGTGCGTCAACAGGTCTGCCATCGCCTGAAAAGCCCCTTGGTATCAGGCGCTTTTAGCGTTGCCGCTGGCGTCGGAGGCCGTCTCGACGAGCGCGTGAGTTTCTTGTCTGTTGCTTCCTCTTCGTCAAGTTGGCTTTGCCCAGCGGAACGGCGCCCTTCAGACCGACCTGTTTGCCCAGGCATTCAGCGTGCCGTGACAGGCGATCTCGTCATGCTTGACCGAATGGGCCGAGCAGATCAGCCCTGTGGCGGAAATCAGGGGCACTAAATCACCGCCGGCAGCCAAACGTGTCGGCGACCATGACAAAGTGCCCCTCTTTTTTGTGATCTGGTTTTCCTGGGCTGCGTAACATTCGCATGAACACATATCTGCGGATTGGATCCCGTCGAGCCGACTGCGCCAAGGCAATCGTGCGGCCAAAGCTGGGCAGGGAGCGAAAGGCCAGAGCTTTGGAGGATGAGAGGCTTGCTCTCGGCGCGGACCAGATGATTGGTTTGATGTCGGCGATAGCGAACTCGCGTGATGTTGGCGCATTCGAAATCCTATACGGGCATTTCTATCCGCGAGTGCGTTCTTACATGATGCGGATGACGAAGGGTGATCGGGTTCTGGCCGAGGAATTGGCTCAGGAGACTATGATGCGCGTTTGGCACAAGGCTGCGCTCTTCGATGCCGCCAAGGCGCAGGCGTCGACGTGGATCTACACGATTGCAAGAAACCAGATGATTGACTCTGTTCGTAGAGGCACGCGACCGGCGTTCGACGAGAACGATCCAGCTCTCGTGCCGGATGAGCTTGAAACGGCAGACGCGAAGATCGAGCGAGAGCAGGACGCGGCAGCATTGAACCGCGCAATGATTGCCCTGAGCGGTAAGCACATAGAGGTTTTGCGGATGTCATTCTTCGACGGTCTCACGCATTCGATGATAGCTGACAGACTAAACCTCCCTATTGGAACAGTGAAATCGAGGATCCGACTTGCATGCGAGAAACTACGCCTAGCGCTTCGGGAACAAGCCAAATGATCGCACATCATCTGGATGGTGACATGCTGATGCAATACTGCGCGGGCACCCTTGCCGAGGGATGGAGTGTGGCCGTCGCTACCCATCTCGCCTTATGCCCCGCATGCCGATCAGAAATGCGGACGCTCGAAAGCGTGGGGGGGTACTTTCTTGAACGCGAAAATGCGGAAAGAGACGATGTCACTGAAAGCTGGCGCCGTGTTAAGGACAAGATCGAGGCAGGACACATGGAAAAAGCCGTTCGAATGAAAAAGCGTTCCTCGTCCGATCTTACCTACCCGGAACCGCTCAGAACCTATATCGACGCTGCAGGTGGCTTAAGGTGGCGCTCACTCGGCCGGGGTGCCGCGCAAATGATAATTCCGATCGGGGACAAAACGACGTCAGTTAGATTGCTTAAGATCCCCGCCGGTCAGCCGGTCCCGGAGCATTCGCACGGCGGGCTGGAACTCACGCTTGTCCTCGATGGGAGCTTTAGCGACGAAATCTCGACTTTTGGAAGAGGGGACATAGAGATCGCTGACGGCAATCTAACGCATCAGCCGAGAGCCAACCCTGGGAGAGACTGCATTTGTCTCGCCGTCACCGATGCCCCGCTCCGATTCAAGAGCAGATTGTTGCGGCTCATACAGCCATTGCTGGGGATCTGACTTCTGACCAGGAGAGACGCTCGTCGCTCCTGCTGATACAAAACCGCTAGGTTGAAATGTCTCGGCATAAATCGCGAATACCTGACCAAGTATAAATTACATCTGATCGAGATTTATAACCGGCCCTTCCTCAGTTGAGCCGTCGACCTCGCCGCCCAAAAAAATGGCGCCCACGCCCGCGATCTGGAAAGCGTCGACGGTCGCTCCTATCTCATGCTCCATAGGAACTAAGGGACGTCATCATGCCAGAACCCATCGATCGTCTGGAAGAAAGTCCTCTTGCCGAGATCCTGCCCCCGGCGAGACTCTCGAACCGCGGAACCGTCCTCTGCGATTGCTGCCGTCAAAGAAAGAGCATGTGCGACTTCGACGAGGATGGTTTCGGCATCTGTTCAGAATGTTTCTGCTCCGACGTAGCCCCGATGGATCTCATGGCTCGGTTCCGAGACGACTAGCTGATTCTTCCGAGCGCGTACCTACGCTGAGATAAGCCGTGTTCTTCATCGCAGCTGGTCATTGCTCCTGATTGAGCAATCAAGGGCTCGGTGCGCCAGCGTACTCAAATGCGTGCGACCTTCCTAAAAGCTGCCCTATCGCGTAGAAATGTCGTCATCATCAGCATACGGAGATCGTTGGCGCTGAAGGCTAAGTGTTTGTGGGTGCACCCCTCGACCCGAAAATGAACGGGTATATCGTGCTTTACTTCCGAAATCGTTCTGGTCGAGCAAAACTTCAAGAATTGGCCCGACGTTATGTGACAGCAGACCAGGGGACGGAGCGGCTTGCCGAACGCGCGCTCCAGGTCCTCTCCGATAATCCTTCGCTCCTCGATGAGCGCGACGATAACAGGGCAATGATTGCGCTCGTTCACAAGCTTGCTCAGGAACAGCTCCAAATAACTGGCGTCCTGTCGCGATGCGCGAACGGGGACGCCACTTAAGAGCCCTGAACGAACCCTCATCTACCGTGCGGGTGCAGCGGTCCAAGTTTGCGTTGGCACGATATGAGCAAAAAAAGAGGGACGCCATGGGTGTTGCAACGACAAATTTCGAAGACACCATGTATGGCATCGAAGCGAATCTGTTGGTTCTGCGAGCTGCCTCAGCTTTGACGGCTGCAGGTATTCCGATAACGCGCCGAAGTATTGAAGAATATATGGGCCGATATTTTTCGAGGGATCTGGTAGACAAGCACCGGGTCGAGATTAATTTCATTATTGTTGACATCCTGGCGAGTGTTAAAGACCTCGACAAAGGATTCGCCTGGAATATGGATGGCTGACGCTATGAATGGTCGCTGCCCGCGTCATTCGGCGTCTCGCCTGTTTTGGTCAGCACATGTGACGATGCCTATATCCGCTCGACAATCGAAGTGTCGCCGGTCTCCTCATGATAACGAGGCATCGGAGACGAGCAGCTTTGCGCGCGATCATTCCTAAGCGTGCCGCTGATCCTGGGGCTGCATGCTATTTTGCGGCCTGAGCTGACTTGTATCCGGTGCGGGTGTCCTGGATGCTTTCAGTCTTTCTCTCAGCAACAATAGCAATATCCCGGATGCAATGAAGCCCTGTAGGGACAAGTAGGCGCAGAAGATCCACCAGAACATGTTTCACCCATCTTCAAACTCGGCAAATGTGAGATAGGACAGCGGATGTTGAGAAAAACAGGGACCAAAGTCTGATGCTGTGGCCGGAAACGGATGGCGATCACGGAGCGTGGTCAGGGCGGTGAGTCAAGCAGAATGGAGCTCACTGCTAGCGCACAGTGATGATAGCAAGCGAACAGCACGGCTTTGTTGCCTGCAGACAATGCCGACCGAAAAAGTGCAGAACGGCCACGGCGATGGCTCCTGCAACTCAACGCACCATGACCCAGTCGCAAACGGTTCGGCCGGACGCGACCACTAAGCAGAAGTTGTCACGACAGTCCTTTCAGGGCGCTGGAGAACGCCGCTAGGCCGATCGACGCCTGCGTCGCCGCAGGCCCCTGCCTCAACGTAACGGATATCGCTCGCCTTGCGATTCGCGCGAAAGGCTCAGCGCCAAGCTAAGCCGTTCATCGTCGAGACAAGGCAGAGCAGGAAGTTGGAGTGCACCGCTCGCAAATATTCGGTCTGGGGCGATCTGGATCTGTTGCAGAAAAACTTCGTGGTGCGCGCGGTAGGGCGTGTTATCGCATCTCACTCACGGAAATCAGGGCATAGCGCCTCCCTTATTGCCATCCGAGATTCCCGGCGACTCATCACTACTCACCAAGCGCCGTCATCCGCGTCAAAGGCACATTCCCTTTCCGCTTCAGCCGGCTGTCGCAGAATAATGCTCCCATCAGGAAGGCAAGTGTTGGAACCACTTGGCGCGGCGCCACCAAATCTTCCGGAGCCGTGCACGTTGTACAACGTTGAATATCGTCGCGAATCACGGCTTGGACATTGCGATGCAGGTCACTCTATATCGTCTGAACAACCAGCGGAGCCGATCGAGCCTTGCAAGCGATCGTTGCTTGCCACCTCTTAACAGGAACGAGCGTACTAGATCCCTTGTGGCAGATAACGCTACGTTTTGGTTCGACTTTCGGATGTCGTCAGCATGTGTATCGGAAGCGATAATCTCCGCGTTCAAAACATTATAACCTGGGAACAGCGTTATCACCTCCTCCGGTGTGGGGCGATAAAGCGTGTCAATTGGATCAAGATGATAAGGGTAATCAAAAGGCACCGTAACAATCATGAGGCCGCCCGGAGCAAGGAGACTATCGCAAATTTGGGCGAAGCCGGCTACGTCCACAACATGCTCGAAAATATTGCAGACCATAACTGTCTTGGCGCCTACGGCGCCTAAGCGCCGTTGTACGTCTTTGTCAAAAATATCCCCCGCAATGTCCACGCCGTCGGCGCCGAAAAGGTCGGAAGTTACGATAGTAACTCCGCGGTGCTCCAAGCGCTGATGGATATACTTGGCGATGTGGGGCTTAGTTATCTCTCTAAAAGTTCTGGATGTAGTTCCCAATTCCAATACCGGAGAGATTTCATCAGCTTTTTGACTTGATAGTACTTTCCCCACCCACTCCGCTTCTTGTGATCTCACTGTTTCTTGCCTCAATCAGAGATTGATAAGGTCATGATAGTGCCGCCTTCTAACATAAGGTACTGCCACAGCGCCACTTCAATACAGCGTGTGTGAACCAGGTTGATCAATCGAATGCAAGAATTCCAGCCGTCACCCCACACTGGAGATTTTGCGATTTCGAATACAATTACCATCACGAGACACATAATTTGTAGGGAGTAGAGCGAATGCAAGGCGGACTACCTAGGCGACGAAATCAGCATCAGTTTAGAAGTCAATCGCGACCCACAGGTGAGACGAGTTTGTATTGCCGTAGCAAGAGGTGTTTACTGCAAATATCGGAAATCCTGCCCAAACTTTATTTTTGGGCCGGCGGTGAGCATCACGGTAAACTTTCAGCTCTGTCAATCATGACACAGATTTAGGCATTCAGGGCACATATCACCGACCGACGCCGCACCCCTGATGCTGCCTCTCCATGTGTTTTACTAATATCTAAAAAAATTTTTGGTTGCAAATCAAAAATTTCCGGTTGAGTGCCTTCTAGAATCCATATAAAAGTATTCTTGAATACTTTTTTTGGAATAGAAAAATTGAGCGATAGAGTATTTAGCAACTTGATCGTCTTGATTGCGTCGCGGCTTGCGACAATAGTCGTTTCAATACTGTCTATTGCTATCCTCGCGCGCTTTGTGAGCCCAGAAGGCTTTGGATATCTCGCGTCGACAACTATAACTTTGGGACTTGCCAATGCCCTCTTCGACGGCGCGTTCGGTATAGGACTTGTTCGCAGGGTGAACGTCGATAGGAGCCACATCAGTTCAACACTTGGTGCTGCGATCGCTTTGGCTCTACTGATAGTCGGACTGCTGAACGTTTTTGCTCCGACAATAGAGGGCTTTTACCGCTTCGCCGGACTAGGAAAGGTTATACAATTTTCCTCGGCGCTCGTAGTATTCAAAGCAATCTTCGCGGTATCCGACGCGATCCTGCAAAGAGAGCGGCAGTATAAGCGGATCGGAATGATAGCGCTCGTTTCGAATGTGGGTGGACAATTACTGATATCCGTGCCGTTAGCGATCGCAGGTTTTGACTACTGGGCACTGGTGACGGGCCTGCTAGCAACTGGCGCCATCGAGGCATCGCTCTCAAACTATTACGCCAGGGTAGGATTAAGTCTAAGATTCGATAGATCCTCGCTCGATGAGTTTCGTGATGGTGGCGGGCTTTTTGGACTGACCCAACTGCTCAGCTGGGCATCGTTGTCGGGGTCTAATATCGTTGCCGGATATACATTGGGCGCGACAGCACTTGGCCTTTACTCACGGTCTTGGAAGCTGCTCGATGTCGTAGTCTCAGCGACAGGAACGCCGATGCAAAAGGTGTTTATGCCGGTGTTTGCCAGCCTCCGACATGATCAGGATAGGGCAAGAATTGAGTTTCTTAGCGCGATGGGCACGCTATTGCCATCGTTCGCGATCATCGGAACCCTTGTGGCCCTACATTCAAACTTCATCGTGATAGTCCTTCTCGGGAAGGACTGGCTGCAGGCGGTAAACGTTGTAAGTGTTCTCTTTTCGGTCCTATTTGCCAGACTGTCCTATAAACTCTGTGAAGGAGTGATAGTCGGATTTGGAAAAGCCCGCGTCTCAGCAACTCTCCAAACGATTTACGGTTTAACCATGGTTACCGGTACATGGGCGGGCTCAAGGTACGGTGTGGTCGGGATCGCTTGGGGCGCCTCCATCGCCATATTGGTATTCTATTGTCTCACTTTATTCTTCGCGGCACAGCTTTTGGCGTGCGGGTTCATCGACATCCTGAAGTTGCATATGCATGCAATAATCTTTCCCATCGCCGCGCTTGTCACACATCTGACGCTTGAACGAGCCATCCCCTCCGATGTTCATGTGTGGCAAGAACTCCTCTTCTGTACGACGGAGGGAGGCGTGTTGACGGCAATATTCATCCTGTTGCCCGGAACTGTCATAGGACCGGAACTGGCGCGCATCCGACGGAAGGTTTTCGCTAAGGCTCAGAGGTTACGGGCCTGAACCGGCGTGTGGTCTGGTATAGCAACGCCGAGCGGCTCAATGCGCGCCCTCGCTGGTCTTTGACACCAATCATAACGACATCTTCGGTGATGATGACGATGGCTGAAGCGAGTTCCGAATCTGGCGCACCGCAACCAGAAAGGCGTTGGGGGAGGCGGTGAATTGCTGACTTCTTTGGAGAAGAAGTCACGCTCATAAACCTAGTGCCGACTTGACGAGACAACGAACGGTCGCAACCATGTTGCGACGGCTGTAAGTCTTTTTCGCAGTGACACAGGTCTATCTGCGTGCTCCTTGCAACGAGATCTCGCACCGTGCCCGAGCCGCCCGTCGACGTGGCCGTTTTCCGAAAGCGCCCGCGACTACGCCGTGATCATCACCGGCGGACCGTTGTCGAAAAGAAGAAGCCCGTGAATTAGCAGTCAGCCATTGCGATCGTCGACGCGAACCTGGACCTCTGCAGTTGACATCTTGCCCATTCGTCCGGTGCGCTCCAGAATTGAACCCAGCCCAGCATCGATCGCGGTCAGCCGCGTCAACCGGCGTCGTGACCTTTCGTCCTGCTTGGGACACTCTACGCGTGAAGGGATGATTTGCTCATCGAACTTGGGTCGGTTCAATATCGAGGCATCTGCAGCATGGGCCGCGCTTGCTCCGAGAGGAAGACACAATTGTATGCGACGTCGACCCACTTGAAATGCAAGTCCGAGCAAAAATCGAGGGTCGTTTCGAAAAATTGCCCATAGGGTCATAAGTGACAGATATGTATTTCCGGCTCGCTTGAACTCCTGAAATGCGTACTTTTGCGTCGCGCCGGTCGCGCTCTTGGCTGCGTATCGGGGAAGCTGCGGATTGGCGGCCAATGAACGCCTGATTACCTCCAAAGCACCACGAGCCATTTGAGCGTGATTTGAAGACATGTTGCCGCGGTACCGCCTATATCCAATCAGGCGTTCAGGGATGACTTCTATACAGTAGTGCGCGGCCAGCCTCAGTTCGAAGTCGAAATCTTCGCACCCTCCAATTCCTGCTGCTGCAAAGGAGCCATCAAACCCACCGATCTCAAGCGCGACCTCCCGGCGGACAAGAAGCGTGCTACCATTGCCGACATATTTGAAGGTCAGATGACGTGCGAAAATATACCCTCTTGCGGTGTTGGATCGCCCAGGAGCGATGATCTCATCGTCAGAATTGATGACGTAATGCAGCGCATAGACCGCGGCCCATTGCGGGGACAGGCAAATGAGTGCGTTCACCTGCTTCTCGATTTTCGTCGGATGCCAAAGATCGTCCGCGTCAAGGAATGCCACAAATTCCCCCGATGATGCAGCAATCCCGGTGTTTCTTGCGGCGGAAACGCCACGGTTTGATGTCGATAGGAGCCGGATCCGTCGATCCCCCTGAGCCATTTGCTCGACCAGTTTTGCCGTACTATCTGTAGAGCCATCATTGACGACGATGATCTCTAATGTTTCGTAGGTCTGGCGCGCGGCGGATCGGAGGGTCCGTTCAATATAGACCGAAGCATTGAAGGCCGGGATGATCACCGACACCAGCGGCCGATGCGAATAAGATGCGTCAGCTTGATCAGAATTGCAGAGCATTCCAAACTTTCACCAGGCCAGAGGAAATGGTGCTTTTCTCGAACGATCGGGAAACGGATTGGCTCCTTGCCCTGCTTTAACGTACAAAAGCGCCTCCCAGCAGACAGGTCTGTAGTCAGTTGCGTTCTAACGTCGTCGCGGGGGACGCGACACGGACTTTGGTCTGAGTCGACTTCTTGCGGGGGCGATTTAAAAAGGCCGGCAGCATCATCGCTTGCTATCGGGCATGGGCTAGGTAACCTTACCTGCTAACCTTCCACGCAAGTTAATGTTGCAGTCGCGAAAATGAATGGCATTTTCCGGCCATAGTTTCAGGAGGACGTGATGGCGGAATTGATACCGATGCAGGTTGCTGAGCGCTTGGAACGCGAATGGCGCATGGTCGAGCCCAAACCCGAAGACAAGAAGCCGAGAGGGCAGGAGCGAACCAATATAGAGGATCCGAAGCGGGTAAAGACCGACCAATTCGATTGATGCACGGGATTAGGGGTTGGTCGTGTGCCGTTCTGAGCGCCTACTTCGAAACGCTTCGCAACTGGACGATGGTTTGCCGGTGACAAGGTTAGACTTACCAAACGGCACCTGTTCCAATAATCCGGCGAGGGCCGTCTCACTCGAAATCCGTGGCCTTATTAGCGCATGGACGATTGCAAACTCGAAAAGAGAAAATACTCCCAAGTGTGAGTAACTTAAACGGCCTGTACGAGGCGAGGACCGCTTCAATCTGGGGGCATATCATCGCAAAACCATTGCGATTTGCCATTTCGCAGAGCAAATAATTATGAGGCGCTGTGTCCTAAGCCATATTGCTGCCCTGCAGCAATTGTTTATCATGATCGGATGCTGACACAAACAATAGCGCGCCTGGCTGCTTGGGCCTGCCTCGCCTTTATCATCTTCGTCACGGTCGGTCCGATCGGTTTGCGCCCCGCCGATTTATTACCAGTAAACTGGGATCGGGCGTTGGCTTTCGCTCTTATGGCAGCACTTTTCGTCGTCGCTTACCCGGGATATGCCTTTTCTTGCGGAACACTGATAATAGCTGCTGCCGGAGCCTTTGAGCTGCTTCAACTCTTGTCGCCATCTCGACATGCTCATTTTGACGATGCGGTAGTGAAAGCCGCTGGCGCCGTTCTAGGTTTCCTCACCGGCTGGACGGTTAATCGGGCAAGGGACTTGATTATCGCCCTAACATAGCAACGACATGCCATAGGCGGTGGAGATGGTGGGAGTGCCGTCAAAAGTGTGCGCAGATGACCGCACTCCCCTTTCGCCCTCGGGGTAGAGAGCGATCAGCGTAGGTGTCGCCACTTATTGCTGACGTGGGTTCAGCAGTGGAGGGTCTCCGACACCCTCTAATGTGAAGTCTCGACCAGCGCAACGTGTAACATTGCTTGCCGCGCCGGCAAAACCCTCTGGCATAGACCAAAAACTTGGGCACTCACTTTCCTCATCCTTCCACGGCTTCGAAGGTAGCCCCTGCAACGGCGCAGCGGAACTGCCCGCGTTTTCTGCAGCCAGGATGACGCCCCGAAGCAAACAACCTAAGCGCATCCAGTTGAAATGGCTCGATGACGTGCTCAATGCTCTTTCTAAAAGGGCGAGTTTGCCGCCGCATAGCTGGGCGATAGTCTACTACATCTGCTCGGCTGCACTCGATGCGCCGCTAGGGGCAGGTTTCCACTGCGACGGCGCTGATGAGCTGATGAGTTGTAAGGAACGGACACATTGCGAGTTAGGATAGCCGCGGGCTAGCCCTTTTTAGCGAGTAGGCGCGTTCGGGCGATTTTTCTAATCTGAATGGGCAGCAGCATCCTGAAAGGGGGCCCGCCGTCTTCTGAGAGGGCGGGCCCTTCGCGTGCCCCAGCGAGGAGTAGGTAAGCCAAAATGGCTACTTGCGAGAACAAGGCTCGCCTTTGCAGAATGTCGCGCCGGTTCCTTACCTCTGGCGACCAGCGACTCCACTCTCAATCCGCCCGCCACAAGTTTGGATCCGGCACCCTCTTGAAGCCGAGAGAGCGAGATTTGTTGCTTAGGGCGGACGAAACCGACTTGGTTCACAACATCCAAAAAGCGCTACAGAGCTTATCTGAGCAGCCCTCGCTGCTCGATGGCCCTTATGTTGACGAAACTCTGTTTCGCATCGTTCACGAAAGTGCCCGACCATGAACCAGAGTCGGCTGTCGTTCGGCGGCTGAGTGGATACACTATATGTTATTAAGGTCGCGTCGAAAACGAGCTCACCACCGATGGTGCGCGCTAGGGGTTGATCTCGATCGCGGCATCGGCCAGTTTAGCGCTCAACGACATCGCAGGACATTCTTATCATATGCCACGCGTTTCGCTTTCGCATGACCGCCGCATTGCACTGTTGACCGAATACTTGGCTGGAGCGCGTATCGATTTTTTGGCCGCCAAATATCGCGTCCATCGATCATATCCCCGGCATCTTTTTCGGAGATATTCGGCGAGAGGCCTGTTTCGAGGATGATCGGCAATAGGGAGCCCGAAATCTCGATCGGAAGGCCAAGGATGATGAGGTTTTTGGCGGATCAGATACCATAAGATATCGTTTCCCGTCAGGTTGCAGGTGAATTGTTAGGGGCCGACACCATGGCATAAACGGTTTGCCCGAACCTAGCAGTGTGAGCCACTCAGTTCTAAACCGTTCAATTTCAGGCAGATATCCAACCGCAGGCCACAGGACCTCGAGGCGTCCAGCACTTTGCACGTCAACTCGGTTCTTTAAACCGTACGCCTACTCCACCGCCATTTCGAGTGATAAATTCAATTCCGGCGCCCTGTAAGGTCATCTGGATCAATTTTAAATTTGCGACCGTAATTGTTGGCGGGCCGTCGTCCGCCTCTGCTCGCCGTATCGTTGACAGGCCAACGCAGGCTGCCTCAGCAAGATCCTCCGCCGTCCATCGGAGCAAAGCCCTCGCCGCCCGAATTTGAGCCCCGGTGATTTCACTCATAATTTTCGATTTCTCATTGAAACTTTTTGGTTCATATGCAATATTTTTGTTCAAGTCGGCCGCATCGGTGTTTGAGCCACCAAATGCGGCCTGACCACAACCTAAGCTGTCAGGAGCTCGGATCATGGCTGATTCCGACAATAGCAGAACTTTGTCTGCCGTCACGTTGGCTGTAATGAATTGTGCGGTGGCAGTGTAGGGATCTTCGTCATGGAACTACGCCAGCTATCCTACTTCGTCGCCGTGGCCGAGGAGCTGCATTTCGGTCGTGCGGCAGCCAAGGTGAACATCACACAGTCAGGCCTATCGGATGCGATCCTGGCCCTGGAGAAGGAGCTCGGCGTGCAGCTGTTGCTGCGCACGACCAGGCGGGTGGAACTGACGCGGGCAGGGGCCTCCTTCTACGAGCGCTCGGTCAGGATGATCAGCGAGCTGGAGCTGTCGAAGGAGATCGTCCGCTCGATCGCCGGCAAGACGTCTCGCAGGATCGCGATCGGTACGGTCTACCCGGCAACGATCGGCGTGCTGCCATCCTTTCTGTCGCGCATCGGCAGGAAGTATCCCGATATCCGCATGCATATCGAAAGCGGCACCACCGATGACATCATCCGCCATATCGAGGCAGGCCGCATCAATCTCGGCTTCATCCGACCGGTGGAGAATATCGGCTCGCTCCGCTTCTTCTCGATTGCCCATGAGCGCTATCTGCTGGCCGTGGCTAAGGAAAGCGCGCTGTCTGCGAGAAGCGAGATCGATCTTGAAGATCTGCGCTCCGAGAAGATCATCTCGTTTTCCCGCCACAACCGTTCCTACAGCGAACAGTATTTCGCCGAGAAGTTCGAGGAGTACGATCTGACCGACAATGTCGCCTACACCTGTGACGACACTTTCTCGCTGGTGTCGCTGGTTTCAGCCGGTCTTGGTATCGGTTTCGTGCCGGAATGGACGCAGGATCTGCCGAACCGCGGCTTTGAGCTGAAGAAAGTGAGGGGCGTCGATTTCAAGATCGGGCTCGGTGTCGCCTGGAACCGGGAGGACCCGACCGCTGCCCGCGACGACATCATCGATATTGCCCGGTCGCTGGTGCGGCCGGGCAGGTGACTCTGTCGTAGTGGATTGCGAGGAACGACCCAGGGCGCTAAGCGGAACTTGAGCGCGGAGCGGTCGGTGCCGTGTCGCGTCGTTTAGCCTTCGATCCATGGCGCCCGAGAGCTTCACCACCCTTTGTTTTGCGGGTGATCTAACCTACCTGAACCCTTAGGTTGCCTTGAGAGCCGCGCGGGCAGGATCGGCTAAATATTAAATCGCGCTGTGGATGGCGCGAAAGCCTGGCAAGTTTCAGGCACCTACTTGTCACGTCGATACCATCAACGTTGTCGATCATTCGCGACGCTTATAAATCCGAACATTTGATTATTGGGAGTCATCCCTTTTTTAAGTTTCGGATCGATGAGACGCACTAACGTTTCTCGATTCACTATCTCCCCATCGGCTACCCAGAACGCGATTCATCGATAGCTGAGTCAGTAGTAAGCCTCAAGGAGCCATAATGACGCTGGCACTGCCTACCATCCCAAAGCCGATCGGTTTTGGAGTCATTCTGAGAACGGAAATTCGAAGGCACGGCGACACGATACGTGCGCTATCCGCCGCCTTGAAAGAAGGTGGCGCATCAATATCGACGGCGCAACTGAGTCAATGGTGCCGCGATCGAAACTTCCCCTCGAAAACCAGAAGCATACGGGCATTGTACATGATCGAGGCGCGTTACGGGTTGCCTCATGGCCACCTCGTACAGAAATTGTATTCTTTGACGGGCTATGTCTCCTGCTACGCCATCCGGGACGTGCCGCATCAGCGAAGGACCTTGTTCGCTTGGCACTTGCCCGACAATTTCCTCGTGCTTCCTGCTATGAAACAAGCCGAGATCAAGGCTTGGATTGCACAAAACGTTTTTTATGGCTTGACGGAATTTCGAAAGTATCAAGCAAAGGCAGTCAAACACTCCTTCAAAATGAAATTTCTAGTTCCTGATGGTCAGGGATTGTGGCAGCCTCAGAAGCGGCGTTCCTCCGTTTCCGCTGATCACTTTGGTCGACCACCGCGTCAACTCGCAGAAGAGATTGATGCTCTAATTTCATTCAAAACCGCAACGCTGCCACCGGAGGGCAAAGACCGTCTGGGTCGATGGAACGCGGCGAGCGCAGAAACCGCGAGGAGAAATCTCGGATTGTTTTTTGGCGCATTGGCTTCGTCTCCGGATGGCCGAGTTGGGGGTTTCGGCGCTTCCGTGGAAGATCTTACAATTGCTATCCTAGTCTTTCCGGCGGTGTGGGACTGGTACGTGATGTGGCGCGAAAAGCGACGTGGCTTCTACACCGCCTATGAGCGCAGCATGGTTTCTTTTGCAAAAAGCCTGGTTCGCAATGGAACGGGATGGCTGAGGCAGAACCGATGGCTTGCTTCTCGTTTGAAGCCGATTGCGGGCCTGATATCGGCTGCCGATATCCGCAAGGCGCAATGTGCCTGGGATGATGTATGCGATGCAATGCAATTGCACGCTTATCGTCGGGGCCGCGCATTGTTAGATGTCGAGCAGGTCCACCGTAGTTCCTTCGAAGCTATCGAAACCATCCTCGCTACCGACAACCCGATAAGAGAGTACCGCAAAATTACAAAGGAAATCATCACGCATGTTCAGAGAGGGGGATTGAGCGCATATGAGGAGGCACAAGCAGTCCGCGCTTTCCTCATGATGCAGTTTGGTCTCCATCTCGGATTGCGGCAGAAAAACCTTCGTGAACTTCTCGTCGCTACATCAGACCGTCCGACATCTGTCTTGTCACTTGTTCAAAAGCGTCGAGGGGAGTTGCGGTGGCGATCAGACACGGCAAGGTGGGAAGTTCTCGTGCCCGCGATAGCGTTCAAGAACGGCCATTCGCGCTTTTTCGATGGCGGAAAACCTTACCTTTGCGTTCTCCCGGATGTCGATGACCTCTATGCTTTCATCGCCGCTTATTTGAAAGAACATCGTCCATTGCTCGTTGGAGCTCACAACGATCCCGGTACTTTCTTTGTAAAGGGAAACATCAAAAGGAAGGGTCGCCTCGATTATGATCAGGCGTCATTCTACACTGATTGGCGCGAGGCAGTCGCAAAATATGGCATATACAATCCCTACACCGATAAGGGTGCGATAAAAGGACTGCTGCCGCATGGGCCACATTGTATTCGAGACGTCCTGGCAACATACGTATTGAAGAAGACAGGATCCATCGAGCTCGCCGCGCTTGCAATCCACGACTCTGTTCCAATGATCCAAAAATATTACGGCCGCTTTCTCCCTTCAGAAAAGACAGCACTCGTTATGAAGACAATAGGCGAGGCATGGCGCGATTAGGAAGCCGCGGCGCCAGGAATGTCGGACGCAGAGCCCCATGCTTAGCAATCATATTGCGAACAATACAATATGGTTAACGCGATCATAACTTTGGCGGATTCTACTGTAAATCAGGCCCTACTTTTGAAGGGAATCACTATACCATCGAAGTAATGTTTTCTACTTCCAGGCGAGGAGGATGA
>JGI25153J46596_10000986_pt1 | contig 17287 bp, 19 predicted proteins | sample AraplaMF_Col_mMF_FD_46596 | JGI IMG/M metagenome (IMG submission 46596)
TACATAACGGTATTCCACATACCGGGTTTCATCGCCAATAGTATAAATGCTGCTGTTGGGGTAGTACAGTAAATTCTCCTTTATGCCCGGCAGGGTGGCCAGCTGCTGCGCCAGCGCACACAGGTAATGCATATCCAGGCGGGTATGGCGGTGGGTAACGGCTGCATCTACTGTAACGGCAGTGGCTGCGGCCTGCCACTGCACCAGGTTACAGCCCGAGAACAAGCCAAAGGGCGTGCAGCGGCTGCTCATGCGCGTAAAATATTTCATGAGGGAGCGCAGTAACTTCTGCTGCTCTTTCTCCCCTTTTACGTGCCCGTTCTTCCACTTCATACATTCATCATATAACACCGGGGAGGCCAGGTACACCGCTTCCAGGAACACGGCATTATCCAGCTGGGCCAGTAATACCTTTTCATCCAGGTGGCGGAACAGTGGCAGGCGGGGGGTGCGCAGCACCAGGTTTTTATGAAATAAGTAGGGGATGTTCATACAGCGGGTTTAAAAGGTAATGCATTTTGTTTTTGTACTGCGTACAGGATTTGAACCTATATTTTCTTCGTGAAAGGAAGACGTCTTAACCCTTTGACCAACGCAGCGGAGTTTTTTTGATAGTTCTGTTTTTTTGTACGATCTTAGTAGTGGTTTCATGATTGTACATTTTAGTACAATCCAGACGGCCTCCTTCAGGGGGCCTTCTTTTTTTAAGCCCGTACCTTCCTTCAACCTATCAGCTCTGTGATCCTCATGCTGCTTCTTCCGGTACCGCGCCAGGGCTTTGCTCCAAATGGCAGCAGGTAATGGTAAAACAAACAACTGCGCTTCTGAAAGTAGGCAATGAATCTTCCGTAGGCATAATACCGCCAATGATCTTTAGCTGCGTATCGGCATCCAGCCGGGCAATTGTTTTTTTATCAAAGTTTAATTTTCTGCTTGTTGAACGAGGTTTCATTATGATAAGTTTTAGGAATTTTTAATTGAGTTAAAATAGAGAGCTATGGCTTAATTGCCGCCCATACGGGTTCTCATATCATCGATGCCTGTTTTGCGGTTTTTGCCGGCCTTTACGTACTGGTTACCAAACTTGTAGTTGAATATAATATTAAAGAACCGTGTTTCTATTTTATTGTTATACGTCGCATTTACGTTCTGGTAATTTTCTACTGTGTATTTAGCACGCTGCGTGTTGAATACATCGCTCACACTCAGTTTCAGGCTGCCCTGCTGCTGCAGGATAGTTTTGCTGATACCCACATCCAGCTTGAACATAGACGACATTTTAAAAATACCGGAGGCAATAGGCGACCTGTAAAAACCGCTGGCTTCTGCGCTCAGCTGCTTGGAGAGCTTTAAGGTGTAGTTGGATGATATATAAGCAGCATAGGCTTTATTATCCAGCGCAGTGCTGCCGGAAGTGCCTTTGTAGCTGGTGTACATAGCACCCACCGTGTTTATAAAAGAGCTGTTACCAATTACGGTGCTGCTGGTTACGGTTAGGGAAAGCAGGTCAGCGCCCGACAGGTTATCATAAGAGCTGATGATAAGCTTTGTTGCCGTATCCTGCCGGTACACCTGTTGCAGCGAGTTACCGGAATGTGCATAGGTAAGGTTAGCGGATATTTTATTGTCGTAGATATAAGACAGCTCCACGCTGTTATCTATCTGCGGTTTAATATAGGGATTACCCTGGCTGTAGCTGTACTGGCTGTGGTACAGGATAAAAGGATTCACATAATCAAAGCCATAGCGCATAATGTTCCGTTTGTATCCTACGCCCCATACATGTTTGGCCGAAGCCGCGTATTGTACTGAGAGGTTGGGGAACAGGTACAGGTAGCTGTTCTTATCTTTTTGCTGCAGCGTAACGGANTATCCTTCNGTGCTGGTTTGCTCTGCCCGCAGCCCTGCCTGCACATTATATTTGCCAAAGGTTTGGTTATAGTTCACATAAGCGGCGCTGATGTTCTCTTTAAAAATGAAATGGTTGGTTTTACTAAGGTCTGTTTCCCATTGACCATTCACCGAATTTTCCCATAACACATCATTGTCGGTAGTGGTGCGGGTAGCTTTTACCCCGGCTTCAAGGCGGCCCCATTTTGCGGGATACACATAGTCTGCCGCCAGTGCATACACCTTGTTATGCGCGGGGGAACGGTTGTTTAAGGTATCTGCATACGAATAGGGTTTTTCCGGCGCATCATAAAAGCGGGTAATAAAACGGTCTTCCCAGGATTTATGGTAATAGAAATAATCCGCGTTCACCGAAATTTCACTGCCCTGTTTATTCAGCACCTTTTTAAAGTANAGGTTTACAGAGGGGCTNAAGATGCTGGCAGTACCCATGGTAGCTACGTTGGATAAAGAATCCGGCTGCAGGGGCTTTCCAATNGCCGTGTTGTTCACCACTGCCCGGTCGCGGGAGTTCAGGTAGCCTTTTGCAAGCACGCCCAGGGAAGTGGTTTTATTAATGTCGTAGTCAAGGCCCAGCTTAAAATTGTTGTTATTGCGCTTACGCTTATCGTACTCATTTTCCGTAATGGTAGTAGTGCCTATATAGCGGGTGGATCGGTTGTCCAGGTACACCTGGTTATTACCGTAATCATAGCTGCCGTACACATTTACTTTGGNAGTGCGGTAGTTTAAACCNAGGCCGCTGTTATAGCGTGCAAAACGTCCGGCGCCTGCGCCCAGGGTAAAGGTGCCGTTCATGCCCAGGCTGCGGCCTTTAATGGTTTTTATGTTAATAACNGCGCCGCCCTGCGCATCGTACCTGGCAGAGGGNTGGGTAATGATCTCTACTTTATCCAGGCTGCTGCCGTTCATGGTTTGCAGCAGGGTATTCAGCTCCTCGCCGGAGAGGTTGGAGGGGCGGCCGTCTATCCATACGCTTACGGATTTGCCCCTTACGCTCAGCGTACCATTTTGGTCGGCCAGTACACCGGGTGCGCGTTTAATCACATCATAGGCATTGCTGCCGGCAGCCACCGGGCTTTCAGATACATTCAGGATCATACGGTCCACCGACTGTACCAGGAAAGGTTTGCTGCCTTTCACCTCAAAGATCTTAAGGCTGATGGTATCCGTTGCCAGGGTGGCGGAATCTTTGGCAGGGACCTGCACCTGCCCGGCAGCCTGCTCCCCTGCTGCCAGTACCAGCAGCAGCCCCGTTAACCAGCTATGTTTGATGATCTGTTTCATGAATATCAATTTTCATAACAAACATATTACGGGAACTGCCTGCTATAAAAAATGATACACCAACTACGCGGATCAATACTACCAACCGCCGGATGATGGTGTTAAAGGAAAAGGGGGTTATTTCTCCTTTCCGCCTTCCAGGTGAAAGATGTGCAGAAAACGGTGGGCAATGGGGGTGAACATTAAAGCTACTACGGATAAGAATATGACGCCGCTGTAAATGGCGTAAATACCGGAAAAGATCTTGGCCCCGGCCGATTCCATGGGATTTACAGGGCCCATGCCGGTAAGGATCATGGCGGCATTCAGGTACGCATCCAGCCAGCCCAGATGCGCCAGAAAATGATAACCGGCCATGCCTATCAACATGGAGAAAATGATCACCAAAAGGGAAAACAGGCCATAACGCAGCAGGCGCCGTACAAACAAACGGCGGGGAAGCAGGGGCTGTGAGCGGTGTTCAAAATGCATAACCGGCTATTTTTTGCCTTTAAAGATACGTTTGAATGCCTTGCCCAGCTTGTTCAGGTTAGCCAGCTGCTCCTGTATCGGCGCCAGGGTAAGGTCTTCCGGCTGCACGCCGGCTTCCAGGTATTCCATTTCAATCTGTTCCGGGAAAATGAGGATGATATTTGTATCGCGGAAGTAGCGGCCTAACCGGGCAGGAATATGCTCCTGGAAAGCAGTGTACGACAGCGTGCCTTTGCGGGCAGAAGCCACCACCAGCAGGTCGCCGCTGCTTACTTCTTTGGAAAGCGCCTGAAAATCTTCCAGCTCCGTAGCGCCAATGGGCTTAAAGCTTACTTCCATATTGATCTTGGCGTACTGCAAAAAGGTTTCCACCGCCACCTTGGTTTTCTCCGGGCAATGGATCACCAGGCGTGCGCCGATCTGTTTGGCCAGTATCAGCATTTTTTGCAGGTAATGCACAAAACCTTTTTCATACTCGGTATTGCGGGGCAGCACCAGCACCATTTTTTTAGCTGCGTTCAGGGGGTGATGGAAATCGCATACATACACGGTTTCCCACACGCTTTGCAGCACGTTATCCAGCGTGGTGCCGAATATGGAGCCAAACAGCCGGTCGGTGGTGCTGGTCTTATCCGTCCAGCCAAGGATCACATCTGTTATCAGCAATTCCTTGGCCGCACGGGCAATACCATCCGCCACATTCAGATCCACGCGCGTAATAGACTGCACATGGCTTTCCGTGGCAGCGGCATGCATAACTGCAGCTTCCATCATTCTATTGGTAACATGGATCTTTTCTTTGGCTTCCTCATCATCCTGCACCACGGCCAGCGGGTACACCGGCGTTTGGGATCCCGGGTCTTTGATCATCACCGCCAGGTCCAGCAGGGCTTCTATACGCGCGGGGTTGGATACGGGTACCAGTATACGTTCCGGGCCATCGTCCGTTTCAGGCTTACGCTCTGCTTCTACTATGGCCAGGCGGCGGCCGGCGTTTTCCGTTACAAAAGAACCTACCAAACAGGTAACAAGAATAAGCAGCACGGTACCGTTCAGCACATTCTCATTAATAATACCCATGTTAAAACCTATCAGTATCACCGCAATGGTAGCAGCGGCATGCGCGCTGCTTAAACCAAAGATCACATTCCGTTGCGGCACGCTGTACCCAAAGGAAAGCTGTGTAAAAAAGGCTGCCAGCCATTTGCTGAATAAGGCCATGGCAGTTAATGAACCGGCAATGATCAATGCCTCCTGCCCTCTTAGCAGCACCCGCAGGTCCACTATCATACCCACACTGATCAAAAAGAAGGGAATGAACAGCGCATTGCCTACAAAAGCAATACGGTTCATTAAGGTAGAGGTATGCGGTATCAGCTGGTTTAATGCCAGCCCGGCCAGGAAAGCGCCGATAATACCCTCTACCCCTGCCAGCTCTGCCAGGAAGCCGGCCAGGAACACCAGGGCCAATACAAATATGAAGTGNGANGTTTTATCGTCCTTGATCTTTTTAAAGAACCAGCGCCCTATCATAGGAAAGATCCACAATATAATAGTAGCAAATACGGTGACCGATACCCCCAGCCGTATCCAGAAATAAGTATTCAGGTTGCCGGCAGCAGCGCCGGTAATAATAGCCAGTATTAATAATACAGCCGTATCCGTTATAATGGTGCCGCCTACGGCTACGGTTACCGCCTCATTTTTAGTAATGCCCAAACGGCTGGCTAACGGATAGGCTACCAGCGTATGCGTGGCAAACATGCTGGATACCAGCAGCGTGGCCATAAAATTAAAATGCAGCCAGTAGGTGCAAACCAGGTATCCTAAAGCAAGGGGGATAAAGAAAGTGAAAGCGCCAAACACCAGGCTGCGGTGCCGGTTCTTGCGGAACTCCGTCATATCCAGCTCCAGCCCGGCCAGGAACATAATGTATAACAAACCGGCCTTGCCAAACAGGTCTATGCTGCCCTTTTCTATGATCTTAAAGCCGTGATCGCCAATGGCCATGCCGGCAATGATAAGACCTATAATACTGGGTATACGGAACTTGCGTAAAATAATAGGGGCCAGCAGGATAATGAACAGTACCAGTGAAAAAATAGGTACCGGATCTTTCAATGGTAAGCTAATATCCAGCAACAAAACTCCGCCTTTCAAAACAGTCATCATGGCCTTATGTTTATTCCGGGCATAAATTACTCCATTTTATGTACACTATTACATTAAAAATGTCTGAGAACCCCACACCTGCCACCTCACTTTTTACGCTCTTGTAACATGCATCTATGATTTGATATAAGTGATAAACACGTTGGTGGATTATAGTTTTACACGGCTTATGCCGAACATATCTTTACATCGTTAACAGCACACAACAACAGCTTAGCTAAGAAAAAGGGGTATCTGAAAACCTTTAACAGAGTAAGAAAGGAGGTATCCGAAAATCCTTGATCAGAGTAGGAAAAAANTAAGCACGTTTTAAATTTTACAATCATGAAACCCGTAAAAAACCAAGACGCTAAAAAATTAGATCTGCAAAAGAAAACTGTTTCTGTTCTGTCTGACAACCAGCTGAATGCTGTTGATGGCGGTAAGAACGAAGAAGCGATCACTACTTCCTGGGGTCCTTGTACCGGCTTTACCTGCTGCCCTCCGGCTACTACCGGTACCGGTAACGATCAGCCTACACAGGAAGCCTAATCAGCTCCGGTTCCAAGATCACAATTAAAAAAAATAAACACATTAAAATTTCACAATCATGAAACCCGTAAAAAACCAAGACGCTAAAAAATTAGATCTGCAAAAGAAAACCGTTTCTGTTCTGTCTGACAACCAGCTGAATGCTGTTGACGGCGGTAAAAATGAAGAAGCGATCACTACTTCCTGGGGTCCCTGTACCGGCTTTACCTGCTGCCCTCCGGCTACTACCGGTACCGGTGGTGGATTTGAGCCTACACAGGATGCTTAATCAGATCCGGTTCCAACATATAAATAAGCTAACCGTGTTATATGGTTAGCTTATTTTTTCTGCAAGGGTTACTCCGTTTATACTNCACCTTTTATTGATTGCATATGTATACGCTTGAAAAAAANTTACAGCAAACAGTATCAGATAAGCTGCAGTTAATAGGCGAACATTATTTAGGCGCTTATNCCGGCGAAGCGCACCTGGACAATTTTTCCCTGTTGCCGGGCCATGCCGGCTGCCTGCTGGTACAGNGCGTTTTTTTGCAACGCACCGGCGATGNACGATACCAGGAAGCATTATTGGAAACAGAAAAATTCCTGCTGCATAAGATCAATACATCCGATCCCCTGTCGGCTGTTTTTTGCGATGGCCTGGCAGGATGGGGCTGGCTGATGGTGCATTTAAAAACACAGGACATTTTGCCGGATTTTGATGAAAGCATCCTGGAGCAGGTAGATGCCATACTGGAAAAAAGCCTGGCTACCATGCTGCAAAAAGGCAACTATGATCTTTTTTACGGCGCATTAGGCCTGGGCGTGTATTTCCTGAAAAGAAAACAGCATCACCTGGTAGCGCGCATACTCACCCACTTTTCGGCCAGCGCTGTGCAGGCGGATGATGAGGTGCGCTGGCTGCAGTTCCGCCCGGTGCCATCCGCCAAGCCCCGCTACGACTTCGGGTTGCCGCATGGTATTACCGGCATCCTGTACTTTGTGCATAAATGTTACCAGGCCAATGTGCTGCCGGCGTTGTGTGAGGAGCTGATGAAAAAAGGCACCGGTTTTTTCCTGAATAACATACAGGATGAAGCAAGCGTACATTCCTTTTTCCCTTACTGGATAGATGCTGAAGAATATGGCAAAAGCACACTGCAGCCGGTAAGGTCACGGCTGGCCTGGTGTTATGGTGATCTGGGCATTCTGTACACCTTGCTGCAGGTATCTAAAACTATGCAAAACACTGCGTTGGAAAGCTCCGTGCTGCAGATGCTGCTGAAAACCTGCGCCCGCAGAACACCCCGGGAAACGGATGTGGAAGAACCCGGTTTTTGCCATGGCGCCAGCGGCGTAGGCTACCTGTATATGAAGCTGTTTAAACAAACCGGGCATCCCCTGTTTAAAGAAACCGCCGAACACTGGTACCATGAAACCTGTGCGCTGGGTACTAAGAGCGGACCGGCCGGCTACCTGTTCCAGGTAGGGGAAAACAGCTGGGCGCCGGCATCCGGCATCCTGGAAGGCCTGGGCGGCATAGCCCTCTCTTTATTAGCCTATGCCTACCCGGATGCGCCTGACCATTGGGATGAATGTATGTTCCTCTCGTAATAGTGCAGGCCCCTAGTATTTCCCGATAATTACTGTAATTTTGCGCAAAGCCATGAAGTAAACCATGAGTCAGCGTACCGAAACCGGCACATATAAAAAAGAATTAGAGGATGTGCTCATCGCAGAAGATGAGCAATTCCCTTTTAGCCTTATTGTGTGGAATGATGATGTAAATACNTTTGACTGGGTGATTCAATCATTAATTGAAGTATGTGAACACTCNGCNGAACAGGCGGAACAATGTGCGCTTTTTATTCACTACAACGGTAAGTATGCGGTAAAACATGGCGAATTTACGCAACTGCGCCCCATGTGCGAAGCACTCCTGGACCGGGGCATCAGCGCCACCGTTGAAGAAGCCGTGGAAGGCTGAGCTGATATCTGAGATCGCATGGTTTTTTCCCTTACAAAAGAGCTGGTATTTCCACCCGTGCACCTGTCAGATGATGACGGGCTGCTGGCCGTGGGCGGTGATCTTTCAGCAGAGCGGCTGCTGCTGGCCTACCGTTCCGGCATTTTCCCCTGGTATAATGAGCCGCCCATTTTATGGTGGAGCCCTGATCCCCGTTTTGTATTATTCCCCTCAGAGCTAAAAGTATCTGCCAGCATGCGGCAAATACTCAAAAAGCAGGTCTTCCGTATTACCTTCAACCAAAACTTTGCAGCAGTGATCCGCGGCTGCCGCCGTGCTCCCCGTAAAGGCCAGGATGGCACCTGGATCACCAACGCCATAGAACGCGCTTACATACAGCTGCATGAGCAGGGATACGCACACTCTGTTGAGTGCTGGCTGGAAGACAAGCTGGTAGGCGGCTTATACGGCATACGGCTGGGCAGTTGTTTCTTTGGCGAATCCATGTTTGCGCAGGTGAGCAATGCTTCCAAAGCAGCTTTTATCACATTCGTACAATCCCATAATGATCTAACCCTGGTCGATTGCCAGGTACATACCGAACACCTGGCCACCTTAGGCGCGCGTTTTATAAACCGGGATGAGTTTCTGGAGTTGATTGAGTAAAAGTCCATGGTCGATGGTCGATAGTCCATTGCCTTGAGCGTGTAGAGGATAGTTCATGGATCATGGATAGCAGTTCAGCTGCCACGGACGACTGTCAATAGCCTTTTACGTATAACCGGCACTACGCAGTANGCNATGGACCATAGACTGCGAACCGCCGTCTNTAGACCGCAGACCGTTGTCTGTGGACTGCAAACCAACATGAATGCGGAAAAATGCGTAAATTAAAATGCTCATAGAATAATCCCATCACTCATCCTAAACTTACCACCAATGAAAAAGTTCGCACTGTATGTATCCATCCTGCTCTTGTCGGCCTTTACAGTTCAGCAGCCGGCATTAACACGGGACGATAAATCTTTTCTGCTGGATCANCTGCAAAGCACTAAAACTACCCTGCTGAATGATGTTTCAGGCCTCAGCGATGCACAGATGCAGTTTAAACCAGCCCCCGACCGCTGGTCTGTAGGCGAATGCATGGAACATATTATTATGGTTGAAAAAGCCATTTTTGCACAGGAGCAGGCCAGTATGAAACAAGCACCCAACCCTGAAAAACGCAGCGAGATAAAGGTTACAGATTCCGTGCTCATTAAAATGATGGGAGACCGCAGTCACAAGGCCCAGGCAGCAGAAGAAATGAAGCCCAAAGGCACTTACACCAGCTCCGCCGCAGCCGTGGAAGCATTTACCACCCAGCGTGATCAGATCATCGATTATGTTAAAGGTACGAATGACGATATGCGCAGCCACGTAATACCCTCCCCGCGCGGCTACATGGATGCCTACCAATACATGTTGATCGTTGCCGGCCATTGCGGCCGCCATACGCAGCAGATTGAGGAAGTGAAGAACGATCCGGCATTTCCGCGTAGTAATTAACTATGGCAAATAAATATTCGTTATCAGACCTGATATAGGTTTGATAACGAATATCAAGCGGGTCTTATATTTACAATTATCAATTTAAGATATTGATAATCAAAAAATTAAAGAGCACTTTATTGATCAATTACTAATTTTTTTGTAGATTGCCTTTACAAGTTCAATTAAGTAAATGAATGCTATAAGTATAAATACAATAATCTTAATAGTGGCAGCGATAGCTGCTGTATTGCCTATATTGTTAATACTTAAAAAAACTATTANAATTAGTTTAAGAATTAATAGACCTGTCACGCATAAAGTAAAGATCGAAAGCAAATCCGGTGTGATAATCGAATTAGATTTACACAAGCAAAACGATACAAAAAAACTCCTGCAGACAATGGATGTGTTGCTGGGTAAATAACCATAATGTAGATACCCCTTTGACAAGGCTTTCCAATTCCACCAATAAATCAACCAGGATTAAGAATAACAGCACCTCAAATATTGCAGGTGTGGGTGGTGGTACATTACTTTTAATGCTGGCNAAGAATATTCCGGAACCTTCTTCTATAAAATCGTGGCTTATNATTATTGCTCCTACTGTTTCAGTATGTTTAGCATCTTTGTGGCGATTGTTGGCAAANGTATGTGACAAATATCTGCAACAAAGAAAAGTAAAAAAGCTAACTGAATTATTGGATTCCAACATAGAAGTAGCTTTGACTGATCCAAATATTTCTAATGAGGAAAAGGAAAAGCTAAAAAAGGAACGAAAGGAAATACAATTAGATAAAATTGCCAACCTTGCAAAGAAGATCAGATTAATTCAATCGGATGAGTGATAAGCACAGATCATTCGCCCTTTTTCTTCTTCACATACCCTCCCTCAAAAAAACACTTGATCCCCCGGTACGCCCCGCAGCCGCCGATCTCACGGATGCTTACCCGGCCGGCGCTGAACTGGAAGCCGATACCGCAGGAGGTTTCCTTATCCTTATACTCCCCTTTGCTGCTGCCGGTAAAATGGCCGGTGCCGCTCAGCTCTCCCTTACAGTTACCATTGTCTTTGGAAAAGGTAATAAAGAACAGGAAGGTTTTGGCATCCTGCCCATCGCGGATAGAAATAATGTTCATATCACCGGAAGTATAATCACCGGAGAATTTATGCTTATGCGCTAAAGTATCTATCGGGTTAAAGATCTGCCCGGGCGTCGTAGGCCCGTTGGAGTTAGTCATGATCAGCGTAACGGTCCCGTTGGCATTTGCCATGTAAAAGTCTTCCTTTAACGCGGTATTGGAGCCCACCGGTTTTTCCGTGCTGGTTTTTATCACGTATTTATTATCCAGCGTAAAGCTCATCTGCTCCGGGCTGTTAGCATCCTTCCTGGCTGCCACCATACGGTTCAGGTACTTACCTTTTTTATCGGTAAAACAGATGTACGCCACCGAAGAAGACCGGTCCACCGCCCTGATCACAAAATATTGCAAGGCGCTGCCCGCTACATAAGCCAGCGGATAATATTTCAAATGTTTGGTTTTGGTAGAGTCTGCACCGGCCAAAGTATCTGTAAGGAACTGTTTCAGCACATCCCGTTGCAGGGCCAGGGAATCCGGCTGCTTTTGCAGCAGGGAATCGGCCGCTAGCCGGTAAGGCGCCTGTTGCTTAGGAAATAAGGCTTTAAAATCGTCAAAGGTCACCGGGCGCCCACCGGAGGTATGCTTGTTCCCGGAGCCGCAACCCGCTAAAATACCCACGGTTAAAAGTAGTGCCAACAACCTGTTCATGCGTAGTGTAGAATTGTTTCTTGCCGAAAAGTTAAATATATTTTTGATATATACCGCATAGCTAATCAAAAAAAATGCCGGTTAAATGGATAAACGGAACCTACCCTCTCCTGCAGGGTTGGGAATACAATGAAAAATGTTTAGATTTGTCTAACTTTTATTTTAGGGTTTATGAATTTAACAGTTGCAGAGGAGAACTACATTAAGTCTATTTATAAGCTGGAAGAAGGGACAGAAGCGGTAACCACTACGGGATTAGCCTATGAGCTGGATACCAAACCCGCATCTGTAACCGATATGGCTAAAAAGCTAAAGGAGAAAAAGCTTATTGATTATGAAAAGTACCAGGGCATTAACCTTACTTCAGAAGGTAAAAAGGCCGCCCTGCACATTATACGCCGCCACCGCCTGTGGGAATGTTTCCTGGTAGACAAGCTGGCCTTTAGCTGGGATGAGGTGCATGAGCTGGCCGAAGAGCTGGAACATGTGCGCAGCGAAAAGCTGATCAGCCGCCTCAGCGACTTCCTGGGTAACCCTACCATTGACCCGCATGGGGACCCTATTCCCGACGCACAGGGCAAAATGGGGAAACAACGCGCGCAAATATCCCTGGACCAGGCCCGCACCAAACGCCTGGAGGTAACGGCCGTATCCGACAAATCAGCCGCGTTGCTGGAATTCCTGAACGCCAAAGGCATTCGCCTGGGCACCCAGCTGGAAGTAATTGAGCGCTACGAATTTGATAATTCTATTGAAATAAAGATCCGGAACCAGCCCGCCTTTACCATTAGTGAACAGGTGAGTAAAAATATTATGGTACGGCCCCTGTAAGGTGAAACAAATAACTTTCTTTTAAAGCTATGGATCATATTGCTACATCGCTGAGTGAAGTACATCAGAGTATAGATACCACTGCACGGTCGCGGTGGAAAAAGCTGCTATCTTTCTTTGGCCCCGCCTACCTCGTAAGCGTAGGTTATATGGATCCCGGAAACTGGGCTACCGACCTGGCCGGGGGCAGCCAGTACGGCTACCAGCTGTTATGGGTGCTGCTAATGAGTAACCTGATGGCCCTGCTGCTGCAAAGCCTGAGCGCCCGCCTGGGTATTGTGCGCGGCCGCGACCTGGCGCAGGCTAACCGGGAAACCTACCCGCCCGTTATCAACTTCATTTTATATGTACTGGCAGAGATAGCCATTGCCGCCTGCGACCTGGCAGAAGTGCTGGGCATGGCCATAGGCATACAGCTGCTTACCGGCCTGCCACTGGTATGGGGCGTTAGCTTTACAGTGTTGGATACTTTTCTGCTGCTGATCCTACAACGCTACGGCATCCGGAAAATGGAAGCGTTCATCATAAGCCTGGTAGCCATTGTAGGGATCTCTTTTTTAACGGAGCTGGTAATTGCCCGGCCCGTAATGTCGGAAGTAGTAACGGGCTTTGTACCCATCATACCGGATAACGCAGCCCTGTACATTGCCATTGGTATTATAGGCGCCACTGTAATGCCGCACAACCTGTACCTGCATTCCGCACTGGTGCAAACGCGCAAAATTCAGCGGGATAAGAAGGGTATTAAACAGGCCCTGAAGTTAAACCTTATTGACAGCACCGTGGCCCTGAACCTGGCCTTTTTTGTAAATGCCGCCATCCTCATATTAGCCGCTACCGTTTTCTTTAAAAGCGGACGTACAGATATTGCAGAGATCCAGGATGCGCATGAGCTGCTGGAAAAGCTGCTGGGCAGTAAAGTAGCCCCCATNCTGTTTGCAGTAGCGCTGATAGCNGCCGGCCAAAGCTCAACGGTAACAGGNACCCTGGCCGGNCAGATCATTATGGAAGGTTACCTGCGTTTACGCATCAACCCCTGGCTGCGCCGTTTAATTACCCGNCTGCTGGCCATCGTGCCTGCCTTGCTTACCATCTTATTAGCGGGCGATGATAAAGTAGGCGAGCTGCTGGTGTTCAGCCAGGTATTATTGAGCCTGCAATTAGGTTTTGCTATTATACCGCTCATTCATTTTGTGAGTGATAAAAGCACCATGGGCGAGTATGCCATNAAGCCANTAACCAAAGTTGCCAGCTGGCTTATCACTGCGGTGCTGGTGTACCTGAACCTGCGCATGGTATTTACAGAAGCCTTTAAATANATNACCCATNCNGGCAATGGCTGGNTAGATGCTATTATTATANTNTCCGGGATAGGTTTTATNGTGCTGCTGGTTATCACGATCGTATTTCCGGTCATCAGCCGGTACCGGCAAATAGCCTCTGTACGCATACACCCTTCCCAATTGCTTTCTTTGGGCAGCATGGAAAAACCGCAGTACTACCGTATAGCGCTGGCGCTGGATTTCAGCAAGCAGGATGAAAAAGTGATCACTAATGCAGTAGCTAACGGTAACGAGCATACGGAATATATACTGATCCATGTAGTGGAAAGCGCTTCTGCCAAATACTTCGGCAGGCTGTCTGATGATTTTGAAACCCGTAAAGACCAGGAGCAGCTGGATGGTTACCTAGCCTGCTGCACGCACGCAACATCCGCGCGCGGGGCATCCTCGGCTACCGGCATCCCGCCAAGGAAATTGTGCGTATTGTAAAAGAAGAGAAAGCAGATTTTATTGTAATGGGAGGCCATGGCCATACCGGTATTAAAGACTGGATCTATGGCGAAACAGCCCACCAGGTAAGGCACAACGTGAAAGTACCCGTACTGCTGGTGCAGTAAATAATAGCAATATGCTACACTGTTTTAAACCAGGCGATCAAAAACATTTTACCCGTGTAGTGCGTGATGAAGATTGCGCTGCATTTGACAGCGGCGCTGTACACCCCGTGTACAGTACGTTTGCGCTGGCGCGTGATGCGGAATGGTGCTGCCGTTTATTTGTGCTGGATATGAAGGAAGCAGATGAAGAAGGTATTGGCACCATGCTTACCGTACAACATCATGCACCGGCCAAAGCGGGCAGCATTGTGGATTTTACGGCCACTATTGTACAATTGCATACGAATACTATTGTATGCAGGTATGAGGCAAAAGTGGACAACCTGGTTATTGCCACAGGTGAGCAGGGACAAAAAGTGCTTAAAAAAGAGAAACTTCAAAAACTCTTTGAGTTATAAACGTCACTTTTAGCCATGAAAAATGATCCTAACCTCCTCTTTTTTGAGCTGACATATTACGCTGAATATCAGTTAGATACAGCGAATTAAAATATCCTTTTAACAAAATTTTATTATAACGGTTCCTTAATCTGGCACAAAACGGAACAGCTTTTGGATTATACTACACGAACCAAAAGTTTTATACCATGTCTAAGAATAGTTTAGAGTTTGTAAAGCAAAACATCCAGGAATTAGCTATTGGTAATTATTCCAGTTATCCGCAAGATTATAATCCTGTAAAACAGGAAACCAGCAATAATATNCAGTCATTAGCCAAAGGTTACTGGGACGTGCGTGATATGAAAGAAATAGAACGTGATGAAAAATTAAACATCCACNTGGATGATTATATTGAATGGTCACGTGAAGCTTACCAGGATTTTATAGCGCAGGATGTAAACGCATTAAACTAAGGATCTTTTTCTCTTGAAGAACAAAGCCGTCCCGGGTATCGCACCCAGGACGGCTTTATTTTTGATGCTATACTAACAAAGGATAAACTATAACCCCAGCGCCGCTTTTAACTTGGGATAACCGGTTTTGCTTACCGGCACCTTAGCGCCGGTTCTTAAGATGGCCAGGTGATTTTCTTTTTCATACGGCTCTATGCGGGTAACCTGGTTCACATTCAGCATGTAAGAGCGGTGTACGCGGGCAAACTGTTGGGGNTCCAGCGTTTGCTCAAAAAAGCTCATGGTCTTNTTCTTCAGGAAAGCGCCTTCCTGGGTAATGATCTTCACATAATCNTCTGCTGCTTCCAGGTAATGCACATCCTGCACGGGAATAATTTTGATCTTACCATTGATCTTTACCACAATACGGTTACTCTGCAAAGGCGATGCAGCAGCNGTTTCCAGCAGCTGTGTGGTTTGCTGCGGAGCAGCTGCCGGCGCAGCAGTTGTTTTATTACCCAACCATTTTTGCAATGCTTTTTCAAAGCGGTCTTTTGAAAAGGGTTTTAATAGGTAGTCAATTGCATTCACCTCAAAAGCGCGGATAGCATGTTCTTCAAAAGCCGTGGTAAAGATCACGGCAGGCATCTCTTCTACCAGCTCCAGCATTTCAAAGCCGTTGATCTTGGGCATCTGCACATCCAGGAAAATAATATCCGGCTGGTGCTGCTGAATGGCTTTCAGCCCTTCAAAGCCATCATTACATTCCTGCAATACCTGTACTTCCGGGAAGCCCAGTAAATATTCCAATACTACAGCGCGGGCCAAAGGCTCATCATCAATTATGATTGCTTTTATCATGTGGTTGTGGTACTTTAATTAAGGTAGTAAAGATCAGGTCATCGGAGCTAACCTCCAGCAGGTCCTGTCGGGCAAACAGCAGGTACAGCCTGCGCCGTATGGAGCTTAATCCAAAACCGGTGCCCTGGTGCGGCTGCTGCAAAGCGCTGTCATACGGGTTTTGCACCTGCACATGCAGCATATCCTGCTGCACCCAGGCTTTTATAGTAATGGTAATAGCCTCCGTAGTATCATACAACCCGTATTTAATGGCGTTTTCTACTACCGGTTGTAATAACATGGGCGGCATTACCAGCTGTTGTGTATTTTCATCGGCCGTCACTTCGGTTGATAAGCGATGCCCGAAGCGTACTTTTTCAATATCAAGGTACCATTGCAGGTACTGCAGCTCTTCCGGCAGCGCTATCCATTGCTGATCCTCCCTTTTTAAGGTGCCCCGCAAAAAGTCGGACAGCTTTAGCACCATTTCCCTGGCCTGCTGTGGGCGTAATACGATCAGGGCATTAATGGAGTTCAGGCTGTTAAATAAAAAGTGCGGCTGTAATTGCTGCCGCAGCTTATACAGCTCTGCCTCCCGCGACAAACGTTCCGTAGCTTCCCGCCGTTCCAGCGCTTCCTGCTGCTCTGCCATATCATACATCAGCAGGGCGCGCAGGCCCATGCTGGTGATCACCAGCCAGGCTACCAGGAAGTGTATGGGCAGCGCTGCGTTTAGCCATTGAAGGTAGGCATGATCTGCCTTGAAAAAATATTTTAACCAGCAGGTGGTAACTGCTATCCAGATAACCGTTAACACCGTACTGTAACAAAGTACAAACAGGTATTTACCTTTCGCCGGCCGGTAATAACCCAGGTTATGCGCTATAATAGCCACCGCAATGCCCAGCAGCAGGGTATGTATGGCGCTGTCGGCCCAGGCATTAATAGTTTCCAGCTTAAACCACTGTATCAGCAGCACACCATACAGTAACAGGAACACGTAGGTGGTTACTGCGATGGTCCAGCGGAAGTACTTATCTGATAAAGGGCGTTTTATCACGTTTTGCTATTGTAATTAATTATTAATCTCAATAAAGCGGGGCTCCTGCAGCTGCGCAGATTTCATCTGCAGCCAGGCTACATAAGCCGTAGCATCCGACGGTTCTTCAATACGGGAATACAGCTCCATACCGTCAGAAAGCTGGTCCAGCGTAAACAGCTCCGGTACGTTAATGAACTTCCATTC
>JGI25153J46596_10000987_pt1 | contig 17281 bp, 16 predicted proteins | sample AraplaMF_Col_mMF_FD_46596 | JGI IMG/M metagenome (IMG submission 46596)
ACCCGCCAGCGCGAATTCGCCTACCGCGCCGGCGCCAACATCGTGATGTACACCCTGACCGGCAATTACAAGGCCGACCAGGTGCACGCACCGGCCCTGATCGAACGGTTGGGGCAATGATGCGGATGTTGAATCGCGACATCCGCAAGAACGAAGCCGTCATGGCCGGGCTTGTCCCGGCCATCCACGCCTTGCCACGAGGCGCGAAGAACGTGGATGCCCGGGACAAGCCCGGGCATGACGAGGATAGGCTTGCGCCATGAATTACGGCATCGCCTTCACGCCGCTTGTTCCCGCGATCGTGCTCTGGCTCGCGCTGGCCGCGATCGTCATCGTCGCATTGGTGCTGCTGGTTGCGCGCGCGCGCGGCGCTGCCGTGCGTGTGGCCGCGCTGGCGCTGTTCCTGCTGGCGCTCGCCAATCCCTCCTTCACCCGCGAGGATCGCGAGCCGCTCACCTCGGTCGCCGCAATCGTGGTCGACAAGAGCCCGAGCCAGAATTTCGGCAACCGCAATCGCGAGGCCGCAGCTGCGCAGGAGGCGCTGGTCGACAGCCTGAAGAAGATCAAGGGGCTGGAGGTGCGCGTCGTCGATGCCGGACAGGCCGATGGCGAGACCGACGGCACCAGGCTGTTCGGCGCCCTCGCTTCGGCCTTGTCGGACGTGCCGGTCGACCGCGTCGCCGGCGCGTTCCTGATCACCGACGGCCGCGTCCACGACATTCCGGCGAACGCCGCCGCGCTTGGCTTCCAGGCGCCGGTGCATGCGCTTGTCACGGGCCAGAAGGACGAGCGCGACCGCCGCATCGCGATCACGGCCGCGCCGCGCTTCGGCATCGTCGGGCAAACCCAGACCATCAGCTACCGCCTCGACGACCAGGGCGTCACCGGCGAGCGCGCCAGGGTCACGATCCGCAGGGACGGCGAGGTCATCAACGAGCGCACGCTGGGAAGCGGCCAGGCCGCGAGCGTCGACGTCGACATCAAGCATGCCGGTCCGAACATCGTCGAGATCGAGGCCTCCCCGCTCGAGCGCGAGCTGACGCCGGTGAACAACCGCGCCGTCGTCGCCATCGACGGCGTGCGCGACAAGCTGCGCGTGCTCCTGGTCTCGGGCGAGCCGCATTCGGGCGAGCGCACCTGGCGCAATCTGCTCAAGTCCGACGCCAGCGTCGACCTCGTCCACTTCACCATCCTGCGCCCACCGGAGAAGCAGGACGGCACGCCGATCAACGAATTGTCGCTGATCGCGTTTCCGACCCGCGAACTGTTCCAGCAGAAGATCAACGAATTCCAGCTGATCATCTTCGACCGCTACGCCCGCCAGGGCGTGCTGCCGATCGCCTATTTCGACAACATCGCGCGCTACGTCCGCGCCGGCGGTGCGGTGCTGGTGTCGGCCGGCCCCGATTACGCTTCCACCACCAGCATCTGGCGTACCCCGCTGGACACGGTGCTGCCGGCCGAACCCGTCGGCGTCACCGAAAAACCGTTCTACGCGCACCTCAGCGACGCCGGTAAGCGCCATCCGGTGACGCGCGGCCTCGAAGGCTCCGCCAGCGAGCCGCCGCGCTGGAGCCGCTTCTTCCGCACGGTGGAAACGCGCAACGCGATCGGCGCGCCCGTGATGACCGGCGTCGACGGCAAGCCGCTGCTGCTGTTGTCGCGCTTCGGCGAAGGCCGCGTTGCGCTGCTGCTGTCGGACCACATCTGGCTGTGGGCGCGCGGCTATGAAGGCGGCGGGCCGCATCTCGACCTGCTCCGGCGGATGTCGCATTGGCTGATGAAGCAGCCTGATTTGGACGAAGAGGCGCTGCGCCTGCAGATCCAGGGCAAGGATCTCGTGGTGCTGCGCCAGACCATGGCCGACAACGTGCCGCCGGTGACCGTGACCTCGCCGAGCGGCGCGACCAAAGAGCTCACGTTGACGGCGAGCGATCCCGGCACCTGGCGCTCCACCCTGCCCGCCAACGAACTCGGGCTGTGGCAGGCCACCGACGGCGCGCTGAAGGCGCTGATCAATGTCGGGCCGACCAACCCGAAGGAATTTTCGGAAGTCACCTCGACCACCGAGATGCTGAAGCCGCTGGTGCAGGCGACCGGCGGCGACGCGCGCCGCGTGGCCGACGGCGGAAGCATCGACCTGCCCCGCGTGGTGCCGGTGCGCTCTTCCGGCATCTTCCATGGCGATGGCTGGATGGGCGTGAAGATGCGCGACGCCAGCGTCGTCAAGGGCGTCGGCGTGCTGCCGATGTTCGCCGGCCTCGTCGGCCTGCTGCTGCTGCTCGGCGCGTTCGCGGCGACCTGGGTGCGTGAGGGGCGTTAAGCGCGCCCGACCGTTGCATCAATCACACAACGCTGGCCATTCTTGCCGCAGCCTATCCGGGCTGCGGTTGACATCGCCAGAACGTTCCGATGTTATAATATAACATTGGGGACGGCGACCCGGATGAACTGGTTCCGAAAACACGTGAAAACCGGCTCGCGGCTGGCGCTGTTCGCGCTCGCGATCCAGTTCGCGCTGTCGTTCGGCCATTTCCACAGTGAGATCGCCCGTGCCGCGCCGGCGATTCAGGCCGGGCCATCCGATACCGAACTCGCCATTGCCGCGACGCCGGCTGCGCAGGAAACGCAGTCCGAGGCGGCGCAGCAGCAGCCTTCCAACCACGATACGGATCGACACGCTTCCGACTGCGCGATCTGCGCCGTCCTCTCGCTGGCCAACAATTTCCTGTTCGCCACGCCGCCGCTGCTGGAGCTGCCGCAGGCGGTCGAGCTGCTGCACCTGACCACCGGCGCCGAGTTCGCCCATCTCGGCTCGCTCCATCCCGCCTTCCGTTCCCGCGCGCCTCCCGCCTCCTGACTTCGATTGATTGATGCACTTCCCGAGGGGATCGCCGCACCGCGTGGCTGATCCGCTGAGGGGAAATCGGAATCGATCCGTCGCACGGCGACGGGATCAGGATCGGGACAATGACATCCAGGAAGACACGAGCATTCCATTTCGGTGGAGCAGGCTGGCTATTGCTATGCGCGGCAGCCAACGGGGCGCTGGCCCAGGGAACATCGCAAGGCACATCACAGGCGACGCCATCGGCATCGACGCAACTGCCCGAAATCACCGTGACGGCGCCGAGCCCGATCGTGCGGCGCAAGCCGGCGCCGTCGCGAACGCCGGCACGCGTCGCCCGTGCCGTGCCCGGCCAGAACCGCGCGCGTGCGCCGGAGCCGCAGGCCGCGCCGGCTGCACCCGTGCCCCAGCAAGGCGTGCTGCCCGTCGTGACCGACCAGTTCGCCACCGTCACGGTCGTACCGAACGAGGAAATCCGCCGCGCCGGCAGTGCAACGCTCGGCGATCTCCTGTTCGGAAAGCCCGGCATCACCGGCTCGAGCTTCGCGCCCGGCGCTTCCAGCCGGCCGATCATCCGGGGTCTCGACGGCAACCGCGTCGGCATCGTCGAGAACGGCACCAATGGCGGCGGCGTCTCCGACCTCGGCGAGGATCATTTCGTGCCCATCGATCCGCTCGCCACCAACCAGGTCGAGGTCGTGCGCGGGCCTGCCGCCTTGCGCTATGGCTCCACTTCGATCGGCGGCGTCGTCAGCGCCACCAACAACCGCATTCCGGAGGCCCTGCCCTCCTGCCCGGCGGCGCCGTTCCAGACCTATGGGCTGCCGGTGAAAGCACCGCTGGCGACCGCGCAGTCCGCATCCTGCGTCAATGTCGAGACGCGGACAGCGGTCAGCTCGGTCGATCGCGGCGTCGAAGGCGGCATCCTGCTCGATGCCGGCGGCGGCAATTTCGCCATTCATGCCGACGCCTATGGCCGCAAGGCCGGCGATTACAGCATTCCCGGCTATCCCTACCTGTTCGACCAGACCCGGCCGGTGAACGGCAGGCAGCCAAACTCGGCCGCGCAAGCCGACGGCGCCTCGATCGGCGGCTCCTATATCTTCCATGGCGGCTTCATCGGCGCTGCAATCACGCAGAACGACTCGCTGTATCGTATCCCCGGCATCGACGGCGCCGATCACCAGACCCGGATCGAGGCGCACCAGACCAAGCTTTCCGCCAAGGGCGAATACCGGCCGGACGCGGCGGCGATCGACGCGATCAGGTTCTGGGCGAGCGCGACCGACTACAAGCACAACGAGATCGGCCTCGCAGACCCCGCCGACCTTTCGTCATCAGGTGTGCGGCAGACCTTTACCAACAAGGAGCAGGAAGGCCGCGTCGAGGTGCAGATGGCGCCCTTCAACGCGCGCTTTGCCGCCATCACGACGGCCTTCGGCCTGCAGGCAAGCCACCAGCAACTGACGGCGCCAAGCCCCGATGAACCCGGTAGCCCGCTCAACGGATTGTGGGACCCGAACAAGAACACCAGGGTCGCCGGCTATGTCTTCAACGAGTTCAAGTTCAGCGACGCCACGAAAGCGCAGATCGCCGGCCGAATCGAGCATGTCAGCCTCAGCGGAACGACGCCGTCGTTCGTCCCCGATGTGTTCGACCTCAACGCCAATCCCGGCGATATCGGGCCGCCGGTGGCGCGCAATTTGAACTTCACGCCGAAGAGCGCGAGCATCGGCCTGATCCAGAACCTGCCGGGACAACTGGTCGCCAGCATCACCGCGCAATATGTCGAGCGCGCGCCAAAGCCCGCCGAATTGTTTTCGCGCGGGGCGCACGACGCCACCGCCACCTTCGACATCGGCAATCCCAATCTCGGCCTGGAAACCGCCAAGACGATCGAGATCGGACTGCGGAAGGCGACCGGCCCGTTCAGGTTCGAAGCGACCGCCTACTACACGAAGTTCAACGGCTTCATTTACCGCCGCCTCACCGGCAACACCTGCGAGGACGTCGCCTGCGTCGGCCCGGCCGATCCGGCCGGCCCGCTCGAACTGAACCAGGCGATCTATTCGCAGCGCGACGCCACCTTCCGCGGCGGTGAGTTCCAGAGCCAACTCGACATCGGCCCGCTCCACGGCGGCATCTGGGGCATCGAGAACCAGTTCGACGTCGTGCGCGCGACCTTCAGCGACGGCACCAACGTCCCGCGCATCCCGCCGGTGCGCGTCGGCGGCGGCCTGTTCTGGCGCGACGCCAACTGGCTGACGCGGATCAACCTGCTGCACGCCTTTGCGCAGAACGATATCGCCCCGATCGGCGAGACGCCGACCGCGGGCTATAATCTGTTGAAGGCGGAGGTCAGCTACAGGACCAAGCTGGACCCGACGTGGTTCGGCGCACGCGAAATGACGGTCGGGCTCGTCGGCAACAACCTGTTGAACGAGAACATCCGCAACTCCGTGTCTTACACCAAGGATCAGGTCCTGATGCCGGGCCTTGGCGTGCGCGCGTTTGCCAACCTGAAGTTCTAGGACAGATGCGGCGGCCCATGGGGTGGCGTTAGCTGGTGGTACCAGCTAACGTTCAGGCGAAGCCTCCTCGGGAAGCGGATGCACATGAATAGATGACTTCGTCCATCAATGTTCACGTCTATAGCGACGCGCTCGTCCTGCTCGGCACCGCGGGCGTCGTCATTCCCTTGGTACGGCGCTTCGGCTTCAATCCGGTTCTCGGCTATCTCGGCGCCGGCGCGATCCTCGGACCGCTCGGGCTTGGATCGTTCATCGACAAGTTTCCGCTGCTCTACTGGTTCACCGTGGTCGATGCGGCAAACGTCTCCGGCATCGCGAACCTCGGGGTCGTGTTCCTGCTCTTCCTCATCGGCATGGAGCTGTCCTACGAACGATTGAAGGCGATGCATCGCCTGATTTTCGGGTTGGCAGCCTGCAGATCGTCCTTTCGACGGTGGTGATCGGCCTTGTCGCCGCGCTGGCCGGCAGCAGGGCGCCGGTACCGCTCATCCTTGGTGCCTGTCTCGCCTTGTCCTCGACCGCCATTGTGATGGAGATTCTGGGGCGGCAGAAACGGCTCAATACGAGCGCAGGCCGGGCCAGCTTTGCCGTTCTCCTCGCGCAGGATCTCGCGGTAGCTCCACTTCTGCTGTTCATTACGATTTTTGGCGCGAGCGACTCCGGCTCAGTGCTCGGAACACTGGCGCTCGCGCTCACCAATGCCGCGATCGCGCTCGGCGTCATCGTCGTCGTCGGGCGCGTGGTGATGCGTCCGCTGTTTCGCCTCGTGGCATCGGTAGGCATGAGCGACCTGTTCGTCGCCACGACGCTGTTCGTGATCGTCGGCACCGGCGTAGCGGCCGCCGTGGCCGGCTTCTCCATGGCGCTTGGCGCCTTCGTCGCGGGTCTGCTGCTGGCGGAGACGGAATTCCGCAAGGCGATCGAAACCGCCATCGATCCGTTCAAGGGCCTCCTGCTCGGCCTGTTCTTTTTCACGGTCGGCATGAACATCGATTTTCGCCAGATTGTCCGCGATCCGGTCTGGCTGATCGCGGGTGCCGCCGGACTGATTGTCGTCAAGTCGACCATCCTCGTTTTTCTGGCCCGGATGTTTCGCCTGTCCTGGCCGGCGTCGATCGAGGTCGGGCTGCTGCTCGGTCCCGGCGGCGAGTTCGCTTTCGTCGGCATCGGGATGGCGACCACGCTTGGGCTGATCGANGCCAACGTATCGAGCTTCGCCGTCGCGCTGACCACGCTGACCATGATGCTCACGCCGGCACTGTCGCATGTCGCGCGGCGGCTGGCGCCGATGGTGCGCCAGGACAAGCCGCTTGATCCCGAGCTCACCGTCGCGCCGAGCGGNGGCAGCGGCCATGCCATTGTCGTCGGACATGGCCGCGTCGGACAAGTCGTCTGCACGATGCTGGATCGCCATCAGTTCAAGTACACCGCCGTCGACAATAATGCCGCGGCCGTTCCGGAGCAGCGCAGGCAGGGCCGTACCGTCTTCTACGGCGATGCCACCAATCCGGAGTTTTTGAAGAGCTGCGGCCTGATGGACGCGGCCGCCGTGATCGTCACCATCAACGAACCCGAAGGCATCGACGAAATCGTCGCGCAGGTGCGCGCATTGCGGAAGGACATATTGATCGTCTCGCGNGCGCGCGACGCCGACCACGCGCGGCATCTCTACGGAATCGGCGTTACCGATGCCGTGCCCGAGACCATCGAGGCAAGCCTGCTGTTGTCGGAAGCCGCCCTGATCGGCCTGGGCGTGGCGATGGGGCTGGTCGTTGCCTCCATCCACGAGAAGCGCGAGGAGTTTCGGCACGAATTGCAGCGCGCAGCCGGCAACACGGACTCCGCGTCGAGGCCGGTGGCTGGCACCAGAAGGCGTCGACTTTTCAGGTCGTGACGAGGCCGGGCATCCGCGCCGAGCCGCCTCTTCGCCGGCAGCGCTACCGCGCCTTGCTCCAGTCCGGCCGGATATCGCCGGAGACGCCGTCGAACGCACCCTCGACCAGTTCGGCGACCAGAAGGCGGCTGTAATCGACCGGGCCCGGCATGATCGCCCGGCCCTTCGGCACGACCTTGAACCCGACGCGGCCGTAATAGGGCTCGTCGCCGACCAGAATGACCAGCCGGTGGCCCTTGGCCTTGGCGTCCCGCAGCGAGCGATCGAGCAGCATGCGGCCGACACCGCGCTTTCGGAACGGCGGCTCGACCGTCAACGGCCCCAGCATCAGGGCCGGCGTGTCGCCGATGCAGATCGGCAGCTGGCGCACCGAGCCGACCAGCAGCGTGCCGATGCGCGCCGTGAACGAGAGGTCGAGCAGGTGATCGACATGCTCGCGCAGGCGATAGGCGCTCAGCACGAAGCGGCCGGGTCCGAAGGTCCGCTCGTGCAGGCGTTCGATCGCCTGGGCGTCCTTTGGTGTTTCGGCGAGGATGGTGACGTCAAGTTCGCTCATGATGGGGCGCGGGATAGCATCTGGCGGCGGCGCGGTCCATCGCCGGAAACGGCAATCCCGATATTGCCTCAATCCTTGCGGATTGCGGGTTGGGCCAGATAGGCCAAAAGCTTCTTTTCGCGGCGGCCGCGCGTCACCGTATCCAGCACCAGCCCCGAACTGACCGACAGCACCGCCACGATCATCAGGCCCATCGACAGCACCGCCGTCGGCAGCCGNGGAACGATGCCTTCCTCGAGATAGGTGATGAGCACGGGAATGGCGAGGCCGACCGAGACCAGCATCAGGAAGACGCCGATGAGGGTGAAGAACCGCAGCGGCTTTTCCGAACGGTACAGTTTTAGGATGGTGCCGAGAATCCGGAAACCGTCGCGCCAGGTATTGAGCTTGCTGACCGACCCCTCCGGGCGGGCATAATACGGCGTCTCGATTTCCATCACCGGCAGCGCCAGTTCGAGCGCGTGCACGCTGAGCTCGGTTTCGATCTCGAAACCGTCTGAGAGCACCGGGAACGATTTGACGAAGCGGCGCGAAAACACCCGGTAGCCGGAAAGAATGTCCTTGAACGCCTGGCCGAACACCAGGGCAAGGAAACTCGTCAGCATCCAGTTGCCGGTGCGATGGCCGGGCCGGTAGGCGGCAACCGACTGATCGACGCGAAAGCCCACCACCATATCGAGGTGGTCGCCAATCAGCGCATCGATCATGCGCGGCGCGCTCGGCGCATCATAGGTCGCATCGCCGTCGACCAGCACATAGACGTCGGCATCGACATCGGCGAACATGCGCCGAACCACGTGCCCCTTGCCCTGGCGGCGCTCGCTGCGCACGATCGCGCCCGCCGCGCGCGCCACCTCGATGGTGCGGTCCCTGGAATTGTTGTCGTAGACGAAAATCTCGGCAGTCGGCAGNGCCTTGCGGAAGTCGGAGACCACGGTGGCGACCGCAGCTTCCTCATTGTAGCACGGCACGAGAACCGCAATCCGGAGCGCCGGTCCCGTCATCGCACGCTCACCGAATTAAGTCCGTCCATGGCGTGTCATACCGCAATCAGGCGTGGGCCGGTTGAGGGAAGGCCGCGCGACCGGCGGCCCGCTCGCCACGCCAATCGAGCGTTGCGAACAGCAGGGTCCAGAGCGAGAGCATGTCGATCGGAATGATATAATATGGCGTAAATATCGGGTGGGTCATGAAGAAAATCAGGTTGACCGCGAGGTTCAGGGCGACCAGCAGCACGGCCTGCCGGGCGTGACCGCGGCCGACGCGCCACAGCCAGGCGGTCCAGGCGGCCGATATCGCCAGCAAGGTGAATTGAACGTCAACGAGATAGCTTAACAACACATCCNGCTTCAGCTCGGGCGGCGCGACATCGACGCCGCCATAGGTGGTNGNNAACGGGCTGCCGGCGTTGACCGCGTTCGCGATCAGGGTGGGCGCCATCCCGATCAGCAAGCTGATGCCGAACGAGGCCCCATGCAGGAATGTCTCCTTGCTGCGGACCACGAGGAACGCGCCGGCAAGATACAGGCAATAGCCCACCGCCAGAAACAGATTGGGCAGGCGGAAATTGACGGATAGCCCGATCAGCAGCCCCACCAGCGCGATCAGCAGCAGCCCGCCTCGCGGCCGTTCGACGAAATACCGCGCCGTCAGAAATCCCGCGGCGGCGCAGACCATCATGGTCGGCGGCACCGAATAGCTCGCCTTGCTCGGGTTGATCATCAGATAGAGTGCGGCAAGCCCGAACACCGCGGCCAGCGCGAGCGAGCCAGGATCGCGCGCGCGAAACAGNGCAAGCAGNGCGAAGGCAAGGATCGNGACGTTCGCCAGCACGTAGAGCGAAATCACCTGAGANCCTTCGCGAAACAGCGCCAGCGCAAAGCCCGTGCCCGGCGGATATTGCATGACGTATTTATCGGCCGCCGGAATGAAGGTGTGGCAGGGCGTGCGCGATGCGACGTTCCATTCGGCAAAGCCGATCGCCTTCAGCTTGTTCTTGAGATAGTCGTCATCGTCGAAAACNATGTTGGTATCGATGCCGCCGAGCCCGTATTTCTGGAACAGATGGGCCTGCCGCAGGTAGCAGACGTCGTCATAGACGCCGCGGCTTTCGTTCCAGCGCGACATCGTCCAGACATTGCTCGCCAGCACCGCGAGAAATGCGAAGCCGCAGACAAGCCTGAATACTCCCATCCTGCTCATATCGTCCCATTCTTCCAAACGCCGCCATGGCGGCAGNCAACCGATCTCGGCCGCGGCATCAGCGCCAGGTCGCGACCGGCGCCACCCCGTCCAGAACTTCCGCGATCCGCAGCCGCGTTCCCCTCGTCGTCTCCGCCGGCAACGCTGTGGCCGGATAGAACCCGCATTCCACGATCTCGCGGTTGGGCTCCGGCAGGCGGTCCTGCCGGAACTGCCTGATAATGTAGACCGCAACGTGGTCGCGGCGCGACACGTGGCCGTTGAAGAACAGGCCGTGCAGCGCCGGCTCTCCGGTCAATTCGATCCGCCCCTCCTCGACCAGCTCCCGCCGCAGCGCTTCGAGAAAGGTTTCGCCGACCTCGACCCCGCCGCCGGGCAGATGCCAGCCCGCGACATAGCTGTGGCGGACCAGAAACACCCGGTTCTCGCCATCGAGCACGACGCCGCGAACCCCCAGCGTCATGCCGCGGGCGACCCGCCAATAGAGGTGAAACACCCGCCGCAATTGCGGCTCCAGGCGTTTTCGCAGGTGCTGCAGCGCCGTCACGCAAACCTCGGATGGACAGGTGTCACGTTTGATCCTTATATCGCCGACATGATCGTGCGACGGCTCTATATCACAGGGAATGCGGCTGAGCGCGAATGACCGACACCTTCACGCTGGCGCATCTGTCCGATCCGCATCTGCCGCCTTTACCCGCGGCGCGGCTGTGCGACCTCGCCGGCAAGCGCGCGCTCGGCTATATCAACTGGACCCGCAACCGCCACAAATATCACCGCCGCGAGGTGCTGGACGCCCTCGTCGCCGACATGCAGGCGCAGCGGCCGGACCACATCGCGGTAACCGGCGATCTCGTCAACCTGGCGCTCGAGGCGGAATTCACCCCGGCGAAGGCCTGGCTTGAAAGCGTCGGCACGCCGCAACAGGTCACGGTCGTTCCCGGCAATCACGACGCCTATGTCCGGGCGACGCGGCATCATTTTGGCGGCACGTTCGAGAAATACCTTCGCGGCGATGCCGGGGCAGACGGCGCGCGGTTTCCATTCGTGCGCCGGCGCGGGCCGCTGGCGCTGATCGGGACTTCCTCGGCGGTGCCGACGCTGCCTTTGATGGCAACCGGCCGGCTCGGCCGCGCGCAGATCGACGCGCTCGACCGCGAGCTGGCGGANCTGCCGACGGACGAGACGTTCCGGGTGCTGCTGGTTCATCACCCCCTGCACTCGACGTCGCGCATGAAGCGGCTGACCGATTCCAAGGCGCTCCGCGCCGTGCTGAAGCGGCGCGGCGTGGATCTGGTGCTGCACGGCCACGACCACATCCATTCGACGATGTGGCTCGAAGGCGCCGGCCGGCAGATCCCCGCGGTCGGCGTGCCGTCGGCCTCCGCGCTGGCGCACCGGCACTATCCGGCCGCGGCGTATAATCTGTTTTCGATCGCACGCGACGGCGGGAAATGGCGCTGCGTGCAGACCGTGCGNGCGATCGACGCCGATTTCCGCGTCAAGCAGATCAAGCAGGTGGCGCTGCTTTAGAGATTGTTCGAGTGATTGTTCGGGCACGCGGCCGCGCGAATGCCTCAATCCCCGCCGCCACCGCAGCCGCCGCCCCCATCGCCGCCACCGCCGCCGTCACCACCTCCGCTGTCGCCGCCGGAGTCGCTACTGGCATCGCCAAACCCGTCCGAGGAGCCGTCGAACGACGTGTCGGAGAAATCGCCGCCGCAATAGGTGGCGCCGCTGCCGTCCCTGCGGAGCGCTTCGCAATTGGGGTGGTAGACGAACCCGTTTCGAATATTGAGCTTGCTGTCGAGCGCAAACAACAGCGGCAGCCGGGTCGGCCGTACCGGATCGATGCTCTCGTATTTGCAGCAATACCACCAGACGCGGCGCAGGCCCGCGTTGCTCTGGCGATGCTCGCTGAGGACGACGGCCGGCGTGTGGTGGAGGAAGCCGCCGAAGGCGCGGCGGCAGAACGCGTCATAGTCCCGCGTATAGAGGATGAATTCGTGCCAGAGATCGTCGGCGACCTGTGAGGGCATCGAGACATGACGCTTGCCGCTCATGAGATAGGCGAGGAAAAATTGCCGCAGGCCGCGCGAGACCAGCGCGCTGTCCTTGCGCTCAAAGCCCGGGTGATGCTTCTCGAGCCGCTCCAACAGTCCGCGCGGCCAGCGGAAGGTGCGGATGAATTCGGCGCGGCGCAGCGTCCGCCATTTACCGTAGAAATAGGCGCTGGCAAACAGTGCGGCCGCCAGCAGGATGGCAATCGGTACGGTCATGATGCGGCCAATACGATTTCCAATCCGCGATGCGCCACCCTAGAAATTGTTCAGGCTGGCATAGAGCGCGAGGCCGAACAGCGCGATCGCGCCGAGGACGAAGCCAAGCACGAACATGCCGAGGCCGCGGCGGCGCGGCTTCTGTTCCGCGGCAGGCTCGCTCACCGGCATTGCCACCATCGCATGCTCGCGCTCGATCATGCGCCGCGCGATATAGCCGGTGACGGCATCGACGATGACCGGCACGTCATGCGACTCGGCGAGCACGATGCGGCCGAAGCGGGTGTCCTGCACGAAGCGATAGATGCGCTTGTCGCGCCCCATCACGATATGCGCGACGACGTCGATCCACAGCCGCGGCGTCTCGCCCTGGCTGACGCCGCGATCGAACAGGTCGATCTGCGCCGGCACTTCCGCAAACAGCGGATCGAGCGCCTCGTTCAGGATCTCGAGCCGGGCGAGTTCGGCATCGCGCAATTCGACCACGACGCCGGTGCGGTCGGCGGCCTCGATGCGGGCCCGGCGCAACGCATCGCGCAGCCGCGTCGGTCGCATGTCGCGGGCCTCACTGCCGGAATTTTGCGCATCTGACATCGGTGGCCGCCTTTATCCTGAAGGGTTAGCCCGATTAACCTAGCAGTAACTCTATTGCGCGCAAAGGCCGTTTAGTTGCAATGGGTTAGCGATCCACCGGGTTCTGGGGCTGCGGTTGCGCCCCCTNGCCCCTGCTCTCTCCCCGTGAGAGGNGACGGCGACACAACTTTNANCGCAAACGGCCCCACCCGGTTTTTCCGGATGGGGCCGCCTGTCCTTGGCGTTTCCCGAAAGATGTTATTTGGTTGGCAGCCGTCAGGCCGAGACGCGCGAGGGCTCTTCGACGATCGAGAAGCGNACGCCGGCTTTATGGCGGCTCTCTTCCGAGACCTCCTTCCAGCACTCCTCGGCCTCCTTGCGGGTCTTGAACGGGCCTCTGACCTGGGCCGAGCCTTCGACGAGCTTGTGGAAGTTCATCGAGCCGAACTCGCCGCCGATCACCCAGAAATTGCTGCCTTTGGTCATTGTCAGTCTCCTGCTCTCAATTCCAGCGTTAGCCGAACTGGTTCATCGTGTTGTGGGCGCCGCCCGCCTTCAGAGCGGCTTCACCGGCGAAATATTCCTTGTGCTCGTCGCCGATATCGGAGCCGGCCATGTTCTGATGCTTGACGCAGGCGATACCCTGACGGATCTCCTGGCGCTGAACATTCTTCACATAGCCCAGCATGCCCTGCTCGCCGAAGTACTCCCGCGCGAGATTGTCAGTCGACAGAGCTGCCGTGTGATAGGTCGGCAACGTGATCAGGTGGTGGAAGATGCCGGCACGCTTGGCCGAATCGGCCTGGAAGGTGCGGATGCGCTCGTCGGCTTCGATGCCAAGCGGCGTATCGTCGTATTCCGGCTTCATCAGTTCGGCGCGGTTGTACTTGCTGACATCCTTGCCGGCTTCCTTCATCGCGTCGTAGACCTGCCAACGGAAGTTGAGCGTCCAGTTGAACGACGGCGAGTTGTTGTAGGCCAGCTTCGCGTTCGGGACGACTTCGCGAATGCGGTCGACCATCTTGGCGATCTGCTCGATATGCGGCTTCTCGGTCTCGATCCACAGCAGGTCGGCGCCGTTCTGCAGCGAGGTGATGCAGTCGAGCACGCAGCGGTCTTCTCCCGTGCCGGAACGGAACTGGTAGAGGTTGCTGGCCAGCCGCTTCGGACGCATCATCTTGCCGTTGCGGTTGATGATGACATCGCCGTTCCGGGCATTCGCGGCGGTCACTTCCTCGCAATCCAGGAAGCTGTTGTACTGATCGCCGATGTCGCCCGGCTTGTGGCTGACGGCGATCTGCTGCGTGAGGCCGGCGCCGAGCGAGTCGGTACGGGTCACGACGACGCCGTCTTCGACGCCGAGTTCGAGGAACGCGTGGCGGCANGCCCGGATCTTCGCCAGGAACACCTCGTGCGGCACCGTCACCTTGCCGTCCTGGTGNCCGCACTGCTTTTCGTCGGAGACCTGGTTTTCGATCTGCAGGGCNCACGCACCCGCCTCGATCATCTTCTTGGCGAGCAGGTAGGTCGCCTCGGCATTGCCGAAGCCGGCGTCGATNTCGGCGATGACGGGCACGACATGGGTCTGGAANTTGTCGATCTTNTCGATCAACGCCTTTTCCTTCGCCTTGTCGCCTTCCTTGCGGGCGGCNTCGAGGGCGCGGAAGATNTCGTTGAGCTCACGGGAATCCGCCTGGCGGAGGAAGGTGTAGAGCTCTTCGATCAGCGCCGGCACCGANGTCTTCTCGTGCATCGACTGATCCGGAAGCGGNCCGAACTCGGAGCGCAGCGCGGCGATCATCCAGCCGGAGAGATANAGNTAGCGGCGNTCGGTCTTGCCGAAATGCTTCTTGACCGAAATNAGCTTCTGCTGCGCGATGAAGCCATGCCAGCAGCCGAGCGACTGGGTGTACTTGGTCGGATCGGCGTCATAGGCCGCCATGTCGGCGCGCATCAGCGCCGCGGTGTAGCGGGCGACGTCCAGGCCGGTCCTGAAGCGGTTCTGCAGACGCATACGCGCCACGGCCTCGGCGGTAACGCCGTTCCAGGTCGGCTGGGTCTTGAGCAGCGCCTCGGCGGCCTCAACCTCGCTCAGATAGGAAGCCGGTCCCTTGAGGGCCTGGTCACTGATTCCACGTGGCTGGTAGTTCATCTGCGTGATCCTTTCGGTGACGACAAATCTGTCTTCGCCACTCTTCTCTCAATCGACATTCTTGACAGTGCATTGCGAAATGCGTGTTGAGAGCTAAACGCCAAAAAGGGAAATTCGTATAGATAGCTTGTTTTCTATTGGTGATGTCATGTAACATCCATACTTGTAACAAATGTAACTTTGTAAANTTTGTCACAAATATANGTCANGGATACTGCCATGCCCGCCGATTCCGGAAAGAAGCTGTTTGTCGGCCCCCGCTTCCGGCGGATCCGCCAGCAGCTTGGCCTGTCGCAGACCCAGATCGCCGAGGGCCTGGGGATTTCTCCGAGCTATATCAACCTGATAGAGCGGAACCAGCGCCCGGTGACGGCGCAGATATTGCTGCGGCTGGCCGAGACCTATGACCTCGATTTGCGCGACCTCGCCACCGCCGACGAGGACCGCTTCTTTGCCGAGCTGAACGAGATCTTCTCCGACCCTGCGCGACCTCGCCACCGCCGACGAGGACCGCTTCTTTGCCGAGCTGAACGAGATCTTCTCCGATCCGCTGTTCCGGCAGATCGACCTGCCGAAGCAGGAACTGCGCGACCTCGCCGAATTGTGCCCTGGCGTGACTCATTCCCTGCAGCGCCTGTATGCCGCCTATACCGAGGCCCGCCGTGGCGAAACCCTGGTGGCGGCGCAAATGGCCGACCGCGACGAGGGCGCGCGATTCGAGGCCAACCCGATCGAGCGCGTCCGCGACCTGATCGAGGCCAACCGCAATTATTTTCCGGAGCTCGAGCAGGCCGCGGAGAACCTGCGCGACGAGCTGAACGTTTCCGCCGAGGAATTGTTCGCCGCGCTCGCCGCCCGCCTGCGCGAAAAACACTCGATCGTCACCCGCATCATGCCGGTCGACGTGATGCGCGAGACGCTGCGGCGGTTCGACCGCCACCGCCGCCAGCTTCTGATCTCCGAACTGGTCGACGGTTCCGGGCGCGCCTTCCAGCTCGCGCTGCAGATCGGGCTCGCCGAAGGCAGCGCCGTGATCGACGGCATCGTCAACCGGGCCGGCCCGCTCGACGACACCCCGCGGCGGCTCTACCGCATCACGCTGGCGAACTACTTCGCCGCCGCCGTGATGATGCCCTACCAGCCGTTCCACAGCGCCGCGGAAAATCTGAACTACGACGTGCATGTGCTGGCGCAGCGCTTCAACGCCGGCTTCGAGCAGGTCTGTCACCGCCTTACCACGCTGCAGCGGCCGAACGCGCGCGGCGTGCCGTTCTTCCTGCTCCGCGTCGACAATGCCGGCAATGTCTCGAAGCGGTTCTCCTCCGGCACGTTCCCGTTCTCGAAATTCGGCGGCACCTGCCCGCTCTGGAACGTGCATTCGACCTTCGACACGCCGGACCGCCTGCTCAAGCAGGTGATCGAGCTGCCGGACAGCACGCGCTATTTCTCGATCGCGCAGATGGTGCGCCGGCCGGTCGCGCCGCACCCGCAGCCCAGCCGCGCTTTGCGATCGGTCTCGGCTGCGAGATCCGCCATGCGTCGAAGCTCGTCTATGCCGCGGGCATGGATCTGGAGAAAGCCGAGGGCACGCCGATCGGCGTCAACTGCCGGCTCTGCGAGCGCGAAAACTGCAGCCAGCGCGCCGAGCCGCCGATCACCCGCACCCTGATTTTGGACGAGAACACAAGGCGGGTGTCGTCGTTCGCGTTCTCGAATGCAAGGGAGCTGTGAGGGCTGCGCTGTAGGGTGGGCAAAGCGGAGCGTGCCCACCATGCGCGCCACGGGAGAGATGGTGGGCACGTCGCTTCGCTCCTCTGCCCACCCTACGGGACCTGTTGTCATTGCCGACATGATTTCGCATTCCCGCAGCGCGTTGCGCCCGAGTTGTGCTTGAATTCTTCGCCCCCGACCAATCAGAGGGCGCAGGGAAGACCGGGTGCGCGCCGCACCCGCGGTCGTGTGCCATTATGCGCTTAGCAAGAGGCGCACACGAGCATACAGGTTCGGCGGAAGCATCCCGGCCTTCTCTGCGCAATGGCTTTACGGCTTACTTCGTGCTCTTCCCGGAGAACGGCTCTTTTGCCTCCGTCGTCCCCATGAGACTTTCGACCCTTGAAGACTTGACGCCAGCACCACGGCGCCAGAACCACACGACTTCACCGTACGCGTCAGCCACACTCGTCCGTCATGGCCTCCGCGTCCACCCCACCGATCTCACCGCGCGTCAGTGACGATGGCCAACGCCC
>JGI25153J46596_10001001_pt1 | contig 17174 bp, 26 predicted proteins | sample AraplaMF_Col_mMF_FD_46596 | JGI IMG/M metagenome (IMG submission 46596)
GGCTGCCAGCCGTTACGCATCATCCCAATCGGCAATCGATGCCGCAAGATGAACAGATATGTCGGGCCCACGCCAAACATGACGATCGGATGCCGGTACAGGCGATAGAGGATCTGGCGCCATCGAGACCGTGCGGCAAACTCACTCACGGTCAATGTATCGATGTCGCCCGAGCCTCTATGATCGAGATTGCCTGAACTCGCGTGATGCCGCGCATGGTTGCGCCGCCAATAATCGTAGGGAGTCAAAGTGACAACGCCGATGGCTCGGCCGATCCAATCGTTCGCAAGCCGGCTGCGAAAGAAAGACCCGTGGCCGCAGTCATGCTGGATCATGAAGAGACGAACGAGCAGGCCTGCCGCGGGCACGGCCAGCAGCAGGCCAATCCCATGGCCGCGGACAACGCCGACGAGCATCAGAGCCCAGATGACAGAAAAGGGTACTGCCGTGATCACCAGCTCGAAAATGCCGCGCGCGTCATCGGGTTGGCGATACCGGGCGAGCAGCGCTGCCAGCGAGCGGGCTTCCGGTGGATATTGAACCATGTCTAACTGCTTTCGGAGTGAGCCGCCAAAGCCAGGCCGCGACATCATCGACGACCGGAATGATCACGACGAGCCCGGGTTCGGCACGAGGTAACCCATGACACCGAGCACCGCGCCGATAAGCGACGCGGGCTACCGCAGGACATGCGATGATCGAACCCAATGCTAATCCGCGTCCGGATGTCTTGCTGAGCAATATTGCTCAGTCCGGGAGCCGGCACTTCAGAAAGGACGCGGGTTGATCGAGGCTACGGGGTGTACGCTTTCGGGATGCGGCGAATGCGGGCCGGACTCCTTGACCGATCTTGCAATCACTTCTCGGAAAATGTGAGCAATATTGATCAGCAGCCGGTCAGGTGGTGCGCGATTTTGGTGCCGTCCGATTCGCTTCACGACCACAGGTGAACGGCCCCGACCCGGAAGGAGCATCACATGCCCGAAATCTTCGCGCGCCCCGAGCCCTCGCTTATTCCGATCGCACGACCGCGCTGTCCGAAGTGCCAGGGCCGCATGACGCTGACCCGGATCGAATCCGACCACGGCAATCCTGACCTGCGGACTTTCGAATGCTCCAATTGCGAACTCGTCTGCCGGCTGCCGGCAGATGAACAAGTAAAATCACTCAAGACCTAAGGGCCCGAAGCCCGAAAAGGGAGTCCACTCACGTCACGCGATACGTCGCGCACAAGCTATGTGGCCGGGGTGCTCAGCGCGGCTATTGGCACGTCGAACGTGTACGAAAACCCCGTCGACGCATAGGCTAGTTGCACGTCACCCCGCAACTGCTTGCCCAGGGTTTCGATCAGCCGTGTTCCGAAGCTGCGCTTTGCGGGCGGCTGGACGATCGGGCCATTCTTTTCGGTCCAGGTGAGGTGCAAGCGTTGTGTCGCTTGGTCCACCGTCCAGATGATGTCGACGCGTCCCTCCGGGACCGACAGGGCGCCGAACTTGGTGGTATTCGTGCAAAGCTCGTTGAGCGTCATCGCGACGGCGATGACGGCACCCGACGCCATCCGGATATCGGGTCCCGCGATCGAGAATTTCGATTCGTCGGGATTGTCGAAGGCTTCGATGGCGCTGCGAACGACCGTGCCAAGATCGGCGCTGGACCATTTTGCCTGCAGAAGGAGATCGTGCGCCCGGCCGAGTGCCAGGAGCCGGCCCTCGATGGCGCGCTGCGCGTGCTCAACCCCCTGCAGGTTGCGCAGGCTCTGGGACACGATTGCGGCGACGGTCGCGAGCGTGTTCTTGATGCGGTGATGCAGCTCTTCGAGGATCAGCTTCTGCAGCTTGTCGGATGCCTCGCGTTCTTTGGCATCGATACCGGCCTTGGCAAGCAGGCTCCTCGTATTGATCTCAGCCTGCGCCAGGAGTAGCCGCAGGCTGACATTCTCCGCCGCCAGAAAGTCCTGGTGGAATTCTGCGCCGCCGGGGCGCTTGTCCGTACGGAGATCAACTTCAAGCATTTGCAATTGTATCACCTTGGGCTGGGTACCGCACTTGATTTCGGCCGAGCATTCCCTCTGGCGGCATCCGGCGCCAAGAACGACGAGATTCAGGCGTGGCCAATCATGCTGCGTAACTCAGCTATGATTTGCCAGGCTTGGAGTGGTTTGCCAAAAAATCTGCTGCAGGGGGGAAGATCGATGCTCGATGGGTTCAATTGTCCCGACACCAGGATGATCTTGATCGCCGGCCAACGNTTATGCACGGTATGCGCAAGACCNAGGCCGTCCATGCTGCCGGGCAACTGAATGTCGGTGCACATGAGCGCGATGTCGGACCTGGATTCCAGGATTGCGACGGCTTCGTCGGTATCCAGAGCTTCAAGCGGCGTGTAACCGGCGTCTTCCACCATGTCGACCGCGCGCATGCGGAGCATCATCTCGTCCTCTACGACGAGAACGACGGCCGGACTGCGTGAAAGATCGGGCACCATCGGATGGGCATCCACGGGAAAACGGGTGTGACTGAAACAAGCGATTGATCTGAGACAAGCATCTCGGTGCCCCGACGATCCATGCCCAGGTGCTGTTTTCCTAAATATCCGAGTTTGGGCCTGAACGGTGGAGCGCGAAAAGAAGATAGCTCTCAACCGTCATTTTGCTGGCACGCCGACCCTGCCGCTGAAATGCTCGAGCATTTCAGCGGCGTTCTCCAGGATCGTAGCCATTTTCATCGCATCCGCACGCTCGTCTCCCGGCGGCATCTTGCGGGCTCTATCCAGGGCGTCTGCCGCCCGGATGTTCAGCTTGCAAGCTAACGAGGATTGGACTCGCTTGACTGGCCGGAATGAGCGGTTGGCTTGAGCTGACGGCGCGGGCCCACCGAGGGAAACTACCACTGAATAAGCATCGCAGCAGCGATCAGAAGCACAAAAAAGACCGGCAGCAGTACCGGAGGCACCAGCCACTCGCGAACGCTGAATTTGGAGATATCTGACATAGTAACCGCCTCTAGGTCGCGGCGGGAGCACAATGCTCTCAGTCACCGATAACAGCCGAGGGCGGGCGGTGATGTCTAGGATATAGTGCCGATCCGCAGAATAACCAGTCCAGGCGCAACTATTTGCTGTGACAGGATCGAGCGGGGTTGTAATCCGCTTCCAGCATAGCCATTTGGAGGCTGGCGCAACCGGATCGCTCCAAACTCCCTCCCTTGGCGCCAAGCTTTGGCTACCGCACATCTTGTCAGCGTATCGACCGGTTGCACGCGAGTGCGTCGGAGACAGGATCGGCTATCGCCATCGAATATGCCGCGACGCAAATCGCGTGCAGCCGGCACGGAGGTCTCGTGCTCCGACAACTGATCGGCCCCGACAACATGATCGAGTTTCCGAACCATAGCCGGTCATATGACCGCACGCGGCGTGCCGTACGATTTTGGGGACACGACAGCGCTATTGAGGCATCGTTTTTCATCAACGAAAATGCGCTGAAGCGAATTCAACCAGATATCGGTTACGACGAGTCGGGTTTTCTGCGCGCGTTCGATTCCAATCGCGACTTGATATGCGCCGCCGCTGCCAAGGTGTACGTCCGCGGCAGCAGGGGCTCTTACGACCTGGTCGCCGCTAATTTTTGAACCGATCGTGCTTCTGGATTTCGCCTGATCGGCCAAACTGCTTGATGTGCTTCGATCTGGCCATCTGAATACTCTCGACTGACCACGAGGGGTAGCGGCAGAGTTTAACCGAGACTGAGCGTCAGACGCCGAGTGAAGCGTTCGATCTATGCCATTTGAAGATGGCCTCAATGAAAATGGCCGCGGAGTACTCCGCGGCCATTCATAGATATCCCGTCGTCTCTCAGTAGCGGTCGGTCCCGATTCCGACGCTCACGCCGGGAGCGCGGAAGCCGACGCCGGCACGGTCGTCATAGCCGCGCCGCTCGATGTAACGCTCGCGTGGAGCGTATCCGTAAGCATCGCGCCCGTCGCGGATGATAACATGGCGTTCGCCGCGTTCACGCCAGCAGCGACCATCTTCATTGCAGACCATGCGAACGTTTTGAATGTTGCTCTCCGGCGCAATCGAAACGCTGGCGGAAAGTGGGGCGGCCGAAGCGGCGGTCACAATAAGCGTACTTGCGGCGGCTACCAGAGTGATTGCGAAGGTTTTCATAATAGCATTTCTCCAAAGGTGATTGTGTCAGTGAGCCAATGGGCTCGCGACAGGATGGTTCCAGGAACTCGGATGCGAATAATATTTAGCGCAGGTGCAGGCGAGGAGCAGGGACTCCAAGTTGAAGGCGGCTTGATACCCACACCCGTCGGCTTGCTAAGCAATTGATGCCAATGCCGCACGCCGCAGTTCGTTCTGATTGCGCTCACCGGTCGCAGCACGAGCGAGGATGCTCTGCGCAACCTGCAAACGGTTGGAGGTCGTGAGCAGAGTGGGTGAGAATGACCCTATCGCATCCTCAAAAATTGCTTTGAAGCTGGCAAGCTCTTCTGGAGAATAGACTACACGTTGATTCATCATCCTAATGACTTTCCCTATTTGCTACGTCTTGTCGGTGTGCCCTCTCACTGTCGCGCGCAAAAAAAATCGGCCAGCGGCGTCGGTCCAATTGCCATCGGAAGTTACTCCCTACCAGCTTCGGCCACGGAGTTGCGCGCGATGGTACCGGCAGAAATTTGAACTAAAGAACCGATTGCCCAACAGCCTGCGATCACAACGATCGAACCGTGAGACACGACCTGATCAACGACAATCATGCTGACAGATAGAAACGCTGCAATCGCGGCAATGAATGTGCCTGCTGCGCTGAAGATCTCAGCCGCATCGGTGTGGCTCCGCTCTTCCGGGAGCCCCTGAGCACGATGGCGAGGTAGGTCGATGCCGATATAGAAGCTAAAAGCTCCGTAGAGCATCAGCAGCAAGATGAACCAGACACTTCCAAACAGTTCGTGTTCGAGGCGCATCAACGCTGCGGCCACGTACATGCCGCACGAGCCTCCAATCGTGGCGAGTCCAATCCTTTCAAGGAAATGCGCCGATTTGATTAGGGGAGAAGGAGCGACCCATATGGTCGCCGCGCCATAAGTGTACTTTGCCGCAGACAGGGCACTGGGAACTACATTGCTCATTTTCATGTCGATCTTCCTTCTGCGATTGCCTGACGCGCGCGACGTGGTCGGCACTCCCGTGTTTGGAACAGCAATTTTGGAAAGAGTTTGCCTACCGACGGCAATGTGCTGCCATTTAGATGGAGGCGAGGAATTCGGTGCGTCGCCGTTTTGNCAGCTGTCGGGCAAGCAATCCGCTTGACCGCTACAAAAACGCTACTCCGTTTCCGGTNCAACGCCTAATCAATAATGACTGGCAATGGAGGCGGTCTGAAAAATCTGCGGTGTTATGCCTCCGACGAAACTCTCTGAGTCGCCGCAATCCCACAAGGGATGGCATCGCAGCGCGAGGTCGTACGCGCTGCGCCCAGCGGCCGATGCGAAGTCAATTGTGGGCTCGCTGCATTCCCGCGATTGGTATTCCCGCCTCTTGGCCTGCGGAATGGATTACGGCAGCGCCACCTACCAATGAGGTGAGCTTTCAAATGCCAAGCAGATTGTGCCGTGGCGAAGCGCGCAGGTGTCACCCGCTTCCCGCAGCTTGTCGCGAGGTCTGTCCGAGGTGCTACTGCACGGGCGCTCCTAGGTGACTGAGGGTGTTACGCTCCCGCCGTGATGGCTAAAACATACAGCCAGAACGACGCTGGCGCAGCCAGAGCACTGGATCTCGCATCGGCAGGCGTNCCTNCTGTCACAGGCAATTTGCCGCGACCGGAATCATCCTTGTGGTNGTGCAGAAATCAGGCAATCTCCCGCGGAGCTCCGCTGTCTCCACCGGCCTTCCAACCGCCCCGGCGGCGTCGAAGATCTNCCGTTGCAGCACCGTCGGCAAGGCGTTCCATTGCATGATGAGGGCCGCGCCAAGACAACGCAGAATGTACTCCTCGTCAGCCGCGAGGGCTGCGCCGCGGGGATGGTCCTGCTCCGGGATGAGAACGGAGCCGTTGCAAGCCTCCGCGAACCCTCGCTTGTCATCCGTCAAAAAGACGAAGCCGTCCCTTCAGGTCTTGAATTTACGCGTTTCCTCAGCGCTGAGAACCCTTGACGAGTTCGCCGCGCGCGGTTGCCCTTGGGCGATGCTGCTCGGATGTGAACATGCAGAGCCCTCTCGTTGGTTGACCAGGACAGATATGGATATGGGGATCGAAGGTTCGAATAACGAGCCCAGGCGCAAAATAAGATTGCCAACGGAGCGCGCGGATAGGCTTTGCTGTGCGTCCAACCGTCCCGCCTGGCAAAAAGAGCCGCTGCGGCGGACTGCAATCAGGAACAATTCACCACCATCTTCGACCGCATCGTAGTTGCGAGCGATGGCGTCCTTCATCGCGAACCTCTCTGACAGTTTGTCCGCCGATAACTTCGGTCGACATTCAGATCTGATCAGGTAGCCTGCTTAATTCGCCGAGCTGCGCTTTTCCGGTTTAGCTCACTTGACGGACTCTGCCAGACCGGCTCGACCGGTCCGTATCTTCGTTTATGAAAACGGTGCCTCAATAGCGCTGTCGTGTCCCCCAAATCGCACGGCAGGCCGCGTGAACGACTATGGTTCGGAAACTCAATCATGGTTGAGGCCGAATAGTTGTCAGTGCACGAGACTCCGGGCCTGCCTGCGCGCGACTTGCATCGGGGCTTTGCCACAGTCTATCCCATGACGCACTCGCGCGCAGTCGGTCGATAAACTGACAAGAGGCGCGGCTGCACCTTATGGTCGTGTTGCCCGCTGTGCAGCGCGCTGAAGTCGCTGATGCCGTCCACCCCAAGGATCACGGCCTCGCCATCGATCACAAACCTCTTTTGGCGGTTCCTCAGCGCGGCCTCAGCAATCCAGGGATAACGCTTCGTCCAGTCGCTGCCGTTGCGGGAGGGCAGCCGGACGCGCTCGTTTTCCCGGATGACCAGCATCCGATGGCCGTCGTGCTTTACCTCATGGATCCAGTCCGGCCCTGGCGCGGTCCGCCGGGCTGAGATCACGGCGGCGGTGCTGGCGCCGTCCTCACCGCCGTCGTTGTTGCGCCCTCTNGCCGAAATACGAAGCCAGGGTCGGAGGAAGCTTCTGATGGCGCGGCAAAGAAGGTAATGGAAGCAACGACCGATCCGCTCGATGCCATGCTGGCGCGACTGCAGCTCTCCGGCATCTGCGATCAGCTCGACAGCCTGCTCGACGAGGCGGCACGCGCGAACCTGTCGGCGCGTGAGACACTGATCCTGCTGTACGAGCGCGAGATTGCGCGCAAGGCTCATCGCCGTATCGAGATGGCACTAAAACTTGCACACTTCCCGGCCGTGAAGGAGCTTGCGGGCTTCGACTTCGAGGCGCAGCCGTCGATCGATCCGAAACAGATCCGCGACCTGCCCGCGTCACATTGGATCGCCAACGGTGAGAACGTGCTGCTGCTCGGCCCACCGGGCGTCGGTAAGACGCACCTGTCGATCGCGCTCGGGCGAGAGGCGATCCTGGCCGGTTACACGGTGCAGTTCACAACCGCGACGACGCTGGTCGCGGGCCTTGCCAAGGCACATGGCGAACGGCGTCTGGACGAGAAACTGCTCGCGCTGTCGAAGCCAAAGCTGCTGATCGTCGACGAGCTCGGCTATCTGCCGCTGGAACCTGACGCGGCACATCTCTTCTTCCAACTGGTCAGCCGGCGCTATGAAACTGGCGCCATGCTGATCACCTCGAACCGCAGTGTTGCCGAATGGGGCACTGTGTTCGCCGGTCCCGTGGTCGCCACCGCGATCCTCGACCGGCTCTTGCATCACAGCCACGTGCTGACGATCCGCGGCGATAGTTACCGGCTCCGCGCCAAGCGAAAGAGCGGCCTCATCCAGCCGCCGCCCGCCGGTGACGGCCCTCCGGTCGGCTCCGCCTCCCTCCGGCCCGTCACCGGCGGAAACAACCTTCAACCGAGATCATAACCCAGATGGTGGGGGCAGTTCTTCATGACGCAAAGGGGGCAGTTCCGGATGGCGTTTGACACCTAGGACGCGCGGCAACAAAGTATGGCTTTGGCTGTTCACATGCATGGAAGCGCATCTTCTGCAGGTCACTACTGACGATGGCGAGTGCCGGTTTTGGTTAGCAGCCGGTACGGAAGAAGAGGCCGTTCAGCTCGTCTTGGATGCCATCCCGGAGGGATGGACCGCCAAACTAATCGATCGCGGGGGCACCGCTCTGGAGCAAGCTGCAGCGCTCGGCCTGACTGTTGGACTCGCGCCAGGAGAAGCCCGCGAGGTAAGCAGAGGAGTCGGGCTTAGCTGATACGCAGGCGTTTCTCCGCCGCCTCGATCTGCGAGCGGGGAAACCGGCCAGATGAATTTTGAAGCTTTAGCCCACAAGGAGCGTCAGATGAGCGAACGACGTGAGCTATATCGTAGTACCAACGGCGACGCTTGATTTCTGGGACGCGAGCCGGCCAATGGCCATGCTTTCATCATTCATCAGCCAAATGCGCCTTCTGGCGGCCGACTGACACACATTGAACTCGGCGATTTCTTGCGAAGGGAGCCGAAAGGACCCGAGCACCAGGCTCTTCTGCGCCTGATAGGTACGCTAGTGAACGTGCCACCGTACGCTTAGGGCGTACCAGCAGCGTTAGAGCGGCCTAGCGCTCATTCCACATATACGGGCTGTTCTCCGAGACCATAAGCAGAGACGGATCGGATATCGGCACACCTTGCAGGTCAATCGAGGCGTTTGAAAGGATCTGCGTGTACTCGCCATCAAAGCAATTGACGACCAAGCGCCGATCACCATCCAACGCTCTCTCCGCATGCGAATCTTCCTGAGCAGAGCTCGTAGCGGCCAACGCAAGCATTGACTAGCTGTTCCTACAGGATGCAAACGCTCCCTCACGCTTGGTGGCTGATAACCTCAGTAAGGAAGAGCAGCGAACGGCCGGCGCACACGAAAATTGAGGTTCGGGGCGAGGACGGGCCTTTCCAAGCCTCGCGCCATTCGGGATCAAAAGATCCAAGAAGCCGTCTCCCCACCAGAAAAGAGAGGGCCGCCCGGAGGCGGCTAGTTTTTGTCTTCTCTTCTGCTTATTTCTTGAGGGCGTCAGCGGCGTCCCGCGCTGCATCCTTCACATCTCCCGCCGCATTGTGGGCAGATCCCTTGGCCTTGTCGATCTTGCCTTCGGCTTCCATGTCCTTGTCGCCAGTGAGCTTACCGGCACCTTCTTTGATGGCGCCTTTTGCCTTGTCGGCAGCGCCCTTCACATGTTCGCGGTCCATGATCGTGTCCTTTGCTGCTGGGAGAGCACACAACGAAAGCGTTGCGCAGTGGTTCCTCCTGCGGAGGCCCGCTTAAGGCCGCCGGCGTCGGACGCCTCGGCATATTGAAGGCAAGCCACCACTAAATTCTCGTCGCCTGGCGGGCCGTTCTAACCGACTCGTGCTCTTATGGGGCGCGCCGGCCGGTCGCCGAGTGCGCGCAAGCGGATGGTCAAAATTGCTCAGACCTNGTCTGCNACAAGTGTTAACAACACCCATCACCGTCCGGNGCATGGCTTCTATCGGTGCTGAGAACNCCAGTTGCGCTCCCGCCTAACCGAACAGGGAGCACCCATGTTCAAGCAATCATCGATATTTCAATACCGCTTAGAGGACGAGGCAATTGACTTGCGCAAGCAGGCTGAGGGTATGGCTCATGGCGGTCGACGCAACGAACTTTTACGGATCGCAAGCCGGATCGAGACCTCGGTTAAATGGCTGGATTCACCCGGTCTGCGCGCTCCGACATAGACTACTAGCGCAGAGAGGCGGCACCAGCCGGTAGCCTCTCGTTCACGCGCGTGGCCTTTGTTTCTCGTTTTCTGGAAGGTTCCTATGGGCCGGGCGGCTGGCCTATCTCCGTGGCCTAATTTGATTCTGGGAGTGGCCTGTTTTGAATTTGGCCAGATCTGAGCATGATCAAGGTTTCTTGCCCGCTGAGAACGGAACTGGAATGCAGTTGCCAAGCCATTTGTGGTGCCTTGATCAATTTTGCTCAGTNTTGATCTGCCATGCCTGCAAGGATGCCATGGCCGGAACATAAATCCGAGGGCAATGATGATCAGCGTTNCACTGTGCCAGGAAGCTGCGGACCACTATTCTACACTGTCCCGTCAGGCTAGCCCTTCCNAGGATCGCGCCGCCGTCCTCAAGAACATCGCCCGAACTTTGCGGGGTTTAGCCGGTCAGCTCGATAGGCTGGCGTCTCTTGAGAGAACCNTGGGCAAGTAAGGCCGCCTCAGTTGAAAGGATTCCGTCGGCGAGAACCATCGCGCGCCTGATGACCATCGGCCGAGACTTGCTCACGAAAGCGGAGGCTGTCACGGTCTCGGCGATCGAAGCTGGTGTACCAACCCTGGTCGAGGCACGCGAGATCATCGCCGAATTCCACCTGATGATCCGACGCAAGACCGAGGCGGGCCTCATCCCATGGATCGAGCGCGCCCGCGTCAGCGCCAGTCTCGTCGCCTCGTTCTCCAGCGGCGTCGCGAAGGATGAGGCGGCGGTACCGGCGGCAATCACTTCACCATGGTCCAACGGCCAGACTGAAGGTCAGATCACGCGCCTCAAGCTCGTCCGACGTCAAAATGTACGGCCGCGGCAAAATCGATCTGCTTCAAGCCAGACTAATTCGTTCAGAATAGTCGGCGCTGCACCAAACTTGCGTCAGAGCCAATATTGCAGGCCGAATGACAAGCAGGAGGAGCTGGCGCGCGAGGCAGCCGATCGTGGTTCCAGGATCGGCTCATCACCCGTATGGGCGAGATGACTGGTGTCGCGCTCCCCAAGGATTAGGGATCACGAGCTGGGCGTCACCTCCATCCAAACACAGTCCCCCGGATTCCTACGGAGCGATCGCCATCTATCGTTTACGCACTGCTGGTACGATATCTCCTGCATGGGCGGCGACATCGATCCTCAAAATCAGGCTGAGGCGGCGATGAAGGAGGCCGTCAACGCCGATGGTTTCCAACGGCAGCGTTGGATTCAGGTCGCGCAGGCCTGGCTCGAGCTCGCTCGGCCGGCAGAGGGTAGGTACCGTTATGGACGAGAGAAGGGCACGAACGTTTATAATGGCAGCGGCCTTGACCTTGCTCCCAAATCCCGTTTTGAGTTCACCGGCCAGATCGCCCGGTGCTTCGCGATGAAGACGAACTTCATGTCGCTTCCTTCGCGAAGAAAGCTCCGGCCTTTTTTTAGGATATCCCGCTCGGCCTTCAGCTTGGCGACCTCACGGCGCAACCGCTCGATCTCGTGCTGCTCGGGCTTCATCTGCCCATGACCGGGAAAGGCCTGTACCGGATCGGCGCCAAGCTCCTTCACCCACTTGCGCAGAACATTCTCATGAACATCCAGGTCCCGGCCGGCTTGCGCCACCGATACCCCGCGCTCCCGCACCAGCTTAACCGCCTCGACCTTGCGACTGAACTTCCGTCTCTTCATCGCCCACCTCCGGCTTCATGAAACACCTGATCTCGGTGTCCATCAAACCGGCAGCAGCTCAAATCTCAGATTGGCGGTTTTGGCTCATCATGATGATGGGCGCTGCGTAAGCCGCCTGGAAGGAAAGAACCAAGTTCAGCAAAATGAAGGGAAAAGGGTCCCAATGTCTGATGAATGCTATCATGTTCAGCATGATCCAAATGCCAAGAAGGACGCTTTGGATGATGATGAAGCACCAAGAACCAACTGTTTCAGCGACCCGGTCAGCAAGCATCGCGCCCGGCGTCAGTGCGAGCTTGGGTAAGTTGCGGGCTGGCTTTTGAGTCCGGAGTTCTCGCAGCCGCTCCTGGTCTTCTGGACTGAGGTGGACTTATGGGTTTGCTCATTGGTCATTTGTTGCATCCACAGTTGAGAAGGGTCTACGGGCCACGGGAGGAAGCTAGTACTACCATCGATGGCTGTTGCCTGATCTCTGTTGCCGAAAATCCGTGAATCTGAATCAGGCGGGCAGTAGCTACAAAGGCGACGAGGCGTCCTGCGCTGGCCGCGACGCCGGGTTCGGAAGGCCGCGTCGGCCAGCAGAGGAAGGAGTGATCCGGATGACTATACCAGCGAAAGCCGAGGCGCCGCCGCCGACTGTCTTCGTTTTGGAGATCGACGGTCAGCCCATTCTGGCGTTCAGAGCTGCGACGATTCGTCAGGCCAGAGAACTCGGCAAGGAGGACTGGCTGCAAGATGATTTGAAGCGAATGATGGTCGGACACAGGCCGCTTTGGAATGGGAAGTCGCCGATCAGGGTGCGTCGCGCCAAGCCAGAAGAAGAAGTGTACTACGTTGACGCGAAGACGGAGAATGCTGCAGGCGATTCGCCTTTGGTCTTTCTGGTTCGGCGGGACGATCAAGCGGATGCAGGTAGTCCCGTCACCCGTGGATCATTTCCGCCCCGGAGATGATTTCGAAGTAACACCTTATCGGCGGACTGGGCGGCCTCGTTGACGAACGAGATTATCGCGACCTGCTGCACCGATGCCACGTCCCGAACGACATCCACAGTTAGCTGCTGAGAGCCCCGAGGAAACTCTCGCGCCACGCCGCAATGCTATTGCGGCGTAGTACCACCATCATGGCCCGCCAACGATCGCATCGCTCTCCAAGTGGCATCCCCAGCGCTGTCTGCAATGCTTCGGCGACGGCGTCGGGGTCATACGGGTTGGCGATCACGGCAGTGTCGAGTTCGTAGGCCGCGCCGGCAAAGGGCGAGAGAACGAGCACGCCAGGGTCATCGGGGTTCTGTGCAGCGACATACTCCTTGGCAACCAGGTTCATTCCGTCGCGCAACGGAGTGACAAGAGCGACGCGGCTGAGCCGAAAGAAGCCAGCGAGCGAACGCTGCGAGAAGCTCCTGTTCAAATACTGGATCGGCGCCCAATCGAGTTCCGCGTAGCGACCGGCCACGTCGCCCGCCAGCGCACCAAGCCTCTGTCGCAACGCACGGTATTCAGGAACGTCGCTGCGCGTTGCGGTGGCGATCTGCAGCAAGCGGACGTGGTTGCGGTATGCGGGATAGCCCTCGAGAAAGGCGGTGAACGCTTTGAACCGGTGCTCGAGACCCTTACTGTAATCCAGCCGGTCCACCCCAATGATGAGCTTGCGCCCCCGGAGACTCTCCTGCAGCCGGCGGGCCGTTCGGGATTTCACAGCGCGACTAGCCATTTCGGCGATCGCTTCAGTATCGATACCAATCGGGAAGGCGCCGGCGCGCAGAACCCGATCGAAAGCGTGAACGTGGCCATCGGACGAAATCGTGCCTCCTGCACGGCGAAGGATGGCGTCATGGAAGGCGGTCAAATCCTCCACCGTCTGGAAGCCGACGAGATCGTAAGCGCACAGTGATTTCAGCAGGTCGCCGTAGTGAGGAAGGGTCGCCAGCACCCCCAAAGACGGAAACGGCGTATGCAAGAAAAACCCGATCCGCTGTGTGGCGCCGGCGCGGCGAAGTTCCTCGGCCATCGGGATCAGATGGTAGTCATGCACCCAGACGAGGTCACTCGGGCTGAGCAGGGGCGCGAGGGCGTCGGCGAGCACGGCGTTCACCCGTCGATAGGCGGCCAAGTCCCGGCGGGTAAAGTTCATGAGGTCAAGGCGATAGTGGAATAAGGGCCACAGTGCCGCGTTGGAGAAGCCGCTGTAGTAGCCGTCATGGTCCGCGCGGGTAAGATCGACGGTAGCGTACGTCACTCCCTCGGTCTCAAAAACGTTCGGCTCTGGTGTTGTTTCTCCAAGCTTGCCACTCCACCCGAACCATAAGCCTCCAGCCTGATGCAGAGCGTCGACGAGGCCGGTCACGAGCCCGCCGCTGCGCTGCGCAGCTTCTGCCGGCAAGGCGACACGGTTGGAGACGATGACCAAGCGGCTCAAGCGGGTTCCCTCCGCACTGTCAGGGTTGCGTCGAGCCGAGCCGCCAAAAGATCTCGGCGAACACGGCAACGCAATGATCGGCGGTGACATCCGCCGGAGCCCACATTCGCTCGGTCCTCGCGCGAAAATCCACAATTCCTTCTACCGGAACTGACGGTCCCGTCATCAGGCAATCTGGGCGGGCGTTACCTGTAAAACATATAGATCTTCCCGCAGTAAATATAGGATACTCTGCCGACGATCTGGATTGTTGGGCGCTGTCTAAAGCTGATCTTCGCCAGGATTTCGACGGCAGACGCCCCGGGTGTGCCTCTCGATCTCAGCCAGTGCGGCGTCGAGCGAGGCGTGCGGCCCTTGCTGTATGCCGGCCATAGTTTCCGATGCGTGGCCCTCCGGATGGATCATGAACTGACGTGGAGCGCTTGCCGTGATGCGCCCCATCGAGCGGCCGAGCAGGTCCGTCAGCTGCCAAACCGTGCCTCCCTCTGCCGGTGTAACGATCACATCCATGGTGAACCTTGAGTCTGTACGCCGCGCGAACAAACCGCTGCAATAACCGATGGGCGAACTACCGAGTTCCGCGGCCGCGGCATTCTCGGTACTGGAAGGATTGGCGCTTCGGATCGCCCCGCGATCGAGCGAATGGCGCTTAATGCCGATATATGCGACTATATAGAATGGTCAAAAAGAAAGGTCGAAGGCCAACGTCGGGAGAAGAAATGGCAACCGCTCTCGACCGTTGGGCGAGGAAGGCGGAGCGCAGGAGTTGGTACCCTATGAAGCCAGCGATTTGCGCGATGTGGAGCGCAGAGTCCTGGAATGTCTGGGTGCCGCCCTTGTCAGCGAATGGAATGATCTGCCTACTGACGTCCAGCGCAGGCTCTTCGAGCACGCGGCCTCGGGCAAATCGCACGACGCCACCGTGTTGAAGACGCGGATCGCCCGTTTCCTGCACGATCATAAAGGNGCTTCGGGNGGGCGCTAACACGACTTTGGCAGATTTGTTCACGCCTTGCTCTTCGCTGACCTGTGTTCTGCAGTANCCGTATCGCGGATCTGATGGCTGAAGAATGAGAGCGACGATGGCGGGACGCGCGGCTGGCAGGTTGGGCTGAGGTGGTGGCCGTCGNTTCATTTTTGCGNCCCGTCTTGGCAATGCGGAAGTGCTGCAAGAAGGCGTAAGCAANCATCGTCATAAGAGCGTGACGATGAAGACCGTGCCAGAACCGTCCCATCGCGCCATGACGGTTGTAGCCAACCGCNGCAAGTCTATCTCGGCTGGTAGATTTGCGAGATAGCATTTCTTCTCTCCGAGTCGCGATGCTTGCCGATCGCCAACTCGCATTTTTTCACTTGGCATCAGCAAGCATTTCGTCCGCCGGCATCTATACAAATCCGCGATGTGTATTGCCTTGTGTTTGGTGACTTCGCAGCCATCTCATGATAAAGAGATAGCTAATCTCGGCACAGAAAGCACTGTAAACGGATTGCTTCATTATCGCGCCGATGCAAAGCCGTTTCTGAAGGATAGCCGATCATGACCATGCGCTCCCGACGCGAAACGGTCACCTTCAAGCATCCCTTCCGGATCAAGGGCATCGACCGCCTCCTGCCTCCGGGTGCCTACGAGGTCATCACCGATGAGGAGATGATCGAAGGATTGTCGTTCGAGGCGTTTCGCCGGGTTGCCACTATGATCACGGTGCCGGCGGCGCCGCCGCGCACTTCAACGGTGGAGAGGATTTCCATCAACCCGGTCGATTTGGCTGACGCTCAGCGCATTGATGCCGAAGCGCCTCGCGAGTGACGAGCCACTCGATCTCGACAAGCACCGCTGAATGGCTGCACAAGAAGCGACCGACGTCCGGCGTATTCTGGCGCACGTCGAGAACAACGCAATGCCCCTGCGCGATGGGAAGCTTTCTNAAATTTGATGACGCGGCGTCCAACGACTTTNGCACCACACAGCTGGCCTTCACCGGATCCTTAGCCGCCGCGGTCTTGGCAGCTATTTCGTGATGCTCTGAGCGAATATCGTTTCGGGACGGTCTTGTACGTCCCCTTGCGGCGGCTTATGTGCTGATTAGCACTCGCTGGCCACGACTGCCATTTCGTCCAAAGCAACAACAACAAGAAAACAGGAGGGCAGCATGAAATTCCGTCCGCTTCACGACCGCGTTGCGGTCAAGCGTATCGAAGCCGAAGAGAAGACCACTGGCGGCATCATCATTCCGGACAGCGCCAAGGAAAAACCTTCGCAGGGCGAGATCACGGCGGTTGGCCCAGGCGGCCGCGACGAATCCGGCAAGCTGCCCATCGATCTCAAGGTTGGCGACCGCGTCCTGTTCGGCAAGTGGTCAGGTACGGAGATCGAGCTCGATGATCAGGAAGTACTGATCATGAAGGAAAGCGACATTATGGGCGTTCTCACCGAGCTGCCCGCCGCCAAGAAGAAGGTCGCCTAAGCGCCAGTCTGTTTTCCTTATCCCAAGCAGCCAGCGTCTCGAAGGAGAAGGATAAGGCCCGCAAGTTGAACTCACGTCCCTAAAGAGCTCGCCGAGTCGCGCGGTCTTTCGGATTTGACAGTTGAAAACGGAGATCATGATGTCGGCCAAAGAAGTTAAGTTCGGCGTCGACGCCCGCGACAGGATGTTGCGCGGTGTTGAAATTCTCAACAATGCGGTTAAGGTCACGCTCGGGCCCAAGGGCCGGAACGTCGTGCTCGACAAGTCGTTCGGCGCCCCCCGCATCACCAAAGACGGCGTCACTGTCGCCAAGGAGATCGAGCTTGAGGACAAGTTCGAGAACATGGGCGCGCAGATGGTGCGAGAAGTTGCCTCCAAATCGGCAGATGCAGCTGGCGATGGCACCACCACCGCGACCGTGCTCGCGGCTGCGATCGTCCGTGAAGGCGCGAAGGCGGTTGCCGCCGGTATGAACCCGATGGACCTGAAGCGCGGTATCGACCTCGCGGTGGAAGCCGTGGTCGCCGATCTCGTGAAGAACTCCAAGAAGGTCACCTCGAACGAGGAGATCGCCCAGGTCGGCACCATCTCGGCCAACGGCGACGCGGAGATCGGCAAGTTCCTCTCCGACGCCATGAAGAAGGTCGGCAACGAGGGTGTCATCACCGTCGAGGAAGCCAAGTCGCTCGAGACCGAGCTCGACGTCGTCGAGGGCATGCAGTTCGACCGCGGCTACATCTCG